>Ga0255338_1000136_pt1 | contig 325070 bp, 304 predicted proteins | sample MeOH1_35cm_T4_19_FD_203715 | JGI IMG/M metagenome (GOLD analysis project Ga0255338, IMG submission 203715) | Sandy soil microbial communities from University of British Columbia, Vancouver, Canada - MeOH1_35cm_T4_195 | ecosystem: Engineered > Artificial ecosystem > Sand microcosm >...
CAGCTTCCTCCAGATTCGCAGTCGCCCGCGACACCCTTGCCGTTCGGCTAACACTTCCCCGTGCCGGGTGTGTAGAGGACTTCCACCTCCAAGTGAGTGCGCCCTGCCGGGCGCACACAAAAAAAGAAAGCCGGGCATTGGCGCCCGGCTCAAAGGGGGGAAGCAGTTGCGAAGAATATATGCGATGCCGCCCGCGCGCAATGACGGCATCATATTACTTTGTGCACCCGTTCACGCAAAGCACCTGAAATATCTGCGACAACAACGGATAACCAGATCGATCGCGCGACATGAACATCGTTTCCGGTATGACAGGAGCATTGGCGACAGCAGCGCTCGTACTCGCGCCCGGGTGTGCATGGCAGCGGCAAGGTGCCGCAGAGGAATACACTCACCGCTTTTCGCTGCCTGCAGACCAGGCGGCCAAATGCTTCGCGCACAACGCCGAGCTGCACAGCTCCGCTCTCGTCGCATCGATATCCGCGGAGCGCGGCGGTTATGCCGTGGCGGTGCAAGTGAGGAACGGTACACCGTACGCGCTCGCACACATTACGCCGGCCGGTGTGCGCGCCAACGGCATCGTCGATCTCTACGTTCGTTCTTCCGGAGGGAACCGCCAGCTGCTCGACGCACTGGTGGAAGGTTGCTGAGCCGCGCTCACGCGCGCTGACGGCCGGGCGTCGGAGTACGAAAATTGGGGGAGCCGCTATAGCCGTGCTTTTCCGCGTCCGCGACACAATCCAGGTAGTAACTGAACTGGCGAGACGACATTGCGACGAGCGTGCCGTCGTCGCTCATGCGCCGCCACACCCAGATATCCTGGCGCGGGCCCAGAAGATCGAAATACCATTTGTCCATGCACACCTCGGCGACGGTCCCCATTGTAAGCCGGGCACCGGCACGCTATCGCAACTTTACTTTGCGAAGCGGGCACGTCAATTGCTCTGCAATGCGCCCCGCGCCTGGCCGCCGGTGAGGTAACATTGCGCCCTTCTCTTCTCTGCGGACGCATCCGTCCATGACGGCCATCTGCCATACTGTCCTGACAGAGCGCGGCCTGCTGCACTTCGAGGGCGACGACGCTCGCAACTTCCTGCAGGGCCAGCTCACCTGCGACGTGGCGGGACTTTCGAACGACGCGAGCACATTCGGCGCGTACTGCACGCCGAAAGGACGCGTCCTCGCGACCTTTCTGTTGTGGCAGACGACCACGGGCTACCTGATGCAGTTGCCGCGCGCACTGCTCGCTGCCGTGCAGAAACGTCTGTCGATGTACATTCTGCGATCGAAGGTGAAAGTCTCGGACGCGTCGGCAATGCACGCGCAGCTTGGAGTCGCAGGCGCGGCAGCGGCGGCGCTCGTCGAGCGTGCGGCAGGCGCTGCGCCCGACGCGCAGCACAAGGTGTCGCGCACCGAAGCGTGCTACGCGCTGAAGCTGCCGGGAGATCGCTACCTTCTCGTCATCGCGCGTGAGCGCGAGGCCGCCGCAATTGGAATGCTCGAGTCTGCCTCGCAGTCTCGAAACGAGAGCTGGTGGGACGCGCTCGACATTGCGGCCGGCGTCGCAACCGTCCTGCCGGAAACGCAGGAGCAATTCGTTCCGCAGATGCTCAACCTGGACGCGACCGGCGGCGTGAGCTTCGACAAGGGCTGCTATCCCGGTCAGGAGATCGTCGCGCGCATGCACTACCTCGGGCGCCTCAAGGAACGCATGTTCCGTGCGCGCGTCGCAGCGTCCGCGATGCCGCGGCCGGGCGACAAGATCTACGGCGCCGATCTCGGAACGCAGGCGGCCGGAATGATCGCGAACGCGGCGCCGGCAGAAGACGGAACATTCGACGTGCTCGTCGTTGCCCGGCTGAGCAGCATCGCCGCCGGGCCGGTGCGCCTCGCAGCAGCCGACGGCCCGGAGCTCGTGATCGAACAGCTGCCGTACGCGCTGCCGCAGAAATAGCAGAGAACAGAGCTCCGCGCTAGCACATCAGCGAGCGCAGCTTGTTGCCCTTCGCGAGTATCTGCTGATCCGGCCCGCGAGTGTAGTCGCCCGTCCGGTCGTAATAGCCTCTTACGCTGCCCTGCAGGTCCTTCAGCACTTCGTTGCCGTCGTCCCGAACTTCGATGTGGCCGATGACGTTGCCCTTCGGATCTCGGATATCGATTTTGTCCATGCTGGCTCCCGGTTCCCCGAAAGCGAAGCAAGAAGCGTCCCTGTCATATCCCCCTTGCATGCCGGCCGCGGACAGGATTGACGTGCGTCAACTCCATAAAGTCCGTACCATGTTAAATCACATGTGCACACAACCAGGCAAGGAACAACCATGATCAAGCCCCTCGTCGCCGCGGTAGCGCTCGCCCTCGCGGGCAGCGCCTTTGCGCAAACCTACCCGACCAAGTCGATCCGCATCATCGCGCCGTTTGCGCCTGGCGGCGGCACCGACTTCATCGCACGCGTCGCGGCGCAAAAACTGACCGAAGCGCTGGGCCAGCAGGTGATCGTCGACAACCGTCCCGGCGCCGGCGGCTCGCTCGGCGCGGAGCTCGGCGCGAAATCGCCGCCCGACGGATATACGTACACCCTCATCGCCGGCAGCTACGCGGTGAATCCCAGCCTCTACAAGCTGCACTTCGATCCGGTGACGGACATCACGCCGGTGATCCAGCTCTCGCAGGGGCCGTTCCTCATCGTGTGCCATCCCGCGCTGCCGGTGAAGAACATCAAGGAGCTCATCGCGCTCGCGAAAGCGAAACCGAACGGCCTCATCTTCGCTTCGAGCGGCCAGGGCAGCATCGTGCATCTCGCGACGGAGCTCTTCGCCGACATGGCGGGCGTCAAGATGATCCACGTGCCGTACAAGGGCACCGGCCCTGCGCTCACGGACACGATATCAGGGCAGACGCAGCTCCTGTGGGGCAGCATCGCCACGACCCTGCCGCAGGTGAAGAACGGACGCCTGCGCTCCATTGCCGTGTCGACCGGAAAACGCATCGAGGCGCTGCCGCAGGTTCCCACCGTCGACGAGTCCGGCCTCAAAGGCTACGACGTGATCCTGTGGCACGGCCTCATCGCGCCCAGGGGCCTGCCGCGGCCGATACTGGATCGCGTCAACGGCGAGCTCAACAAGATCCTCAAGCAGAAAGAGATGCAGGAGAAATTATCCGGCGACGGCGTGACGGCCGCCGGCGGCACGCCGGAGCAGTTCGGCGCGCTGATCAGGAAAGACATCGACACGTGGCGCCGCGTCGTGCAGAAAGCCGGCGTGAAGCCCGAGTAGCATCCTCCCGTACCGCGTCCGCTGCACGCGCAGCGGACGCGCGCATCACGCAGCGCCCTTCCAGGCCGAGTAGAGGAACATCACCGCCACGCACACGCCGGTGAGCAGGATGCTGCACTCGCGATTGCGGTGGAGAAGCGTGGCGAACGGCACGCCATAACGGCCGTGCAGCGCGAGCACCGTGTTCGACATCGGGCACGCCGTCAGCGCGACACCCCAGCTCATCAGGAACGTCATCGCAACCAGGTTCGGATCCGGATCGAGCGGCGCAAGCCAGGGCCCGATGACCGACGCGAGTATCACCGGGTGAAAGCCGATCCACGCGAACACGTTGGTGATGACGAGCGTCAGGCTCGCTTCTCTCCACCCGTAATGCTCGAACGGCACACCGATATCGAGCGCGGCGATGAGTCCCGTCATGCCGGCGGCGAGCACGCCCGCGGCGAGAAACAGCGACGACTCGCCGCCCATTTCCGGGAGGCGGATCGTGATGAGCCGGTGTAATGCCGGCCACGTCCCGCTGCCGTCGCGGATCAGCAGCGTCACCACCGTCACCAGCGGCGAGAGCGCGGCGATGATCGCCAGCACCGACCATCCGGGCCGGTATTCGTGTATGACGATCACGCCGGCGGCCAGCACCGCAGGCACCCACAGCGATTCGAGATGCAGCGGATAGCCCTCGAAGTCTTCGGCGCGGCCATAACGGCGCGACGACAGCATGATCCAGGTGACGGTGAGACCGATCACCGCGATCGGCAGCCCGACCGCGATGAGAAGCGCAAGGCTCGCGTCGGGCGCTATGGTGAGCGCCACCGCCATCGCGCCGTAGAACGGCGACCACACCGCGCCGACGATGAACGCCTGCGATAACGCCATCGCCTGAGGCAGCGTAAGGCGTGTGCGCGCGGTGAGCCTGTCGGCGAAGATCGCGACCGCCGAGAAGTTGATCACCGCTCCGAACAGATGCACGCCGATCAGCGTTCGCGCGAGCGCGAGCCTGCCTTTTCCGAGGACGGCATCGCCCGCATTGCGCGCCACGCTGATGAGCTGCAGGAAAGAGACCGCGATGAGCATGCCGATGAGCGGCGTGTTCTGGCCCAGGGCACGATCGAGCAGGCCTGCCTTGCCGTGCACGATGCCCGCCGCCATGCCCGCCACTCCGAATGCGACGAGCAGCATCACGACGATGGTCTGCCGCCGGGACAGCCGCGGCCACAGCAGCGCGCAGGCCGACCATGCCACCAGGCCGTTCAGCCAGCCGGGGAAACGCGGGACCAGAGCGCCAACGACCGACAGGATGATGACGGTGACCAGCAACCAGGCCGCTGCGCGATAGCGCGGCGGTATGCGTGTTGCGTCAGCCCTCATCGCACCCGCGCGGGCAGACGCCGGGCGACAGAAAGCATCAGAGCGCGCCTGCGAGCCCGCCGTCGACGTGAACGCAGGTGCCCGTCACGTAGCTCGCCGCGTCGGAAGCGAGGAACGCTATGACGTTGGCAACCTCCTCCGCCTCGCCCATGCGCCCGAGCGGCACGGTCTTGCCGGTCTGCGCGTAATGCTCGTCCACCGATATCTTCTCCCGGGCCGCGCGCCGCTCCTGCTGCTTGGACTTGATCTTGCCGACTGCGACCGCGTTCACCAGTATCTTGTCCGGCGCGAGCTCCTTCGAGAGCGCCTTGGTGAGCGCGAGACCCGCTGCCCGGCTGATGGTGGTGGGAAAGGTTCCAGCCGCCGGCTGCCTGGCGCCCACCATGTTGAGATTGATGATGCGCCCGCCGCCTTGCCTGCGCATGTGAGGCACGGCCGCGCGCGTGGTCCGGATGTGCGCAAACAACTTGATGTTCAGATCGTGCTGCCAGGCCGCATCGTCCACCGTGTCGAACGCCGCCTGCCCCGTCTGGCCGGCATTGTTCACCACGACGTCGAGGCGCCCGTAATGCTTCGCTGCCTGCTCGATGAAGCGCTCCAGCTCGCCGGGCCTGGAAGCATCGGCAACCGCGGTGAATACATCGCCGCCTGCTTGCCGCAGCTCGTCGGCAAAAGACTTCAGCAATTCCTCGCGGCGCGCACAGAAAGCGACCTTCGCTCCTTCCTGCACGAAACGCATGACGGTTGCGCGTCCTATGCCTTCGGTGCCCCCGGTGACGACCACGACTTTACCGCGCAGACCGAGTTCCATACCTTCCCCCTGAGAGACATGCAAAGCGGCGATTGTGGCACACGCGCTACTCCTGCGGTATGCCGGCGGCACGCACGACTTCTGCCATGCGCGCGATATCGGTCTTCAGCCGGGCAGCGAGCGCATCCGGCGTCGAGCCCACGAGCTCGAACCCGAGCGCGTTGAGCCTCTCGCGCACATCGGGCAACGCAAGCACGCGCGTGATGTCAGCGTGCAGCCGCGACACGATCTCGCGCGGCGCACCGGACGGCACGAAATAGCCCGTCCATGCCGCGTAGTAGAAACCCGGCACGCCGGCTTCTTCCACTGTCGGCACATCGGGCAGCGCGGGACTGCGCGCGCCGCCGACAGCGAGAATGCGCAGCCGCCCGCCGGCATGATGCGGCACGGCGTTCGACATGCCGGCGAACATCATGGGCACCTGGCCGCCGAGCACGTCGTTGAACGCCGGACCCAGACCTTTGTAAGGCACGTGCACGATATCGATACGGGTCGCCGCCTTCAGCATTTCCATCGGCAGGTGCTGCGGGCTGCCGGTTCCGCCGGACGCATAATTGAGCTGCCCGGGGTGCGCGCGAGCGAGCGCGATCAGCTCCTTCACGCGTTTCACCGGCAACGAGGGATGCACCACGAGCACCAGCGGAATGTTCGCCGCGTGCGTGACCGGCGCGAAATCGCGCACCGGATCGTACGGCAGTTTGCGATAGAGCGCCGGATTGATCGCCATGACGGCATCGTTGGCAAGAAACACCGTGTAGCCGTCGCTTGCCGAACGCGCCGCGGCCTCGCTGCCTATCATGCCGTTCGCGCCGACGCGATTGTCCACGACGATCTGCTGCGCCCACGAATCGGACAGTTTCTGCCCGACGACGCGGGCGACCGTGTCCACCGCGCTGCCCGCAGTGACCGGCGTGACGACGCGCACCGCGCGCATCGGATAGCTCTGCGCCATGGCCGGCGCAATCGACACGCAATACCACACCAGCACCATCGCCCGGCGATACATGTTGATCTCCTCCTCCCGCTCCAGTCGCGCATGCTAGCAAGCGGCGGCTCGGTCAACAATCCGTCTGCTACACTCTGCTTCCGGCCATACTCCGTACTGCCATGATCATCGCCATACCGGACGATTACCACGGTCTCGTGCCCCGGCTCGAGTGCTATCGCCGCCTGCAGGCCCACGACGTGCGCGTGCTGCGCGAGGCTGCACCGCCGTTCGACGCGCTGGTCGAGCGTCTGCGCGATGCCGAGGCGATCGTACCGATACGCGAGCGCACCGTCTTCGACCGCCGGCTGCTGGAAGCGCTGCCGCGCCTGCGCATCGTCAGCCAGACCGGGCGCAGCACGCACCACGTCGACGTTGCAGCGTGCACGCAGCTCGGCATCTCAGTCACTGCGGGCAGCCACGCGTCCCCTTACACCGTCGCCGAGCACACCTGGGCGCTGATTCTGTCGACGCTGCGACACATCCCGCGCGAGACCGCGCTCATGAAACGCGGCCTGTGGCGGGAACAGTTCACCATCGGCCTGCACGGCCGCACGCTTGGCGTATACGGCCTCGGCACCATAGGCGCGCTCGTCGCGGCCACCGCCGCGACCTTCGGCATGCGCGTGCTCGTGTTCGGGCAGCAGCGCTCCGCCGAGCGCGCCCGTGCCGCGGGATATGACGTTGCGCGCGACCGTGAGCAGCTTTTCGCCGAGTCCGATGTGCTGTCGCTGCACGTGCGGCTCGCGCCCGCCACGCGCGGCATAGTGACCGCCGCCGATCTTGCCCGCATGAAACCCACCGCCCTCCTCGTGAACACCGCGCGCGCGGAGCTGATAGCGCCGGACGCCCTGGCGGCTGCGCTGCGCGCCGGCCGACCCGGCTTTGCCGCCGTCGACGTCTACGAAAACGAGCCCGTCCTGGGCGGCGACCACCCGCTTCTGAAGCTCGACAACGCGACCTGCACGCCGCACAGCGCGTGGCTCGAGCGCGACACGTACGAGCTGTACTTCGGCGAGGCCTTCGACAACCTGCTGGCGTGGGCGGCCGGCAAGCCGGTGAAGCTCGTGAATCCGGCCGTCGCCCGGCGGTGACGGGCCGCGCGCTGCCGCCGCCTCGCGCGGACTGGTAAAATCCCGTCCTCTCCGAGGAAACCCCCATGACCAAGCTGTTCGACGATGAGCTGCAGCCCGCGATGCAGCAGCTGTTCGATGAAACGATAGAGGCGGTGCAGCTTGCGAAAGTGAGCCCCGATCTCGACGATCTTGCGGCTACTTTCGCCGTAGCGCTGCTCAAGCTCGGCCTCGCGACCGGCTTCGTGGAGCAGCGCCATCCCGGCTTTGCGAAAGACGTGGAAGAAAAGCGCCAGCGCGTCATCGCGGCCCTCACCCAGAAACATTGATCACGCGCCCGCGCAGCGCACAGAACGGATCCAGCATGGCCCTTAAACTTCCGATCTATCTCGACAACGCCGCGACGACGCCGGTCGACCCGCGCGTGGTCGATGCGATGCTGCCCTTCCTGAGGGAGCACTTCGGCAATCCCGCCAGCAGCACACACGAGTACGGCCGTGTGGCGCGCAACGCCGTGGAGCAAGCGCGCGACCAGGTTGCCGCGCTCATCGGCGCGGACGCACGCGAAGTCATCTGGACATCCGGCGCGACGGAATCGAACAACCTCGCCATCAAGGGCGCCGTGCGGGCGCGCGGCGAACGCGGGCACGTCGTTTCGGTGCAGACCGAGCACAAGGCCGTCCTCGATACGCTCGCGGCACTCGAGCGCGACGGCTATGAAGTCACGCTGCTCGCGCCGCAAGCCGACGGTCTCGTGAGCCTCGACGCATTCCGCGCCGCGCTGCGCCCGGACACCGTGCTCGCCTCCGTCATGCTGGTGAACAACGAGATCGGCGTGATCCAGGACATCGCAGCGCTCGGCGCCGTCTGCCGCGAGCGCGGCGTGACGATGCACGTGGACGCCGCGCAGGCGACCGGCAAAGTCGCGATCGATCTTGCCCGGCTGCCGGTCGACATCATGTCGCTCACAGCGCACAAGACCTACGGGCCGAAAGGCATAGGCGCGCTTTACGTGAGGCGCCAGTCGCGACTGCGCCTGCAGCCCGAGATCCACGGCGGCGGGCACGAGCGCGGCCTGCGCTCCGGCACGCTCGCGACGCACCAGATCGTGGGCATGGGCGCATGTTACGAGCTCGCGCGCACTGAAATGGCGGACGAGATCCCGCGCCTGCGCACTTTGCGCGACCGGCTGTGGTCGGCACTTGAAGACCTCCCGGAGATCCGCCTGAACGGCAGCCTCACGCAGCGCATCGCGAACAATCTCAACATCACGCTCGTCTCGCCGCAGTGCGACTCGCTGCTCGACACGATCACCGAGGTCGCGCTCTCGTCGACGTCGGCATGCTCCTCCGGGGCCGGCGGCCAGTCGCACGTGCTGCAGGCGCTCGGCGAGGCCGCTGCCGAAGGCGTCGCCATGCGCATCACCGTCGGCCGCTTCAATACCGGGCAGGAAATCGACCACGCCGCAGCGTATCTGCGCCGCTGCATCGTCGCGTGCCGCAGCGGCACGCCCGTCAGTGCAGCCGGCTGACAGACTGCCGCAGCCGGGCGGCGCGCACAGCGCGGAACGGAGGGATGACCGTGATAGCAGTGATCTTCGAAGTGGAGCTCGCGCCCGGTTGCGAGCAGGACTATCTCGGCATTGCAGGCGAGCTGCGCGGCGAGCTGGAAAGCGCCGACGGCTTCATCTCCATCGAGCGGTTTTCGAGCCTCTCCCAGCCCGGGAAGATATTGTCGCTCTCGTTCTGGCGCGACGACGCCGCGGTCCAGGCCTGGCGCACGCGGGACTCACACCGCGCTGCGCAGGCGCGCGGGCGCAACGCGCTGTTCGCGGGCTACCGCCTGCGCGTGGCCAACGTGCTGCGCGATTACGGCATGAGCGACCGCGCGCAGGCGCCGCAGGACAGCCGCGCGATACACGGCTGACCCGGGACGCTCACACCGGGTTCGAGGCCGGGCGCGTGCCGCCGTGCTGCGCGAGCTCGAGGCGCAGCTCTCCGGACTCCGCGAGCTGCTTCAGGCGCCGCAGATCGTCGGCAACCTGCCACTGCGGCTCCTCGCCCGTATAGCGCGCGATCGCGGCGCCGAGCGAGCCCGCGGACGGCACGTACTGCACCTCCACTTCGACTTCCGTCGCCTGCCCTGCGGGTGCGTCGATGAAACGCGCCGTTCCGAAATTCCTCACGTCCGCGTCCGGCAGAGAGCGCCAGCGCAACAGCTCGCCCGGCCGGTCTTCGACGAGCTCCGCGTCCCATTCCACGATGCGCCCGGCAGGCGCCTGCGCCATCCAGTGCGAACGTCGCTCGTTCACGACGCGCACGGCCACCAGGTGGCGCATGAAGCGCGGCAGGTTCGCGAAGTTTCGCCAGTAGCGGTAGAGCGCATCGCGCGGCACGCCGATGGTGATGCGCTCCACGACGGTCTCCTTCAGGCCCTCCGGCGGGTGCGGATTCACGCGCAGCCCCATGCGCCTGAACAGCGGATTGTTGCCGGTATAAGCCTGGTACAGCAGCGTCCCGCCGAGCGCCATGCGTGCGAGCCCCAGGTGCCTGAGGCCCGAGATGAGCAGCGCGCCGCCGACGATGGCGGAGCCGATGCGGTCCACCCGCATGAGATTGATGTCCGGGCCTGCGATGTCCATGGTGTTGATGATGAGTCTCCTGCTTCGTGTGAAGTCCGTGGTGCAACCATTGTGCCGGTACGGGATGTGCGACGGACCTGCACACGCGTCGCAGGAGCACGCGCATGCTTTACCGCCCGCCGCGGCGCGGATCGCGTGGTTGCGGCGCATCCTGTGCGTCCTTGACACGCGGCAGCGCTCATCGCTACCCTCCGCGGTTCTCCGGGGAAACGCGACATGGGCCACACCGCAGTCGAGAAAGTGCTCGCGCTGAAGAGCGGCGCCGCGCGCGTGAGCGCGGGCGACGTCGTGTATCCCGACCCTGACTTCATCATGATCCACGACGGCGTGGTGATGGGCGCGAAGCGCGAGCTCGACGCGCTCGGCATCGATCGGCTCGCGGCGCCGGAGAAAGTCGTGATGGTCACCGATCACGAGGTGATCTACGGCAGCGCACGCGCCGCCGAGCGCGGCGCGTACAACCGTACCGCCGCGCGGCTATGGGGAGTCACGCAGTTCTTCGACGTGGGGCGCGGCGGCCACGGCCATATCTTTCCGATGGAAACCGGGCTGCTGCTGCCCGGCATGTTCTATTTCGACAACGACCGCCACGCGACCAACGCCGGCGCGATAGGCGCGTTCGGCTTCCGCGTCGGCACCGAGATCAGCCGCGTGCTCGCGACGGGCACCAACTGGGTGATGGTGCCCAATTCGGTGAAGCTCACCCTGCGCGGTGCGCTGCCCGAGGGCGTGCACGCGCGCGACCTCGGCTTCTACATCGCGGCGCGAGTCCACGAAGGCGCGCTGCCGCTCGATCTCGACTACCGCGTGCTGGAGTACGCCGGCGACCTCGACCAGTTCGACCTCGCCGCGCGCGCGGCGCTGTGCTCGAGCCCGACCGAGATGCGCGCGTACGGCGTGTTCTTCCCCCCTTCCGACGGCGTGCTCGCGCACGCACGCTCCCGCGCCCGGCGCGCTTTCGACCCGGTATACCCGGACGCCGACGCGCACTACGAAGCCGAGCTCGAGCTCGACGTGAGCCGGCTCGAGCCGCAAGTCGCCCTGCCGGGAGGCGTGCACCGCTCGGTCGATCTGAGCAAAGTCGCCGGGACACGCATCGATCACGCCTTCATCGGCTCGTGCGGGTCGGGGATGTACGAGGACCTGCGGCTGGCGGCAGCGACGCTGCGCGGCCGCCGCATCGATGGCAACGTGAGGCTGTTCGTCGCGCCGGGATCGGAGGCGACGTTGCGGCGCATCGCGCAGGACGGCATGCTGCAGACGTTCATCGAAGCCGGCGCGGTGATGCTGCCCGCGGGGTGCGGTCCGTGCAACGACGCGGTCGTCGGCCCCGTGCACGCGGGTGAAGCATCGATCTCGACTGCGGCAAACAACAATTTCGGCCGTTTCGGCGCGAAGGATGCGCAGCTCTATCTGGGCAACCCCGCAACGGTGGCTGCGTCGGCAGTCGCCGGACGCATCACCGATCCACGCACCGTGAGATGAGAGCGGCACGATGAGCGAATTCGTCTGGCGCCTGCGCGGCCGCTGCTACAAGCTCGGCCACGACGTCCCGCACCCGGGCGGCGTGGTGCCCAACTGGATCATTGCCGGCCGGCATCTCGATCCCGCCGAAATCGTCCCCCACCTGTTCGCCGAGACGGATCCGGGCTTCCACCAGCGCTGCAAGGCGGGCGACATCATCGTGACCGGACGCAACTTCGGCATGGGACCCAAGGTGAACGGCTACATCGCGATGCAGGCGCTCGGGCTGGGCCTGGTGTGCGAGTCCATGCCTTTTCTCGCCTATCGCGCGGCCATAGGCTGCGGGCTGCGCGTGCTGACCGATTGCGTGAACGTCACCGGGATATGCGACACCGGAGACGAGATCGAAGTCGATTTCCGCAACGGCTATTTCGTGAACCACACGCGCAACGTGAGCCGCGAATACCCGCCGCTGCCCGATGCGCTTCGGGAAATCGTCGAGCTGGGCGGCAACGCGGGCTGGCTCAAGCGCTGGTGGTCAGACCGCCGGACAGCGGGCCGCGCCGGCGGCTGATACGTCCATCATCCCGACTGCGGACCGCACATCCTGTCCATCAGCCGTCGCAGGAATGTCTCGCAGGCCGCGAGCTGCTCGCCGGCGATGTACTCGTTGGGGCGATGCGCCTGCTGTATCGATCCCGGCCCGCAGACCACGGCTGGAATGCCCGAGCGCTGGAACTGCGAAGCCTCCGTCCCGTAGGACACCTTGTCGATCTCGTGCTGCGACGCGAGCTCCTGCGCGAGCGCGACGATTTCCGTTTCCGGGCTGCTGTCGAGCGCGGGAATCTCGGAGAGCTGCTCGACCCTGAATCCGGCTGCCGGATGCACTGCCCGCATCTCCGGCTCCAGTTCGCGCGCGAGATAGTCGCGGAACTCCTGCAGCAGAGCGTCGGGGTCGACGTCCGGCAGATGCCGAAACTCGAAGTCGAAATAGCATTCCGCCGGCACGATGTTCAGCGCCGTGCCGCCATGCATGACGCCGGTGTGCACCGTGGTGTGCTGGACGTCGAAGCTGTGATCGTGAGGCCCCTGGTCGCGGCAGCGGCGCGCCATGCGCTTCAGACAGGCCACCGCTTCCGCAGCCGCTTCCACCGCATTCACGCCGCGCGGCGCGTACGCCGAGTGCGATGCGAGCCCGGTGACGGTGCAGCGGTAGCTGCGCTTGCCCTTGTGCGCGATGACGGGCTTCATCAGCGTGGGCTCGCCGACGATGCAGCCGCGGGCAGAAATGCCGGCGCGGCCGAGATCTTCGAGCAGCCGCCCGACGCCGAGGCAGCCCACTTCCTCGTCGTACGACAGCGCGATATGCAGCGGCACCTTCAGCCCGCGCGCAACGAACTCCGGCGCCAGCGCGAGCACGCAGGCAATGAATCCTTTCATGTCGGCGGTGCCGCGGCCGTACCAACGCCCTTCCTTTTCCACGAGTATGAAGGGGGCGCTGTCCCAGAGCTGCCCGTCGACCGGAACCACGTCGGTATGTCCGGACAGCACGATGCCCGATGTGCCGGCCGGCCCCAGCGTCGCGAACAGATTCGCCTTGCGGCGCTCGTCGTCGTACGTCAGCCGGCAATCGGCATCGAGGCCGCGCAGAACGTCGTGCGCGTAATCGATGAGATCGAGATTCGAGTTGCGGCTCACCGTCGGAAATGCCACGAGCGCGCGCAGCATGTCGAGCGTGGCAGACGTTGGAAGCGGCGATGCAGACATGACCCTGGCGTTCCGGCTTAAACACCGAGGATAGGTTTGCTCCGCGTGACTGTCAACGCGCAGCGCGGGCCGCAACGGGAAGTAAGGTATCCTTATCCCCCGCGCGCTCCGGGGACATGATGCCGCGATACGAGAATACGCTTTGAAGCTTCGCTTTTTCAGCTGCGCGTGCGCGCTCTTCGTGTGCTGCCTGTCCGCGTCGGCGGCAACGCTGCGCATCGGGCTCGCAGCCGACATCACGTCGCTCGATCCGCATCTGCTCGCCGCGCAGCCCAATCTCGTCGCCGCGCGCCACATGTTCGAGTCGCTGATCGACGTCGACGAGCGCACGCAGCTCATACCGTCGCTCGCCGTCAGCTGGCGTCCCGTCGATGCGGTCACGTGGGAATTCAAGCTGCGTCGCGGCGTGACCTTCCACGACGGCACGCCGCTCACGATAGACGACGTGATCTACTCGCTGCAGCGACCGCTCGCCCTCAACAGCCCCGGCGGATACGCTGCCTATGTGCGATCCATCAAGTCGCTGCAGGCAGCGAATGCGGATACCCTGCGCGTCGTCACCCACGGCCCGTACGGCGCGCTGCCCGAGGACATCAATTCCATACTGATCGTATCGCGCCGCGCCGCCGAGCATGCGAGCAGCGCCGATTTCGACGCCGGCCGCGCGCTCGTCGGCACCGGCCCTTACCGCTACGCGAACTACGCGCGCGGCGACCGGTTGAAGCTTGCGCGCTACGAAGGTTATTGGGGCGATAAGCCCGCATGGAGCGAGGTCGAGCTGCGCACGCTGGTCACCGATCCGGTACGTACTGCGGCGCTGGTGTCGGGACAGGTCGACGCGATCGAAAACGTGCCGAGCGCCGATTACGCCCGCCTGAAGGCGCAGGGAAGATTCCATTTCTCCCAGGCCGTGTCGTGGCGCACGCTGTTCATCCATCTCGACCAGTACCGTGCGCAGCCGCCCGGCGTCGGCGATGCGCGAGGCGCTCCGCTCGCGCGCAATCCGTACATGGACGTGCGCGTGCGCCGCGCCCTGTCTCTCGCCATAGATCGCCCGACGCTCACGCGGGTCGTGCTGGAAGGACTCGCGATCCCGGCCGGCAACATCGTCTCTCCGGGCATTTTCGGTCACGACCCCGCGCTCGAGCCGGATCGCTACGATCCCGTGGAAGCGCGGCGCCTGCTGGCCGAGGCGGGTTATGCGGCAGGCTTTGCGGCAACGCTCAGCGGGCCGAACAACCGCTACATGAACGACGAGCAGGTGCTGCAGGCCGTGGCGCAAATGCTCGCACGCATCGGCATACGCCCCGCAGTGCAGGTCGCGCCTCTCAACGTGTTTCTCGCGCGCACGCGGCGCCAGGAAACCAGCGCCGCGCTGCTCGGCTGGGGCTCGTTCGCGGCGGACCTTGCGCTGCGCTCGCTGCTTGCGACACCGCAGCCGGAAAAAGGCTACGGCGCTTGGAACTGGGCACGCTATTCGAATCCGTCGCTCGACGCCCTCGTCACGCAATCGCTCGGAACGGTCGACCGCGCCCGACGCGAGGCGATGGCCCGGCGCGCGAGCCGCGTCGCGACCGGGGATGCGGCGATCATCCCGCTCTACCATCAGATCGCGACGTGGGCCATGCGGCCAGGGCTGACGCACCGCGCCCGCACCGACGAATTCACGCTGGCGCAACACTTCAAGCCGGCGCCGCCATGATCCGCTACATCGCACGCCGCGCGCTCCATACTGCGCTGCTGCTCGCGGTGATGTCGGCAATCGTGTTCGCGGGCGTCTACCTGATCGGCGATCCGGTGGACATCCTCATCGACCCGCAGGCTTCGCAAATCGAGGCGGCACGCGCGGCGGCTGCACTGGGTCTCGATCGCCCCCTGCCCGTCCAGTACTGGCGTTTCCTTCTGCATGCGCTGCACGGCGATCTCGGCACGTCGTTCGTGGCCAACGTGCCGGCGATGGGGCTCGTGCTGCAGCGGTTTCCCGCAACGCTCGAGCTTGCAGTCGCAGCGAGCCTCATCGCGATCGCGCTCGGCGTGCCTTTGGGATTGTGGGCCGGCATGCGCCCCGACTCCCGGGCCGCGCGAATCATCATGACGGGCTCCATCCTCGGCTTTTCGCTGCCGACCTTCTGGGTCGGCGTCATGCTCGTGTCGCTGTTCTCGGTGGGGCTGGGCTGGCTTCCGCCTGCGGGACGCGGAGAAACCGTCGCGGTGCTCGGCGTGCCGGTGAGCCTGCTCACGCTCGACGGCTGGCGCCATGCGCTGCTGCCCGCATTCAATCTCGCGCTGTTCCAGCTCGCGCTGATGATACGGCTCGTACGTGCGGGCGCCGTGGACGCCTACGCAAGCGACTACGTCCGCTTCGCGCGCGCCAAAGGCGTGCCGGAGTCCCGCATCGCACGCCGCCACGTCTGGCCCAACATCGCCATCCCGGTGGTCACGGTGGCCGGGCTGGAATTCGGCTCGGTGATCGCGTTCGCAATCGTCACCGAAACGATATTTGCCTGGCCCGGCATGGGGAAGCTGCTCATCGATTCGATCAACATGCTCGACCGCCCGGTGGTCGTCGCGTACCTGCTGCTGGTGGTCTGCCTGTTCGTGACGGTGAACTTCGTGCTCGATCTCGTCTACACCGCGCTCGACCCGCGCGTGCGGTTGCCGGGAGAGCGCGCATGAACCTGCGACGCGCAGCATGGGCCATCGCGGCGCTGGTGGTGCTCGTCGTTGCCTGCGCCCCGTTCGTCGCGCCACAAAATCCTTACGACCTCGCGCAGCTCGAGCTGCTCGACGCGAAGCTTGCGCCCGGCAGCGCCGGCATCACGGGCATGACGTACTGGCTCGGTACCGACGAGCAGGGCCGCGATTTGTGGTCTGCGATCCTGTACGGCCTGCGGGTGAGCCTCGCGGTCGCAACGCTCGCCACGCTGATTGCGCTCACGCTCGGCACGGCCGCGGGCATCACCGCGGCCTATGCCGGCGGGCGCACCGACGAAGCGATCATGCGCGTCGTCGATCTGCAGCTGTCGTTCCCTGCCGTGCTGATCGCGCTGGTGCTGCTCGCCGTGCTCGGCACCGGGCTCGACAAGGTGGTCGTTGCGCTGGTGTGCGCGCAGTGGGCGTACTACGCGCGCACTGCGCGCAGCGCCGCGCTCGTGGAGCGCAGCAAGGAGTACGTCGATGCCGCGCGAGCGCTCGGGCTTTCGGCGCAGCGCATCGCCTTCCGCCACATCCTGCCCAATTGCATGGCGCCGCTGATCGTCGTCGCTTCCGCGCAGGCAGCACACGCCATTGCCCTCGAAGCCACGCTCTCCTTCCTCGGGCTCGGCGTGCCGGTCACTTCGCCGACGCTCGGCCTGCTGGTGGCGAACGGCTATCCGCACCTGCTCGCCGGCCGCTACTGGATCAGCTTCTATCCCGGCATCGCGCTGCTGCTCGCCATCGTCGCGCTGAACCTGGCCGGCGAGCGATTGCGCAGAAAGCTCGACGCGAAATCCGGTTAGCCTCGCTATAATCGTCTGCGGGGGAGCCAATAACAGGGAGGAGTGCGATGGCGAATGACGCACCGGAGCAACCCGGGCAGGGCGCAAGCCGCCGCTCGTTTCTGAAGTCCACGGCGGCTGCGGCCGGCGCAGCGATCGCCGGCACGACGCGCGTCGCGGCTGCCGCGGAAAGCGCAGCCAAGCCGCCGGCAGAAAGCGAAGCGAAGCTGCCGAGCGAGACGTTCATCACCCGCCCCGGCTCGGATTTCATGGTCGACGTGCTGAAAGCGATCGGCCTGCAATACATGGCCATCAACCCTGCCGCCGGCGTGCGCAGCCTGCACGAATCGCTGATCAACTACAGCGGCAACAAGAATCCCGAGCTGCTCACCTGCCTGCACGAAGAATCGGCGGTCGGCATCGCCCACGGCTATGCCAAGGCGAGCGGCAAGCCGATGGGCGTGATGGTTCACGGCACCGTGGGACTGCAGCACGCAGCGATGGCGATCTACAACGCCTGGTGCGACCGCGTGCCGGTGATGGTGTTCGCCGGCAACGGCATAGACGCCGCCACGCGCCGTCCGGGCGTCGAGTGGATACACAGCGCGCAGGACCCGGCGGCCCTGGTGCGCGAGTTCGTGAAGTGGGACGACCAGCCCGGCTCGCTGCAACACTTCGCCGAATCCACGGTGCGCGCGGCCAAGCACGCGACCAGTGCGCCGATGGGGCCGGTCATCGTGTCCGTCGACATGGACCTTCAGGAAGAGCCCATCGAGCACGCCGACAAGCTGCGCATTCCGAAAGTGACCGCGCCGCATCATCCGCAAGGCGACTCGGCCGCATTGCGCGAGGCGGCCAGGATGCTGGTCGCCGCCGAGAAGCCGGTGATCATCGCCGACCGCGCCGTGCGCTCGCAGGAAGGCCTGAAGCGCATGGTCGAGCTCGCGGAAGCGCTCGGCGCGCCGGTGGTCGACATCGGCAGCCGCGTGAATTTCCCGACCACGCACGATCTCGACGTGTCGTTCATGCGCCTCACGCTCGTTCGCGATGCCGACGTCATTCTCGCGCTGGAGATGAACGATCCGTGGGGCGCGTTGCATTCCTTCTCCGATCCGTACAAGACGTACCGTCCGCTCACGAAGCCGAACGCGAAGCTGATCACGATCTCGATGCAGGAGGTCTACGCCAAGTCCAATTACCAGGACGCCCAGCGCTTCATGGCAGCCGATTTGAGCATAGGCGGCGACGTCGAATCGTCGCTGCCGGACCTCATCGATGCGGTAAAGCGCGCCACGACGCCCGAGCGCAAGGCTGCGTTCGACCAGCGCGCGAAAGCCGTTGCCGGGATGCACGCGCAGATGAGGCAGCGCGACCGCGATGCCGCTGCAGTGGCGTTCGACGTATCGCCCGTGTCCACCGGACGGCTCGCCGCGGAGATGTGGAATGCAATCCGCAACGAGAGGTGGTCGCTGGTAGTGAGCGATCGTCTCGGCTGGGCGCGACGCTTGTGGCCGGTGACCGAATACCACCAGATGCTGGGCGGCAACGGCGGCTACGGCCTCGGCGGCTATGCGCCGCTCGCCGTGGGCGCTGCGCTGGCCAATCGCGATCGAGGCATCATCTCCGTCACCTTCCAGCCCGACGGCGACTTGATGTATGCGCCCGGCGTGTTATGGACTGCCGCGCACCACCGCATACCGTTGCTCATGCTGATGCACAACAACCGCTGCTACCACCAGGAAATCATGCACGTGCAGCGGATGGCGGCGATCCATGACCGGCCGCAAGCCACGACACGCATAGGCACGGAAATCACTTCGCCCGATATCGACTTTGCGAAAGTCGCGCAAGGCATGGGCGTGTGGGCCGAAGGGCCGATCACCGATCCGGCGAAGCTCGGTCCGGCATTGAAGCGCGCTCTCGCCGTGGTGAAACAGGGACAACCCGCGCTGATCGACGTGGTTTCGCAGCCCCGCTGAGCGCCGCTTTAGAAGCCGCTCAGCAGCGGCAGGTCTTTTGCCGCCGGTCCGTGCTTGATCGAGCGCAGGTACGCATGGATATCCGCGAGGCCCTGCTCGCTCAGCACGTTCGCCGTGTACGGCGGCATCGCCTGACGCGGCTTACGCACCTGGTGCGCGAACGCGGCGTACGGCCAGGGGTCCGGCGCGATATGCGGGCCTGCGCCGCGCTCGCCGCCCTGCCCTACGGTGCCATGGCACGCCTGGCACAGCTGCTCGAGATAGATCGCCTTGCCGCGTTGCGCATCGCCTGGAGGCGCCCCGCCGCTGTCTGCGGCATACGAAGACGGGCTCGCGAGCGCGCACGCGAGCAGCAGAGTGCAGGCAGCCAGGCGCATGGATATCCTCCCTGTGGACAGTGGCGCGCCGATTGTTGCGCGGCGCAACTGCACGGTCAACCTCGCAAACAAAAGGCCCCGACGGTAAACCGCGGGGCCTTCGTGAGCGGTGCTCTCGAGCGCGTCAGTCTGCGAACACGCCCGCCTTGCGGATGATCGGCGTCCACTTGTCGATCTCCGCCTTGAGATGTTTCTGCAGGCCTTCCGGCGTCACCTTGTCGGCGGACACCGGCGCAGAGCCCAGCTTCTCCATCGCATCGGCAAAGGACTTGTCGGCAACCGCAGCCTTGAGCGCGGCGTTGAGCTTGTCGAGCGCCGCCTTCGGCGTGCCTTTGGGTGCATATACGCCGTGCCACACCACGACCTCGAAGTTCTTCAGCCCCTGCTCCTGCAAGGTGGGGATGTTGGGCAGCGACTGCACGCGCTTCGCGGATGTGACGCCGTACGCCTTCACCAGCCCCTGCTGAATGTGGCCCGTGGTGTTCGTCGTCTGGTCGCACATGAAATCGATCTGCCCGCCGATGAGATCGGTCATCGCCGGCGCCGTGCCTTTATACGAAACGGTCTGCACGTCGACGTTCACGGCGCTCATGAACAGCAGCCCGCACAGGTGCGATGCCGCGCCCAGGCCTGCGTTGCCGTACGTCATCTTCGCGTTGTTCTGCTTCAGGTACGCCATGAACTCCTTGAAGTTGTTCGGCTGCAGCTTCTTGCCGGCGATCAGCGTCATCGGCACATCGGCGACCTGGCCGATGTACTCGAAGTCCGTCAGCGGGTTGAACGGCAGCTGGCGATACAGCGCCGGCGCGGTCGACATGCCGATGTGATGCAGCAGTATGGTGTAGCCGTCGGGCCGGGATTTCGCGACCTTGTTCGACGCCACCGTGCCGCCCGCGCCCGCGGTGTTCTCGACGATGACCTGCTGCTTGAGCGCCTTCGTCATGAGCTGGGCGATGTGCCGGCCGACGGTATCGGTCGGGCCACCCGCTGCGAACGGTATCACCATGACGATCTGGCGCGCGGGATATTCCTGTGCGCCTGCGACAGCCGCGGCGGCAAGCATCCACGCCACGATCAACCGGATCCATGTGCGAAGCGACATCGGTTTCCTCCTTCGGCGACCTGTTTAAAAAGCAGGCGCGATCATAACCTGCGCCCCTCGCGGGCAGGTCATGCAAAGCTTGATCCATGTCAAGCAACTGCTAAGGGATACCCGCTTTGCGAATGAGGAATATGTAGGACCCGTCACGCTCTTCGACGGCAAGCAGCGTGTGCCCTGTTTTTTCCGTGTAGACGCGGAAATCGATCTCCGATCCCGGATCGGTGGATACGACGCGCAGGATCTTGCCTTCCGACATCCCGGCGAGGGCTTTCTTGGTCCGCAACAGAGGGATGGGACAGTTGTAGCCGGACACGTCGAGCTCGGTGTCCGCTTGCGGTGGTGTCATAGTGAACTTGCTGTGAACCGGGGAGTCTCATCACGTCCGCGTGCAAGCGGCTGGCCGCATTCAGGGCCAACCGTCAAATCCGCGGAAAATTCAAGGCGCTACGATACCTTCCTGTGCTACAATCGCGCGCTTTTCTAAACCGCTACCGGAACCGCCCGCGTGCCTGTCCGCTCACTTCGTAATATCGCGATCATCGCCCACGTCGATCACGGCAAAACCACGCTCGTCGATCAATTGCTGCGCCAGTCTGGCACTTTCGCGGCGCACCAGCAAGTCGTCGAGCGCGTCATGGACTCGAACGACCTCGAGCGCGAGCGCGGCATCACCATCCTCGCGAAGAACTGTGCGGTCACCTATGCGGGCACGCATATCAACATCGTCGATACGCCGGGACATGCCGACTTCGGCGGCGAGGTCGAGCGCGTGCTGTCCATGGTGGACGGGGTGCTGCTGCTGGTGGACGCCGTCGAAGGCCCCATGCCGCAGACGCGCTTCGTCACGCGCAAGGCACTCGCGCTCGGTCTCAAGCCCATCGTCGTGGTGAACAAGGTGGACCGTCCCGGCGCGCGCGCGGATTGGGTCGTCAACCAGACGTTCGACCTGTTCGACAAGCTGGGCGCAACGGAGGCGCAACTCGATTTTCCGGTGGTCTACGCCTCGGCGCTGCAGGGCTGGGCGGTCACCCATCTCGCCGACGTGCCCAATGCATCGGACATGAAGCCGCTGTTCGAAGCCGTGCTCGCGAACGTCCCGACGCGGGCCGATAACCCGGACGGTCCGCTGCAGTTGCAGATCTGCTCCCTGGACTATTCCAGCTACGTCGGCCGCATCGGCATAGGCCGCGTCAACCGCGGCCGCATACGGCCCGGCCAGCAGGTCGTGCTGCTGCGCGGCCCCGACAACGAGGCGGGCCAGCCCGTGAACGCGAAAGTGAACCAGGTGCTCGTGTTCAAGGGCCTGGAGCGCGTGCTGGCGGACGAAGCGCAAGCGGGCGACATCGTGCTCGTGAACGGCATAGAGGACGTCGGCATAGGCGTGACGCTCGCCGACCCTCTGAATCCCGAAGCGCTGCCGCTGCTCAAGGTCGACGAGCCGACGCTCACCATGAACTTCCAGGTGAACACCTCGCCTCTTGCGGGACGCGAAGGCAAGTTCGTCACCAGCCGCCAGCTGCGCGAGCGCCTCGCACGCGAAACGATGAGCAACGTCGCGCTGCGCGTGGAAGAGACCGGCGATGCCGACGTGTTCCTCGTCTCGGGCCGCGGCGAGCTGCATCTCGGCATCCTGCTCGAGAACATGCGACGCGAAGGCTACGAGCTCGCGGTGTCCCGGCCGCGCGTCGTGATCCGCGAGATCAACGGCGTCAAATGCGAGCCGTTCGAGATGCTCGCGGTCGACATCGAGGAAACTCACCAGGGCGCAGTGATGGAAGCGCTGGGCGCGCGCCGCGGCGACCTGCAGGACATGCAGCCCGACGGCAAAGGCCGCGTGCGCCTGGATTACCGCATACCGGCGCGCGGAATGATCGGCTTCCAGTCCGAGTTCCTGACCATGACGCGCGGCACCGGCGTGATGAGCCACGTGTTCGACGACTACGACGCGATGAAGCCGGAGATCACCGAGCGCCGCAACGGCGTGCTGGTTTCGGCCGAGGACGGCGAGGCCGTCGCCTACGCGCTGTGGAAGCTTCAGGAGCGCGGCCGCATGTTCGTCGATCCGGGCGACCCGGTGTACGAAGGCATGGTGATCGGCCTGCACACGCGCGACAACGATCTCGTGGTGAACCCGGTGAAGACCAAGCAGCTCACCAACGTCCGCGCCTCCGGCAAGGACGAGGCGATCATGCTGACGCCGCCGGTACGCCACACGCTGGAGTCCGCGATCGAATTCATTGCCGACGACGAGCTCGTCGAGATCACGCCCAAGTCGATACGGATACGCAAGCGCGTCCTGAAGGAACACGAGCGCAAGCGCAGCCGCCGGGCGGACCAGGCCGAAGCGGCATAAGCGCCGCTAGTCCTGCGCGCCGGCCTCGCTCGTCAGCGCGGCGTCGAGAGCCTGCACGAAGGGGCCGAGCTTCGGCGGATGCGCTTCGACGTCCACCTTCACGCCGAACTCCTCCAGCGCCTTGCTGCACACCGGGCCTATCGATGCGACGAGCGCCTGGCGCAGACCCGCATCGAGCGCCTGGCGCTGCCCCAGACGGTCCGCCAGCGCGTAGAGGTTGCGCACCTGCGCAGCGTTGGTGAACGCGACGGCATCGACCCGGCCAAGCCCGAGCGCGTTGAGCAGCTCGACCATGGGCGCCGTGTCCTGGGGCAACGACCAGCGATACAGCGGCACTTCCACGACGCGAGCGCTGCGTGCCTCGAGTGCGCGATCGAGCTCCGCGTTCGCGCCGCCGTAGCGCTGCACGACGACGGTAGCGCCCTCGATCGGAATGTCGCGCATCGCGTCGAGCACCTCGGCGGTCGTGAACGGATCTTTTGCATTGCGGTCCACACGCACGCCGCGCGAGCGCAGCGGGCCCGAGGGCTTCGGTCCGCGCGCCACGACCGTCGACGATGCGAGGAGCGCAAGCAGGCGGTCGGTGAGCCCGAGACGGTCGGTTGCCTGGAACAAGGCCTGTGTGCCGACGCCGGTCTGGAACACGAAAGCGCGCGGCGGATTGTCTTCGAGCTCGGGGACGAGGCGCGCGATATACTCGGCATCGAGATCGGGCACCTCCGCGAGCGCCGGCGCGCGCATCGCGAGAGCGCCTCGCTTGCTGAGCAATGCGGCGAGCTCCTCGCCGTAGCGGTTCTCGAGTATGGCTATGGTCTTGCCGATCACGATGATCTCCCCGCAGCGCACTTCTGCCGCTCAATAATACGCACCATGAACCCCTCGCTCCTCACGGCGAGGAGCGCATCAGCGTTTCTTTCCGAGGATCGTGCCCCGGCACTTGCGCGTGCCGCAGAAGCACGCGTGCATGCGCTTCACTTTCGGCGTGTGCGGCTCGTCGAGCACGAGGTTGTAGTCGTAGGTGAGCTCGTCGCCCGCCTTCACGCCGCGGATCGTCTCGATGAAGATGCGGCCTTCCTCCTCGATCGCCTCGCAGTTGGGCGAGCACGAGTGATTGATGAAGCGCGCCGAGCTGCCCTTGCGCGTGGCGTCGATCACCACGTCGTCGTTCACCGCGAACAGCATGGTGTGCGGCGAGTTCTCGTGCTCCTCGGCATAACGGCGGTCCGCCTCGTCGTGGCTGATGCGCTCTCCGAGGTACTCCATGAGGCGCGTGCCCCGGGGAATGTCGGCGAGCGCGAATACGCCGCGTCCATGTATGCCCGACGTGCGTACGGAATAGCGTCGCGTCCTGCTTGCTGAAGCTGCCATGAATGTCCTGGTGTTATTCCGGCTGAAGTGCTGAGGACCTGCTGACCCGCGTCGTGCGTACGGTCCTCGCGGGAAGCGATATTGTAACCTCGGCCACGGGAAAATCGAAGCCGCATCCGCGGCTGCCTGCTAGAATCGCATCGGTCATAAATCCGTTGAACTGCATGGAGCGCCCCCGTTGAAACCCGCGAACCTGCTGGTCATTCTTTCCGACGAGCACAACAAGCGCGTGACCGGCTGCTACGGTCATCCGATGATCAGCACGCCTCACCTCGACCGGCTGGCGGCGCGCGGCACCCGCTTCACCTCCGCCTACACCAACTGCCCGATCTGCGTGCCTGCGCGCGCGAGCTTCGCGACGGGACGTTACGTGCACCAGCACCGCTGCTGGGACAACGCCATCGCCTATGACGGCCGGCCGACGTCCTGGGGCCACAGGCTGATGGAGCAAGGGTATCGCGCGAGCTCCATCGGCAAGCTGCATTACCTGGACTCCGATGCGCGCCGCAACGGCTTCGACGAGGAGATTCTGCCGCTGCACATCGTCAACGGCGTCGGCGACCTGCTCGGCCTCATCCGGGACGAGCTCCCCGTTCGGTCGGGATCGAAGAAGCTCGGCCCCGAGGCCGGGCGCGGCGAATCCGAATACACGCGCTACGACCGCGAGATCGCCGCCGCCACGCAGCAATGGCTGACGAAAGCAGCGGCCAGCCGGGGCGAGCGCCCCTGGGTGCTGTACGTCGGCTTCGTGTCGCCGCATTTCCCGCTCATTGCGCCGCCGGAGTTCTACGACCTGTATCCCGAGGACAAGGTGCCGTGGCCGCTCATGTATGGGCCCGACGAAAGGCCGCGCCATCCGTTCACCGATGCGATGCGCAAATGCCTCTGCTACGACGACGAGTTCGACGAGCCCATGGTCAGGCGCGCGCTGGCTGCGTACTTCGGACTGGTTTCTTTTCTCGACGACAACATCGGCAGGATACTCGCCACGCTGCAGTCGACCGGCCTGGCGGCCGACACGCGAGTGGTCTACTCGTCGGACCACGGCGACAATCTCGGCACGCGCGGCATGTGGGGCAAGTCGACGATGTACGAAGAATCGGCCGGCATACCGCTCATCATGGCGGGATCTGACGTGCCGCAAGGCAGGGTGTGCGACACGCCGGTCACGCTTGCCGATGCCTACCCGACCATACTGCATTCAGTGGGCGCAAAAAGCGATCCACGCGATGCCGACCTGCCCGGCCATTCGCTCATCGACATCGCGAACGGCGCGCGCCCGCAGCGAACGATACTGTCGGAGTACCACGCCGCCGGCGCGGTGTGCGGCTCGTACATGATCCGCCACGGCCAGTACAAGTACATTCATTATGCCGGCCTGCCGCCCATGCTGTTCGACCTCGACGCGGATCCTGAGGAGCGCAGGGACCTCGGGCGCGATCCGGCGCACAGTGCCGTGATCCGAACGTGCGAAGCGGCTTTGCGCGGTGTCGTCGACCCGGAAGCCGCGGACCGGCAGGCCAAGGCCGACCAGGAAGCGAAAATCGCGGCAGTCGGCGGCAAGGAAGCCATATTGAAACGCGGCACGTTCCGCTATTCGCCGCCGCCCGGCGCAAAGGCGACCTACTATTAACTGCGTGACTCATGACTGGTGACTCGTGCCAACTGTAACCCTGAAGCAGTTGTTGATAGTCGGGGCCACTGCAGCGATCATGGCCTCGCACGCAGCCGCGCAGCCGTATCCCACCAAGCCGGTACGGCTCATCGTCGCCTCTGCGCCGGGCGGCGCTCCCGATATTCTGGGCCGGGCGATCGCGCAAAAGCTCGCCGAGGCGCTCGGCCAGCAGGTCGTCGTGGACAACCGGGCCGGCGCGAGCGGCATCATAGGCGCGGAGCTCACAGCGCGTGCGGCGCCGGACGGCTACACGTTGCTGCTCGGGGCGACGACCATACTGGCCATCCTGCCGACGCTCAATCACAAGCTGCCCTACGACGCTGCGCGCGACCTCGCGCCGGTGACGCTCATCGCCAGCGCCGCCAATGTCGTAGTGGTTCATCCCGGCGTCGGCGCGAGAAACATCGCCGAGCTGGCGAAGGCGGCGAAGGCGCGTCCGATCAACTTTGCCTCGGCGGGCAATGGCACGCCTGCGCACCTCGCCGGCGACATGCTGAACATGATGGCCGGCATCCGCATGGCGCACGTGCCGTACAAGGGTGCAGGACCCGCGCTCACCGATCTGCTCGCCGGCCAGGTGCAGGTTCTCATCACCTCGCCCATCGCCGCGCTGCCGCACGTGAGCACGGGGAAGCTGCGCCTGCTCGCGAGCACCGGCGCACAGCGCAATCCGACGTTGCCCGATCTGCCGACGGTCGCTGAAACGCTGCCGGGCTACGAGATCACGCAGTGGTGGGGACTCAACGCGCCCGCCGGAACGCCATCGGCAATCATCGATCGGCTGCAGCGGGAGACCGCGCGCAGCCTGCAGCAGCCCGACGTCAGGGAAAGGCTGCAGGCGCAGGGCGCGGTGGGCGTCGGCAGCACGCCGGCGGAATTCGGCCGCTTCATCGCATCCGAGCGCGCCCGCATCGCGAAGCTCATCCAGCAGGCGGGCATCAAGTCGGAGCAATGAGCGCCGCCGATGAACACGAATATCAACACACCGGGGACTGACCGCTCGTGACGCTCACCGAATTACGCTACATCGTCGCGGTCGCTCGCGAGCGGCACTTCGGCCGCGCTGCGGAAAAATGCTTCGTAAGCCAGCCGACGCTTTCCGTCGCGATACGCAAGCTCGAGGACGAGCTGGGGATAGCGCTGTTCGAGCGCGGACCCGGCGAAGTGGCCGTCACGCCGGTCGGCGGGCGCATCGTCGAGCAGGCGCAGCGCGTGCTCGAGGAAGCGTCTGCGATCAAGCAGATCGCCGAAGCCGGCAAGGATGAGCTCGCCGGCCCGCTGCGCGTGGGCGCAATCTATACGATAGGGCCGTATGTCATGCCGCAGCTCATTTCTCACGTGCGGCGGCGCGCGCCCAGGATGCCGCTGATCATCCAGGAAAACTACACCTCGTCGCTGGGAGAGATGCTGAAGCGCGGCGAGATCGACGTCGTCATACTGTCGCTGCCGTACTCGCACCCGGGCATCATCACGCAGGCGGTGTACGACGAGCCGTTCCGTGTCGTCGTGCCCGCGAATCACGCATGGGCGGCGAAAGCGCGCGTGCCGACCGTCGACCTGTGCCGCGAGAATCTGCTGCTGCTGTCGACCGGCAACTGCTTCCGCGATCAGGTGCTGCAACTGTGCACCGGCACGCCGCGCGACACCGACAACGCGCTGCAGCGCAGTCTCGAAGGCGGTTCGCTGGAGACCATACGCCAGATGGTCGCCTCGGGCGTGGGCATCACCGTGCTGCCTTCCACCGCGGCGGAAGCGCCGCTGCTCGACCGGCGGCTGCTTGCAATCAAGCCGCTGTCGCCGGGCACGCCGACCCGGCGCGTGGCGCTGGCGTGGCGGCGCAGCTTCCCGCGACGCCGGGCCGTCGAAGCGCTGCGCCAGTCAATACTCGCGTGCAAGCTCGCGGGCGTCTCTTTCCTGCCGGACGCACCTGAGACCACTGACTGACGCGCAGGCCGGCGACGCGCGTCACCGCTTGCATCTGTCCTCGCTCACGTTCACCCACGTGAGGCCGGGCAGATCGACGAACGCGCGCCGCATGCTGTCCGACCAGAAGCGGCTCACTTCCCCGAAGTAGCGGTCGCCTTCGCAGAAGCGGCGACGCAGCGTGACGCGCAGCTTGTCTTTCTCGTAGGCGAGCACGTCGATCGGAAGGCCGACGGACAGGTTGGAGCGCATGGTGGAGTCGAACGACACGACCAGGCACTTCGCTACGTCTTCGAGCGACGAGCCGTAGCGTATGAAACGGTCGATCACCGGCTTGCCGTACTTGGTCTCTCCGATCTGGAAGTACGGCGTGTCGGGCGTGGCCTCGATGAAGTTGCCGACCGGATAGATGTGAAACAGCCGCGGCGCCCCGCCGCGCGCCTGCCCGCCGACGATGAAGTCCGCGCCGGTGTCGACGTGCTGGCGCTCCATCGTGTCCTGGCCGCGTCCCGTCACCTCGCGCAGCGTCTCGCCCACGAGCACGGCGACGTCATAGAGATGGCGCACGCCGAGTATGCCGTCGTCGCTCGGCTTGCCCGCGCGATCGGTCACGCGCATGCGCAGCAGGCTGTTGACGCTCTGCGTCGTCGCGAGATTGCCCGCGGACAGGATCACGACGACGCGCTCGCCCGGGGTCTCGAACACGTTCATCTTGCTGTAGCTGGCGATCCGGTCGATGCCCGCATTGGTGCGCGAGTCGGATGCGAACACGATGCCCTGCTCGGTGAGCGTAGCGGCGCAATACGTCATGCTAAGGCGTGGCGGTAAGGTGACACCGCAGCGCCGCCGCAAAATTCATGCCGCGCTGCGGGCCTCAGCTCAGCGGCTCGAGCCGCGCCAGCACACCGTCCGGCTCGTCGGTGAGCAGGTAGAGATACCCATCGGGGCCTGCGCGCACATCGCGTATGCGCCCCAACGCGCCCTTGATGAGGCGTTCCTCGTGCGTCACTTTTTCGCCGTCGAGCTCGAGGCGCACCAGCATTTCGGCTTTGAGCGCGCCGACGAAGAGATTGCCGCGCCACTGCGGATAGCGGTCGCCGCGGTAAAACGCCATGCCGGAAGGCGCGATGGAAGGCACCCAGTACTGCAGCGGCTGCTCCATGCCCGCCTTGTGGGTGCCTTCGCCGATTTTCGTCCCTATGCCGTAATTCACCCCGTACGTGATGACCGGCCAGCCGTAGTTGCGCCCCGGCCGTATGACGTTGACCTCGTCGCCGCCCTGCGGGCCGTGCTCGTGACTCCATAACGCGCCGGTGTCCGGATGCAGCGCAAGCCCCTCGATATTGCGGTTCCCGACACTGTAAATTTCGGGACGCGCCGACTGCCGCCCGACATAGGGATTGTCTGCCGGCACGTCGCCCGCATCCGTGATACGAACGACCTTGCCGCTGTCGTCGTCGAGACGCTGCGCACGATCCGCCTGGAAGCGGTCGCCCACCGAGACGTAGAGCATGCCGTGACGGTCGAACGCCATGCGTCCGCCGAGATTGAGCGAGCCGCTCACCCTGGGCTGGGCGCGAAAGATCACACGCGCATCGGCGAGCCGGTGGCCGTCGAGGCGCGCGCGCATGACTTCCAGCCCCGACCCGCGGGAATCCTCGGCCATGTAGGCAAGGTACAGCCAGCCGTTCTGCGCGTACTGAGGATGCAGCACCACGTCGAACAACCCGGACTGCCCGCCGGTCACCACGCGCGGAACGCCGGCCACGGGATCCGCATCGAGCTTGAAATCGCGCGACACGATGCGCAAGCGCCCCGGGCGCTCGGTAACGAGCATCCGGCCGTCTGGAAGGAAAGCAAGAGACCACGGATGGGCCAGGCCACGCACCAGCGTCGCGATGCGAAACGCCTGTCGCTCCGAGCGGACGGCGGCGTCGCTGGCGGTGCCCGCGCGCATGCCCCCCAGAATCGTAATGAGGCACACGGCAGGAATCAGAACGGCTCGCTTGGCACGCATGAAACCTCCTGCACTATTTCGATGGAACGGATCAACGGCAAGCATGATGCCGTATCGGGACGCGGCCCGACTTCGGGTAAGCTAGCGGCATGAAACTCATCCATTATGCAGTGATCGCGCTCGCCGTCGCGTCGGCCGCCGGAGCGCAGGAACACGCGGTCGGCCATGCCGGGTCGATGTCCTGTCTTGCGCCCGCGGCATGGTACACGCTGGGCGCTTCGGGCCCGCAGCGCGTCGCAGCGGAAAAGCTCATGCGCGACGCAGCCATGCGGCAGGTCGTGCTGCTGGGCGAGCAGCATGACAGCGCCGAAGATCATGCGTGGCAGCTGCAGACGCTTGCGGCGCTCCACCTGCTGCGCCCCGATCTCGTGATCGGCTTCGAGTCGTTCCCCCGCCGCGTGCAGCCGACGCTCGACCGCTGGGTCGCCGGCGAGCTCACGCCCGCCCAGCTGCTCGAGCAGACGGAATGGGACAAGGTCTGGCGCTTCCCGCCGTCGCTGTACCTGCCGCTGTTCGAGTTCGCGCGGCTCAACCGCATACCGATGATCGCGCTCAACGTCGAGCACGCGTTGAACGAAGCCATTACCGCACGCGGCTGGGACGCCGTTCCCGAAACGCAGAAAGAAGGCGTGTCGCGTTTCGCCGCAGCGTCCGCGGCGTACGAAGAGATGCTGTACCAGGTCTATCTCGCGCACGGCAGGAACGACGCGAACGGCAACAAACCGGAGCGCGACGATCCGGCGTTCCGGCGCTTCATCGAATCGCAGCTCACGTGGGACCGCGCCATGGCCGAAGCGCTCGCGGGCCGTGCGCGCGCGAACGGCGGCCGTGCGCCGCTCGTGGTCGGCATCGCGGGCAGCGGACATCTGCGTCATGGGCATGGCATCGCGCATCAGCTCCGCGATCTCGGCGTGCGCGATATTGCGACGCTGCTGCCGTCCGATCGCGACGAGGACTGCAGCGAGCTCAAGACCGGGCTGGCGGACGCGATGTTCGCCGTTGCGCGCGCGCCGGCCGATGGCCCGCCCAAGCCGCGCCTCGGCGTGCAGCTCGACGGCAAGGAGAACGCCGTCGTCATCATGGCCGTCACGCCGGGCAGCCTCGCCGAGCAGACCGGGCTGCGCAAGGACGATCGCTTCGTTACGCTTGCCGGGGCGCCTGTGAAGAGCCCCGCTCGTGTCGTCGCAGCCGTGCGCGCGCAGCCGCCCGGCACATGGTTGCCCGTGCAAGTCCGCCGCGGCGAAGAGACGCTCGATCTCGTCATCCGGTTTCCGGCGGAGAAATGACGATGCGCGCATGGCGGCTTTCGCGAGTCCTGCTCGCGGCGATAGCCCTGCTGCTCGCATCGCGGGCGGGCGCGGCCGACGCGCCGCACCTGGACCTCGCCGTCGATCTCGATCCGCAATCGCGCGCCTTCAGCGCCGTTGCGAAGTTCGAGACCAGGCAGCACGAGCTGCGCATACGCCTTCATCGCTCGCTCGCACTGCGCACCGTCACGGTGGACGGCAAGCCCGTGGCTTCGCGCGCACCTTCCCCCTCCGGCGAAAACGCGATGTGGATCGTGCCGGTGCCGGGCGGCGGAAAAGTGGAGATGACGTACGGCGGGACCCTGCCCACGCTCGATACCGCCATCGACCACAGGGGCGTGCTGCGCATCGCCGCTCCCATGGCATCGCCCGCCGGCAGCTTTCTGGCGTCCGGCACCGCCTGGTATCCGCGGCCTCTCGATCTGTTCACGTATCGCGTGACGCTGACGTTGCCGGGCACGCAGCGCGCGCTCGTGCCCGGCGATCTCGTCGAGGAGGCGCCGCCCGATTCACGCGACGCGCGCTATCGCGCGGTCTTCGAGATGAAGCAGCCGTCGGAGGGGCTGGACCTCATGGCCGGGCCGTACGTCGTCGACGAGCGTCTCGTGGACCGGCCGGACGGCAGCCCGCTGCGTCTGCGCACGTATTTCACCGCGCCTCTGCAGCCGCTCTCCGCCGGCTATCTCGACGACAGCGCGCGCTACATCGCGATGTACTCGCAATCGATAGGCGCTTACCCGTACGCATCCTTTTCCGTCGTGGCGAGCCCGCTGCCCACCGGATTCGGCATGCCGACCCTCACCTACATCGGCGCAGAGGTGCTCAAGCTGCCGTTCATACGAGCGACTTCGCTCGGACACGAGGTGCTGCACAACTGGTGGGGCAACGGCGTGCATCCCGATTACGCGAGCGGCAACTGGAGCGAGGGCCTGACCACGTTCATGGCCGATTACGCGTACAAGGAGCTGGAGTCGCCAGCCGCGGCGCGCGACATGCGGCTCGCATGGATGCGCGACCTTGCATCCATCCCGCCCGAAGCGCGAATATCCCTCGCGCAATTCCGGTCTCGCACCCACGGCGCCGAGGCCGCGGCGGGTTACGGCAAGTCCGCGATGGTGTTCTTCATGCTGCGCGACTTGCTTGGCAAGGACGTTTTCGAGCGCGCGTTACGCGCCTTCTGGGAACAGCATCGCTTCAGGACCGCAACGTGGCGGGATTTGCAGCGCGCTTTCGAACAGGCCCATGGCCGGCCATTGCAGGCATTCTTCGATCAATGGCTGCTGCGAGCCGACGCGCCCAGGCTTGCGCTCGGCGATGCAAGCGCCGCCGCCGCGAACGGTCGCTATCAGCTCAATGCCACTGTTGCGCAGCAGGGAAAACCGTACGCGCTGTCGGTGCCGCTGCTTATCGCGGCGGGCGAGCGCTCGGAGACGCATGTCGTCGCCATCGACCAGGCGCGCAACGAGGTGAAGCTGCAAACGGCGCTGAAACCCGAGGCGGTGAAGCTCGATCCCGATCTTCGCATCTGGCGCGAGCTCCAGGCGCGCGAGCTGCCGCCGATATTGCGGCTGTGGATCGTGGCGGCCGCGCCGCGCTATATCGTCGCATCGGCGGACGCACGCGTGCAGGAGCAGGCTGCAAAGCTCGCGCGGCGCCTGTTCGAGACGGCGCCGCAACGGATCACAGAGCCGGACCTTCACGAGCGGCGCGATCCGGTGCTGATCGTCGGCCTCGCTGCGGAAGTCAAAGCACTGCTCGCGCGCCTGAAGCTGCCCGCACGACCGGCCGTCCTGCCTTCCGCCGCGGCGGCTGCGGTGTGGACCGTGCCCGAGGTGCCGGCCGGAATGCCTCCTGTCGCAGTCGTCGAAGCGCGCGACGCGTCCGCGCTCGAAGGCCTGATGAAGCCGCTGCCGCATTACGGTGCGCAAAGCTATCTCGGCTACGATGAAGGCCGCGTCACCACGCGCGGCGTGTGGCCGGTAAGGAGCCCGGCGATTCCGGTGACACAGCGATGACTTAACGCGCGGCGCATCGACGGTATACTGGCGCAGCGTCATCCTCGGGAATCAACAAGCCATGAAGATCGTCTCCATCAAGGCAAGCGTCCACGAATTGGCCGCGCACGTGCCGCTGCTCAAGCATCCGCTGCGCCGCAAGATCGTCTTCTGCTCCGTCGACACCGACGAGGGGTACACCGGCTACGCGTTGACCGGCGGCCACTTCCTTCCGCTGTCCGTCGTGACCGCCCTCACGCAGGAGTTCTTTCCTGTCGTGAAGGGCATGGACCCGCGCGACACCGAAGCGATACACGAAAAGGTGTGGTGGAAACTCAACCAGCGGTCCATGACCGGCGTGGTGTCGAGCGCGCTGTCGTGCCTCGACATCGCCTGCTGGGACATCCACGGCAAGGCGACCGGCCGCACCGTTGCGCAACTGCTCGGCGGCGCGCGCGACTGGGCGCCGACCTATTGCACGTTCGGCTTTCCGGAATACGATCGCGATCAGCTGGTGCAGGCGGCGAAGGACCGCTACGCCGAAGGCCATCGCAGGCTCAAGCTCGTCGTCGCAGTCGACAAGGGCGGCTGGCAGGAGGATGCGCGGCGCGTGCGGCTCGTGCGCGGCGCCGTGGGGCCCGACGTCGAGCTCATGATCGACGCGAATTACATGTTCAACCCCGTCGATGCGAAGCAGTTGTGCCGCGCCATCGAGGACTGCAATCTCACGTGGTTCGAAGAGCCGCTGTACGCGAACGACGTGCGCGCGCTCGCCGACTTAAGGCGCAGCACGAAGATACCGCTCGCCGCAGGTCAGAACGAAGGCCATCGCTGGCGGTTGCGCGAGCTCATCGAGCATCAGGCCGTCGACATCGTGCAACCGAACTGCTGCTACAACGGCGGCTACACCGAAACACGGAAAGTCGCCCACATGGCGCAGATGTACAACATGCCGGTGGCAAACGGCGGCGGCTGGCCGCTTTTCAACATGCACACCATGGCCGGGCTCATGAACGGCTGGCGCGTCGAGTTCCATCTCGACATGCAATCGATCGGCGAGCAGGTGTTCATCGATCCGCCTCGCCCGCAGAACAACATCGTACGCATACCGGATGCGCCCGGGCTCGGGCTCGCACCGAACTTCGAAGTGCTGAAGGAAACGCGGATCGGGTAACTCGTGTCGGACGACGGACCGCTGCCGTCGTCCGCCGCGCGACATCACCAGCGAAGCGCTATCACCAGTCTTCAGCATTAGAAAGGCAATCCCACGATCGCCTTCAGCACCCGGCGATCCGAGCCGCCGGTCCAGCCGTGCCCCACCCCGAAGTTGATGTCCCAGCCTTTGCCCTCGTAATCGAGCACCGCAAACGTCGTCTCGCTCGACTCCGTCCCGAAGACGAGCTTGCGCACCGGCCCCAGCTCCGCGTAGTGCTCGACGCCCAGCGCAAGGCCGCCTCCCGCCTTCTTCGCGATCTTGACGCCCAGATCGAACCCGACCTTGTTGTCGGCGACGGAGCTGCTCAACGGCACTTCGAGAATCGGGTTCATCGCGAGCAGCCAGTCGCCCCTGCGTATGCCGAAAATGGTCCGCACCTCGCCATGCCAGGCGCTCGGCGACACGCGACGCGGGCTTCTCGCCAGCTCGAAGTTGACGCCGTAAAACTCGGAGGCATCGAGCCGCTCGTTGTTGACGAGATACTTGAGCCGCAGCTTCGCGTAGTCGGAGAACGTCGAGCTGGTGTCCTTGTTCGCCGAGAACGGCAGATACACGCCCCAGTCCCAGTTGTTGCCGAGGCCGAACGAGAATTCCGGCGTGACGCGAAGGATATGGCCGGGAGCCTGCTCGCCCGGATAATCGGGCGCGAGCCTGCCGCGCGGCACATAATTCGTGTGCAGCTCCAGGCCCCGTTGCCCGCGCGGCTGCACGTCGTCGAGGTACACCTGGATCTCGTCGCCGGCCGCCCGCGCGTTGTGCGCCTGCGCGGCGCACAGGACGCACGCAACGTAAGCGGCTCTCTTCCACATCGATACCGGACTGAACACCCCTGCTCCCCTTCGAGCGCGGATCAATGCGCGCGGATATGACGCCGGCGCACGATGTCGGACCACTGCCGTATTTCGCTCGCAAGATGACTGCCGAGCTCGTCCGGCGTGCTGCTCCAACGAACGCGGTCACGTATGCCCCGGCTCCCATGTCGTGTGCAACGCCGCGCCATTCTACCCGTAACCCGCTAGATCTCGCCGATGTCTTCCAGCTCGGCCTGCACTTCGAGCCAGCGGTGCTCGGCCTCGCCGATCAGCCGCGTCACTTCCGTTTGCCTTAGCGCGAGGCCCTTGAGCTGATCCGGGTCCGGACTTTCGTAGAAGGACGGATCGGCGAGCTGCTTGTCGATCGACCCTTTCTCCTCGTGCCACGCAGCGAGCTGCCGCTCGAGCTGCTCTGCTTCCCTGATCAGCGGACGGCGGCGCGCGAGTCTCGCCTGCCGGTCTGCAGCCGCCGCCGCGCGAGCCTCCTTGCGCGCGACCTTGTCTGCCGCCTGGTCCGCGTCGACGCTCGCAGCCGCATGCGCCTGCCGGCGCGCGGCGAGCCACGCGAGATAGTCGTCGATGTCGCCGTCGAACGGCTCGACGCGGCCGTCGGCCACGAGCGCGAACTCGTCGCACGCGGTGCGCAACAGCGCGCGATCGTGCGATACCAGCACGAGACTGCCGTCGTACTCGGCCAGCGCCTTCGTGAGCGCGTGCCGCATCTCGAGATCGAGATGATTGGTCGGCTCGTCGAGCAGCAGCAGATTCGGCTTGCGGCGCACCAGCAGCGCAAGCGCAAGGCGCGACTTCTCGCCGCCGGAAAACGGCTCGACCGGCGCATCGGCCATGGCGCCGCGGAAATCAAAGCCGCCGAGGTAATCGCGAAGAATCTGTTCCCGCGTCTGCGGCTCCTGCCGCAGGAGATGCTGCAGCGGCGACTCCGACGGACGCAGTTGCTCCAGCTGGTGCTGCGCAAAGTAGCCGGCCGCGAGCCCGCGACCCTCGATACGACGCCCCGACAACGGCGTCAAGTCGCCGGCGAGGAGCTTCACCAGCGTCGATTTGCCCGCGCCGTTGGGCCCCAGCAGGCCCAGGCGTGTGCCCGGCCGCAACGTCAGATCGATGCCCCGCAATATCACGCGGTCGGCATACCCGGCGGACGCCGCCTCCAGCGACAGCATGGGATCCGGCGCGCGCGCGGGCTCGATGAACTCGAAGTCGAACGGCGCATCGACGTGAGCGGCGTCTATGCGCTCCATGCGATCGAGCGCCTTCAGGCGGCTTTGCGCCTGGCGCGCCTTGGTTGCCTTGGCACGGAAGCGCTCCACGAAACGCTCGAGGTGCGCGATCTGCCGCTGCTGCTTCTCGTACATCGCCTGCTGGAGCGCAAGCTGCGCCGCGCGCTGCACCTCGAACGCGGAGTAGTTGCCGGTGTACAGCGTGAGGCGCCGGTTGCCGATGTGCGCGATGTGCGTGACGGCGCCGTCGAGGAAATCGCGGTCGTGCGACACGAGCAGCAGCGTGCCGCGATACGCAGCGAGCCACTGCTCGAGCCACACCACGGCATCGAGATCGAGATGGTTGGTCGGCTCGTCCAATAGCAGCAGGTCGGCGCGGCTCACCAGCGCCTGCGCGAGATTGAGGCGCATGCGCCAGCCGCCGGAGAAATCTGCGACCTGGCGCTCCATGTCCGCATCAGCAAAGCCGAGGCCCGAGAGCAGCGACGCGGCTCTCGCCTTCGCGCCGTAGCCGTCGATCTCCTGCAGCCGCGCATGCAGCTCGCCGACGCGATGGCCGTCGCCCGCGGCTTCCGCCGCCGCAAGCGCCTGCTCCACCGCTCTTAACTCCGTATCGCCATCGAGGACGTATTCGATCGCCGGCGTGGCGAGCGCGGGCGTCTCCTGCGCGACGGAGCCTGTGCGCCAGTTCGGCGGCAGCGCGCATTCGCCGCTGTCGCCGTGGAGCTCGCCGCGCAACACGGCGAACAGGCTCGACTTGCCGCTGCCGTTGGCGCCGACGAGGCCCACGCGCCAGCCGGCGTGGATCTGCAGCGTGAGGTCTTCGATGAGCCGCCGCGCGCCGCGCGCGAGCGTGAAATTGCGGAACTGGATCAAGGGAGCCGGCTGTCGTGGCGGTGGAACAGCCGGCGATTCTACTACGCTACCGCTGCAGCAACTCGCGCTCCGTCAGCAGACAGGTGCCGTACCCGTGCCGCTCCCACTAGTGAGTCTTACGTAAGCGAATGACAATTCGCTGAAGTCTCGAGTCTCCCCTCGCCCTCCGGGAGAGGGGCCGGGGGTGAGGGCATTGAGCGTGTCATGTGGTTATGCAAAGCTCAATAGGTCGGACCGCTCGGCGGCCCCATAATGGGCGGCAAAAAGGTATGCCATGTCACTTTGCCGCCGATTGCTGCTGTCGTTCTTGCGCGTCGCCACCGGGGCGACGCTGGCCGCCGCGCTCGCGATGCCTTCGCCGGGTCTTGCGGGAACGTTCGCCGCGAAAGTCGTCGTCGTGGTCGACGGGGATACCGTCGTGGTGCGCGACGAGCGCGCGAGGCGTCACGAGATCCGCATCGCCGGCATCGATGCGCCCGAGATCCGCCAGCCGTACGGCGTGCGCTCGCGCAGCTCCCTCGCCGAGTTGCTCTACGGCCGACAGGTCACCGTGCTCTGGTACAAGCGCGATCGCTACAACCGTGTGCTGGGGCGCGTTTTCGTCACGCACAACGAGCCGTGCGGACAGACGCTGTGCCCCCGCTCTGTCGATGCCGGATACGCGCAGATCGCCGCAGGACTCGCGTGGCACGACAAGGAGCATCTCGACGAGCAGGCGGCCGAAGACCGGTTGCGCTACGCGCGTGCCGAGCAGGAGGCGCGTTCGCGGCGCGCGGGTCTCTGGGCGGAATCGGCGCCGGTGCCGCCGTGGCGCTATCGCCACCTGCATCCGCGGCATCTGAGGGAGCGCATGCCGCTGCATTGAACGATGCTCACACCATATGGGCGCCTGCTTGTGGCTGTGCCGCCGTACGTGCACTATCTCCCCGCATACCAAGAACCCCGGGAGGAATGCCGTCATGGACAGCGCGCTTTTTCCGGCTCGCGCTCTCGCGCTTGCCGCCTGCATCGTTTCCCTGCCGGGATACGCCGCCGATCGCTATCCGGAACGCCCCATACGCGTGATCGTTCCGCTCGCCCCGGGCGGCGGCAGCGATTACACCGCGCGCTTCATCGGGCAGCGGCTGGCCGAGCGCACGGGACAATCGGTTGTGGTCGACAACCGCCCCGGCGCGTCCGGCATAGTCGGCACGGACCTCGTCGCCAAGGCAACGCCTGACGGATATACGCTGCTGCTCGCGTACTCGACGCATTCGCAGAGCGCGCAGCTGTTCAAGTCCCTGCCCTACGACCCGATCAGGGATTTCGCGCCCGTCACCGAGGTCATAGCGACACCGCTCGGCATGCTGATCCATCCGTCGGTGCCGGCGAAGACGGTGAAGGAATTCATCGCGTACGCGAAGGCAAGCAACGGCAAGCTCAACTACGGCTCGTCCGGGCCCGGCAGCTCGCCGCACCTCACGACCGAGCTCCTCTCGTCGATGGCCGGCTTCAAGATGACGCACATCCCGTACAAGGGCGTCGCGCAATACATCACCGCGCAGCTCGGCAACGAAGTGCAGTTCACGTTCTCGAACATGTTCACCACCATGCCGCACTGGAAATCGGGACGGCTGCGCATTCTGGGACACACGGGAACCAGGCGCACCGAGGCGATGCCCGACATTCCGACTGTCGCGGAAGCCGGCGTGCCGGGCTTCGAGTCGCTCACGTGGTACGGTTATCTCGCGCCGGCCAGGACACCGCGGGCGATCGTCAATGCATTGCAGCAGCACATCGCCGCGATCGTGAACCTGCCCGACGTGCGCAAGACGCTGGTCGAACAGGGCAACGAGCCGGTGGTCAATACGCCCGACGCCTTCGCGAAAGTGATGCGTGAGGACGCCGACAAGTGGGGCGCGATCGGCAAGAAGCTGGGCGTGAGCCTCGAATAGCACGAACAACGACCGCGCCGCATCGGCGCGGAGGATCTGCGAGCCGCACCATGACGATGAAAGCAATGGTTCTGCACGGCCTCGGGCAGCCTCTCGTGCTCGAGAAAGTGCCTGTCCCCAAGGTCGGTCCCAACGACGTGCTGGTGCGCGTGCGTGCGTGCGGCATCGGGCTCACGGTGGTGAACATGATCGCCACGCCCGGACGCGTTACCGCCTATCCGCGCATACCTGGGCACGAGATCGCCGGTGAAGTCGTGAAAGTGGGCAAGGAAGTGAGCACCGTGCGCGTCGGACAGCGCGTCACCAACCACTTCTATCTCACCTGCGGTCAGTGCCGCAATTGCCGCAGCGGACGCGAGACGCTGTGCCTTCATCCGGGCGGCAATGTGGGCGCAGCGTGCGACGGCGGTTACGCGGAATACGTGAAGCTGCCGGCGCGCAACGTGGTGGCCATCCCCGACGGCGTCTCCGAGATCGACGCTGCCGTCGCCTCGGATGCAGTCGCGACGCCTTATCACGCGTGCCGCAAGGAAGCGCGCATAGGTCCCGGTGATGACGTGCTCATCATCGGCGCCGGCGGCGGCATCGGCATACACATGGTGCAGATGGCGCGGCTATGCGGCGGCCGCGTCCTTGCCGCGGACATCGGCGAAGACAAGCTCGCGCTCGCGCGTCAGGCGGGCGCAGACGTATCGCTGGATGTACGCAACGGCGATCTGGTCGCGCAGGTCATGACTGCGACGGAGGGCCGGGGCGCGGATGCCGCGATCGACGTGGTGGGCAGCCGCGACACGCTGACGAGCGCGATGCGCGCGCTCGGCATGGGCGGCCGGCTGGTCATCATAGGCACCAAGCCGCAGGCGGTCTACGACGCGGATCCCAGCTTCACCGTCAATCCCGTCGAATTCCTCCACCGCGGCCTGGAGCTCCACTCGTCGCGCTACGTGACGCTGTCGGAGATCGAGCAGACGCTGGAGCTCGTGCGCCAGGGCCGCATCAAGCCGGTCGTCACGCGGCTCTTCGAGCTGCACGAGGTGCAGCTCGCGCACGATCTCATCAAGAACAACCGGACCATGGGTCGCGTGGCGATGGCCATCCCGGCCTGACGCTCAGTCGAGCCTCGCCCCGCTCTCCTTCACTACCTTCGTCCATTTCTCGAGGTCCGCGAGCAAGTACTTGCGGAACGCTTCGGGCGAATTGCCGACCGGCTCGGATCCATCCGCGAGGATCCTCTCCTTCACATCGGGCTGGCGCACGATGTTCACAATGTCGGTGTTGAGCTTCGTCACCAGCGCCTTCGGCATCTTCGCCGGGCCCATCACGCCGTACCAGCCGACGACTTCGAACCCCGGCAGCGCCTCGGCCATCGCCGGCACGTCGGGCAGCGCGGCGAGGCGCTTCGGCGTGGTGACGGCAATCGCTTTCAGCTTGCCCGAGCGCACCAGCACCATCGCGCCCTGCATGCCGGCGAAGTTGAACTGGTATTGCCCCGCGATGAGATCGATGAGCGCCGGCCCCGTGCCCTTGTACGGAATGTGCTGCGCTTTCACGCCGGTCATGTGCTTGTACAGCTCGCCCGCGAGATGGCCGCCGCTGCCGTTGCCGGCCGAGCCGAAATTGAGCGGCCCCTTGAAGTTCTTCGTCCACTCGATGAAATCCTTCGGCGTCTTCGGCGGCGAAGACGGATTCACCACCAGCAGGAGGCCCGCTGCGGTGAGCTGGGTGATGGGCGTGAAATCGTTGACCGGGTGATACGGCAGCTTGGGATTGAGCGCCGCGTTGACGATGTGCTGGTGGTACGCAAGCAGCAGCGTGTAGCCGTCGGGCCGCGCATTCGCCGTGAGCTCGCCGGCGATCACGCCGGATGCGCTCGCGCGGTTGTCGACCACCACCTGTTCCTTGTAGAGGTCGGTGAGCTTGGCGCCGACGAGGCGCGCGAGGATGTCGGTAGTGCCGCCCGGCGCAGCCGGAGTGATGAGGCGCACCGGGCGCGTCGGATATTTGACGGCATCCTGCTGTGCCTGGGCGGCGGGCGCCGTTGCGACCAGCGCGGCTGAGACGCACGCGGCGCCGAAAGCGTAGTACACGCGGTTCATGTTGTTTCCTCCTGTTATAGGCGACACCGTGCTTGCGCGCCGGCGCATCGGGGCGAATTGTCCCATAGATCGCCCCGCCCACAAATTGATCGCGCATGGCGGTTCAGTGCGTGGCGATGCCGGATGACGCCGGTCAATGCCCACTCCCGGGCGCACGCGGTAAACTACCGCGGTTCAGAAAAACCTACTGCGCCGTGAAAGCAACCACCAGGATGGCCCTGCTCTCGATCGCCACGTCGATCGTGACGCTCGCGCTCAAGTTCGGCGCCTACTTCCTCACCGGCTCGGTGGGACTGCTGTCCGACGCGCTGGAAGCCTTCGTCAATCTCGCCGCCGGGCTGGTTGCGCTCGGAGCGATCACCATTGCCGAGCAGCCGGCGGACGATCGTCATACCTATGGGTACGACAAGGCGGAATATTTTTCCAGCGGCGTCGAAGGCATACTGATCCTGGTCGCCGCCGTCTCCATCATCATCACCGCGACACAGCGGTTCATGCATCCCGTGCCGGTGGACAACATCGGTCCCGGCATCGTGGTCGGCCTGCTCGCCGCAGCCATGAATTTCGCTGCTGCGAACATGATGCTGAAGGTCGCGAAAAAGCACGACAGCATCACGATAGAAGCGGACGCGAAGCACCTGCTGACGGACGTATGGACGACGGCCGGCGTGCTTGGCGGATTGTTCGTCATCATGCTCGCACCCGAGTGGCAGGTGATAGACCCGCTCATCGCGATTGCAGTGGCGATCCACATCGTGTTCACCGGCATCGAGCTGCTGCGCAGGACTACGCACGGCCTCATGGACGCCGCGCTTCCGCACGACGAGATCCGCGCCACCGAAAAAGTGATCCGGGCGCAACTGCCGGCGGCGGCGAGCTATCACGACCTGCGCACGCGCAAGGCCGGCGCGCGCCGCTTCATCGAGTTCCACATGCTCGTGCCGGGCGCGATGAGCGTGATGGACTCGCACACACTGTGCGATCGCATCGAAGAGGCGCTGGAAAACGAGCTGCCGAAAGTGCGGGTCACCATACACGTCGAGCCCGCGGAAACCGAAAGACCCCACGCGCCGGCGCGCCGCACCGGCGCACCGTACGCGTGAACGGCAGCTGCTCTATTCCGCCTTGATGCCGTAGGTCCGCACGACTTTCGCCCAGCGGTCCATTTCGCCCAGCAGGAATTTCTGCAGCGTCGCCGGGTCGCTCACCTGCAGATCCATGCCGAGCTGATCCGTGAGCTGCTTGCGCACTTCCGGAATGTTGAGCACCTTCACCAGCTCGGCGTGAAACTTGTCGAGTATCGGCCTGGGCGTGCCGGTGGGAGCGAAAACGCCCCACCACGCGAGCGCAGAAAATCCCGGGAAGCCCTGCTCCGCCAGCGCCGGCACTTCGGGCATCGCATGCGAGCGGCTGTTGCCCGTCACCGCGATCGAGCGCATCTTGCCGCCGCGCACCTGCGGCGCGACGAGCGCTATCGAGCCTATGCCGAGATCAACGTGGCCCGCGAGCACGTCGACGGTCAACGGCCCGCCGCCTTTGTACGGCACGTGGATGACCTTGAACGCACCCGCCTCCTGCAGCAGCGTCATGGTCAGATGACCGAGGCTCCCCGCGCCGACCGAGCCGTACGTGATCGTCTCGGGCTTCGCCTTCGCTACGTTGATCACGTCGGTGAATGTTTTGTACGGCTTGTTCTGATTCGTGACGACCGCCATGGCCGAGGTCCCGACCAGCATGATGGGCGCGAGATCTTTCGCCGTGTCGAACGGCAGGTTCGGTATGAGCGACGGATTCACCGCGTGCGTGTCGAATACGAAAAGAAACGTATAGCCGTCCGGTGTCGACTTGGCCGCGATGCCCGTGCCTATCGATCCCGAGCCGCCGGGGCGATTGTCGACGACGAATTGCTGGCCGAGCGCAGGCGAGAGCCGGCTCGCAAGCAGCCGCGCGAGCGGATCGACCGTGCCGCCCGGCGGAAAAGGCACGATCAGGCGCACTGCGCGGTTGGGCCAGTCCGTGGCCTGTCCTGCAGCCAGCGGCGCAATACATGACAACATCACCCCCGCGATGCCCGTCGCGATTCCTGCTTTCCAGTTGCGCATATCGGTCCTCCGTCTGAAGTGCCGCTAGCCTAGCATGATGCGCTCGTGTCGCCAGGCTGCTCATGCGGCGGCGCAGCATTGAGTACCCGCATGAGTATCGGCATAATGCGCGCTTGCCGACGGCATACGCCTGAGCGCCACTTCCAGCTCGACCTTCGCACCGACCGACAGCCCATGAACAAATCGCCCTGGAGCAGCTACGGCCGCTTGCCCGCAGCACCGGACGCGGATGCCAGCCAGGCGCCCGACCCCACGCTCGGCGCCGCGGCGAATGTCGCCCGGGGTCGCGAAGATCTCATGCGCTATCTCCAGCGCACGCTGAAGGAGTACGCGGACATACGCGCCGGCCGCAGTGGCTACCAGCGGCTCGTGGCAGACGCCTTGCAGCCCTCTCCCCGCCCCGAAAGCATAGAAGAGAGACTGCGCCGCCTCGGCGGCGAATAACGCCTCCCGCTTACCGCTGCAGCGGCACGCGGCTACAATAGGCCGCCGCGCCTCGACGTCGCGCTGCACGCATCCAAAAAACCTCCGGGAGTGAGCATGAGAAGATCGACACTCGCCATACGCCGCCGTATGGTCGTGACGGCATGCGCGGCCTGCTGCGCGATGCCCGCCGTTGCCCAGCAGTACCCGACCAAGCCGGTGCGCGTGGTCGTACCTTTCGGTGCAGGCGGACCCGCCGACATCTACGCGCGCTATCTCGCGCAGCGCATGTCCGAGACGATGGGACAGCAATTCATCGTCGACGACCGTCCCGGCGCCGGATCCATCATAGGCACGGAGCTCGTGCACAGCTCGCCGCCCGACGGTTACACGCTGCTGATGATGTCGAACACCCACACGGTGAACGAGTCGCTGGTGCCGAAAAAGCCGTTCACGCTGATGAAGGATTTCGCCGGCATCGCGCCGGTGAACTATTCTGACCTGCTGCTCGTCGTGCACCCGACCGTGCCGGCAAAGAACGTGAAAGAGCTGATCGCGCTCGCAAAGTCGCGTCCCAAGGGCATGAATTACGCCTCCTCGGGCACCGGCACGCCGTACCACATGGCCGGAGAGCTGTTCAAGGCGATGGCCCACGTCGACATCACTCACGTTCCGCACAAGAGCAGCGGCGACGCGCGCACCAGCGTCATGAGCGGACAGGTCGAAATGATGATGGACGCGATCACCACCATGGCGCCGCTCGCACGCAGCGGCCGCGTGCGGGCGATCGCCACCACGGGCCTGAAGCGCTCGAGCGTCATGCCGGAGATACCGACCGTCGCGGAGTCGGGCGTGGCGGGTTATGAAGCGACGATATGGCTCGGACTGATGGCGCCGGCCGGCACGCCGAAGGCTGTCGTGGACAAGCTCAACGCCGAGGTGAACAAGATCCTCAAGCGCCCGGACGTGAAGCGCGCGTGGAACGAGCAAGGCGCCGAGCCCATGATCATGTCCCCGGCGGAATTCGAGAAATATCTCAACCAGGACATCGCGAAGTGGGCGAAGATCGTGAAGATCTCCGGCGCCCGCCCCGAGCAGTAACCCGCCTCAGCATCTCGCCGACAAGGCAGCAGCCTCATACGGGGCCGCTGCTTTTTTTGCGCACGGGAACGGGCTTTGCTGCGTCAGCAGGACGCAGACCTCAAGGAGCGATCATGTTGCGCATCATTGCCGCACTCGTGATGACGGCATTCTTCACCGCCGCCTGCAACACCATGGACGGCCTCGTGACCGACGTCGACCACGGCGTATCGAAACTGAAAGGCGACGACAAGAACCGGTAGCAGGCGGTCCGGAGCGCGAGCCGCGAAAGGCGTCCCGGGGCGCTGCCCCGGGCGCTGTCTTGCGTGCCGCGGACGCGCAGCCTACGCGTCGGGGCCCTTGAGGAAGCGGTTCACCAGCGACGCGAGGAAGGGCGCGAACAGCAGAACGACCGGGACGACATACTGCACGGTATCCGCAAAGCCGCGCCAGAACGCCTTGCTGACGAATGCCGGAGCGTCGTCCACGGGCCCGGCAGCCGCGACGTCCATGATCGCGAACGGGTGCAGCAACAGAAAGCCGAGAAAAGCGAGGACGATACCGCCCCACCAGGGCAGCTTTGCCGCCGAGTCGAGTATGTCGCTCATCACGTTGCGCCGCGCATGCAGCATGATTCTTTCACTCCCTTCGTTGGGCGGGCTTTGCGCCCGCCGTCTTATGCACGGGAGGATGCTAACCAAAAAATTACGCGATGTACAGCGGAAAATTCACGTCCTGCGATGTGAATCGGCGAATGTCGCCTCAGGACGACGCGGCGAGCACGTCGTCGAGCGTCCGGGCGAGCTTGTCCACCATCTCGAAGACGTGCTGCTCCTCGATGATGAAAGGGGGAGCCAGCAGCACGTTGTCGCCCGTCTTGCCGTCGATCACGCCGCCCATCGGGTAGCACACGAGCCCGTTCTCGAGACCGCGTTGCAGGAGGCGCGCCGGCAGCTTGCGCGCAGGAGCTCGCCCTTCGCATTCACGTTCTCGAGCAGGCGCCTCTCTCTCACTTCCTGCTGCGCGGCCAGCGCGGCTGCGCAGGACAGCGCGTGGCCGGTATACGTGTGGCTGTGCATGACGGCGCGCTGCCTGCAGCGATGGCGCGGTGAATGCGCTCGCCCACCAGCAGCGCGCCGAGCGGCAGGTACCGCAGACCCGCGGCATGCAGCAGTGGAGAGTGATGCGAGAAGAGCCGAACCGCAGGCCTCTATTCCGCCTTGACGCCCGACGCTTTGACGACGCGCGCCCATTTGTCGATTTCTTGACGCAGCTCGGTCGCGAACGCTTCCGGTGGAGTCGGTATCGCCTGCAGCCCCTGCGCGGCGAGCTGATCGCGCATGGCCGTCGAAGTAAGGATGCGCGTGACGTCGCGGTTCAGCAGGGCGACAAGCTCCGCCGACATGCCGGCCGGCGCCCACATGCCGTACCACCCGCTGCTGTCGTAGCCGGGAACGCCGGCTTCTTCGACGGTCGGCGTGTCCGGTAGCAGCGCAAAACGTTTCTTCGACGTTACGGCGAGCAGGCGCAGCCGCCCGCTTCTTACGAAAGGCAACGCCGTCGACACGTTGGACACGATGAGCTGCACCTGCCCGCCGACGAGATCGGTCATCGCCGGCCCGAGGCCCTTGTACGGCACGTGCAGCAGGCGTATTTTCGCCTTCTGCTCGAACAGCACCGTCGCGAGATGGCTGTTGCTCCCGATGCCTCCGGAGGCATAGCTCACCTGGCCGGGCCGCGCTTTCGCCAGCGCGACGAGCTCGCGCACCGACTTTACCGGCAGCGACGGGTGCACGACCAGGATGTTCGGCTGCTCGGCGAGCATGGTGAGCGGGGCGAGATCCTTCAGCGTGTCGTACGGCAGCTTCGGATAGAGCGCTGCGTTCACTGCGACGCCCATGCTCGCGACCAGCAGCGTGTAACCGTCGGGCTTCGCTTTCGCGACGACGTCGGTCCCTATCGTCCCGCCTGCGCCGCCGCGATTGTCCACGACGACGGTCTGGCCGTACGCCTCGGTCATCTTCTGCGCAACCAGCCGCGCCACGATGTCCACGGCCCCGCCCGGCGCAAAAGGCACCACGATGCGCACCGGCCGGTTGGGATACGGCTGCGCGCACGCCGTGCCCGCGCTCGCAAGCAGCGTCGCCAGGCAAAGGGCGCGCAGCATCTTCACTCGACTCATGACCGCTCTCCGATGCCCGCGCTCAACCCGTCAGCTGGCGCACCAGCTCGTCGACGTAGCGCAGCGTCACCACCTGCGTCTCTTCGCGCGTGAGGTTGCTGATGGGATGCGGCAGCTCGATGAAAGGGTGCCCGTCCATGCCCTTGTTGCGGAACTGGTGCGTCGCTGCATTCCTGAACGCGCCGGTCAGCACCATCGTCGCCGGGATGCCGCGTTTCTCGAATTCCACGGTGTCGTGCACACTGCACAACGTGCAGGACCCTCACCCGCCGAGGGCCGCGACTGCGACCTGCACCTCGTTCGCCATTTCATCGATGATTTCCGCGGGCGCCGGCTTCGAATAGAACTGCTTGCGCCACGTCACGACTTTCGCCACGCCGTAACGCTCGCGCAAGGCCTGGGCGATGGTCTCCAGTATTACGTCGCCCTGCTCCTTGGTATTGTCGAGCAGGCCGACCGTCTTGCCGCGCAGGTCCATGGGCCGCGGCGCCGCAGGGACGCGCGTCTTGCTCACTCCGCGCGTCGGATCGATAAAGGGTAAATCTGTCGTCATTCCTTCCTCCGCATCAAATGCGTGAATCGTGAACCGTGAACGGTGCCGCGACCGCGGTCTTTCGCACTTACCGGTTCACAGTTCACTGTTCACCGTTCACGCGTCGTATATACCGTGCACCGCCCGGCTGGAATCGTTCCATCCGTGGCAGACCGCCGTGACGGGGCCGGTGCCGCCGGCGACGACGAGGTGCAGGCCTTCCGGCGTTTTCACCGCGCGGATGAACGCTTCGTCGTCGTCCGGATCGATGCCCATGGCGCGGGCACGCTCCGGCCGCCAGTTGCCGCCGGGCTTCAGGTCTTTCTGCTTACGCCCGGCGAGCTCCAGCAATCGCGCTTCGACATCCTTGCGGCTCATGCCGGCATTCGCGCACACCGCGGCGTGCTGCGGCCCCATCGCGACGACGACGTTCGACGGAAACCACATGTTCCACGAGCCGGATGCCGCCATGGCGTCGGCGATGCCGCGCAACAGGCGCTGCGGCTCCTTGCTGCAATCGTCGAAGTGAAGACGCGGGCTCTCCACCATGGCACAGGTGATCACGTTGTCGTCGGCTGCGTAGCCGCGCGATTGCGCCAGGCTTTGCCAGGGACTGCGCTCGATATTCTCGGCAAGGCACGCGGTGTATCGCAGCGGACTGCCGAATACCGTGGCCGAGGCCTTGCCTGCAATGCCGCCGCCCAGGTTGAGCAGCAGCAGCCGTATCGCACGCCCTATCGTCGCGTTGGCGCGAAATCCCGGACCGAAGCAGCCGTTGCCGCCGTGCAGGCCGATCTTCTGCGCGTGCGGGCCGTTCACGATCATCAGCGGAGCGACGCCATGCATCGTGCACTGCACGCCGCCCATGTTGAACTCGTCTCGCAGGATGAGCTCGAGCCCGCCGAGCACCACCGGCAGGTACTCGGGCTTGCACCCGGCCATGAGCGCGTGTATCGCAACGTCACGCACCGTCGCCGGCTCCATCGCAGGCGGTATGTCGCCCACCAGCGCTTCAGGATCGCGCTGCATGCCGCTCAGCATCCACGCCACGCGCTCCTCCGTCGGGGTCACGACGGGAAAGCCGTCGGACCATTCCTTCTCGAGAAAAAACTGGAATTCGTCGACTGCGCCGTTCAACGCGTATCCTCCTTGATGCCTGCCGCACGTATGACCTTCGTCCACTTGTCGATCTCGCTCACCAGCAGCCGCTCGAGCTCCGCGGGCCCGAGCACACGCACTTCGGACCCGTCGGCGAGCAGCTTGGTGCGGATGTCTTCGCCTCGCATCGCTCTGCCCGCCTCGCTGCTCAGCCGGCCCACGATGTCCTGCGGCGTCCCGGCCGGGGCGAGAAAGCCGTAGAACTGCTCGACTTCGAAGCCCGGCACGCCGCCTTCGATGATCGTCGGCACATCGGGCAGGATGGCGCTGCGCTGTGTGCTCGTCACGCCCACCACGCGCAGCCTCCCGCTCTTCACGGCCGGCAACGCAGGCAGGATGTTGCTGAACATGAAATCCGTCTCGCCGCCCATGACGGCCAGCGTGCCGGGCCCGCTGCCCTTGTATGGCACGTGAACCAGCGGCGCACCGGTCACGCTCGCCAGCAGTTCGCCGGCCAGGTGCGCCGCCCCGCCGCTTCCTGACGACGCGTACGTGAGCCCGCCACGGCGCGACTTCGCCAGCGTGACCAGCTCGCGCACCGAGCGCGCCGGCACGGAAGGATGAACGACCAGCGCATACGCCGTCGTCGCGAGCAACGAGATCGGCGCAAAGCTTTTCGGCATGTCGAACGGCAGCCGCGCATACAGCGCCGGCGCCGTAACCATGACGCTGCTTCCCGCGAGCAGCAGCGTGTAGCCGTCCGGCGCCGCCTTGGCCACCATTTCGGTCCCGATGCGCCCGCCTGCGCCGCCGCGATTGTCGACGATGAACTGCTGCCCGAGCGCGCCGGTCAGCTTTTGCGCGAGCAGACGGCCGACGAGATCCGTGCCGCCGCCCGGCGCAAACGGCACGATGATGCGCACCGGTTTCGTCGGATACTGTTGAGCGATCACTGGCGTCGTGACCGCCAGTGCAGCAGCAGCAAGCAGCCCGGGCAAAATCGCCACAAGCCCGCGTCCGTTCAGCACGCGCGAGTAGCGCCTCATCGCTCCTCCACCCGCTTCGACACGCTCAGGCTCTGGCCGCCGGCCGTCGGCAGGAACATCGACTTGCCGCCCGCGCCGCCCGCGACGATCAGGATGAGATCTTCCGGTGCGCGCACGATAGGCACCATGGAGTCGTCGTCGTTGCGATCGACGAACTCGGGAAAGCGCGGCCCCTTGGACTTGCCGCGATTTTTCGCAAGACCCCAGGGCTGGCGCGCGCGCTCGAACAGCGCCTGCTGCACGTCGCGCTTGCTCCAGCCGGCTGCGGCAATGTGCTGCGCGTGCTCGACGCCCATGACGAGTACTGGATGGCCCTGCGAGTACAGGTTGTTCACGCCGAGCGTCGCCATGCAGGACGCGAACGTGCGAATGATCTCGTCCGGATCGGTCTGTATGTTTTCGGTCATGCTGTGCGGCGCTTCGGCATTGACCACGGTGACCACGCTCTCGTCGCGCCGAAAGCCGCGCTCGACATGCAGCGGCTCCCAGGGATTCGCCGCCTCGTATTCGGCGATGCAGTAGGTGTACTTCCCGGGATGCCCCGTTTGCGAGGCGTCGACGAGCGGCCCGGCGCCGCCGATGTTGACGAGCACCAGCCGCAGCGCGCGCCCTATCGTCGCGTTCGCGCGCCAGCCCGGCCCGAATACGCCGCGGCCGCTGTTGACGCGCAGCCGCTGCGCGATGGGACCGTTCACGATAATCAGCGGCGCGCCTGCATGCGTCGTGGTCTGGCGGTGCGAGAGTCCGTACTCGGGCTCGGATACGGCCTGCAGCGCGGCAACGATCACCGGGAGATACTCCGGCTTCGCCCCGGCCATCACTGCATTCACCGCAATCTGGCGCATCGTCGCCTGTCCCATTTTCGGCGGCACGACGGCGATCAGCTCGTCCGCGTCGCGCGAGGGCATGCCGCCGAGCATGGCGCGCACGCGCTCTTCCGTAGGCGGCACGATGGGCAAGCCATCGGTCCAGCCGCGCTCGTAGAAGTAATCGTTGATCTCGTCGTATGACGCGTCGGCGTTCACTGCGCCAAGCTCGGTCGGCATGCGCCCGGCGCTCATCGCGGCATCACCGCGGAGGGCAGCGGATGTACTTTGCCGGCGAACTCACGCGACAGCTTGTCCACGGGCGTGGTCAGGATGCGTGCGCACTCGGCGGCAATTTCTTCGCCGCGCAGCTTGACCAGCGCCTCGTCTCTATCGCCCACCGGATGCGGCACGACGACGATGGGCAGGCTCACCTGGCCTATGCCTTCGCCGACCACCTGAGCGAGCGGCGCGAAGGCCGTGCTGATGATGGTGACGGTCGGTATGCCGAGGTCTTCGAGCGCGACCGCGTCACGCGCGGTCCAGGGTGTCGAAGAGCCTCAGTGGCCGACGCCGTTGATGACGGCGTCGCACTCCGCGGCCATCCTCTCCGCGTACGGCGAGGGTATGCCGAGATAGTCCTTGCGCCAGATCGTGACCCTGCCGACGCCATAATCACGGCGCAGCATATCGGCGACTCCGCTCAGCACGACGTCCGCGAATTCCTTGCAGTTGTCGAGTATGCCGATGTGCGCGCCGCGCAGCGACGCGAGCCTCGGCGCCAGCGGCTTTTCACCGGCGCTCACGGCGCCCGTCGGGAGGTACACCGACACGCCGCCTATCGTTTGCCTTGCATGTGCTGCCATGGCTGCTCCTGGAATACTTACCGGCCTGCGCCGAGATTGAGCGACCGGACGACCTTACGCCACTTGGCGATGTCGCTCCTGATCAGTGCGGCGAGCTCTTCCGGCGGCCCGCCCCCCGGGTCCGCGCCGCTCGCGATCAGGCGCTCACGCATCTGCGGACGCGCAAGAATTCTCACCACCTCGGCATTGAGCCTGGTCACGATAGCCGCCGGCAGGCGGGCAGGCCCGAGTATGCCGCTCCACTGCGTTACTTCGAATCCGGGAACGCCGCTTTCTGCGACCGTCGGCAGATTGGTCATGACGCCCGAGCGCGACGCAGTCGACACCGCCAATCCGCGCAACCGCCCCGAATTCACGTGCGGCATCGCTTCGAGGATGTTCACGAAGCCGGTCTGCACGTGTCCCGCGACGAGATCGATGACGGCCTGTCCGCCGCCTTTATACGGCACGTGCGTCAGCCGTGCGCCCGTCATGCTCTTGAACAGCTCGCCCGCAAGATTGCTGATGGTGCCTTCGCCCGATGACGCATAGTTGACGCGAGCCCCGGATTGCTGCGTATACGCGACGAGCTCCTTCACCGACCTCACCGGCACCGATGCGTGCGTCACGAGCACGAGCGGCACGGTGGAAGTGTGGACGATCGCCGTGAAGTCCTTCGCCGGATCGAACGGCACTTTGTTGACGAGCGGGTTGATGACGATAGTGCTCGCCGTGGCCATGACGAGCGTGTACCCGTCCGGAACCGCGCGCGCGCCGAGCTCGGTCCCGATCACGCCGCCGCCACCGCCGCGATTGTCGACGACGACGGACTGTCCCCACGCTTCCGTGAGGTCCTGCCCGATGTAGCGCGCCATGATGGAAGCGCCGCCGCCCGGCGCAAACGGCGAGATCAGCCGGATCGGCTTCACCGGATAACCGTCCGCGAAAGCGGCACCGGCTGCGAGCATGCAGCCCGCAGCGGCAATCGCCCCGCACACCCAGCGCGCCGTACGCATCATCGCTCCTCGTCGTTATGCATCGACCGCGTCACGCGATCTCTATTTTGCGCGTCACCGGATGATAACTGAACGACGTCGGTACGAACTGCGAATGTATGCCCGCACCGCCGGCGACCACGATGTTAATGTGCGACGGATGATCCGCGACGCCGATGTGGTCGGGATCACCCGCCTGCGCGAACCAGCGCGAGCGGCGGTGCCGGAGTCCGCGCACCGTGCGCGCCGCAAAGCGTGTAAGCGGTATGCGCGCATGCCGAAAGATATGCTCGCGTATCCTGTCCTTGTCGTAGCCGTCGCGCGCCAGCACGTTGGCGTGCTCCGGTCCGAACACGATCAGCGGGCCGGTCGGAAAAATCACGTTGTTGTGTCCGAGCGCGGTCATCGCGCCGACGAAGTGCCCGATGATTTCTGCGCCGGTCTCGCAACCGTAAGTGAACACATTGTGTCCCGGCGATGCGCCTATGACCGTCACCGTGCTGTCGGTCGCTGCGTAGCCGTTATCGACATGGAACGGCGTCCAGGGGCTCGCCGCCTCGTTCTCCGCAATGCAGAAAGTGAACTTGCCGCTGTGGCCCTGCGTGGACATGTCGGTCTCGCCGGGTAGGTCGCCGCCGATGTTGCGCAGAATGAGCTGCAGCGCGCGCCCGATCGCCGCGGTCGCACGGCAGCCCTGTCCGAAGACGTTGCCGCCTGCATTCATGCCGAGCTTTGCGACCACCGGACCGTTGACGATGAGCAGAGGGCTGCTGTTGTTCGTAGCGGTCTGTATGCCGTACAGGCGGCAGGCATCGTCCAGCGCGGCATCCAGCGCGGCCAGCACGACGGGAAAATACTCCGGCTTGCAGCCCGCCATGACCGCATTCACGGCGACTTTTTCCAGCGTGGTCGTGCGCATGCGCGGCGGTATCGGGCCCAGCGTGGCGGGCGTGCCGCGCGGCGCAGCGGCAAGCATCGCTTTGACCGCGGCATGCGTCGGCGGGACCACCGGGAGGCCATCGGTCCATCCCTGCCGGTGGAAGAATTCCTGCAGCGCTTCGGGACTGTCATCGACCGCGTAGCTGTCCTGGACGTCGCTCTCGCCATCGGCGCGCGCCGCTTCCGGGCGCTGCGTCAGCGCCAGTACGAGCGTGTGCAAGGCGCTCTCGGCGCGCTCCAGCACGGCGGCGCGCGGAGCGGTGTGCATGGGATGCGGGATTTCGATGATCGGCAGATGGCCCATGCCGCGGCCCGCGGCCTGCGAACGCGCCGCATGCGAAAACGCGGTGCTGCACACCGTCGCCGTCGGCACGCCCCTGCGCTCGAGACGCACGCCATCCATCACGCTGATGGACGTCGATGTGCCGCAGTCGCCGAAGCACTGGATCACCGCATCGTGCTGCGCGAGCATCGCCATGTCGGCATCGGAGAGCTCGTCCTTGGGCGCGAGCTTGCGCACCGTCTCACCCGTCTTCGCGCCATACACTTTCTCCAGCAATGGCTTCAGCCGGCCGAGAAAGAGATCCGCGTTCACTTTGCTGTTGTCGACGAAAGCGATGCGCGCGCCCTTCAGATTGGCGAGCGCTGGGGCAAGCGGGGCATGGTCGTCGGCTTCGGCGACGCGGGGATTGCAGACGGTCAGCGTGCTCATTCACATCCTCCAGGAGAGACTGGATGCATTGTGCCTCGCGCATAATATGCGTTCAATGACTATAATCATCGGTTCTTATAACAGGATCGTTATGAAGATAGAGCAGCTCCGCACCCTGGTCGAAATCGTCCGCCACGGCTACAGCGTCTCGCGCGCCGCGGCCGCCATGCATACGCCGCAGCCCGCAGTCAGCCGGCAGTTGCGCGCGCTGGAGCGCGAGCTGGGCGTCGACATCTTCCGCCGCAATCCCAAGCGACTGCTGGGCCTCACCCAGCCGGGCGCTGCGGTGATGGAAGTGGCCGAGCGCATCCTCGCCGACACCCGGAACCTGGCGAAGATTGCGCACGATTATTCCCAGCAGCACAGCGGCAGCTTCACCATCGCGACCACGCATACGCAGGCGCGATATGCGCTGCCGCGCGTGCTGCAGAAGTTCTCCCAGCGCTATCCCGACGTGGAGCTCATGTTGCGGCAAGGCACACCCGCGGAAATCGTGGAGCTGGTGCGCATCGGGGAAGCGGATCTCTGCATAGGCTCCGAAGCGAGCGAGGATGTCGAGGGACTCGCCGCATTCCCGTGCTACCAGATGCACCGCGTGGTGCTCACCCCGCCGGGGCACGCGCTGCTGAAAATCCGCAAGCTCACGCTGGAGAAGCTCGCCGCGTATCCGATCATCACGTACGATGCGCCGTTCATCGGGCGCTCGCGGCTGGTGCACGCCTTTCACGAGCGGGGCCTCAAGCCGAAGATCGTGCTGAGCGCGATCGATACGGACGTGATCAAGGCATACGTCGAGCTCGGCCTCGGCATTGCGATCGTCGCAGAGCTCGCATACGACCGCGCCCGCGACCGCGGCCTGCGCGCCATGCCTGCGAGGCATCTGTTCGAGCCCAACACGATCCACCTTGCCGTGCGGCGCAACGACTACCTGCGCGACTACGTGTACGAATTCATACGGCTCTACGCGCCTCATCTGACGCGCGAGACGGTCATCGCGGGACAGCGCGCGCGGCAGCAGCGCCAGTTGTGATGGCCCAACAGGTTGTTTCGGGCCTGAGCCAGGCGCGCGCGGCGCTCAGCCCTCCGCGCCCGTGGCATCGTGCGACGAAAACGCGATAACGCAGGAACGGTCCGAGCGATTGCTCCACGCGTGATTGGTACCGCGCTGGACGACCGTGTCGCCGGCCTTGAGTTCGACTTCGCCGGTGTCGAGCACCAGCGTGATCTCGCCTTCGAGGATCAGGCAGAAGTCGAGCGTGCGCGTTTGCTGCATGTACGGATGAGGCGCATCGGGCGCATACGTCGATGCGGCCGGCGATCCCATCGCCGCGAAGAACGCCTGCACTTCGCGCGCCCCGACCTTGTAGCTCCGATCGGGCGGGAAGGTGACGACGCGGCACACCGAGCCGCCGGATGGCGGCTCCAGCGTATGCGGCATATCGACGGTCTCGCGCACGCCTTCGATGCGCGCAGGCGTGCGATCGGTGACCCAGATGCGCGTGGCGCTGTAACCCGGGCGGGCTGGATCGGTGCGCACGTCGGGCGATGGGCCGTCGGCGATCGCTCGCGATTTCCCCTGCTCGTCGTCGACGGAAATGATTCTGCGTATGGGCTTGCCTGCTATGGTCATCTCTAAACCTTGTGAGGAGTCAGGAGTCAGGGGGCAGGAGTTAGGAGTTGAGGATGAGGCGGCACAAGACGCACCTCACTCCTTACTCTTCGCGCTTCACTCGCGAAAGCGCGCGCCCATCATGACGAATGCCATGAGGCTGCCTTCCGCGCGATTGGCCCACCCGTGCCAGTTGCCGAGCTGAACCACCACGTCGCCCGGCTTCATCACGTACTGGCCGTCGTCGAGCAGCAGCACGCGCTCGCCCTGCAGCAGGATCCCGTAGTCCACCGTCTCCGACTTGTGCACGGGCGAGCTGAACGCGTTCGCCCCGCCGCGATCCCAGGTGCCGCCTTCGCGCTGGCGCGGCTCGTGCAGCGGCACCGCGGTCTTGTCTTTTGCAGGGTCGTAATTCGCCGGCTTCGGCGGCGATTGCACGATGCGCAGGTGGCCGCCCGCTTCCGGCGGCTCGAAGCTGAACGGCAGCCGGCCGTCGTCGCGAGCGCCCCCTATGGGCGCGGGGCACGACTTGTACACCCACACGTCGGTCATGCACGTGCCGGGACGTATCGCGCCCGGGTTCACGTTGGGCGCCGCGCTGTCCCATAGCACGCGCGAGCGGCCGTGCTCGTCGTTGCCGGTCACGACGCGGCGTATGGGTTTGATGGCATTCGACATCGTTGTCCTCTCAGTTCGGTTTCAGTCCAAGTTTCCTGATTACCGCGGCCCATTGGGCCACGTCGCGCCGCACGATCGCCTGCGCGTCCTCCGGCGTGTTGCCGACGACTTCGGCGCCTTCGGCGGCGAGCCGCTCCGAGACGTCCTTGGTATGCAGCGCCTTCACGACCTCCTGGTTCACGCGCACGAGCACATCGCGCGGCACGCCAGCCGGAAACCACATGCCGTGCTGTCCCGTCGAGTCGTAACCGGTCGCGCCGCCTTCCGCGAAGGTCGGTATGTCGGGCGCGCCCGGCGAGCGCTTCGCGCCGGATTGACCGATCGCACGCATGCGCCCGGCTTTCACCATCGGCAGCCCCGCAATCATGTTGACCATCAGCACCTGCACATGACCTGCGATCAAGTCGTTCATCGCCGGACCGGCGCCTTTGTACGGGATGTGCTCGATCTTCATGTGCAGCTTGTCTTTCAGCACCTCCATCGCGAGATGCGGCCCGGTGCCCGCACCGCCGGAAGCGTAATTGAGCTCGTTGGGGCGCGCCTTGGCGAGCGCAACGAGCTCCTTAAGCGACTTGACCGGCAATGAAGGGTGGACGACCAGCAAATAAGGCGCGCCGGCGAGCACCGAGATCGCCGTGAAATCACGCAGGGTGTCGTACGGCAGCTTCGGATACATGGACGCATTGATGGTGAGCGTGGAGACGCCCATGAGCAGCATGGTGTAGCCGTCCGCCGCGGACTTCGCCACGATGTCCGCGCCCAGCGTGCCGCCGGCACCCGGCCGGTTGTCCACCACCACCGTCTGCTTCAGCGACTCGGTGAGCTTCGCCGCCATGGTGCGCGCGAGGATGTCGCTCGGCCCGCCCGGCGCGAGCGGCACGACGAGCCGTATCGTTTTCGTCGGATAGGTTTGTGCGTGAACCGGCATGGCAGCGACAACGACGGCGACCGCGATTGTGCAGGACATCAGGCGTACGTCCATGATCTCTCCTCGGTTCGTTGTTATGTAAGGCGCAGCGGCTACAGCCCGCCCACGAGCTTCAGCGGCGTGCGGCAGCAGATCTGCTCGCGCTCCGCGGCGGTAATGCCCTTCACCGCGCGCACCGATCGTTCCGGCGCTTCGTCGCCCATGTCGAACGGCGCGTCGGTCCCTATGGTCACGCGGTCGGCGCCAACGAGGTCAATGAGATAACGCAATGCGCGCGGATCGTGCGTGATGGTGTCGTAATAGAAACGGCGCAGGAATGTGTTCGGAGAAGTCTTCGAGAACTCGCGTGTTTCCTTGCGCACCTTGTGGCCGTGCACGAAGCGCCCGATCTGGTACGGCACGAAGCCGCCGCCGTGCGCGAGGCAGATCCTGAGCTGCTTCAGCTCGTCGAGCGCGCCGCTGAACATGAGATTGGCGACCATGATCGTGGACTGGAGCGGATTGCCGATCAGGTTGCGCAGGTAGTATTTCTCCAGCCCGGCCTCGCCGCTGAAGGCGTAGGGATGCGCGAACACGAAGACCTTCAGCTCCTGCGCGCGTCGCAGCACGGAACGGAAGCGCGGCTCGCCGAGCTGCTCCTGCTCCACCGAGGTGCCGAGCTCTATCGAGCGGAAGCCGTGATCCCTGACGATGCGCTCGAGCTCCGCGACCGCCGCGTCGGGATGCTGCATCGGCAACGTGCCCATGCCGCGCAGCCGGTCGGGATAAGCCGCGGCCATGTTGGCGATGCCGTCGTTGATGATGCGGGATGCTTCGAGCGCGGTGTCGGCATCGAGCCAGTAGAAGAACACCATGGGCGCCGGAGAGATGAAGGCGACATCCAGTCCGCGCCTATCCATGCTCGCGATCTTCGCCGCCGGATCGGAGAACTCCTTGAACACCGGAAAGGTATGGCCGCCTTCGCGCACGATGCGCCGCTTGCCGTCCTTTTCCTGGAACGACATCTGGTAGCGCGCAGGATCGCGCTCTATCGCCTGCAGCATCTCGATCGGTATGACGTGGTTGTGCACGTCTATGCGCGGATTCGCTTTTCTCTTCGTCCTGCCTCGCACCGCCGTCTTCTTCCTTGCCGCCATCATTCCTCCAGTCACTACACGCTGTCTCAAAAATCGCTGTAACCGCCGATAGACGCAGATAAGCGCCGATCCTGGGATGCGATCGTTGCTCTATCTGTGTTCATCGGCGTTCATCTGTGGTTGCTGCGAACTTGTATTTCTGACATAGCCTTTAGACGATGAGCTCCCGGGCCATCAATCGATTTTCACGCGCGCTTCCTTGATGACCTTCGTCCAGCGCGCGATGTCGACGCGGATGAAGGCCGAGAATTCCTCGGGCTTGCTGCTTACGGCCTCGAAGCCGAGGCCGACGATGCGGGACTGCATGTCGGGCAGCGCCGTCACTTTCGCGATTTCGCCATGCAGCTTCGCCAGCGCCGTTTTTGGCGATCCGGCCGGCGCCAGCAGCCCGTTCCAGCCCACGACTTCGAATCCCGGCACCCCCGACTCTGCGACCGTCGGCAGATCGGGAACGATGCGAGAGCGCTTCGCCGTGCTCACGGCAAGACCGCGCACCTTGCCGCTCTGCACTTGCGGTATGCCGACCGGACCGACGGCGAACATCATCTGGATCTGCCCCGCCATCACGTCGGTGAGCCCCTGCGCCGCGCCTTTGTACGGCACGTGCACGATGCTGATGCCTGTCATCATCTTGAGCATCTCGCCGGCGAGATGCGGCGGCGTGCCGTTGCCGGCCGAAGCGTAATTGATCTGGCCGGGCTTCGCTTTCGCGAGCTGTATGAGCTCGGCCACGCTCTTCGCCGGGACGGCGGGATGCACGACGAGGATGAAAGGCACGGTGCCGAGCAGCGAGATCGGCGAAAAATCGCGCACGAGGTCGTACGACTGCTGCTGCAGACTCGCGTTGATGGTGTACGATCCCGTTGCCAGCAGCAGCGTATACGCATCCGGCGGCGCCTTGGCGACCATCTCGGCCGCGATCGTGCCTCCGGCGCCCGGCCGCTGGTCGATGACGACCTGCTGACCCCACGCCTCGGTGAATTTCTGCCCGTAAACGCGTGCCAGCGCGTCGGGGCCTGGCCCTACCAGTATGCGTATCGGCTTCGTGGGGTACTGCTGCGCCGAACACGGCTGGCTCGCGATTGCAAACAACGCTGCTGCAACACAGACGGCAATGCGGTACATCCCTCTTCTTCTCCTCTTATCGCGCGCTCGCGTTTGCCTTCGCCGCGGCCGCAACGGACTTCCACTTGTCGAGCTCGCTCTTCATGAAGCGGCCGAACTCGTCCGGCGGCAACACCATGGGATCGAGCCCGAGCGTCGCGAATCGCTTCGTGACGTCCGGCATGGCAACGTCTTTGGCGACCTCCTGGTGCAGGCGCTCGACGATCGCCGCCGGCGTGCCTGCGGGCGCGATGAAGCTGTACCACGCGGTCGCCTCGAATCCCGTCACGCCCTGCTCGTCGAGCGTCGGCAGATCCGGAATCACCGGCGAGCGCTTCAGCGTCGTCACGCCGAGGCCGCGTATGCGCCCGCCGGTAATCTGCGGCACGGCGGCCGTCGAGACGACGAACATCGTCTGCGTCTGGCCGCCGATCACATCCGTCACGGCTTCCGCCACGGTCTTGTACGGCACGTGCACCATGTTCACGCCGGTCTGCATGCGGAACATTTCGCCGATGAGATGGGCCGGCGATCCGGTGCCGCCCGAGCCGAAGTTGAGCGTGCCGGGTTTCTGCCTGGCGAGCGCGATGAGCTCCTGCACGGTGTGTGCGGGAACGGACGGATTCACCGCGAGCACGAAGCCCGTGGCGGCGATGCTGGTGACCGGGGCGAAGTCACGCATCATGTCGTAGGCGACCTTGTAGAAATTCACGTTCATCGTGTGCGAGGAGGTGCAGAGCAGCAGCGTGTAGCCGTCGGGCGGCGCGCGCGCGACGATCTCCGCGGCGATAGTGCCGCCCGCGCCGCCGCGCTGATCCACCACCAGCTGCTGTCCCCAATGTTCCGCAATCCTGGTTCCCAGTATCCGCGGCACGGCGTCCGGACTGCCGCCGACCACGATGCGTATCGGCTTCGTTGGATATGCCTGCTCCGCCGCGTCGGCGGTGAGCGCGAGCGCAGACAGAAGCGCCGTCGTATACAGCATTGCGCGTGTCATATTGCTCCTCCGCAATCTGCCGCGTTGCCCCGCTTTCCCGCTCAATCCACTTTCGCCCCCGACGTCTGCACGGCGAGGCGCATCTTCTCCATCTGCTCGCGTATGAACTGCCCCGCTTCGGCGCGCGTGGTGCCTATCGGCTCGGCGCCCAGCGACGCGAAGCGCTCCTGGAATTCCGGCGTCTTCAACGCCTGCACGACCTGGGCATTGAGGCGATCGAGCACGGCGTCGGGCGTCTTCGCGGGCGCAACCAGCGCATACCAGCCGATGAACTCGTAACCCGGCACGGTTTCCGAGATGGTCGGTATGTCGGCAACCAGCGGACTGCGCTTCGCGCTGGTGATGCCGAGCGCGCGCAGCTTCCCCGCCTTGATGGTGGTGAGCACCGCCGGTATCACGGAGAACACCATCTGCACCTGCCCCGCCACGGTGTCGAGCATCGCGGGCGTGACGCCCTTGTACGGCACATGGACGAGCTCGATGCCGGTCATGCTGCGAAATATCTCGGCCGACAGGTGAGGCGGCGAGCCGGATCCGCCGGATCCGTATCGCAGCCTGCCCGGTTGCGCCTTCGCGAGCGCGACGAGCTCCTGCACCGAAGTCGCTGCGACACCGGGATTGACCGCGAGTATGAACGGCGTGGACGCCATCAGCGTGATCGGCGCGAAGTCGCGCGCGAGGTGATACGGCAGCTTGGCGTACATGCCCGAGACGATCGCGGCCTGCGACGTGACGATCACCAGCGTGTAGCCGTCGGGCGCGGAGTTCGCGCCTATTTCCGCGCCTATGATGCCGCTCGCGCCGGGACGCGTGTCGATCACCACCTGCTGGCCCCACGCCTCGGTGAGCTTCTGTCCGATCAAGCGTCCCACGATGTCCGGACCCGACGCCGGCGTACTGAGCGCGATGATACGGATCGGCTTGTGCGGATAAGTCTGCGCATGAGCCGGCGTCGCGAGCGCTGCGAAGGTCAACAGCATAACCAGCACACGTGAGCTCGTCGTCATGTGTCGCCTCCCGCAGTGATCGACTCGATGCGTCGCGCCGCGCTCGCCTAGCGCCTGACGCCGCTACGCCCGATGCGTTGCGCGCGATACAGCCCGCCGTCGCCTGCCGTCACGTACAGGCTGTCGAGCCCTGCGTCGCCGAAAGCGCAGCGCATCGGCATGTCCGCCGGTGCCGGATGAGCATCGGTGATCGTGCCCTGCGGCGAGATGACGTAGATCATCGGGCCTGCGCCGCTCTTCTTCCATCCGGCGCAGGCGATGATGTTGCCTTCGCGATCGAGGCACATGCCCTCGATGCCGCGATCGGCCGCAGTGAACGTGACCAGCGCCTTTGCCGGGCTAACGCTGCCGTACGGCGTGACTGCATACGCGAAGAGCTGGCACACGTCGCCGCGATCGATATCGCCGTCCGCGACATAGAGCGTGCTCTCGTCGGCGGACAGCAGCACGGCGCGCGGCCCGGCGGTGTCGTGCGTCACCCGCACGAGGCGGTACATGCCCGGGCCTGCGGGATCGTTGCGCAGCACCGATGCGTGATCGAGCATGGGCGCGGTCGGCGGCCCGTACGGCGCCTGCGCGTTGTACGCGTCGGCGATCCACACGCGGCCCTTGCCGTCCACGGCGACGTCGGTCGGCTGATTGTGCCGCCGTCCGTCGAGGAACTCGGTGACGGGCACAGCGGAGCCGTCGGGCATGAACCGGATGACGCGCCGACCGCCCTCCTGCGCGCCGTACACCGATCCGTCCGCCGCCATCGCGAGCCCGTTCACGCGGCCGGTCCAGCGCCGCCAGTCTTCCGCCTTTCCGCTCTTGGGGTCGTAACGCAGCACGCGCTCTTCAGTCACCGCGCTGAACAGCATCGCCTTGCCGTCCCACGCCAGACCGCTGGTGCGGCCTTTGTAAGGCCCGGCCACACGTTCGAAATTCCAGGTCATCGTCTTCTGCTCCTGTCTCTTAGCGCGACGGCACGCCGGCGATGTTCACGCGCGTGCGGGTGACCGAGCCGATCATGGTGATGTACAGCGTCTTCCAGTCGTCGTCGCCGAACGCGATGTTGGTCGGGTGATGGCCCGGCGTCTTGATGCGCACGATGGGCTTGCCCGAAGGATCGTGCACCCAGATTCCGCCCGGCGCGGTGCACCACACATTGCCCGCCACGTCGCATTTCATGCCGTCGGGAACACCGCGCTCGGGACCGGTGTACTGGTAGAAGATACGCGCCTTGCCCACGGTGCCGTTCGCCTGCACGTCGTACGCGCGTATCACGCGCTCGCGGCTGCAGTTCACGTAGAGAATTTCTTCGTCGGGCGAGAAGCACAGGCCGTTGGGATAGACGTTGTCTTCGCAGATGACCGTCATCTTGCCGTCGGGCGTGATGCGGAAAACCGGCTGCGTTTCCAGATAACGCTGCACATCGTGGCCCACCATGCCGACGTTGAGCAGGCCGCCCGGCGGATCGGTGAACCAGATGGAGCCGTCCGACTTCACGACGATGTCGTTGGGGCTGTTGAGCTTCTTGCCTTCCCAGCGGTCGGCGAGCGTTTTCCACGTGCCGTCGGTCTCGCGGCGGAACACCGTGCGCCCGCCCCATCCCGCGACCACGAGCCGGCGATCGAGATCGAGGCACATGCCGTTCGCCTTCACGGTGGGCCGCATGGCGATTTCCTGCCCCGTGCCGGGCGACCACTTCCAGATCGTGTCGCCGATGATGTCGGTGAAGTACAGCGCCTTCGCTCGCGCGTCCCACACCGGACCTTCGCCGAAAATGATGTCGTGCGCGACCACGTCTATGCGCGGGCTTGCGTCGACGATGCGTTCCCATCCGGGCGCGCACATGTCGACCTCGATCTTCAGATGCTCCAGCGATCCATGCATCGGTTGCTCCTTTCGTGCGCCTCTTTTCCCTCACCCTCGATCCCTCTCCCGAAGGGCGAGGGAAGCTTCGAGCGGAACCCTGCCGATGCAGGGCTCCGTCAATGCACTAATGGCCGCTGCCCGCGCCGCCCGTCCATGTCTTCGGTGAAAACGCCCGATAGTCGGTGAGCGTGTCGATCACCACCGGCTTGTTCGCGGCGAGCGCGCGCTCCAGGGTCTTCGCCATGTCGCCGGGACGCTCGACACGCATGCCGACGCAGCCCAGCGACTCGGCCACCTGCGCGAAATTGACGTTGGAGAAGCCCCACATGTCGCGCCCGCGCTCCTGCGGGTCGCCGCCGTATGCCTTATCGAAATGCGGGATCTCCTGGTTGAGCGCGCTGTTGTTGTTGACGATGGTGACGAGGTTGATGCCGTAACGCGCCGCCGTCTCCAGCTCCGACAGGTGGTAATAGAAGCCGCCGTCGCCGGTGAAGCACACCACGGGCTTATCCGGCAGCGCGCATTTCACACCGAGCGCGCCGGGGAAGCCCCAGCCGAGCGAGCCGGCGCAGCGGATCAGGCGCTGCCCGGGCTTGACGAAGTTCACCAGCGCGCCGGTCCAGATCCCCGAGTGGCCGGTGTCCGACACGAGCACGCCGTTCTCGGGCAGCACATTGGAGATTTCGCGGCATACGCGCTCCGGACGCATGGGGATCGCCTCGGAGTCGTAATGCTCCCTGACGAGATCACGCCACTCCTGCACCAGCGCCTGCACGCGCGCGAGCCACTGCTTGCGCCCGGCCGCTTCGCTGCCGTTGCCTTTGCCCAGCGCGGCGAGCATCTGGCGCAGCACCGTGCGCGCGTCGCCGAGCATGGCGACCTGCGTCGGATAGTTGCGTCCGAACTCGCGCGCGTCGATGTCGAGATGGATCACCGTCGTTCCGGGCTTCGGAATCTGCCAGCGCGCCGTGACCTGGCTGCCGGTATGGCTGCCGATGAAGAAAACGACGTCGGCCTCCGCCACGGCGCGATTCGCGCACGTGCGCGAGTACGTGCCGGAGACGCCCACGGCAAGCGGATGCGTGTCGGCGATGGTGCCTTTGCCGTTGAGCGAGGTGACGACCGGTATGGCGAGGCGCTCGGCCAGCGCGACGACTTCGGCCTGCGCCTGCGACCACGCGACGCCGCCGCCCGCCACGATGACCGGCCGCGCCGCGCCGGCGAGCAGCTTGACCGCTGCAGCGACATCGGCCTCTTCGGCCGCAGGACGGAACGCAGGAACGGACTGGTAACGTTCCTCGACGACGAGATCGAGATCGGCTTCGGTGTACAGGCATTCGGCGTGATGGCCGCCGATCTGCAGGTGCACCGGCCCGGGCGAGCCCGTCGTTGCCTCGCGGAACGCCTGCCGCAGCATGTCGGGCAGCCGCGCGATGTGATCGACGTGCGCGTTGAACTTCGTCGTGTGCTCGAACTGCGTGAAGTCCTCGAGCTCCTGGTACGCATGGCGGTAGCGCGCCATCGGCGCCGGCCCGCCGGTGAGCGCAATCACCGGGGACGATGCGAGGTACGCATCCTTCAACCCCGCGGCGAGATTCGACGCGCCGACGTGCTGCGCCATGCAGACCGAAGGCCGCCGCCTGGCGCGCGCATAACCGTCGGCCATGTACGCGGCAGCCTTCTCGCCGTGAGTCATCACGCGCCGTATGCCCATGCCTTCCATGGCGACGAGCGTATCGAGCAGCATCTGGGGCACGTGAAAAAGATGGTCCACGTCGTACGCGCGGAACAGTTCCGCGATGTAGCGCGGGCCGCTCATTTTGGGCATGCGAATTCTCCTGGGACAGACGCGGGCGCCGCGCTCGGGCGGCATGAACGGATCGATCCCGCGCGGCGGTTGCGGCGTGCCGCGGCGGGACGGCCGCGCCACGCGCATGGGCCATGCACCGCGGATGATCGAGACATGGGTCTATTCCTCCCTGGCGCCATTCTGGGATGGCCCCGTGAGCAGGAAATACTACACCTGGCGCCGCATGCCAAAAACGACTATTTTGTTATCCGTCCATAACAATCCGGCATGAATATGAACCTGCGTCAGTTGCGCTACTTCTGCCACGTCGTCGATTCCGGCTACAGCATCAGCGCAGCCGCGCGCGCGCTCTACACCTCGCAGCCCGGCATCAGCCGCCAGCTCGCGCTGCTTGAAAGCAAGGTCGGCTCGTCGGTATTCACGCGCCGCGGCAACCGCATCGTCGGCATGACCGAGACCGGCAAGCAGGTGCTGCAGGTCGCGCGGCGCATGCTGAACGACGCGCGCGCGCTGCAGCGCATCAGCGAGGGCTACAGCCCCGAGGACAGCGGCCGCTTCGTGGTCGGCACCACGCACACGCACGCGCGCTACGTGCTGCCCGCGGTGATCCGCAAGTTCACGCAGCGCTACCCCAGCGTGCAGCTCGTCATGCGCCAGGAAAACGAAAGCCGCGTTGCGGAGCTCGTATCGCGCGGCGAAGCGGACATCGGCGTCACGGCGCAGCCGCGCGAGCCGCATACCGATCTGCTCGGCCTGCCCTGCTACCAATTGCCGCGCAGCGTGATCACGCGGGCGCGCCATCCCCTGCTGCGCGGCGGCGCGCTCACGCTGGAGCGGATCGCACGCCATCCCATCATCACGCTCGACGCGTCCTTCGCCGGGGGCCACAAGGTGCTGCAGGCTTTCGCGCAGGCCGGCCTCAGGCCGTCGATTGCGATGAGCGCGATCGACGCCGACGTGATCAAGGCCTATGTCGCGCTCGGGCTCGGCGTTGCGATACTGCCGACCATCTGCTATGCCCCGGCGCGCGACCGCGAGTTGCGCGCGCGCGACGCGAAGGATCTCTTCGAGCCGACGATCGCCTGCATACAGCTGCGGCGCAACGACTACCTGCCGCAGTACATGGCGGACTTCATACAGCTGCTTGCGCCGCAATGGACGCATCGCTCAGTGAAGGAAACGCTGGAAACCGGCGACCTGCCGCGGCGGCCCGTCACCGAGCTGGTCGCGCAGCCGGCCTAGAACACGCCGAGCGCAAGCCCCGCCGCCAGCGCTGCGCCGGCATCTTCGCAACGGCGAAGGTCGCGGAATCCTATGGTCTTGGGCGCGAGGATCTGCTCGGGCGACTGGGCATGCGTGCACACGATGAGCGGCTCGCAGACGGCCTTCAGCCGCCAGCCGGTGCAGATGCGCTCGATCTGCCGCACCGCATTCGCGCCGTCGCTCCCGGCGCACACCAGCGCGGCGTACGGGCGGCCGGCGATGTGGCCGAGCGCGGCGTAGTACGTGCGGTCGAAGAAATCCTTCATCATCCCCGCCATCGCAGCGAGGTTCTCGGGCGTCGCGAAGATATAGCCGTCTGCGCGCAGCACGTCGTCGCCGCCGGCATCGGGCGCGCGCAGGACATCCACCCGCACGCCGCTCTCCTGTTCCGCTCCGCGCACCGCAGCTTCGACCATCTGCTGCGTGCCTCCGGTCAGGGAATGATAGACGACGAGAAGGACTTTCATGAGCGCCCTGGAATGGCGAAACCCATCGCCGCAACCTTCCTCACCGTACGCTCCTCACCGCGAAGCTCGCCCCGTTCCTAATCGGACACGAGGTTCGCAGCTCTGACCACCTTGCGCCATTTCTCGATGTCGGCGCGGAAGTACGCGGCGAACTGCTCCGGCGTCGTTCCCTCGGGGTCGACGCCCAGCGTGGTCCAGCGCTCGCGGTTTTCCGGCGCCTGCATCACTGCCGCGACGCCTTCCGCGACCTTCGTAACGATCGCGCGCGGCGTTCCGCGCGGCGCGAACAGCCCGTACCACACGTTGACCTCGTAGCCGGGCAGCCCTGCCTCGGCGATCGTCGGCAGATCCGGCAATGCAGCGGCGCGCCTGGCGCCGCTCGTCGCGAGCGGCTTGATCTTTCCCGCCTTGATCATCGGCAACTGTATGGGCATGCCGCCGACGTACATCGTGAGCTGGCCGTTGATGAGATCGGTGACGGCGGCCGGACCGCTCTTGTACGGCACGTGGACGACGTCGACGCCCGCCAGCAATTTGAACAGCTCTCCCGCCATGTGGTCCGAGCTGCCCGCCCCGCCGCCCGAACCGAAGGTCACCTGCCCCGGCCTCGCTTTCGCGTACGCGATCAATTCCTTCACCGAATTCACCGGCAGCGAGGGACCCACCGACAGCACGTTGAGCCGCGACGACACCTGCGAGATCGCCACCAGGTCGCGCAGCGCATCGTACGGCAGCTTGCGGTAGTACGACGCGCTGACGGCCACGCTGCTGGAGCCGAAGAGTATGGTGTAGCCGTCGGGCACTGCTTTCGCGACGAGATCGATGCCGATGTTGCCGCCGGCACCCGCGCGATTGTCGATGATCACCTGCTCGCCCCAGCGCTCGGTGAGCTTCTGCCCGAGCACGCGCGCGACGATGTCCATGCTGCTGCCCGGCCCGATGTGCACCACCAGCCGCACCGGCTTGCCGGGATATTTCGGCGCCTGCGCCCGACACGGCGCAACGAGCAGCAGCATCGCGCATGCCGCGGCCATCGCGGCCGCCGTATGTTTCATCGCGGCGACTCCCGTGCGTGAGGCGCTCATCGTTCCATCGCGCCGTAAACCAGCGCGGCGATCTGCTCGCGGAAATATTTGCGGATCTCGCCCGGCCCGACCGACATCATCACGACGGTCAGGCGCTCGGCCGGATCGGCCCAGAACACCGTGCCGTTCGCGCCGTTCCAGGTGTAATCGCCGATGGAGCCGTTGGTGGCCGCAACGCCGCGCTCCGTCCTCACCGCGACTCCGAGGCCGAAGCCGTACCCGGCGCGCGCGGGCTCGGTGCCCGCCACGTTGTTCTTGATGTCCTTGCCAAGGTGATCGGACGTCATGAAGCGCACGGTCTGCGGACTCAGCACGCGCCGCCCGTCGATCTCGCCGCCGTTAAGCAGCATCTGACCGAAGCGGATGTAATCGGCCGCGGTGCCGAACGCACATCCGCCGCCGCAATCGAACTTCGGCCGTTGCTGCAGCAGCGCGATCTTCTGCGGCCTGCCGGTGACCGGGTCGTTGGGCAGGGGCTTCGCCATGCGCGAGCGCTTGTCCGCGGGCACTTCGAACGCCGTATCGCGCATGCCGACCTTGGACCACACGCGCTCGTCGAGCGCCGCGCCGAGCGTCTTGCCGGTGATCTTTTCGACCACGAGCCCTAGCACGTCGATGGAAAGACTGTAATCCCACGTCGTCCCCGGCTCGTATAGCAGCGGCAGCTTGCTGATGCGGTCCAGGAACTCGGGGCCCGTCATGGTGAGCGCCGTGCCGCCCGACGACGCCGGCCACATCTTGTGCACGGGCGTGTTGCCGCGCGCGCCGTACGTGATGCCCGACGTGTGGCGCATGAGATCCTGAATGGTGATCGGATTCTTCGCCGGCACGGTCCTCACAGCACCCGATGCGTCCACCACGCCGACCTGCATGTTGGCGAATTGCGGATACCAGTTCCACAGTGGCTGCCTGAGCGGGAGCAGCCCCTCTTCGTACAACGTCAGCGCGCCCACCACCACCATGGGCTTGGTCATCGACGCGAGGTTGAATATCGCGTCGGTGGTGAGCGGCACCCCGGCGGCCTTGTCCTGGTAGCCGATCGCCTTGTAATAAGCGAGCTTGCCGTAGCGCGCGATGGCCACGATCGCACCCGGTATGCGATCCGCCGCGACTTCCGACTCGAAGAAGCGGTCGATGCGCGCCAGCCCCGCAGTAGAGAAACCCGCCGTCTCGGGATCGGTGCGCGGCAACGGGTCCGCAGCGACCGCCACGTGCGATGCGAGCACTGCCGCGGCAACGATCGCCACTCGATATGCGTTTTTCATCTGTGCCTCCTCCCTATCAGTACACGGTCTTTCAATCGACTCTGATGCCGGCGGCCGCGACGACCTTGCGGTACTTCTCGAGCTCGGATCGCATCAGCGCGGCGAACTGCTCGGGCGTGTCCGTCGCCGCCTCCAGCCCCTGGCCTGTCATCGTCTCGCCCATGCCCGACGCCCTCATGGTCTTCACCAGCGCCGCCTGCAACTGCCTCACGATTGCCGGCGATGTCTTGCGCGGCACCAGTATGCCCTGCCAGTTGAGCACGACGAACTCGGGGACGCCGCTTTCGACGAACGTCGGAATGTCGGGCGCCGACGGCGAGCGTTTCGCGCCCGACGAGCCGAGCGCGCGCACCTTGCCGCTTTTCACGTGCGGCAATATGGGCGGCGCGGTGCTGAAGATGGCCTGCACCTGGCCGGCGATGAGGTCCGTGAGCGCGGGCGACGAGCCTTTGTACGCGACGTGCACGAGCTGGGTGCCGGTGACGTACTTGAAGACTTCCGCCGTCATGTGCAGCGACGAGCCGGGACCGGCCGATGCATAGTTCAGCGTGCCGGGCTTCGCTTTCGCGAGCGCGATGAACTCCTTCACGTTGTGCGCCGGCAGCGACGGTGTCACGCCCAGCACGAAGGCCGATGTCGCGAGCAGCGTCACGGGCGCGAAATCGCGCAGCGGCTCGTACGGCAGATCCTTCCTCAGCGCCGGAATGTGCGCGAGGTTGCCGACGCTGCCGAGAAACAGCGTGTACCCGTCGGGCGCAGCGTTCACCGCGGTCATCGCGCCGATCAATCCGCCGGCGCCGCCGCGATTGTCTACGACCACCTGCTGGCCCACGACCTCGCCGAAGCGCTGCCCTACGGTGCGCGCGAGGATGTCGTTTCCACCGCCCGGCGGAAACGGCACGATCAGGCGCAAGGGCTTGTCGGGATAAGCTGCGCTCGCGCCGCTTCCAGCGGCAATACACGCCGCGGCGAGGACGAGGCCGCATGCGACACGCTTCATCATGTTGTTCTCCTCATTGTTATGGTGGGCCCGGAGCGGCGCCGGCTCAACGCCCGAACGTGTCGACCTTAAGCGCCGGGTTGCCGATCTCCCGCAGACGCCCGTCCTGCGCCATGATGTCCACGAACACTTCCAGCGCGCGCAGCATGGACGGCATGCCGAAGTTTACGCAGGTTTGCAGGATGACTTCGAGCACTTCGCGCGGCGAGGCCCCGTTGCGAAGCGCGCCCCGCATGTGACCGCGCACCTGCGTTTCCTCGCCGACCGCAAGACAGTCGCCCACCATGCAGAGCAGCCGCGTCTTGTCGTCGACGATGCCGCGCGCGTACATGCCGCCGTAGCAGAACTTCACCCACAGGTCGGCGAACTCCGGGTCGATCGCGTCCAGCCACGACAGGATGTTGAGGTGATGGCGCGGCCGCAGCGTGAGCGCGCGCCCCACCGCGAGCCAGCCGTGCTTTTCCATCATCGGACCGAAACGCGGATCGGCGACGTCGTCGGGATGCCAGGTCTTGCGCTCGGCCTCGTACGAACGCCTGCCGTCGTTGCCGTCGAGCGGCAGCTGCGACCTGCGCAGGTCTTCCAGCAGGCCTTCCGCTCGCGCGACCTTGTGCAGAACCTGTATCGCGGGCTCGACGGCCGTGTGGCCGCCGTACACCGTGCATTGCAGGATGATTTCGGCGACCTCTCGCAACGCGACTTTCGCGGCGATCGCGGCGTATATCGTGTCTTCCAGCGCCGCATGGCTCTTCGACATGGTGTACTGACCGGCGAGCACCAGCAGCCGCGTGCGCTGATCGAGCGCCGGACGCCGTCCGAGCCCCTTGATGGCGAAATCGAGCCACAGCCGCGTGTAGTGCTGATCGATGTCGTCGCGCTGCGCGACTCTCTGCTCGAAAGTCTTCGGCTGCAGCGCAAGCCCGCTGTCATAGGCGTCGGCGCCGTACTTGCGACGCAGATGGTCGTCGGGCATGTCTCCCCCTTGGGACGTGTGGATGAGCCATGCTAGGGGCAAATGCCGCCATGGTCCAGAAGCGGGTTCGCATCGTGGCCACGTCGGCGCGCGCGGCTGGCCTACAATAACTCCCACGCAAGGGAGGAGACGTCCATGCCGCTACAGACGCACGCAGACGCAGTGGCCATAGTGACCGCAGCAGGCCAGGGAATCGGAGAGAGCATCGCGCGGCGCTTTGCGAAAGCCGGCGCACGAGTCGCTGTCGTGGACGTCGACGGGACGAAGGCGCGCCGCGTCGCTGCCGACATCGAAGGCGAAGGCGGCGCAGCGCTCGCGCTGCCCGCCGACGTCACTTCATCGTCGCAGATCGATGCGATGGTGCGCACCGTCGCCGGTCAGTGGGGCCGCGTCGATATCCTGGTGAACGGCGCGGGCGGATTCGACCGCCTCACTCCGATCACCGGCATCACCGACGAGGAGTGGACGCGGGTCATCAACCTCAATCTCACCAGCGCCTTTCTTTGCGCGCGCGCCGTCGCTGCGGGCATGATGGAGCGCAAGCGGGGCCGCATCGTGAGCATCGCCTCCGGCGCCGGCATTGCGCCCAACCCGTACGCGCCTTCGTACCTGCCCTACGGCGCCGCGAAAGCCGGTCTTATCGGCTTCACCAAGCTGCTCGCGCGCGACCTCGGTCCGTACGGCATCACGGTGAACACCGTGTCGCCCGGCACGACGGCGACCCCGCGCGTGAAAGCGGTGCGCGACGAAGCGAGCCTGAAGAACATCGCCGCGCAGAATCCCATGCGTTGCCTGGTGGAGCCTGAAGATGCCGCAGCGGCGGTGCTTTTTCTCGCGTCGCCCGAAGCGCGCTACATCACCGGCGTGAATCTCAACGTGAACGCCGGCAACCTGATGTGAAGCGCTCTACTCGACGCGCACGCCTCTCCCCCGGCGCGGTACGGCACATGCACCAGATTCACGCCTGCATGCAGCTTGAACAGCTCGCCGGAGATAACACCGCGCCACGCGCCGCGACGCTGCGATGCGGCGCGCGGCATCGGGCATGTTACGCTACGCCTCCATGAAAGACGCAAAGCCCATGACCGTCGGGCAGCGGCTCGCCGCCCTGCCTCCCGAAGCGCTCCGCCACCTGCGCCGCGGCGTCGAGAAAGAAAGCCTGCGCACGCTGCCGGACGGCGGACTTGCGATGACGCCGCATCCGGCCGCGCTCGGCTCGGCGCTCACGCATCCGCACATCACCACCGACTTCAGCGAGTCGCAGCTTGAGCTCATCACCGGCGTGCACGACACGCCGGAAGCGTGTATCGCGGAGCTCACGCACATTCACCAGGTGGTGTACCGGCACATCGGCGAAGAGATGCTGTGGTGCGGCAGCATGCCGTGCAAGCTGCCGCCGGAGCACGAGATCCCGCTCGGGCAGTACGGCTCGTCGAATCTGGGCCGCATGAAGACCGTCTACCGCATGGGGCTGTCGTATCGCTACGGCCGGCGCATGCAGACGATCTCGGGCATCCACTACAACTTCTCGGTGCCGGACGCCGTCTGGGACGCGCTCGACGCGAAGCGCGACGACGGCTACTTCGCGCTCATCCGCAATTTCAGGCGCCACTCGTGGCTGCTGCTGTACCTGTTCGGCGCATCGCCCGCCACGTGCAGCACGTTCGTCGAAGGCCGCGCTCACAAGCTGGAAGAGCTCAGGCCGCGCACGATGTACCTGCCGTATGCGACGTCGCTGCGCATGGGACCGCTCGGCTACCAGAGCGACGCGCAGGCGTTGATCTCGGCAAGCTACAACTGCATGAACACGTACGCGTCGTCGCTGTTCAACGCGCTCACGCGTCCCTATGCGCCTTACGAGCAGATCGGCATCCGCGAAGGCGACGAGTACCGCCAGCTCAACACGACGCTGCTGCAGATCGAGAACGAGTTCTACGGCACCATACGCCCGAAGCGGCGCATACACCGCGGCGAGCGGCCGCTGCATGCGCTCTCCGAGCGCGGCGTCGAATACGTCGAGGTGCGGCTGATGGATCTCGACCCGTTCGAGCCGGTCGGCATCAATGCCGGCACCATGCGCTTCCTCGACGTGTTCCTGCTGAACTGCCTGCTGAGCGACAGCCCGCCGGACACCCCGGATGAGAACCGCGCCATCGGCCGCAACCAGCATCGGGTGGCCGCATTCGGGCGCGAGCCCGGATTGCAGCTCGACCGTTTCGGCGCCGACGTGAGCCTGCGCGACTGGGGCGACGCGGTGCTCGACGGCTGTGCCCCGGTAGCGGCAGCGCTCGACGCCGCCCATTCCGGCCATGCGTATCGCGACGCGCTGGAGCGCGCGAGACAGGCGCTGCGCGAGCCCGCCATGCTCTCGTCGTCGCGCGTGCTCGACGAAATACAGCGGCGGGAGAACGGGGCCTACGTTCACTTCATCGTTGCGCAGTCGCGCCGTCACCGCGCGATGCTGCTCGACATGCCGCTGCCTCCGCTCGTCGAGCAGGAATATCAGGCCTTGACGCGGTCCTCGCTCGCCGAGCAGCGCGCCATGGAAGAAGCGGACGACCTGTCCTTCGAGGAATACCGCAAGGCGTACCTCGCCCAGAAGCTCCTGTAAGCCTCGCAAAGCGGCGTGCCATGGTCCGGCACGCCGCTTGCCACGTCAGTACCAAGCCGCCGGGTTACCGACCGGCTTCACTCAGCAACACGCCGCCCGCGCTTCAGGCGGCGCGGGGCGTCGCCGTCACCGCAGCGGATCGCTGCGACCTGCCCCCGGATAATTTTCGAAATCGCAGAGGAGAAACGCTACGGCCGACGTGGGGTATCGCGTCGCCTTGTTGACTGGAGATCGATGATGAACGTGTTACGGGCTGCCGTACTTGCCGCATGCTTTCCTCTGACGACCACCGCCGCGCCGGTGGAGCTGTATACCTTCGAGATGGGCGATGTCGTGGCGCACCTTCACGATGCCCCGTGCACCAACACGAAAGTGCAGAGCGTTCTTCGCGAGCCCGGGGAATTCCGGGCGGCCGACGTCGAATGGCAGGGTCAGTCTTACGCCGCGTGCTGGACCGTGGTGGGGCAACAGGTCGTCGTGGTGGACGAAACCGGAGACTCCGGCTTCCTTCAGCCCGAAGGCTTTCGCAACGGCAAGACGCCTGTCTCGCTCAAGCTGCTCGGCGCGTGATCGCGCGACGGCCGGGCACGAAGATCTTTCCTTCGTCGCGGTCGCCGTAAGCGCGGTAACGGCCCGCGCGCACGTAAGCCGCTGCGACTGCGCATAACGCGGCATCGACGAGGTCGATGTTCGTGAGCCGCCGTATGTCGATACCCGCCTGCGACAGCACTGCGCGGCGGTTGGCGCGTTTCTCCTTCGCACTCAGCAGGCGCGTCGCGAGGGCACAGGCCACCGCCTGCGGATACGTTTCGAGACACATGCGCGCAGCCGGCGCGCCGCCGTCGAACAGCACGTAATGCGGCTCCAGCCGCACGTACAAATCCGCGCCGTTGATCATCCAGCGATAGAAAGGCTTCGCGCACGCCGTTACGAAGCTCGGCGTAGCGAACGCCTGTATGCCTTCCGCGCGCAAATCCCGCTCCGCCGCGCGCGAGCGCCCTGCCGCGCTCCAGCGACAGGGCGCGTCGACTGCAACGGCACACGCGCCGGTGTCGATGCACCACGCGGCGACGACAGCCGGAACCGCGTGCGTGAACGTGCCCACCACTTGCCCGCGCTGCAGCGCCACCGCGTGGAAGCCTTTGCGAACGCCTCCGACATCGATGCCGGCCACGACATCGTCGTATGCGGCAAGCGAAGGTAACGGCGTCTCCGCCGCGGCAAAGAGCGGGCTCTGTTCGTTCAAGGCCGCGGCGCTCACGGCGAATTGCGCCCGAGATGCGGCTAGACGCCTTCGACGATCCTCAAGTCGCGCACGACGGCGTTGCCCAGCACTTTCAGGGCTTCCTGGTAGCCGGCGCTGTCGTGCGCCGCCGTGGCTTTCTCCACGCTGTCGAACTCGATCACGACGACGCGCTGCTGCAAGCCTTTCTCGTACGTCTTCGCCGGGTTGCCGCGCGCGATGAAGCGTCCGCCTGCGGCCTGTATCGCCGGGCCGGCGAGCTTCGCGTAGGCCGCGAGCGCATCGGGGTTCTTCACTTCGTGGTAGAAAGCAATCCAGTACGCCTTTGCCATGTCCATTCCTTCCGTTCGTCGATGAAAAACGCCGCGCCATGTTAGCAGGCGCGGCGGGATGCGGGTGCCTCCGGACGTCTAGCGGCCGAAGATGCCGCGCAGCGCCTTGATCCCTTCCTGCACCACGTCCGGTGCGCCCGGTTGCGCGGGCGCCCGCTGCTCGCCGGGCGCCGCACGCGGCTCTTCGCTGCGTCCGGGCGAGCGCGCGCCGCGCCGCCCTTCCGTGCCCCCGCCTTCCGCAAGCAGCGTCATCCCTGTGGACTTGAGACGCACCTTCGCGGCCCATTCCTGCTCCCACGTCTTGCGCGGATCGGCGGGACGCGGCGGATGCACGACGTTCAGCTCGTCGCCGTACGCGATGAAGTTGAGCATCGCCCCTTCGCCTTTGAACACGCCCGCAGGAACGGCGCATTCCGTCGTCTGCGGAGCGAGAACGACTTTTTCCCGCACCAGGCGCTGGACTTCGGACGGCGGCAGGTAGTCCATCAGCGCGTATCCCATTTCCTGGCTTTCGCTCGACGACCACATGACGACGTCGTTGTCCGTCTCGCCCCGGCCCGTCGCCATCGCGAAATAACCGATGGCGGTCGGTATGCCGCTCCACTTCACCTGGAATGCGCCCGCCGCCGTCCTGCGCACCGGGTCGAAGGCAACGGGCGCCATGAAATCGTGACGCTCGCCGATGGCAAAGCGCAGCTCCGGTGAATAATTCGCCGTCACCGCGTGATCGCCGCGCAGCGATCCATCGGCGGGCACGGCGAGCGTGCTCTCGGCGTTCGGCCATTCGCCATAGGTGCGGCTACGCCCCGGTGCCGGCGCAGTGGGGCGCGACACGTTGCGGGTCCTGAACGCGCGGGCTGCGCTGTCCGCATCAAGGCTCGCGAAATCGACGACGACCGGCTGACCCGGGCGTATCGCCTCGCCGCATCCCCAGTAGATCAGCATGCGCCCGCGCGGCCGCTCCGCGCGTTGCTCCGGCGTCTCGTCCGGCCGCCCCGGGACCACGCGCTCGCTGCGCGGCGTGACGAGAGGCAGGGCCGATCCCATGTTGAGCCCGGCCGGTATCGCATGCTGGCCGCGCGGCTCGCCGCTCGCGCTTTGCGACGAGCCGAGGTCCATGCGCATGCGCTTGCCGCCCTGCATGCCGGGCGGCATCATGCCCGCCATACCGGCGGGCATTGCGATTCCCATGCCGCCGGCGGTCTCCGCGCTCATCCAGTACACCGCAATCGGCGGCTTCACCTGCTGGGTTTGCGCAACGGCCGGCGCTGCGAACGCCGCGAACACCGACGCGGTCACGACACACTTGTTCATGATGCGCTCCCTGGAATGCCTTCCACCCGGAATGGAGGCCCGGCAACGGCTGAATGATAGCGCAGCGGCACCGGCCGATGTCGCGCATGCTGGACTTCGCGTCCGGCGCTGCGCGGGCGTGCCATAATTCCGGGCAAGCGCGTCGCAACCGACGCCGATAAGGAGGAGCCCACGTGATTCCGAAAACGATATTGCGGCTTGCGATGATCGCCGCGTGCGCAGCCGCGGCTTATCCGGCGCAAGGCGCAGAGAGCTATCCGACCCGGCCCATACGCTTCGTCGTGCCGTACCCGCCCGGCGGAACGACGGACATCGTCGCGCGCGGCATCGCGACCAAGCTCTCGGAGCGCGTCGGGCAGCAGGTGGTGGTCGACAACCGCGGCGGCGCGAGCACCATCATCGGCGCCGAGCTCGTCGCGCGCGCAGTGCCGGACGGCTACACGCTGCTGCTCACGACGGCGACGACCATGTCCATCAACCCGCAGGTCGTGAAGAAGCTGCCGTACGATGCAGTGAAAGACTTTGCGCCGATCACTCCGGCGGTGTACTTCCCGTACGTCATCGCCGCGCATCCTTCCGTCCCGGCGAGCACCATGAAGGAATTGATCGACCTCGCGAAAGCCAAGCCCGAAGCGCTCAAGTACTCGACGCCGGGAACCGGCTCGACCAATCATCTCGCCGGCGCGCTGCTCGAGTCGATGGCCGGCATCAAGCTCACGCACGTGCCCTACAAGGGCTCGGGGCCGGCGCTCACCGGCATGCTGAGCGGCGAAGTGCAGCTCATCATTACCGGCATAGCGACGGTGCTGCCGCATGCGAAAAGCGGGAAGGCAAAAATCATCGCGGTCTGCGGCGAGAAGCGGCTTGCGAGCTGGCCCGACATTCCGGCCGTCGGCGAAGCCGGGCTGCCCGGCTATGAAGGCGGAACGTGGTTCGGAGTGGTGACCACGGCAGGCGTGTCGCGCGGCATCATCGACAAGCTGAATCGCGAAATCGTCGCTGCGCTCGCCTCGCCGGATCTCAAGGACCGTTTCACGGCGATCGGCTTCGAGGTATTCACGAGCTCGCCTGACAAGTTCACGCGCTTCATCAGGGAAGACATGGCGCGCACGGCGAAGGTGATCAAGAGCGCCGGGATACAGGTCGACGGCACCTGAGCGCAGTCAGTCCGCGCGTATGCCGGCGGCCTTCACGACCTTCGCCCACTTGTCGATTTCCTCGTAGCCCGGCACCGTTTCCGAGACAGCCGGAATCTCGAGCAGCGAAGGCAGGCGCTTCGGTGTGGTCACCGCGATGGCGCGCAGCCGCCCGGTGCGCACATGGGGCAGCTCGGATGCGATGCCGCCGAACAGCACCTGCACCTGGCCGGCCAGCAGATCGCGCCGCGCACGCGGGTTGTCAGCCGCGCACGGCGCCGGGTTACACCGGCCAGGCGAAGATGAGCAGCACGCCCGCGGCGAGCGTCAGCCCGAATACCGGCAAGGTGCGCGCGAACAGCAGCCGCGAGCCGAGCGCGAGCAGCGCGCCGCCCTTGAATACGAGATTGGTGAGCGAAGCGAGCATGACGACGCGCCACATCGTCGCCGTATCGAGCAGGCCCGCCATGCCGAGCCGCGCGGTGGACAGCGTGATCGCATCCACGTCCACGACGCCGGAAATGGTAGCGACGGCATACACCGCGTGATCGCCAAAGAGATCGCGCACGGCCGCCGTCGCGAATATGACGACCCCGTACACCAGCCCGAACACCAGCGCGCCGGTCAGCTCCGCGGGATTGTGCTGTGCGGGCATCTCTTCCGCGTCACCGCGGCCGAACAGCACCATCAAGGCACATCCTGCCATCATCACCGAGAGCAGCACCAGCAACGGCGGCAATACCGCGTGCGCGAGCGGCGGCGCAACGATGGTCACCTCGATGATGACGCGCGTGAGCGACACGGTCCACGCGATGCCGATCACCACGGCAGCAGACGAGACGGCCGCAGGAGCCGCCGCGGCGCGGCGCGCATAGGCAACCGTCGTGGCCGTGCTCGAGATGAGCCCGCCGAGGACGCCGTTCACCACGCTGCCGGCGCGCGACTTGAACAGCTTGTAGCTCACGTAGCCGGTCAGCCCTATGCCGACGATCAGCACGACCATCAGCCAGATTTCCCACGGGTTGAGCACCTGGTACGGCCCGTACGTGGCGTTGGGGAGAACCGGCAGGATGATGAGCGTGATGATGACGAAGCGCATCACGGCGAGCAGGTCGGCCTCCGTGAGGCGGCCCGCGAACTGGTGCATCGGCTCCTTGAAGTACAGCAGCACCGCGGTCACGCCGCCGACGACGACCGCGGCGCCGTAGTGCGCGGTAGAGAGCAGCACGCCGAGCGCATAGGTAAGCAGCGCAGCGACTTCGCTGGTCTGTCCCGCAGGCTTGCGTGCTGCGCCTTTCTCTTCCAGTGTGGGCAGCACGACGAGCACGGCCACAGCCAGCAGGCCGGCGGCCGGAATGGCATAGCCCCATTCGCCGGCGAGCAGGCCGCACACGGCGCCGAACAACGCGACGAGCGGGAACGTGCGTATGCCGCCGAACCGGGCCCCCGCGCGCTCGCGCTGCAGCCCGATCAGCAAGCCGAGCCCCAGGGCGAGGCTCAGCGCATTGAGTGTGACGGTATCCAAGTGACCCCCACGCTAGGCTAGCAGCCCGGGGATCCCGCAGCCTTGACTTTTGCCAATGTCTTGCGCATCGGCTGCGCCGGCGGGCGTAGCGCCACGGCGGCGCTACGCGCTCTTCAGCAGACCGCGTTCCTTCAGGTACCAGCGTCCTTTGTGCGCGAGCGCGAAGTGCGGCGCCTCGCCGTTGGCATGCGCGTGCACGTACTCGCCGGTGACGAGCTGCTTGAGATACGTCTCCACGATCTGGATATTGACCTTGTTGGCGCGGGCGATTTCGACCGCGTTGCCGCCCTCGCAGCGCGACAGGTACAGCAGCGTGTCGAGCGCGTCGCCGTCGAGCGTTTCCCAGCGGTCGATGAAGCGGGCAAGCTCTATCCTGAGATCGGCGTTTTCGGCTTTCAGGCGCTCTATCTCGGCTTCGAGCGCTTCGAGTTGCGGCCGGAATTTCTCTGCGGCCGGCACTTGCTTCAGCAGTTCTGCGGTGACTCCCACTTCCTGTGCCTCGTTGCGGATGATCGTTCGGAGGCCGCATTCTTACACAAGAGCGAACACGGCGGAACCGGGGAATGCGGCGGCGCCGCACTCCCCGTCCGGCCGTTTACTTCGGGATCGTGACCAGCGTGACCTTGTTGACAAGGCTGTTCGCCAGCACGAAATCGCCGTTGCGCGTCACCGACGTGTTGCGGACGATGTCGCCGCCGCCCGGTATTGCCCAGGTCTGGAATTTCTCCGTCTTCGGATCGAAGCGCACCACGGTGTTCGGCTTGGTGCCCGACTCGCTGTACCAGATCACGTCATTGATCGCCGAAATGCCGTACGGCTGCGACGCCGGGCCGCTCGGCGACGGGTACTCCGTGACCTTGCCGGTCGCCGGATCCAGCCGGCCGAGATAGCCGCGCGGGAAGTCGGTGTACCACACGATGTCGTCGCTCGTGATGGTCACGCGCCGCGGACGCGATTTCGGATCGGGCAGCGGGTATTCCTTGATGGCGAGCGTCTTGGGATCGACGGCGCCGACCTTGTTGGTGCCGAACGGAACATAGAACACAGTGCCCTTCGAATTCACCGCCATGCCGTACGGACGCGAGTTCGCCGTGGGCGGCGTGAGCAGCTTGATCTCGCCGGTCGCGGGATCGAGGCGGCCGACGCGGTTGGCGCCCTGCGCGGTGAACCACAAAATGCCGTCGTGATCGAAAGTCAGCGTGTGCGGATCACGCACCGCCGGGTCGGGCATCGGATATTCGGTCACTTCGCCGGTCTTCGGGTTCACCTTGCCGACCAGGCCGGCTGCGTTGCCGGTGTACCAGATATTGCCGTCCTTGTCCTCGACAAGGCCGTGCGGCGCCGAATGCGCTGTCTTCAGCCTGTATTCCTTGATCTTGCCGCTCTTCGGATCGAGCCGGCCCAGCGCGTTGACCATCTGGCCCGTGTACCACAGCGAGCCGTCGCGCGCGGCGAGCGGATCGTGCGGCCGCGAGCCGGGCGTGGCGACGGCCCAGCTCTTCATCGACACTTTGTACGGGCCCTCGACAATGACGCCCTTGGGCTTCGGCTTCTCGGGGAAGTTCTTGACCAGGTACTCCTTCGCGATCTTCACCTGGTCTTCGGGCATCTGCAGCCCCTGGTTCTTCATCATGCGCATCACGGTATTCCAGCCCTCGGGCGTATAGCCCGCGCCGACGCGCTCGAAGAACTTGTGACAGCTGTTGCAGTTGTTGGCGACGATCTCCTTCCCCTTGCCTTCCGGCAATTCTGCGCTTGACGCAACGGCTCCGTAGCCGGACGCTGCGATGGCAAACAGGGACAACGCTAATTGGCGGTACATCCTGAACTCCTCCCAGAGTGGCGTAGATCGCCCGGGCATTCCCGGTGCGGGCTGCCATGGTAGTGCAAATCGCCAGCGCCGTGTCAACGGGTACTGAAACAGCATCGTCTGCAACCATGACCCGAGCCGGATGCATACGCGTGGGCATCGGTGGATGGACTTACGCCACGCATCGTACCGTGCTCGCGAATGCCGGGGCCGCGATCGAGCGCTTCATGGCAAGCGGCGTGCTGTGCCTGGGCGCGAAGCTCGGGCCTATCCTCTGGCAGTTCGCGCCGACGAAGCGCTTCGATGCAGGCGACTTCGAGCGCTTCCTCATGATCGACGGCGCGAAAGAGCGCGCGCCCGCCGCAGCCCAGGCCCTCATCGCACGCCTGAAGCGCACGCCGCGCGCGTGACGCAGGACGTCAGCTGCTGTCGTTCTGCAACGACATTCGCGCGCATTTGCGCACTGCGCCGCGCGACATCATGACGATAGCAACTTTTGTCACTGATGCGCACAGTCGTCCGTATTACATTGGCGGCACATACGCCACGCGGAGTTCAATATGCTGCGCAAAAACAAATCTCTGGAGACAGAGCTCGCGGGAGAAACCTTTCAGACGCTGATCGGACGCAACACCAGCATGGAAGGACGCATCAGTTTCTCGGACGGCATACGCATAGACGGACGGCTGACCGGCGATATCAACGTGGATCGCGGCGCATCGGGCTCTATCGCCATAGGTCCCGATGCGGAAGTGCGCGGCAACATCACCGCACACCGGGTCCTCGTCGCCGGAACCGTGATGGGCAACATCCACGCGCTGGAGAGCGCGCATCTGCTTCCGACCGCCCGCGTCACCGGCGACATCGTCTACGCACAACTCGCGATCAGCCCGGGCGCGCTGGTGAACGGGGCATTACGCGACGCTACGCGCACCGCTGAAGCCGCGGAACGGCCGGTGAATCTCATACGCCTCGCCGACAAAGCGCAGGACGTCGCGGTCAACGCAGACCATCACGGCTGATCGCAGGGGAGGCACGGCCATGCAGTTCATGTGGACCACCAGCCCGCTCGGCAAGCTGCACTGCATCTCGGTGCGCAAGCGGCGCATCGCGATCTCGGTTGCGGCACTGGCATCGTTGTTCGTTCTTGCCGGCGTCGCGGCGAGCGTCGCCGCATTCAAGCTTGCTTTCGACTACGACCCGGCGCTGGTGGCGAACATCGGCGGCGTGCTGACGCTTTCCGAAGCCGAGAAGCGCGAATCCGATTACCGGCACAAGATCGAAGCGCTGCGCGAGGAAGTAGCAGCAGCGCGCGAGCAGCTCGGCCAGCTCCACGTCCTTAAGGACGAATTCGCGAAGCTCGCATCTCCGCGCGCGACGCGGGCCGCACCGGCAGAGCGCAAGAGCGTGCCGGGACGCGGCGGTCCGCACATCGCACTCACGGCCGAAGACACCGGCGTCGGCAGCTTCGACACGGCGCGTGCGCAGGCGGAAGAGCTCAATGCGCGACTCAAGCAGGTGCACAGCGACTGGAGGCAGGAACTGCTGCGGCTGGAGCGCCTGCCGATGGCTGCGCCGCTGGCCGACATGCACGGGCTTTCAAGCAGCTACGGCGTACGGCTCGATCCTTTTACCCACTCCCCGGCGCGGCACGAAGGCATAGACATCAGCGCAGCCGCCGGCACGCCGATACTGGCGACTGCTTCAGGCGTGGTGAGGCGCGTCGCTGCGGATCCGCAATACGGCCGCATGGTCGACATCGACCACGGCAACGGTTATCTGACGCGCTACGCTCATGCGCTTGCCATAAACGTGAAGCCCGGCGAGCGCGTGCACCGCGGAATGCCGATAGGCGCCGTGGGCTCTACCGGCCGCTCGACGGCACCGCACCTGCACTACGAAGTGCGGCTGAACAACCAGGCGCAGAATCCTCTGGAATACGGGCTGCGGCGCGACTGACTCGCGCCGCGCACCGCGTCACTCGACTTCGACCGCCGCACATCTCCCGATCGAGGCGATAATCGCCTCGAAGGCAGCCACCGTGCCGAGCATTTCGTGCGTCGAAGCGATGTACGGCGCGCGCCCGGCCACGGCATCGGCGTACGCATCGAATTCGGCGAGCAGAGAATCCACGCCATCGTAGGTCAGCGTCTCCGGCTCGCTGCCCTTCCGCCGCACCACGACCTGGTTCTCGCCGAGCGCCTCGATCGATCCCGCGTCACCGAAGACGTGAACGCGCCAGTAGAAGGCGCTGGATCTCACGGTTGCCAGCACGCCGCTCACGTCGTTGCGGAACGTCAGCAGCGCCGTCACGGTGTCGAGCGGATCGGGCGCGGGTTTGCGCAGCACGGCGTGCGCGTAGGCCGTGCGCACCGGGCCTGCGATGCTGACCAGCGCATCGAGCACGTGTATTCCCGCGCCCGTCATGCCTGCGCCGGGCGCCTCCTCCGGACGCGCGCGCCATTCCGAGAAATGCGCTCCGGAGTTCGGATTGGTGTAATTGCCTTCGACGTGAAGCATCTTGCCGACGATGCCCTCGGCCAGCAGGCGCTTCAGCTCGCGATTCGCCGGCCAGAACCGCTTGTTGGTGCCCAGCCCCAGAACGACGCCGTGCGCCCGGCATGCCTCCACGGCAGCACGCGCATCGGCGGCCTTGAGTGCGAGCGGCTTTTCCGAGAACACCGCGCGGCCGGTGCGCGCGACTTCGACGATTTGCGAAGAATGCAGAGTATGCGGCGTCGCCAGCACGACCGCCTGCACGCGGTCATCGGCCAGCACGTCGGACAGCGACTGCGACAGCGGAATGCCGTGCGCATCGGCAAGCGCCTGCACCGACTCCGGCTCCTGCGTGACGCCGCGGATGAAGCGGATCTTCCTGCTGCGGCCCTGAACCGCCTTGACGATCTTCTGCCCCCACCACCCCAGCCCTACGATCGCCGCATCGATCACAGCGGCTTGATCCCGGCCTGCGTGACGACGCGATGCCACTTGTCGATCTCGGACTTGATGTACGCGGCGTGCTGCTCCGGCGTGCTGCCGATCGGATCGGCGCCACGCTCGATGAGCGCCTTGCGATTGCCCGGATCCTTCAGCGCATGGACCAGTGCGCCGTTGAGCTTGTCCACGACGGGCCTGGGCAGGCCGGCCGGTCCGAGGAAGCTGAAGCCGCTGCTCACGACGAAGCCCGGCACACCCGACTCCTGCATGGTCGGCACGTCGGGTATGGACGAGAAGCGCGTCTCGCCGCACTGCGCGAGCATGCGCAATCGGTTGCTCTGCACGTACGTGATCACCGCCGGCACGCTGACGAAGGAGATCTGCACGTGGCCCGCGACGAGATCGACGACTGCGGGGCCCGCGCCTTTGTACGGAACGTGGATCAGGCGGGTTCCGGCGAGCGCATTCAGCAGCTCGCCCGACAGATGCCCTACCGCGCCTGCGCCCGAACTCGAAAAGAAGATATCGCCGCGCTTCGACTTCGCGAGAGCGATGAGCTCCTTCACGCTCGTCACCGGCAGCGACGGGTGCGTCACCAGCGCGGCTGGAATATCCACCATCAAGCCGAGCGGCGTGAAATCCTTCACCGCGTCGTACGGAAGGCTCTTGAGAATGGACGGGTTGATGAGGAAGCTCGCGGCTGCAATGAGCGTGGTGTAGCCGTCGGGCGGCGCCTTGGCCGTCATTTCCGCGCCGATGTTGCCGCCCGCTCCGGGGCGGTAATCCACGACGACCTGCTGCCCGAGCGATTCGCCCATCTTCGCCGACAGCAGCCGAAACAGAATGTCGCTGTTGCCGCCGGGCTGATTCGGATTGATCACTCGAACGATCTTGTTGGGGAAAGCCTGCTGCGCGAGAGCCGGTGCGGAAGCACAAGCGCCCGATGCAACAACCGCGCACGCGGCAACTTCCAGTACGCGTCTGGTGCGGCTCATCACGCCTCCTCTTCTGGTTTTATGACGGACTTTAACCGCCCGGCGCGCGCCTTGACAAGCTTCGCGGCCGTCACCCGAGCGTGAAATAGAACGTCGCGCCGCGCCCCGGCTCGGCTTGAGCCCACACCGTGCCGCCGTGCTTCACCACCACCCGGTGCACGATGCTCAGGCCGATTCCCGTGCCGTCGAACTCCTCGCGGTGATGCAGTCTCTGGAAAGCGCTGAACAGCTTGTGTGCGTACTGCATGTCGAAGCCCGCGCCGTTGTCTTTCACGTAGTACACCGCGCGCTCGCCGCTGCCGTCGGCGCCGACCTCGATGCGCGCCCGCGCGGTGCGCGAGGTGAATTTCCACGCATTGCCGATCAGGTTCTCCATCACGTGGCGCACCAGGCTCGCGTCGCCGTCCACCGTCATGCCTTCCTGCACGATGATATCGACCTCGCGCTGGGGCTCGGCGCGGCGAAGACGGTGCACCACGTCTTCGGCGACGGCCGTGAGATCGAACTCGGCGCGCTCGAGCTGACGCTGCGACACTCGCGACAGGCGCAACAGATCGTCGATCAGTTGCCCCATGTGCTCGGCGTTGTCCTGGATACGCTGCAGGCGGGCCACGGCGGCGGCGTTCATGTTCGCCGTGTCGTTGGCGATCAACAGCGTGCTGTAGCCCTGTATCGCGCGTATCGGGGCGCGCAGGTCGTGGGATACCGAGTAGCTGAACGCGCTCAGCTCCTGATTCGCATGCTCTAGCTTGCGCGTGCGCTCCGCCACCCGGTCCTCCAGCTCGGCATTGAGCGTGATGAGCTGCTGCTCGTAGAGCTTGCGGGCGGTAATGTCCATGAGTATCCAGCAGTGCTGCGTGATGCGTTCGCTCTCGTCGCGCACCACGGTGACCGACAGCAGCACGCAGTAACGCTCGCCGTTTTTACGCCGGTCCCAGACCTCCCCCTGCCATCGGCCGTTGCGCCGCACGCTGCTCCACAGCTCGTCGTAGAAACCGGGAACGTGCTGGCCTGCCGCGAGGATGCGCGGATTACGGCCCATGGCCTCCTCCGCGCTGTAGCCCGTCATATCGGTGTACGCGCGGTTTACCGAAACGACGTTGTTGTTGGCGTCGGTGATGATGATGCCCTCGGCGGCGCTTTCGTACGCCACCGCGGCGAGCCGCAGGCCTTCCTCGGCTTTCTTCTGTGCGCTGACGTCGCGGATCATGACCGCGACGCCGACCATCTCTCCCGACCCGCCGTCGACGCGCGACAGGCTGGTCACGACGAACACCAGCCGGCCGTCCTTGATGCGACGCAGGGCTTCGAACGGCGGAATCGTTTCCCCGCGTCGCAAACGTTCGCTGTTCTCGCGCACGTCGTCTTTCCCGTCTTCAGGAATGATGAAGGCGATGTGACGGCCGACCGCCTCTGCGGCCGTATAACCGAACAACTTCTCGGCCGCGGCGTTCCAGGAGGTGACGATGCCGTCGGGAGTCCGGCTGATGATGGCGTCGTTCGCATTCTCGACGATGGCGGCGAGCAAGGCCTGGGTCTCGGCGGCGCGGTGCTGAGCGGTAACGTCGCGGATGATCGCGGCCGCGCCCACCGCATCGCCTGCCCCGTTCTTCACCGGGAACACGGTGAACGTGGCGTTGAGAATCCTGCCGTCCTTGGTGCGCCGCAGCCCCTCGGCCACGGGGAGCGACTCTCCGCGCCCGATCCGTTCGTTGCGCTGCTCGTAGTCCAGCGAATCGCCTGCGCGCAACAGCGAGACGTGACGGCCCAGCACTTCGGCCTCGGTGTAGCCGAACATCTGTTCCGCCGCGCGATTCCACGTCACGATCATGCCGTTCAGGTCGCGGCTGAAGATGGCGTCGTTCGCATTTTCGACGATCATGGCGAGCAGCTCGCGCTCGCGCTCGTCCTGTTTCTTCGCCGTGACGTCTTCCATCACGCCTATCCACTCGCGCACGGCGCCGTCGTCGTCCATCACCGGCACGGCCCTGCAGACGAACGGCCGGTAGACGCCGTCCATGCCGCGCACGCGGTACTCGACCTGGTACAAAGCGCGCGTCGCGACCGCGGCAGCCCACACCGAACTCACGCGCGACCGGTCCTCGGGCGACACAGCGTCCATCCACCCGTCGCCTTTGAACTCGTCGAAACTCTGGCCGGTGTACGCGCGCCAGCTCGGCGCATCGTCGACAACCCGGCCGGAAGCATCGGTGGTCCAGACGATGCGCGAGGTCGCGCTGACGAACGAACGGTAACGCGCTTCGCCCGTGCGCAAGGCCAGGCTGATCGCCGTCTGGCGCCGCGCCTGCGCAAGCGCCACGGCGATGAAGGCCAGCATGAGCACGGAAATGAAGCACGCCCACACGAGAGTCTGTATCGCGACCCGCCGGTAACCCGCCAGCGCCTCGGCCTCCGACATGCCCACGTTGACGATGAGCGGATAATCCCTCAGGACGCGATAGCTGAAGATGCGCGGCACATTGTCGAGCGTCATGCCGGTCACGTAGCTGCCGTGATCGGTCTGCTGCACGTACCGAAAGATATTGAAACTCGACAGATCCTGGCCGACCGTCACGGTTTCCTTCGATTTCCGCGCGCGCACGATTCCATCGCGTCCGATCAGGGTGGCGGTGCTGTCCTCGCCGAGAGCAAGCTTGTCCTGGAATGCGGAGAAATACGCGGGGTCCAGCCCGATGATGACGACCCCGGCGAATTCGCCGTCCGCCGTCCTGATGCGGCGCGAAAGCGGCACGGTCCACTGCTTGTTCACGACGCCCACATGAGGACGGCCAATCACGGGCTGCTCGACATCGGGCGCAAGATGCACCCGGAAGGTGTCGCGCTCGCGCAGGCTGATGCGCTGCGTCAGGCGCACGCTCGACAAAACGACCTCGCCTTTGTCGTCGGTGACGGTGACGCTGCGCCACGGTTCGAGATGCGCAAGGCGCGTGCGCATGAAGCCGGCAAGATCGAAGCTGCGTCCCCGCACGAGATACTGGGCGCCGAGATACTCCGCAGTCGCATCGGCGCGCTGCAGCGTGCGCACCACCATGTCCTCGAAGATCTGCGCGCGGTTCGCCGTCTCGCGCATCGCGGCCGCCACCGCTTCTTCGCGTTCCGCCCGCAGGTCGATCACGACGCTGACCCAGATGATGACGAGCAGCAGCACGCAGAGCAGCAGCAGGCTCCCGACCGCACGCTGATTTACTGCTTTCCACGTGCGTACCCCGAACCGCGCGCGGCTCATTTCCGCACTGCCGTGTATCGATGTGCCGCCATCCATGTCCGCGAGAGCGCTGCGTACCTATCCGGCCCTTCGACCTGGCACCGTTACTCCCTCGTAGTCTCTGCGTGTTATTTGTCCAGCATAAGATAACGGCTGCGGCACCGACTGGCTAGAGGTCGCATGCAGATATTCCAGGCGACAACGCGGGATGCGGTTTCCCATTCGCGCTGATCGAGCGCGATACACTCGACGCCGGACGCGAATCACATTTGTGTGTAACGGAGTGTAACGACCTCGTGCGGAATCGCACGACGTCGCGGCGAGCGTCGACATCGGACGGCACCGGCGCCATGCTCCATCCGAGCACACGCTCTTAAGGGATGATAACCGGCTAGGGCTGCAGCACCGCCGTTTCGTCGTCTTGGGACGATTGGCCGGCCATGTTGCGCCCGAAGTCGTCGCCGCTCACGAGGCGGATTCTGTTCGCGCGGGCGAACACCATCGCCGCGTCGGTATAGCCGCCCGGCGCATGGACGATGCCCTTGCCGATGGCGTAGCGGGACATCGCATCCGCGAGGTCGCTGATTGCGCCGACGTCGACCTTCTGCACGCCGGCCGCAATCGCACGAACGATCGCCACGGGATAAGGCAGCGTCCCGAAGTACAGGGCGGCATCCCGCGTGTTGCCGCGGACGCGCGCGCCGCGCAGGCGGAAGCGGCGGCGCTGGTAATACGCAGCGCAGAGCCTATGGAAATCCCGCGCAGCGAGATTCTGCAACCGCGCAGCCGACCACTGGCCGGCCATCAGCGCATCCGGCGGCAATGCGCCGCCGCGTCGCGCGCGTGCAGCGCTGCGCTTGAGCGAGACTGCGGCAGCGACGGCGAGCGTCGCAACAGCCACGGCGCGGACCGCGGATCCGAGCGTGAACGGAAGACGGCGGCTACGGGTAGTCATGCTGCGCACGTACGCAAAAGCCATGCCGCGGGTGCTCACGCTGCGCACCCGCGCGGCCCGCGCATCGCGTCACATCAGCTCGCGGCCTTTGCGGCTTTCTCCAGCGCCCGCACGCGGTCGTGATTCTCCAGCACGCCGCGATACTGGCGCTCGACGATAGAGCGGATATTCGGCGGAAGATCCTTTTCGAGCGCACGCTGATAGTTTTTCTTCGCGACGTCCTCGCCGCGCTCGCATTCGGCAAGCACCGACGCTTCGCTCTTGCCCGTGATCGCCGACTTCACATCGACCCAGCGGCGGTGCGCCGAGCCGCTGAACGAGCCCGAGGTCTCGGCCTTTCCGCCCAGCATCTGGACCTCGCGCTGCAGCTCCTGCGCGGCGTCGCGGCAGCGCTGCGCAGCCGTCATGAACATTTCCTTCACCGGGAAATTCTTGATGTCTTCGGCGCACGTCATGAAGCCCTGCTCGCCGTCCTTGCAGGTTTCGATCAGGTCGTTCAGCGTATCGATCACGTCGTCCTTGTCCATGGCCATGTCGCCAGCTCCTTTTTCATGCGTTGGCCAGCTGATCCTGCAATAAGGGTGCCGACGCACGATGCGCCGCAGGACGAGCTACTGAAGGAAAATGCCGATGCCTGCCGCCGTCACGAGCGTGGCCAGCGTGCCGGAGAGAATGGAGCGGACACCGAGTGAGACGATCTCGCTGCGGCGCTCGGGCACCATGCCGGCAAGCCCGCCGATCATGATGCCGAGGCTGCCGAGGTTCGCGAAGCCGCACAGCGCGTACGTCATGAGCACGCGGCTGCGCGGCGACAGCGCATCCGGGGGCAGCGCGGCCATGTCCACGTACGCAATCAGCTCGTTCAACACCGTCTTCGTGCCCATGAGCGCGCCGGCGGTATGCATCTCCGGCCACGGTATGCCGACGAGCCAGGTCACCGGCGCCATGATCCAGCCGAGCATGCGCTGCAGCGTCAGCGGCGCATCGGCTACCGAGGGAAGAAGCGCGAGCACGAAATTGGCGAGCGTCACCAGCGCGACCAGCACGATGAGCAGCGCGACGATATTGAGCAGCAGCGCGAGGCCGTCTATCGTTCCCTGCGTCACCGCCTCCATCGCGCTGCCTGCACGCTGTTCCGCCGCCAGCCGACCCGAAGTCGGCTGATCGCCCGGCGCGATCATCAGCGCCGCGCACACCAGGGCGGCCGGCGCGCTGATCACCGAAGCCGCGAGAATGTGGCCCATCGCGTCCGGGATCACCGGGCCCAGTATGCTGGCATAAAGCGCCATCACCGTGCCGGCGATGCCGGCCATACCGCCGGTCATGACCATGAACAGCTCGCCGCGCGTGAGCGCCTTGAGATAGGGCCGTATCGTCAGCGGCGCTTCCACCATGCCGATGAACACGTTGGCGGCCGTCGAGAGGCCCACTGCGCCGCCGATGCCGAGGGTTTTCTCCAGCACGGCCGACATCGCGCGCACGACGAGCGGCAGCACGCGCCAGTAGAACAGCAGCGCCGAGAGCGCGCTCATCACCAGCACGAGCGGCAATGCGCGGAATGCCAGCACGAAGGTGGAGCTGCCCGGGCGGGGATCGAACGGGAGATCCGCGCCGCCGAGATAGCCGAAGACGAGCGATGTGCCTGCCCGCGTCGCGCGCTCCAGCGCGCCGAGCGCATCGTTCAACGCCAGAAAGAATGCCTGCAGCAGCGGCGCTTTCAGCAGCAGGAAAGCCAGAGCGAGCTGCAATGCGACGCCGCCCACGACGATGCGCCACGGCACCTTGCGCCGTTCGCCGACGAGCCACGCGATGGCGAGGAGAACGAAAAGGCCGAACAGGCTCTGAAGTGCGAGAGGCATCGGTTTATCACCGTCTCTCGCCACAAGCTGTCTCAAAAACCCTGTAACCGCCGATACACGCAGATAAACGCCGATCCTGGGATGTGATCGCTGCTCTATCTGTGTTCATCGGCGTTCATCTGTGGTTGCTGAGAACTTGTATTTTGGAGATCACCTCTAGCTACGCCGCCACAACGTGCCCTGCGCGGTGTCTTCGAGCACGATGCCGCTGTCGAGCAGCGCTTTGCGTATGCGGTCGGCCTCGGCGAAGTTCCTCGCCTTGCGTGCGGCCGCGCGTGCGGCGATCTGCGCCTCGATTTCCGCGGCGTCGAGCGTGGATACACCCGGCAGCGACTGAAGGAAAGCGTTCGGATCGCGCTGCAGCAGGCCCAGTATGCCGCCGAGCGCCCTGAGCAGACCCGCACCCGCTGCCGATGGCGACCGGTTGACCTCGTTGGCGAGATCGAACAGCACGGCGACCGCTTCCGGCGTGTTGAAGTCGTCGTCCATGGCTGCGCGAAAGCGCGCCGCGTGCGTGGCGGTCCAGTCGATGACGGCCGGCGACGCGGCCACGCCTTTCAACGCCGTATAGAGCCGCGTAAGCCCCTGCCTCGCATCGTCGAGATGCTGGTCCGAATAGTTGAGCGGGCTGCGGTAGTGCGCACGCACGATGAAGAAGCGCACCACTTCGGCGTCGTAGCGCTCGAGAATTTCGCGCACGGTAAAGAAGTTGCCGAGCGACTTGGACATCTTCTCATTGTCCACGCGCACGAAGCCGTTGTGCATCCAGTAATTCACGAAGGTGCCGCCATGCGCGCCCTCGGACTGCGCGATCTCGTTCTCGTGGTGCGGGAACTGCAGATCCTGGCCGCCGCCGTGAATGTCGAAATGGTTGCCGAGCAGCTCGCTCGACATCGCGGAACACTCGATGTGCCAGCCGGGGCGCCCCCTGCCCCACGGCGATTCCCAGTACGGCTCGCCTTCCTTGGCGTGCTTCCACAGCACGAAGTCGAGCGGGTCATGCTTGGCCGCATCGACCTCGACGCGCTCGCCCGCGCGCAGGTCTTCGAGCGACTTGCCGGAGAGCTTGCCGTAGCCCGCGAACTTGCGCACCGAGTAGTTCACGTCGCCGTCGGCCGCCTGGTACGCGTAACCGCGCTCGCGCAGCTGCTCGATGATGGAGAGCATGCCGGGCACGTGCTCGGTTGCCCTGGGCTCGACATCGGGTTTCTCGACGCCGAGCGCGGCGGCATCCTCGTCCATCGCGGCGATGAAGCGGCCGGTCAGGCTCGCGATGCTCTCGCCGTTTTCGTTCGCCCTGCGAATGATCTTGTCGTCGATGTCCGTGATGTTGCGAACGTAAGTGACGCGGTAGCCGGACGCGCGCAGCCAGCGCCGCACGACGTCGAAAACCACCATGACGCGGGCATGGCCGAGATGGCAATAGTCGTAGACCGTCATGCCGCACACGTACATGCGCACGCGGCCCGGCTCTATGGGCGCGAAATCCTGCTTTTCGCGCGCGAGGGTGTTGTAGATTTTCAGCATGAATGACGGTTGCGGCAGTGTTGCCGCGGCAGCTCGGCATCCGCCGCCGCGGCAACAGAGTTTGAATCGCGCCGGGTGTTCTTGGTAGAATTTCGAGAACTTTTCCCGGTAAGTCCCTGAAAGATTCCGAAAAGTATAGCATGACACTCGCCCGTGCCGCGGTGCGCTGCCTGCTCGTTTTTGGGCTGGCTGCGTCCGTCTCCTCTTACGCCCAGAACACCGAGTTGCAGCAGGTGAACGATCTCGTCCAGCGCGGCGAGCTCGATCTGGCATTGCAGCACGCGGACAGCTACGTGCAAGCGCATCCCAAGGATCCGCGCGGCCGCTTCACGAAGGGCGTCGTGCTGGCGCGGCAGAATCGCATCGACGAAGCGATCGCGGTATATGCGCAGCTCACTTACGATTATCCCGAGCTGCCCGAGCCGTACAACAATCTCGCGGCGCTTTACGCTTCCAAAGGCCGGTACGATGCGGCGCGCGATGCGCTCGAGCGCGCCGTCCGCGCTCAGCCGAGCTATGCCACCGCGCACGAGAATCTCGGCGACATTTACGCGAAGCTCGCCGCGCAGTCTTATGCGAAGGCGATCGAGCTGGACAGCGGCCGCGCAAGCGCGCAGAAAAAGCTGAAGATGGCGAACGAGCTCGCGCCCACTGCACCCACCGCACCTTCACTACGCTGAGACACGATGAATCGATTCATTCTGGTTGTGTGCACACTGCTCGCCGCCTGCTCCGCCTGGGCGGCGAATCCGCACGTCGTGCTGCAGACGAACATGGGCAGGATCACGCTCGAGCTCTATCCCGAGAGCGCGCCCGGGACGGTGGAGAATTTCCTGCAGTACGTGCGCGAGGGCCATTACAACGGCACGACGTTTCACCGAGTCATACCGGGCTTCATGATCCAGGGCGGCGGCTTTACGCCCGACTGGAAGGAGAAACCCACGCGCCCGCCCATCCGCAACGAAGCGCCGACCGGCCTCGGCAACAGCGAAGGCATGGTCGCCATGGCCCGCACCGCCGACCCGCACTCGGCGACGGCGCAGTTTTTCATCAACCTCGTCGCAAACCGCTTTCTCGACTTCAAGAACCCGACCACCGAAGGGTACGGCTATTGCGTCTTCGCGAGAGTGTCGGACGGCATGGACGTCGTTCGCCGCATCGCGCAACTCGCGACGCAAAAAGGCCCGCAGCCGCACGAGAACGTACCGGTGAAACCTGTCATCATCCAGCGCGCCGAGATCGTGGACGGCGTGCATCAACCCGGCAAATAGGAATCTCATGGTCAAACTGCACACCAACCTGGGCGTCATCACGCTCGAGCTCGACGCGGAAAAAGCGCCCCGGACGGTCGCCAACTTCCTGGAGTACGTGAAGAGCGGCTTCTATGCGAACACGGTATTCCACCGTGTCATCGACGGCTTCATGATCCAGGGCGGCGGCATGGAGCCCGGCATGAAGCAGAAGCGCACGCAGGAGCCGATCCCGAACGAGGCCGATAACGGCCTGAAGAACGACCGCTATACCGTCGCCATGGCGCGCACGTCGGACCCGCATTCCGCCACGGCGCAGTTCTTCATCAACGTCGCGGACAATGCTTTCCTCAATCACAGCGCGCCGACGTCGCAAGGGTGGGGCTATTGCGTGTTCGGCCGCGTCGTCGAAGGCCAGGACATCGTGGACAAGATCAAGGCGGTGGCGACCGGCAATCGCGGCATGCATCAGGACGTTCCGCTCCAGGACGTCGTGATCGAGAAAACGGAAGAAGTCTGATTCGGTGAGGCGGGAGGCGAGAGGCGGGAGGCGCGAGCAACGTCCTACTCCTCACTCCTCACTTCTTACTCCTCACTGATCATGGCCACGCTGTTCATCTCCGACCTGCATCTCGCGCCCGAGCGGCCGGCGCAACTGCAGCAGTTCGTCGACTTCACGCTCGCCGTCGCCTCGGGCGCCGATGCCTTGTACGTGCTCGGCGACCTGTTCGAGTACTGGCTGGGCGACGACGATCTCGACGAGCCTTTCCACCGGCGCGTTACCGATGCGCTGCGTGCCGTGTCGGCTTCCGGAACGGCAGTGCGCTTCATGCGCGGCAACCGCGACGTGCTCACGGGCGATGCCTTCGCCGAGCGCTGCGGCGCGAGCCTTCTTGCCGATCCCACTCCGGTGGATCTCTACGGCACGCGCACGCTGCTCATGCACGGCGACACGCTGTGCACCGACGACCTCGCCTACCAGAAATTTCGCGCTTACGCGCACGACCCGCTGAACCAGGCGCGCTTTCTCGCGCAACCGATGGCCGCGCGCCGCGAGCAGATGCTCGGCTGGCGGCGCGACAGCGAGGCCGGCAAGCAGGGCAAGACCGCCGAGATCATGGATGTCTCGCCCCCGGCAGTGCATGCCCTGTTGCGTGAGCACGGCTACCCGCGCCTCATCCACGGCCACACCCATCGTCCCGGGCGGCATGTCCACCATGTCGACGGCCGCGACTGCGAGCGGTGGGTGCTCAACGACTGGTACAGTTCCGGCGGCTACCTCCGTTGCGATGCTGGCGGCTGCAACCTGATCCGCCTGTAACCGACAGCAGGATTTTCGTAAGCCCCTGATTCCCCGGCTGTGTAGGTCACGAAGCAGCGCTTTTTGATTCACCTCAAGCCGCCCGGAGAAAAACGTTGACCGTTAACTGAACATTGTTCAAAATTCGCCCGCCGTTCATATTCAGGAGCAGGTGCATGGCGACGACCGACCGCAGGGCGCGGGACAAGGAAACGCTGCGACAGAAGATTCTCGACGCTGCACGCGCGCTGTTCGTCTCGCACGGCTACGACGGCGTGACGCTGCGCAAGATCGCGGAAGCCATCGAGTACGCGCCCGGCACGATCTACAGCCACTTCAAGGACAAGGACGAGCTCATGCGCGCGCTGTGCGTCGCGGACTGGAACGCGTTCAATGCGAGCTTACCGCGCATCGAGACCGGCAGCGATCCGGTCATCGCCATCCGCCTGCTGGGCGCCGCCTATATCGAGTTCGGCCTCGCCCACCCGCACCAGTATCAGTTTCTGTTCATGTCCCGCAAACCCGAGCTGCTGTACGCCAAGCTCGACGCGGACACGATGGCGAAAAAAGGCGATCCTGCGCGCGACGGCTACGCGCTTGTGCGGCACACCGTGCAGACGGCCATCGACCGCAAGCTGCTGCGGGAGGAATTGCGCGATGCCGATCTCGTGGCGCAAACGCTGTGGGCCGGCGTGCACGGCATAACATCCCTGCACATCGCCATGAGCAACGATACCTGGATCGCGTGGGCGCCGGTGCTGGCGCGCGCCGGGCAGATGCTCGATGCGCTCATGCATTTTCTTGCGCACAGCCGGCCATGAATCTCATCGCGCTGAAAATGCTCATGGGCGACCGACTGAAGTACTACGGCCTGATTGCCGGCATCGCGTTCGCGACCATGCTCATCCTGCAGCAGTCGTCCATCCTCGTCGGCTTCACCAAGCAGACGGGGGCGTTCATTCGCGACACGGCGCAGGCCGACCTGTGGATCATGGATCCGCAGGTGCGCTTCTCGCAGGACCGCGTGCCCGTTCGCGAGACCACCGTGCAGCTCGCGCGCGGCGTCGCAGGCGTCGAATGGGCCGTGCCGCTCTACCAGGGATTTCTGCGCGGCAACATGCCCGACGGCACGCGCTTCACGATGATACTGGTCGGCCTCGACGACGCCACCCTCACCGGCGGGCCGCCGCAGATCGTGCGCGGCCAGTTGTCGGACCTGCGACGCGACAAGGCGGTGTTCATCCAGGCCGACAAGCCGGAAAAGAAGCTCATGATGAAGCGCACCGGCGGACGTCCGCTCGCCTTCGGCGACCGCTTCTCCATCAACGACAACGAAGCGGTGGTGATGGGCACCTATCGCGCGCGCGAGTCGTTCTTCTGGGAACCCGTCATCTACACGACCTACACTCGCGCGCTGTCCTATGCGCCGCCGGAACGCAACGCGCTCGCCTACGTGCTGGTGAAGGTCCAGCCCGGGCGCGACGTGCAGGCGGTGAAGAAAGCGCTCGAGCAGAAGACCGGCCTCTCGGTTCGCACCAACGACGAGTTCATCGCGATGACGGCCGACTACATCCTCAACACCACCGGCATTCTCGTGAATTTCGGGCTCGCGGTCGCCCTCGGCGTGATGATCGGGTCGCTGGTGGCAGGGCAGACGTTCTACAACTTCACGCTCGACAACCTGCGTCATTACGGCGCGCTGAAGGCCATGGGCGTCTCGAACGGCCGGCTCGTGCTCATGGTGCTGCTGCAGGCAGGCACCGTCGCGGTGCTCGGCTACTCGATCGGCGCGGGCCTGGGGTCCGGGATGGGATGGATCGTCGCCAGCCAGGGGCTCGCGTTCTCGATGCCGTGGCAGATACCGGCCTTCGCATTTACAGCGATCACGCTGGTATGCGGGCTCGCCGCGTGGCTGAGCCTGCGCCGGGTGTTTGCCCTCGAGCCCGCCGTGGTGTTCAAGGGATGACGGACATGCGCACCGCCGACCGGCTTGCGGTCGATTGCCGCGCCGTCACCAAGACCTATGGCGAAGGCGAGACTGCCGTGCTGGCGCTGCGCGGCATCGACCTCGAAATACGCGCCGGCGAGCTGATGATGCTGGTCGGCCCCTCCGGATGCGGAAAGACCACGCTGATTTCGATCATCGCCGGAATTCTCGACAGAACGGACGGCAATCTGCACGTGTTCGGCGCGGACGTGTCCGCGATGAAGCCGTCGGCGAGAACGTCGTGGCGGCGCGATCGCATCGGCTTCGTTTTCCAGTCCTTCAATCTCATGCCGGCGCTGACGGCAACGGAGAACGTCGCGATCCCGCTGCTCATCAAGGGTTCACCGCGGAAAGAAGCGATGGCACGCGCCGAGCACATGCTCGAGCGCGTGGGGCTCGCAAATCGGCGCCACGCCCTGCCCGCGCAGCTCTCGGGCGGGCAGCAGCAGCGGGTGGCCATCGGTCGCGCCCTGGTGCATGAGCCGCAGCTCATCGTGTGCGACGAGCCCACATCTTCGCTGGATCACGAAACCGGTCTTTCGGTGATGAACGTGCTGCGCGAGACGGCGGCAGCGGAGGATCGGGCGCTCGTCGTGGTGACGCACGACGCGCGCATATTCGAATACGCGGACCGCATCGCGCGCATGGACGACGGCCGCATCGTCACGCTCGAAGGCGGCACGCGGGCATCCGCCGAAGCGTATCAGCGCGTCGCATCGCCCGCGGCCGCTCAACATGCCTGAGAGATCATCATGAGCAAGCTTCGCATAGGTCAATGGCTCGTTCCCGTGCTCGCCGCGGCCGGCGTCACGGCAATGGTGTTCACCGTCGCCGCCGGCGACAAGCACTATCCCGTCGCCGCGCCGCTCGCCGAGCCGGCGAAAGCGCCCTTCGCCGAGACGGTGTCCGGCGCCGGACTGGTGGAAGCGAGCACCCAGAACATTTCGGTCGCAGCGCCGCTCGCCGGCGTCGTGAGCCGTGTCCACGTGAAAGCCGGAGACCGCGTTTCTGCCGGCGCGCCGCTGTTCGGGCTCGACCAGCGGCCGCTCGCCGCCGAGCTGGATGCCCGGAACGCTGCGGTGCGTGTCGCCGAAGCGCGTGTCGCCGAATCCGAAGCGCAGCTCGCGGAGGCCGACGACCAGCTTGCGAAAGTACGCGAGCTGAGCGACCCGCGCGCCGTGAGCCGCGAAGAGATCGTCCGGCGCGAAACCGCCGCGCGTGCGGCGGCATCGCGCGTGCGGCTGGCGCAGGCAACGCTTGCACAGGCACGGGCGCAGGCGCGGCAAACGCAAGTAGACCTCGATCGCCTTACAGTGCGCGCCCCGGTCGGCGGCGACGTGCTGCAGCTCAATGTGCGTCTCGGCGAGTATGTCGCTCCGGCCGGCAGCCAGCCGCCAGTCGTGCTGGGCGACACGCGCACGCTGCACGTGCGCGTGGACATCGACGAAGCCGATGCCTGGCGTTTCCGTCCCGGCGCGCGCGCAGTCGCCTACCTGCGCGGCAACTCGGCGATTGCCGTGCCGGCCGTTTACGTGCGCGCCGAGCCGTACGTGCTGCCGAAGAAATCGCTCACCGGAGCGAGCGCCGAGCGCGTCGACACCCGCGTGCTCCAGGTGATCTTCGCTTTCGAGCCCGGAACGCAACCGATCTATGTCGGCCAGCAGATGGATGTGTACATCGAAGCGGGCGAGCGCGCCGCAGCCGCGAGCGACAGGGCGGCGAAATCATGAGTCCGCGCAAGGCGATCGTCGCCGCGCTGGCGGCGGCACTGGCGGGCTGCGCCGCAATGACGAGCCCCGTTCGCGAGGCACCCGCGCTGCCGGACGCGTGGAGCGCGGCCTTGCCGGCGACATCGTCAGCCACGGAGCGCGAGCTGACCGAGTGGTGGGCGCAGTTCGGCGACGCAACACTCACCGGCTTCGTCGAGCGCGCGCTGGTCCACAATCGCGACGTGCGCGAAGCCGTGGCGCGAATTGCGGAGACGCGCGCGCTCGCTGCATCCGTCGATGCGCGCGCATTTCCGACGGTCGAAGCTTCCGCTTCGGCGGCGCGAGATCGCATCTCGGAGAACAATCGCATTCCCCTGCGCGGCATACGCAACGCCGTCGGCATGTACCAGGCCGGATTCGATGCGTCGTGGGAGCTCGACATCTTCGGCGGCATCAGGAATGCGCGCGAAGCCGCGGCGGCCGATGCGCGCCGGGCGCAGTTCGATCGCGAGGCGGTCGGCATCAGCGTCGCCGCCGAAGTCGCCGCAGCGTATTTCCGCGTGCGCGGCGCACAGGCGCGGCTGGCGTCGCTCGATCAACAGGTCGACGTCGCACGGGAGACGATCGCGATCGTCGAGGCTCGCGTGCGCGCCGGGCTCACGAGCGAAATCGATCTGGTGCGCGCGAAAGAAATCCTCGCCGCGCTGCAAGCGCGGCGGCCGCCGCTGCTCGGGACAGTGGACGTCAACAGCCGGCGCCTCGGCGTGCTCGTCGGCGCGCAGTCGGGGTCCCTGGTGGAGGCGCTTGCCGCGCCACGCGCCCTGCCGGCTGTCGCGAACCGGCTCCCCGCAACCGTGCCGGCGCAACTGCTCGCGCGACGGCCCGATCTTCGCGCGGTGGAGCAGGCGCTCGAAGCAGAATATGCACGGGTCGGTGTCGCAGAGGCCGACCGCTACCCGCGCCTCGGGCTCAATCTCGCGGTCGGGCTGCTGTCGCTCTCGACCGGCAACCTCGCAACGTCGTCGAGCGCGCTGTGGAATGCCGGCCTCGCGGCACGCGCGCCCGTGTACGATGCCGGCGCGCGCGACGCCCAGGTCGCGGCTGCGCGCTCGCGCTACGATCAGGCCGCGATCCGCTACGATCATCTGGCCGCAAAGGCAGTGGAGGAAGTCGAATCGGCCGCGTTGCGCTACCAGCGCGAACGCGAGCACGGCAACGCGCTCACCGCAGTGCTGGCGGCGACGGAAGATGCGCGCAATCTCGCGCTCGCGCGCTACCAGGGCGGTCTGGGCGATTTCCTGTCCGTGCTGGACGCGCAGCGGCAACTGTTTGCCGCCGAGGACGAGGAAGTCCTTTCGCGGGAGCTCGCCCTCGCGCACATGGCCTCGCTCTACAAGGCGCTGGGCGGCGGCTGGAAGCCCGCGGCGTACCAAGTCGGCTCACGCTAGGGCGCGGCCCGCCCCGCGGGCCGGGAAGGCGGCGCTAGGCTTTCAGGCCTCGCGCGAGATCGGCCCTGATGTCCTCGATGTTCTCCAGCCCCACCGCCACGCGCAACATGCCGTCCGTTATGCCCGCTGCCGCGCGCGCCTCGGGCGATATGCGGCCGTGAGTGGTCGATGCCGGGTGCGTGATCGTGGTCTTGGTGTCGCCCAGGTTGGCCGTGATGGAGATGAGCTTCGTGTTGTCGATGACGCGCCACGCCGCATCCTTGCCGCCGCGCACGTCGAAGGCAACGATCGCGCCGCCCGTCTTCTGCTGCCGCTCCGCAAGCTCGTGCTGCGGATGGGAAGGCAACCCGGGATAGAGCACGCGCGCGACGCCGGGCTGATTCTCGAGCCAGCGCGCGAGCTCGAGCGCCGAAGCGGACTGCGCCTCCATGCGTATGCGCAGCGTCTCCAGGCCCTTGAGTATCACCCAGGCATTGAACGGGCTCAGCGTCGGGCCCGCCGTGCGCAGGAACCCGTACACGCCTTCGTGGATCACGCTCTTCTTGCCCAGCACCGCGCCGCCCAGCACCCTGCCCTGCCCGTCGAGGTACTTGGTCGCGGAGTGGATGACGACGTCCGCGCCGAGCTCCAGCGGACGCTGCAGCGCCGGCGAGCAGAAGCAGTTGTCGACGACGAGCAGCGCGCCGGCCTGGTGCGCCACCTCGGACAAGACGCCGATGTCGTACACCTCGGTGAGCGGATTGGACGGCGTCTCGATGTAGATCATCCGCGTGCTCTTCTGCACCGTAGCCGCAAAAGCCGATGCCGCCGTGCCGGACACGAACGTGGTGTCCACGCCGAAGCGCTTCATGATGCCGCCGAGCAGTTGCACCGTGGCGCCGAACACGCCGGAGGAGCACACGATGTGATCGCCGGACTTGAGCAGCCCCATCACGCACGCCGTGATCGCGGCCATGCCGGACGCCGTGGAGACGCAGCATTCCGCGCCCTCCAGCGCGGCAAGCCGCTGCTCGAACACGCTCACCGTCGGATTGGTGAAGCGCGAATAGATGTTGCCCGGCTCCTGGTTGCCGAAGCGCGCGGCGGCCTGCGCCGCCGACTTGAAGACGAAGCTGGAGGTGAGATAAAGCGCTTCCGAATGCTCGCCGAACTGGCTGCGCTCCTGGCCCGCCCTCACGGCGAGTGTTTCGAGCTCGTATTCCGACATGATCCCGTTCCCTTGCTGTATGCGACGCGAGGAAGAATTAGCCCCGCAAACAAAAAACCCGTTTCAGCTTTACGCTAAAACGGGCTTGCACTCGCTTTAGCCGTATTTCTTTGTCGTCGGCTCGAAAGCCGTCGGCGCCCGCAAGCTGATCGTCAAATCGGCGCAGAACGAAACTTACTCTCCCCCGCAGGGGCGCGTCAACCTTGCTCGGCGAGCTCCAGGCCGAGATCGAGCTGGGTGACGCTGCTCATCTCGTCCTCGTCCTTGATGCGGCGCTGGGCCTCCACGTCGTCGAGGTACTGCGGCGTGATGTCGCCGGTGATGTAGCTGCCGCTGAAGCAGGAGGTCTCGAAGCTCGTGACCGCGGGGTTGACGCTGCTCACGTCGCGCACCAGCGCTTCGAGGTCCTGGTAGATGAGCTGGTCGCAGCTGATCTCGCGCGCGATCTCGTCGGTGGTGCGGCCGTTGGCGATGAGCTCCTCGCGCGTCGGCATGTCGATGCCGTAAACGTTGGGATAGCGCACGGGCGGCGCGGCGGAGGCGAAGAACACTTTGCGCGCGCCGGACTCGCGCGCCATCTGAACGATCTCGCGGCTCGTCGTTCCGCGCACGATGGAATCGTCCACCAGCAGCACGTTCTTGCCCTTGAACTCCATGCCGATCGCGTTCAGCTTCTGGCGCACCGACTTCCTGCGCGTGGCCTGCCCCGGCATGATGAAGGTGCGGCCGATGTAGCGATTCTTGATGAAGCCTTCGCGATAAGGGACGTTGAGCTGCTTGGAGAGCTGCATCGCGGCGGGCCGGCTCGAGTCCGGTATCGGGATCACCACGTCGATGTCGAGGTGCGCATACTCGCGCGAGATCTTGTCCGCGAGACTCTCGCCCATGCGCAGGCGCGTCTCGTACACGGAGATGCCGTCGATCACGGAGTCGGGCCGCGCCAGGTAGACGAACTCGAAAATGCACGGGTTGAGCGACGGCTTGTCCGCGCACTGCTGGCTGAAGAAATTGCCGTCGAGATCGATGAATATCGCCTCGCCGGGGGCCACGTCCCGCACCAGCTGGTAGCCGAGCGTATCGAGCGCCACGCTCTCGGATGCAACGAGATACTCGGGGCCGTGACCCGTGTCCATGCGGCCGAATACCAGCGGTCGTATGCCGTACGGATCGCGGAAGGCGAGCACGCCGTAACCGGCGATCATCGCGACCACTGCGTACGCGCCGCGCACGCGGCGGTGCACGCCGGACACGGCCTTGAATATCGTGGCCGGATCGAGCTTGTAGTTGTTGGCCGCTTCCTGCAGCTCGTGCGCGAGCACGTTGAGCAGCACCTCGGAGTCGGAGTTCGTGTTGACGTGCCGCAGGTCCTGCCGGAAAAGGTCGCTCTTGAGCTGCTCGGTGTTGGTGAGATTGCCGTTGTGCCCAAGCACGATGCCGAAAGGCGAATTGACGTAGAACGGCTGCGATTCCGCGGCCGACCATGCCGAGCCGGCGGTCGGATAGCGGGTATGCGCAATGCCTGCGTGGCCGGTGAGCGAGCGCATGTTACGCGTGCGGAAGACGTCGCGAACCATGCCCCCGCCCTTGTGCATGTGAAACATCGGGCCATCGGCGGTGACTATGCCGGCCGCGTCCTGCCCGCGGTGCTGAAGCACCAGCAGCCCGTCATACAGCAGCTGGTTCACCGGCGTTCTGGCAACGACTCCCAATATTCCACACATCGCACAACCTCAGTCGTAAGTGATACGTTGCGACAGGTACTGCGGCAGCCACGGCTTGACGAATACTGCCAGCGCTTCCAGCGGCGCGCTGAGCATCGCATTATTCCACACCGGCTGCCGCGGCAACGAAGTCAGCCCCGCGAGCAGCACCACGGTCATCACCACGAGCAGCCCGCGCGCAAGGCCGAATACGCCGCCGAGTATGCGGTCCTCGACGCTCATGCCCGCTCCGTGCACGAGACTGCGCACGAGCCGTGCAAACAGCGCCATCACGACCAGCACGCCGACGAACAGCAGCACGAACGCGGCCAGCACGCGCACCGACGCGCTTCCCAGCGAATCGGGAAGCCATGATGACACCGTCTCGCTGAATACGTTCGCGACCACGAAAGCCACCACCCACCCGGCGAGCGCCAGCAGCTCGCGCACGAGCCCGCGCATCACGCTCAGGAGGACAGACGAACCGATGATGAACAGTACGCCGTAGTCGAACAGCGTCATCTACCGGGGCACTACCTTGCCATCGAGCCCGGCGCCCTTGAGGCGGCTCCGCGCCTTCTCCGCCGCCTCGCGCGAATCGTACGGGCCGGCTCGCACCCGCGTCACGCTGCCCTTGGAGGTTTGCACCACCTCGGTATATGCCTTCACGCCTGCAGCAGCGACCTTTTGCTGCAGCTGCTTTGCTTTTGCCGCGTCGGCCAGCGCAGCCACCTGCACCACGAACCTGGCGTTGACGGAAGCCTTTGCGGCCTTCGCGTCTTTCGCGGGTGCTTTCGCCGCATCCGTCGCGGGCTTGCCGGAGTCCTTTGGAGCGGCTTTGCCGTCGTCCTTGCCCGCCGGTTTCGCCGCGTCCTTCGGCGTTGCGGCTGCAGCCTCCTTCGTCGTTTCCTTCGGCGTCTCCGCCGCCCTGGCCGGGGCTTTCGCCGCCTCCGGCGCCTCTTTAGGCGCCTCGGCCAGCTTCACCGCCTCACCGCCCTTCGGCGCAACGGGCGACTGGAGACTCGCGACGGGCGGAGCGGACGGCTTTGATTCCGCGGGTGACGGCGCGCCCTTAGAGCTCGCGACGTCCGACTTGCCGGCGGTCGACGGCTCCTTGCCTGCATCGACGCTTCCCGGCGCAGCGGCCTTCGGCGCATATGCGGGCGAATCCGGAGACGGAATCTGGATGTTGACGTTCTGGCTGACCGGCTTGGGCTCGGTGTCGAGCACCATCGGCAGGACGACTGCTACGGCTGTAGCGAGGACCACGGCGCCCACCAGGCGGCGGCGCGCGCGTTTCTTGAGCTGGACTTCTTCGTCGCTAGTGGGTCGCGCCATGCCTGTTGATCGTGTGGCTCGTCGCCGTGCTCAGCGATCGCTGCGGCGTGCTCGTGCAGCCATCACCGCGGCAACTGTGTAAAAGGAACCGAACACGACAATTTTATCATCATCACGCGCCCGCTCACAGGCAACCCGGTAAGCCTCGTCGACGGTGCGGTATTCCTCGACCGGCGCCGCGACGGCCGCTCCGGCGAGCGCGGCGCGCAAGGCGCTCGCGTCCGCCCCGCGCGGCGAGTCGATGTCGGCAATAAGCCACTCGTCGACGGCGTCTTTCATGCAGCCGATGACGCCGGCAATGTCCTTGTCCTTGAGCATGCCGAAAACCGCGATCGCGCGGCCTTTGCCGGGGAGCTCGCGTAAGGTTGCGGCCAGCACCGCCGCCGCATGAGGATTGTGCGCGACGTCGAGCACGACCAGCGGCCTGCCCGGCAATACCTGGAAGCGCCCGGGGTTTTCGGTCTTGAGAAGACCGGATCGTATGTCGCCCGCGCTCACCGGCAGGACCGCGCGAACGGCGTCGAGCGCCGCGAGACAGGCCGCGGCATTTCCGAGCTGGTAGCGCCCGCGCAGCGCGGGATAAGGCAGTCCGTGGCGCTGGCCCGCGGGGCCCCGGTAGCGCCATTGCCGAGGTTGAGCCTCGAAATCGAAATCACGCCCCTGCACCAGCAACTGCGCACCGATTTCGCGCGCATGCTCCGTCAACGACGCCGGCGGATCGGCGTCTGCGCACACCGCAGGCCTGCCGCCGCGCATGATGCCGGCCTTCTCGCGCCCGATGGCTTCGCGCGTGTCGCCGAGGTACTCCATGTGATCGAGCGCCACGCTCATCACCATCGCGCAATCGGCATCGAACACATTCACAGCGTCGAGCCGGCCGCCAAGCCCCACTTCCAGCACCGCGCAATCCGCGCGCTGCTGCACGAACAGCCACATCGCGGCAAGCGTGCTGAACTCGAAATACGTGAGCGGCGTATCGCCGCGCGCCGCTTCGACGGCACGCAATGCATCGGCGATCTGATCGTCGCGCGCTTCTTCCCGCGCAAGCCGGATACGCTCGTTGTAGCGCAGCAGGTGCGGCGAGGTGTAGCAGCCGACGCGATAACCGGCCTCGTGCAGAATGGATTCGAGCATCGCGCACGCCGAGCCCTTGCCGTTGGTGCCGCCCACCGTGAGGATGGGAAATGACGGCGTGAGCCCCATCGCGCGCTGCACCGCACGCACGCGATCCAGTCCCATTTCGATCGCGCGCGGATGGACCTGCTCGATGTACGCGAGCCAGTCCGGCAGCGACGACGGCAGGTGTGCAGGCATACGGGACGCGCTAAGAGTGCCTAACACAATGAGCCACGTGTGCGTTGCAGCCAGAACGGATGGATCACGCGAAGGGTGGCGCAGCTCATATCGAGAATATGAGCAAGCCACACGACAAAGTGAGCCGCCGTTGTGGCTGCAACCCTTCGGGCTGGCACGAGTTTTTGCCCATGACTTTGTCGCCCTCCTTGGCAATATTCGCGATATTGCCTGCGTCGGGCTTCGCGTCCTGAGCAAAAATCGTGACAGCGCATCGCGCGGATCATTATGTTAGGCACTCTAAGAGACCGCGCCGCGCGGTATCACGCGACGGCGGGCAGCTTGAGCAGCATCGTGAGCAGGTGCGCGATGCGGTCGCGCATCTGGCGCCGGTCGACGATGAGGTCGACCGCGCCGTGCTCGAGCAGAAACTCCGCGCGCTGGAAGCCTTCGGGCAGCGTCTCGCGCACGGTCTGCTCGATGACGCGCGGCCCGGCGAAACCGATCAGCGCCCCGGGCTCGGCAATCACCACGTCGCCGATGAGCGCGAAGCTCGCCGACACGCCGCCCATCGTCGGATCGGTGAGCACGGAGATGAACGGCAGGCCCTCGCGCGCAAGCCCGGCGAGCGCGGCGCACGTCTTGGACATCTGCATGAGCGAGAGCAGGCCTTCCTGCATGCGCGCGCCGCCGCTCGCTGAAATGCAGATGAACGGCAGGTGCTGCTCGACACACGCCTGCACGCCGCGCACGAAGCGCTCACCGACGACCGATCCCATCGATCCGCCCAGGAACTTGAACTCGAATGCAGCGGCAACGACCGGCAGAGTCTTGATGCTGCCCTGCATGACGACCAGCGCATCCTCTTCCGAGGTCGTGCGCCGCGCTTCGTCGAGCCGGTCGGGGTAGCGCTTGGTGTCCTTGAACTTGAGCGAATCGATCGGCAGCACCTCGGCGCCGATTTCGTAGCGCCCCTCCATGTCGAGCAGGTAATCCAGACGCTCGCGAGCCGTGATGCGATTGTGATGCGAGCACTTGGGGCAGACGTACAGGTTTTTTTCGAGGTCGGAGCGGTACAGCACGGCCTCGCACGAGCCGCACTTGCTCCACAGGCCTTCCGGGACGTTCTTCTTCGGGCCGCCGGCTTCGCGCTTGATCTTCGGCGGCAGGAGCTTCTGCAGCCAGCTCATCGCGCGCTCCCTGCGCCTCGGTCCATCGCGGCGCGCACGCCGGCGAGGAAGCGCTTGACGTTCGCCGGCGCATCGGCTCGAGGCGATTGCTCGATCTCCTGCACCAGGCGGCTGCCGATCACGACCGCGTCCGCCACGCCGGCGATGCGCTGCGCGGTTTCCGCGTCGCGTATGCCGAAGCCCACTCCGACGGGCAGTTGCGTGTGCCGCCGTATGCTCTCGATGCGCCGGCTCACGTCCGCGAGATCGATGTTCGCCGCGCCGGTGACGCCCTTCAGCGAGACGTAATAAAGATAGCCGCGTCCCAGCGCGGCCACCTCTTTAATTCGCGCGTCGGTCGTGGTCGGCGACAGCAGAAACACCGTGTCCATGCCGAGCTCGTCCAGCAGCGCGACGAGATCGCGCGCTTCCTCCGGCGGATAATCCACGACGAGCACGCCGTCGACGCCGGCATCGCGCGCAGCAGCCGCGAAAGCCTTCACGCCCATCGCCTCTATGGGATTGGCATAGCCCATCAGCACCACCGGCGTCGAGTCGTCCTTCACGCGGAACGCGCGCACGTAGCCGAGCACGTCCTTCAGCGACACGCCGTGCCGCAGCGCGCGTTCGCTCGCGCGCTGAATCACCGGGCCGTCCGCCATCGGATCGGAAAACGGAACGCCGAGCTCGATGATGTCTGCGCCGGCCTCGACCAGCGCCTGCATCAGGGGCACGGTGGCAGCCGGATCGGGATCACCCGCCGTGATGAACGGAATGAGCGCCTTGCGGTGTTCCTGGCGCAGTCGTGCGAACGTGGCGGCGATGCGTGACATTATTTTTTGTGGGGCGTGAGAAGTGAGGAGTGAGGCGCAAAAGACGTTGCTCATCGCGCGCTGCAGGTTCCTTACTCCTTACCCCTTACTCCTGACTAGAATTTGATTCCCGACTTCTCGGCGACGGTGTGCATGTCCTTGTCGCCGCGTCCCGAAAGATTCACCAGCAGCAGCTGGTCTTTCTTCATGCGCGGCGCCATTTTCTTCGCGTACGCCAGCGCGTGGCTCGACTCGAGCGCCGGAATGATGCCTTCCAGCCGGCACAAATCGTGAAACGCCTGCAGCGCCTCGTCATCCGTGACGGACACGTACTCGGCGCGTCCGAGATCCTTCAGCCACGCGTGCTCCGGGCCCACGCCCGGATAATCTAGGCCCGCCGAAATGGAGTGCGTCTCTATGATCTGCCCGTGCTCGTCCTGAAGCAGATAGGTGCGGTTGCCGTGAAGAACTCCGGGCTTGCCGGCGGTGAGCGTCGCCGCATGCTTGCCGCTCTCCAGGCCCTGTCCCGCAGCTTCGACGCCGACGAGGCGCACGCGCTCTTCGCCGATGTAAGGATAGAACATGCCCATGGCATTCGAGCCGCCGCCGACGCACGCGAGCACGGCGTCCGGCTGCCGCCCCGCGAGCTCCGCCATCTGCTGCTTGCACTCGCGGCCGATCACCGACTGGAAGTCGCGCACCATCATCGGGTACGGATGCGGCCCGGCGACGGTCCCTATGATGTAGAACGTATTCTCGACGTTCGTGACCCAGTCGCGCATCGCTTCGTTGAGCGCATCCTTGAGCGTCCGCGACCCGCTTTCCACCGGCACTACCGTCGCGCCGAGAAGCTTCATGCGATACACGTTCTGCACCTGGCGCACGATGTCTTCCGCGCCCATGTACACCACGCACTCCAGCCCGTAGCGCGCGGCCACCGTTGCCGCCGCGACGCCGTGCATGCCGGCCCCGGTCTCCGCGATGACGCGCGGTTTTCCCATGCGGCGCGCGAGCAGCGCCTGCCCCATGACGTTGTTGATCTTGTGCGCGCCGGTGTGGTTGAGATCCTCGCGCTTCAGGTACACCTGTGCGCCGCCGAAATGCTCCGACCAGCGGCGCGCGTGATAGATCGGGCTCGGCCGGCCGACGTAGTGCTTGAGCTCGTACTCGAACTCCGCGACGAATTCGGGATCGTGCTGGTAATGGGCGTAGGCCGCCTTCAGCTCGTCGAGCGCATGCACCAGCGTCTCGGACACGAACGAGCCTCCGTACGGCCCGAAATGCCCGCTGCGATCCGGCAAGTCATACATCTGCATTGCGCACTCCTGCGATAAACGCGGCGATTTTCGCGTGATCCTTGATGCCCTTGCCCGACTCCACGCCGCTCGAAACATCCACGGCCCACGGGCGCACGGTCCGCACCGCCTCGACGACATTCTCCGGGGTAAGCCCGCCCGAGAGTATGACGGGCAAAGGCAGGTTCGCGGGTATGAGGCGCCAGTCGAATTGCGTGCCGGTCCCGCCATGGACGCCGGCCACGTACGCGTCGAGCAGCAAGCCTTTCGCTTCGCGATAGGTCCGGGCGTATTTTACCAAATCCACATCCTCGTTGACCCGCACTGCCTTGACGAACGGCAGGCGGAATGCGGCGCAGAATTCCGGCGGCTCGTCCCCGTGGAACTGAAGGAGCTGCACCGGCACCTGGGCGACGATCTCGCGCACCCGCGCTGCGGTCGCGTCCACGAACAGCGCAACCGGAGTCACGAACGGCGGCAGCGCAGCGATGATGGCCTTAGCCTGCTCGGCACTGACGTTGCGCGGGCTCGCCGCGTGAAAGACCAGGCCGATCGCGTGCGCGCCGCAGCGCGCCGCAGCGTGCGCATCCTCGATGCGGGTAATACCGCAGATCTTGACAGCCGTGGTCATAGCTCGCTGCTCGCATGCAGCGCGGTCCACGCCGCGCCGCCGGAGGTCGGTAAACCGAAGGCGCGATCATACTCCACGCCGCTCAGGTACAGCCCTGCCGCGTCGAAGGTCGGCGCCGCCCTGGTGCGATCCCGGCCTTCGAGCAATTCCGACAGCCAGCCCGCGTCCTGCGCGCCTTTGCCGACGTAGATCAGCGCGCCGACGATGTTGCGCACCATGTGATGGAGGAAGGCGTTCGCGCAGATGTCGATGATGACGTAATCGCCGCTGCGCCGTATCTCCAGCGCATGCAGCGTGCGTACCGGTGAGCGCGCCTGGCACTCGCTGGAGCGGAACGCGCTGAAGTCGTGCTCGCCGAGGAGCCCGCGCGCAGCAACCTGCATGCGCCCTTCGTCGAGCGGGAGGTGAAACCAGCCGACCTTGCCCGCATCCGCGGCGGGACGCACGGCGCGATTCAAAAGGACGTAGCGGTAGGAGCGGCGCAGCGCCGAATAGCGCGCATGGAACTCGGCCGGGACGATGCGCGCCCATGTGACGGCGACAGAAGACGGCAGCAGCGTGTTGCCGCCGCGCACCCATGCCGTGTCGGGGCGCTGCGCCCCGGTATCGAAGTGGACCACCTGGCTCAGCGCATGCACGCCTGCGTCCGTGCGCCCCGCGCATACCGTCTCCACCGTCTCTCCCGCGATGCCGGAGAGCGCACGCTCGACGTGGTCCTGCACGGCGCACCGCGAGGGCTGCGTCTGCCAGCCGCAGAACGCGCTGCCATCGTACTCGATGCCCAATGCGACACGCGTGGTGGTCATCCTTGTCCGCGTTCTCACGCGCCCCTGAAAAGAAAAACCGCGGCAGGGATACTGCCGCGGCCTCGCCTGCCAGCGCAAACGGTCAGGCCAGCGTTTCGAGCAGCTTCTTCGCCTGCGCCTGCTGATCCTGGTCGCCTTCTCCCAGCACCTCCTGCAGCACTTCGCGCGCGCCTTCCTTGTCGCCCATTTCCTCGTACGCTTTCGCGAGATCGAACTTCTGCTGCACGTCGTGCCAGTGCGGGTCCTTGTCGCCGCCTGCCGCAGGCGCCGGCGTTTCGCCTTCCAGGTTGAGGTTGATGTCGCCGAAGTCCAGCTTGAAATCCAGCCCCGGATCCGCTGCAGGTGCGACCGGCGGCGCAACAGGCGCAGCCTCTTCCGGCGTCTCGACCTGCGGCAGCTCCAGCTTGAAATCGATGACATTGCTGTCCGTCGTCGCGGGCGCCGGCGTGGCGTCGGTCGCGGTCCGCGGCAGCTCCAGCGTGAACTCGGGAGCAAGCGGTTGCGGCTCCGGCTTCTTCTCCGGCACGAGCGAAATCTCCGGCTTCGGTTCAGGTGCGGCCGACACCGGCGGCACGTTGAGCGAAAGCGCCGGCGTTGCCAGAGCGGGTGGCGCCTCGACAGGCGCCGGCCGCCCGGTCGCCGCAGGTGCGCTCAGATCGAGATCGAGCAACTCGTTTGCGCCGGCGGCGCCGGCTGTTGCAGCAGCTGTCGCGACGCCTGCGGCCGCATACAGAGCATCCGCACCATCAAGCGCTCGCCCCATGGCCGCGGCCTTACCCCACGCATCGCCCTGCCCACCGGTCTGGCGATGCAGCCGGCTCGCGACTTCCTTGAATGCTGCACGGTCCTTGCGCGCCGCATAAATTTCGAGAAGCTTCAGCTGCACGTCCTGCCGCGTCGGATTTTTCGCCAGCGCCTCTTTCAGTATCTCTTCAGCCTGCGAATCGCGTCCATAGGCGATGTACACCTCCGCCTCTGAGAGCGCATCCACTTCTTCGGTTTGCACGGCTTCGGCTGGAAGCGGCGCTTCGCCTTCGGCCGCATCCATGCCGTGCACGGCGAGCGCTGCTGCATCCTTCGGGCCAGGCGAGAACGTCGGCGCAACCGGCTCGACGTGATCGGCTTTGAGCGGCAGCGCTCGACGGCGTCTTGCCAGCACATAGCCCAACCCGACCAGCACGATGACGCCGCCCGCCGCAGCAAGATACAGCGGCTCGTCCAGGATCGCGTCCATGAGATCCGCCGTCGGCGCGGGCGGCGGGGCAACCACTTTGGGCTTCGCCTTTGCCTTCGCATCAGCGTCCGGCGCCGGAGTCGGCGCCGGTTTGACGGCGGGCTCGCCCGAAGGCGCTGATGGCGGCGTTTTTTCCGCGACTGGAGCAGCAGGTGCAACAGTCGGCGCCTGAGGCGTTGCCGCAGGCGCGGGAGACGCCGCGGATTTTGCAGCTTCCGGCTTCGGCGCGGCCTGCTGCGTGCCGAGCGGAGCGCCTTTCAGCTCGAGCAGCCGCTGCTGCTCGCGTATGGTTTTCTCGAGCTGCGCAATGCGCTCGTTCGCCTCGTTGAGCGCTTTTTCGCGCGCAACCGATTCTTCCTCGAGCGCGCGCAGCCGTTCGGCCCCCGATGCTGCGCCCGCACGACCCGTCGCGCCCGGCACACCGGGGCCTTCGCCCTTCGAAAGACGCACGACATCGCGCGACGGCGATGCCGCGGTCTTGTCTTCGACGCGCGCGGTGATGCGGCCGCTGCTTGCGCTGCCTTCCTGCGCCGTGGTCGCCGCATCGGCCAGCCGGCGCCGATAGCTGTTCCAGTCGCTCGCCTGCACGCGCACTTCCTTCAGCGCCTCGCCCGGAGTGACGGCCGCAATCTCCTCCTTGTCCGGCACGCGCAGGATCTTGCCCGTCTTCATGCGATTCATGTTGTTCACGAACGCATCGGGATTCGAGCGGTAGAGTCCCACCAGCATCTGCTCGAGCGTAACGCCGTCGGCCTTGACGTTCGACGCGATGCCGGCCAGCGTCTCGCCGCGCTTGACGGGCCCGTACTGCCCAGCCGCCGGTGCGGGGGACTGAACGCGCGGCGGCGTGGTGCGTATCGGAGTCGACGGGCGCGGCGGTTCAGCGCTGACCACCGGTGGAACGACCGGTGCTGCGACCGACGGCTCGGCGGGCGCGGCAGCAGTGTCTGCTGCAGCTTGCCTCGGCTGGTCGTAACCGGGCGGATCGATGAGCGCCGTGTATGCGCGCGAGATGCGTCCATTGGACCACGCAAGCTCGACGAGCAAATCGACGACCGGCTCGTTGATCGACCGCGTGGAGGTGACCTTGATGTACGACTGCCCACCGGGACGCTGCTCGATGGCGAACCGCACCGAGTTCAACGCCGGCGGATATTGCAGATTCGCCTGCCGGTAGGTCTCGATGCTGGCAAGCCGCACGACAAGCGTATTCAGTTCTTCACGAGTGACGGAAACGAGCTCGATCTGCGCTGAGAGAGGTTGACCGAGAGCCGACGAAACCGTGAGATTGCCAAGACCGGCCGCGTCGGCGAACCACGGCATCAGCAGCGACAGCGCCGCCAATGCCTGCAGTCTTAATCGAGTTTTGTGCACGCCACACCCCGGCGAATTTTTTTTGGGGACATTTAAGCTAGCATCAAACATTTAGAGTAGCAAGCTAATAGGTCACCTAACAATCGGCGGTAAATATGCCAACCGATGAGAGTTTTTGGCATTTTTGCGGCGGAAGTCGCTTGAAAAAACGCTTCCGTCCGCTCGCCCTAGGCGCCCGCTGCCGCCGGTGCCTGCGCGCTGCTTGCCCGCCCCTGCTTCTCCAGGACAATGCGCAGCATGCGGCGCAGCGGCTCGGCGGCCCCCCACAGCAGCTGGTCACCCACCGTGAACGCCGTCAGGTAGTCTCCGCCCATGGGCAACTTCCGCAACCGGCCCACCGGCACCTGAAGCGTGCCCGTCACCGCCGCGGGCGTCAGCTCGCGCAGGCTCGCTTCGCGCTCGTTCGGAATGACGCGCACCCAGTCGTTGGCCGATGCCAGCATGGCTTCGATCTCTTTCATCGGCACGTCGCGCTTCAACTTCACCGTCAGCGCCTGGCTGTGGCAACGCATCGCGCCTATGCGCACGCACACGCCGTCGACCGGAACCGGCTGCGACTCGCGACCGAGAATCTTGTTGGTCTCCGCCATGCCCTTCCACTCTTCGCGGCTCTGGCCGTTGCCGAGGTCTTTGTCGATCCACGGCAGCAGGCTGCCCGCGAGGGCGTGACCGAAGTTCTCCGTCGGAAGATCCTTGCTGCGCAGAATGGCCGCGACGGCTTTGTCGAGCTCGAGGACGTTCGAAGCAGGATCCTTGAGCAGGCGGCTGCCGGCGCCGTACGCGACGCCCATCTGCGCGACCAGTTCGCGCATGTGCTGCGCACCCGCGCCGGATGCGGCCTGGTACGTCATCGCCGTCATCCACTCCACCAAGCCGGCCTTGAACAGTCCGGCCATCGCCATGAGCATGAGGCTCACGGTGCAATTGCCGCCGATGTAGTTGCGAACGCCCTTCGCCAGCGCCGCGTCGATCACGTCGCGATTCACAGGGTCGAGGATGATCACGGCGTCGTCGCGCATGCGCAGCGCCGACGCCGCATCGATCCAGTAGCCGTTCCATCCTGCGGCGCGAAGCTTGGGGAATATCTCGTTGGTGTAGTCGCCGCCCTGGCAGGAAATGAGGATATCCATGCCGGCCAGCGCCTTGACGTCGCGCGCGTCGCCCACCGGCGGAACCGCCTTGCCGACCGCGGGCGCAGCGCCGCCTGCCTGGCTGGTGGAGAAAAACACCGGATCGATGAGATCGAAGTCCCGCTCCGTGCGCATCCGCTCCACGAGCACCGAGCCCACCATGCCGCGCCAACCGATCAGACCGACCTTCTGCATCGCCTTCGCCCCATTGAGTATGAGACTCGATTTTACCCCGCCGGCACCGGGGCCGTCAGGCAAAAGCCCCGCATTCGAGCCGTTACAAAGCTTTTACGACCGCCTCGCCCATTTCCACAGTGCCCACTTTGCGGGTCCCGGGCTCGTAGATATCCGCAGTGCGGTAGCCTTGCGCCAGCACCTGCTTCACCGCGCCGTCGATACGATCGGCCCATTCGAGCTCGTTGAAGGTGTACTTGAGCATCATCGCGCACGACAATATGGTCGCCAGCGGATTCGCGACGTTCCTGCCCGCGATATCCGGCGCCGACCCGTGTATCGGCTCGTACAGGCCTTTGCCCGACGCATCGAGCGACGCGGAAGGCAGCATGCCGATGGACCCCGTCAGCATCGACGCTTCGTCGGAGAGTATGTCGCCGAACATGTTGCCGGTCACGATCACGTCGAACTGCCTGGGATTGCGCACGAGCTGCATCGCGGCGTTGTCGACGTACATGTGCGAGAGCGCGACCTGCGGATATTTCTTCGCGAGGTCGTTCACCACTTCGCGCCACAGCCGGCTCGTCTCGAGCACGTTCTCCTTGTCCACCGAGCACAGCTTGCGATTGCGCTTCATCGCCGCCTGGAACCCGACCTCGGCAATGCGGCGAATCTCGGGCTCGGAGTAGAGCATCGTGTCGTACCCCACGCGCTCCTTGCGCTCGTTCTCGCGTCGCCCGCGCGGCTCGCCGAAATAGATATCGCCGGTCAGCTCGCGCACGATCATGATGTCGAGGCCCGAGACCACTTCCGGCTTCAGCGTCGATGCGCCGACCAGCTCGGGATAAAGTGTCGCCGGGCGCAGGTTCGCGAACAGGCCGAGCTCCTTGCGGATGCGCAATATCCCCTGCTCGGGACGCTGCGCGCGCGGCAGCGCGTCGTACTTCGGACCGCCCACTGCGCCGCAGAGCACCGCACCCGCGTCTTTCGCAAGCTTCAGCGTCGCGTCGGGCAGCGGATCGCCCGCCGCATCGAAGCCGGCGCCCCCGAACGGCGCTTGTTCCAGCTCGACCTTGAGCCCATCGGACGCGAGCGCGCGCATCACCTTCAGCGCCTGCGCAACGATTTCCGGACCTATGCCGTCCCCGGCGAGAACTGCTATTTTCATGTGATGAGTAAGGAGTGAGGGGTGAGGAGTAAAGGCGCGAAGCGCGAAGCGCGACGAGTCACGAGTCACGCCGTTCGTCGCTACGTGAACAGCCAGGGCGCGCGCTCGCGATGCTTCGCCTCGAAAGTGCGGATGTCGTCCGCGTGCCGCAGCGTGAGGCCGATATCGTCGAGGCCGTTGAGGATGCAATGCTTGCGGAACGGATCGATGTCGAATTTGTAGCTCTCGCCGCCCGGCGTCGTGACCGTCTGCTGCTCGAGATCGACGGCAAGGCGATAACCCTCCTTCTGCGATAATTCGCCGAACAGCTTGTCGACTGCCTTCGGCTCCAGCTTGATGAGCAGCAGGCCGTTCTTCAGGCTGTTGTTGTAGAAAATGTCGGCGAAGCTCGGTGCGATCACGGCCTGGAAGCCGTACTGCAGCAGCGCCCACGGCGCATGCTCGCGCGATGAGCCGCAACCGAAGTTCTCGCGCGTGAGCAACACCGTCGCGCCGCGGTAGCGCGGCTGGTTGAGCACGAAGTCCGGATTGAGCGGGCGCCCGGTATTGTCCTGCCCCGGCTCGCCGCGATCGAGATAACGCCACTCGTCGAACAGATTCGGGCCGAAGCCCGTGCGCTGTATCGACTTCAGGAACTGCTTGGGGATGATCGCGTCGGTGTCGACGTTCGCACGGTCGAGCGGCGCGACCAGCCCTTCCTGCCTCACGAATTTTTCCATGTCACTTCGTAGACCCGCGCTGTATCGCTTCGCCGGCTTTCTCGACATCCTTGCCGAGCCCTTGCATGGTGTTGCAGGCACTGAGACCCAACACCGCCAACAGGATAATCAAGCCCACTCGCTTCATCGCAGTCCCCTTTATCGTTGGTTGAAAGATCTCACGTCGACGAAATGCCCCGCGATCGCAGCGGCAGCCGCCATCGCCGGGCTCACCAGGTGAGTGCGTCCTCCGGGGCCCTGGCGCCCCTCGAAATTGCGGTTCGACGTCGAAGCGCAGCGCTCGCCGGGCGAGAGCTGATCCTCGTTCATGCCGAGGCACATCGAGCAGCCAGGCTCGCGCCACTCGAAACCGGCAGCCGTGAAGATCCTGTCGAGGCCCTCGCGCTCGGCCTGCGCCTTCACCAGGCCGGATCCCGGCACCACCATGGCGAGCTTCACGTTGCCCGCGACGCGCCTGCCTTCGATCACTTTCGCCGCCGCGCGCAAATCCTCGATGCGCGAGTTGGTGCACGAGCCGATGAACACCTTGTCGAGCTTGATGTCGGCGATCGGCGTGTTCGGCGCGAGCGCCATGTATTTCAGCGCACGCTCCATCCACTCGCGCTGGACCGCGTCGTTCTCTTTCGCGGGGTCGGGCACCTTGCCGTCGACCGACGTCACCATCTGCGGCGACGTGCCCCACGTCACTTGCGGCTTGATGTCCTCGGCGCGCAGCGTGACGACCTTGTCGAACTTCGCACCCGGATCGCTCACCAGCGTGCGCCAGTACTCGACCGCCCTCTCCCACATTGCGCCGGTCGGCGCGAAGGGACGGCCTTCGACGTAGTCGATCGTCTTGTCGTCGATGGCGACCATGCCGGTGCGCGCGCCCGCCTCGATCGCCATGTTGCACAACGTCATGCGGCCCTCCATCGACAGCGCGCGTATCGCGCTGCCGGCGAACTCGATCGCGTACCCCGTTCCGCCCGCCGTGCCGATCCTGCCGATGATCGCGAGCACGATGTCCTTCGCGGTGATGCCGAAGCCCGCTTCGCCGTCGACGATGATCTGCATCGACTTGTATTTCTTCATCACCATGCATTGCGTCGCGAGCACGTGCTCGACCTCGCTCGTGCCGATGCCGAACGCGAGCGCACCGAACGCGCCGTGCGTGCTGGTATGCGAATCGCCGCAGACCACCGTCATGCCGGGCAGCGTGGCCCCGTTCTCCGGCCCGATCACATGCACGATGCCCTGACGCTGGTCCTTGAACGGAAAGTACACCTTGGCGCCGTAGGTCTTGATGTTCGCATCCAGCGTCTCGACCTGCAGCCGCGATACCGGATCCTTGATGCCCTGGTCCCAGTCGCGCGTAGGCGTGTTGTGATCGGCGGTCGCGACAACGGAGTCGACGCGCCACGGCTTGCGGTTCGCGAGCTTCAGCCCCTCGTAAGCCTGCGGGCTCGTCACTTCGTGCACGAGATGGCGGTCGATATAGAGCAGCGCCGTGCCGTCCTGCTCCTGGCGGACGAGGTGGCTGTCCCAAAGCTTGTCGTACAAAGTCTTCGCGGTCATCGGATTGCTTCGCGTAAGCTGCTGTAAATGTGGAATTATTACATAGAACGAGAGGCCGGGACCAGCTTTTCCTCTATGGGGATGCGCAACTTCCACCACAAGAGCAGCAGTCCGGCGAGTGCGCATCCGGCAGCCCAGGTGTAGGTCAGCGCGGGCCCGAGGTGTTGCCACGAATAGCCGCTCGCGAGACCGCCCAGCATGCCGCCGACGCCGAACGACAGGCTGCCGTAAATCGCCTGGCCGCGCGCCTGGTGACGGCCGCGGAACAGCCGGTGCACTACGCCGATCGCCGCAGCGTGGAACGAGCCGAACGTTGCGGCGTGCAGCGTCTGCGCGATAAGCAGCATGGCGAAGGAGTCGATCGCCCATCCGATCAACAGGAAGCGGACGATCGCCAGCGCAAAGCTCGCGAGCAGAATCTGGCGCAGGGTGAACGCGCGGTAGAGCTGCGGCATCCACAGGAACACCGCGATCTCGCAAAAAACGCCCAGCGCCCACAACCATCCCGTGAGCGCCTTGCTGTAGCCGTGCCCCACGAGGTAGATGGAGTAGAACGTGTAGTACGGCCCGTGAGCGGCGGACATCAACGCGGCCGCAACAATGAGTGCGATCGCTTCCGGCCGCCGCAGGATCTGCGCGATGCCGTGCTCGGTCGCTGCGTGGCGGGGCGCTCGCTCGGGAATGCCCCAGGAGAAGCCCAGCATCCCTATCATCGTACCCACGATCATCCACGGCAGATACTTGACCGAAACCGCATCGAGCGCGTAACCCACCCCGACCACCGCGACGATAAAGCCGACCGAGCCCCAGAGCCGAATGCGGCCGTAGCGGCCCGTGTCGTCGCCGAGGTGCGTGAGCGTCGCAGCCTCGACGAGCGGCAGTGCAGCGCTCCAGAAGAACGTCATGGCGAACAGCACGACGAACAGCAGCGCGAAGCCGGTGCCGACGAAGACGCCGAGGAAGCACACGAGCCCGGCCATGCCGGCGACGCGAACGATGTGCAGCGCCCGTGACGAGCGGTCGGCGAGCCAGCCCCACAGGTGCGCGGCGATGATGCGCGTTACCGAAGGCAGCGACATCAGCGTGCCGATCGCGACAGCGTCGTGGCCGCCTGCCTCGAGATAGAGGCTGAAGAACGGCGCGAACGTGCCGATGTACGCGAAGTAGAAGAAATAGAAACCGGCGAGGCGCCGGTGCGGCAGTGCGCTCACTGCCGGTGAGGAGTAAGGGGTGAAGAGTGAGGGGTGCAATCCGAACAGCCCACGGTTCTACTCCTGACTCCTCACTCCCGACTCCTCGACGAAGCCTGTCCCCGCGCAGCGGGGTCAGGCTTCGTCGGGCTCGGGATCTTCCGCAGCCGCCGCAGCGCGCAGTTTTTCGATCACATGGGCAGGCGCGTTCCCCGCGATGCGCGGCGTGCCGCTTTCGACGTCGGCATTCTGCGCGCGATGACGCAGCGCGTGATCCATGAGCGTCAGCGCGAGCATCGCCTCGCAGATCGGCGTCGCGCGTATGCCGACGCACGGATCGTGCCGCCCGTGCGTCTCTATCGTCGCCGCATTGCCGCCCTTGTCGATGGTGTGGCGGGTGAGACGTATGCTGGAAGTCGGCTTCACCGCAACGTTCACGACGACGTCCTGCCCGGTCGAGATGCCGCCGAGTATGCCGCCCGCGTTGTTGGTCACGAAACCTTCGGGCGTCATCTCGTCCGAATGCTCCGTGCCCTTCTGCGCAACCGCCGCGAAGCCCGCGCCGATCTCCACGCCCTTGACGGCGTTGATGCTCATCATGTTGTACGCGAGATCCGCATCGAGCTTGTCGTACACCGGCTCGCCCCAGCCCACCGGCACGCCGGAAGCCACCGCGGTGATTTTCGCGCCGACGGAGTTGCCCGACTTGCGCAGCTTGTCCATGAAGTCTTCCAGCTGCGCGACGGACGAGGCATCGGCGACGAAGAACGGATTGTCGTACACGCCGTCCCACGACTTGAACGGCACTTCGATCGGGCCGAGCTGCGAGAGGTAGCCGCGCACCACGACACCGTAGCGCTCCCTGAGCCACTTCTTCGCGATCGCACCGGCGGCCACGCGCACCGCGGTCTCGCGCGCCGACTGCCGCCCGCCGCCGCGGTAATCGCGTATGCCGTACTTCTGCCAGTACGTGTAGTCGGCGTGGCCGGGCCGGAACAGGTCCCTGATCTTGGAGTAATCCTTGCTGCGCTGATCGGTGTTGCGGATCAGCAGCCCGATCGGAGTGCCGGTGGTGCGGCCTTCGAACACGCCGGACAGGATTTCCACCTTGTCCTCTTCATGTCGCTGCGTGACGTGGCGCGACGTGCCCGGCTTGCGGCGATCGAGGTCGACCTGGATGTCGGCCTCCGTGAGCTCGAGCCCCGGCGGGCATCCATCGACGACGCAGCCGATCGCCGGCCCGTGACTCTCGCCGAACGAGGTGACACAGAAAAGCTTGCCGAGGGTGTTGCCGGACATGACTAAACGCGCTTCGCTAAAAGTGATCCGAGTTTAGCATAGCGACGCGCAGCACCCGTCTCAGCGCTCGAGCAGCCGATCGATGAGCAACGCGGTCCACGCCACGCCGAAACCGGTGATGTCGGTCGCGACGGCGCCCAGCCCGCCTTTGCAGCTCGACCCCGACAGATCGACGTGCAGCCACGGACGGTCTTCGGTGAAACGCTTGAGAAAACGCGCGGCGAGGATGTGATCGGCATTGCCTTCCAGCGTGCACTGCTTGACGTCCGCGATGTCGCTGTCGAGCGCACTGTCGTAATCCTCGTCGAGCGGGAAAACGCACACGCGCTCTCCGGACGCGCGTCCCGCCGCAACCGCCGCTGCGCCGAGCTCGTCGCTGGTCGCGAACACGCCGCTGTAGCGGTCGCCGAGCGCGACGTGCATGCTGCCCGTGAGCGTCGCATACGCGATCATGACGTCGGGCTTCTGCCTGCCGGCGAGCGTGAGGGTGTCGGACAGCACCATGCGCCCTTCCGCGTCGGTGTGCACGATTTCGATCGTCGTGCCGTTGAGCGCGGTGACCACCTCGTTCTGCCGGTAGGCCAGCGGGCTCAGGTGATTTTCGGCGATCGCAAGCCAGCAATCGATGTTCACCGGAACCCGTGCTTCCGTCGCCGCGATCAGCGCGCCGAGCGCGACCGCCGAACCGTTCATGTCCTCGTGCATGCCATGCATGTAGCGCGCGGGCTTGAGGTTGTGCCCGCCCGTGTCGAAGCAGATGCCTTTGCCGACCAGCGCGACCGATTTGCGCGCGCCGCGCGGACGGTACCGCAAGCGGACGATGGCTGCATCCTGCGCAGGGCTGCCCTGCGCCACGGCGACGAACGCGCCGGCGCCGAGCTTGCGCAAACGCTTGAGATCGTATTCCTCGCGCTGCCACCCGTGCTCGCGCGCGAGCTTGCGTATGCGGCTGCGGTACGCCCCGGGCGTGAGCTCGTTGGGCGGCAGCGCGGTGAGCTCGCGGCAGGTGACGTTGCCGATCGCCTCTGCGCGCAGTTGCGCGTAGCCGCCCGCGTCGCGCGCCCCGTAGACATGCACGCGCCCGAGCGTTGCGCCCTCCACTTTCTTTTTCCGCTGCGGAAGCTGCACGCCGTTGACCCACGCGACGTAGACCGCGATTCGCGCGAGCGCCGCGCGCCGATCCGCACTGCCGAACACCGCGATCGCCAGCTCGCGCGGATGCTCGCCGAGCAGCGCCTGCACGGCCTTGCGCATGGCGGTGTGCTGCTCGAACGCGGGCTTCGCATCGTCGATCATCACCCACGAGGCAAGCCCGCCGTCGGGCAGGTCGGTGGTGATCGGCGCGGCGCCGAGCTCCGACGCTTTCTTCTTGCGGCGCGCGAGCACGCGCCTCAGCGCCTCGATATGCGGCACGCGGCCGTACGGCTCGAAGTCATCGGCTTTCGGCAGCACCATGACAATATGGCGATGGCGCGCCGCGTCGTTGCCGCGCAGCAGGTCGGCGTGCTGTTCCAGTTTTGCGAGCATGGGCATACGGGTCGGGAAAAGCGGGCATTATAGCCTCGCGCGACAGCGCCGCTTTCCGGCCGCGCGCAGCGCTGCAGGCGGATGCCGCGAGCCTGATAGAATCAGCGACGTTTTCCGCGTGTAACGAGGACTCATGCAACCGTATCTCGATCTCATGCGCCGCGTGCTGGAGACCGGCGCGCGCAAGAGCGACCGCACCGGCACCGGCACGCTCAGCGTCTTCGGCGCCCAGCTGCGCTTCGACCTCGCGGCGGGCTTTCCGCTGGTGACGACGAAGAAAGTCCACCTCAAGTCCATCGTCCACGAGCTGCTGTGGTTTCTTTCGGGCGACACCAACATCCGTTACCTGAAGGAAAACGGAGTCACGATCTGGGACGAGTGGGCCGACGCGAAAGGCGAGCTCGGCCCGGTGTATGGCCGGCAGTGGCGCTCCTGGCCTACCCCGGACGGACGGCACATCGACCAGATTTCAGACGTCGTCGCGCAAATCCGCAAGAATCCGGATTCGCGCCGCCTCATCGTATCGGCATGGAACGTCGGCGAGCTCGACAGGATGGCGCTGATGCCGTGCCACGCCTTCTTCCAGTTCTACGTCGCGGACGGCAAGCTCTCGTGCCAGCTCTACCAGCGGAGCGCGGACTTCTTCCTCGGCGTGCCGTTCAACATCGCCTCGTATGCGCTGCTGACCATGATGATCGCGCAGGTGTGCAACCTGAAGCCGGGCGATTTCGTGCACACCTTCGGCGACACGCACCTGTACATGAATCACCTGGACCAGGCGCGCGAGCAGTTGTCGCGCAAGCCGCGCCCGCTGCCGACCATGCGGCTCGATCCCGCGGTTAAAGATCTGTTCGCTTTCAAGTACGAAGACTTCACCCTCGAAGGCTACGATCCCCACCCGGCCATCAAGGCTCCGATCGCGGTATGACCGGGAGGCGGGAGGCGGGAAGCGGGAGGCGTAACAGCACGCAATTACAGCCGGCAGTCGACGCAAAGATGCTGTTTTCGACCGCAATATCACCACTCGTTGTGCCGACGGCGCAGCTGTCCGTTGTCATTACTGCGGGACACTGATGGCCAATCACCCAGCCGGCGAAGCCGCGTCTTCCCGCCTCCCGCCTCCCGCCTCCCGCCTCTCGATAATCGTGGCGATGGCGAAGAACCGCGTCATCGGCGCGGACAACCGCATACCGTGGCACCTGCCGGCGGAGTTGAAGCTTTTCAAGGACGTGACGATGGGCCATCACATCGTCATGGGGCGGCGCACCTGGGAGTCGATCAGCCGCCTGCTGCCGGGAAGAACGTCGGTGATCGTCACGCGGCAACGCGATTACTCCGTGCCCGGCGCGATCGTCGTGCACTCGCTGCGGGATGCGCTCGCGGCCGGCGCGGCCGACGGGGAAGTGTTCGTGATCGGCGGGGCGGAACTCTTCCGCGAGGCGCTGCCGGACGCCGACGTGCTCCATCTCACCGTGGTCGATACGGAACCGGAAGGCGACACTTACATGCCGGCCATCGATTTTTCCGCCTGGCGGGCCACGAAATCCGAGCGCCATGCGGCGGACGAGCGCAATCCGCTGGCTTACGACTACACGGTATACGAGCGCGTCGCGCGCTGAGGAATGACGGAATGCGGCAGCACATGAGGGCTCTGCGCGACGCAGAGCCCCCGCCGTTGCGCTAGCGTTTGAAGCCCACCACGCCCGATACCGTCGTGCCGCCGCCCGGCAGTATCGAGGTGCTGCTCGAATGGCCGCCGTGATTCAGCGAATAGAGCAGGGCCGCCCCCTGTCCCGTCGATCCGGCGAACACGCCGATCATCTTGCCGGCGAGATTCGCCGCATTGGTTTCTCCGGTACGCGTCACGGTAAGCGGCCCGGTGGTGGCGCCCAGGCTCTTGCCGGCTTCGAAGAACGTGCCTTTCTGTATGGACACGCCCGTCGCCGTTGCGCTCCAGGTCGAGCTGTTCACGGTGAGGTTGACTGCGGAGTCGACCTTACCGGCACCGAAATCGGCCTTGAACGTGGCGCTGTTCAGCACACCGACGTTGCCCAGGTTATCGGTCGGATTCGTGCCGCCCACCTTGGTATAGTTGAACACGCCGGTGACGGGCAGCACTGTCGGACCGGACAGCTGAGGCGAGATGATGTAATGCGTGTTCGCCGACACCGTTCCGAGCGAAGCGCCGCTGATACGGTCAACCACATTGATCGTCCCGTTGGTATAGCGGCCCCACGACAGCCCGGTCGCCACATCCGATCCCCGGTCAACCGCAGTTGCCGTCGCCGTCGTCACCACCACTCCACCGCTGGTTGTCGTCGTCAGTGCCGAATACGTCGCTGGAATATGGTTAAGGCTTGTCTTGCACGTCGAACAGCCGCTCGGCTGGGACACGACCGGGTACTCGGCATCGACCTTCGTCAGCACGCCGTCCGCATCGGTTCCGACGCGGTTGCGTGCGACTGCACCGCCCATGATCGCGTAGTTCTCTTCGCTGAACTGGCTGCCGAGGTTGTTCATGCCCGCAGCGATACCCACCAGGCGGTACGGCGTCAGCGTGCTGAACGGCGTCGGATTGGTAAAAGCGAGCGCGCCGTTCGCACCGGCACTCGCCGAGTTGAAGTTGAATACCATGCCGGCGCCGTTGATCCCCGGCCCCATGAGCTGGCCCTCGACACTGCCGCCCGCGGTCGTGTTGTTGTACGTCACCGTCATCGCGCGGTGCGTGGAAGCGGTGCTCGGCGTCGTGACTTCGCTGCCCGTAAATGCACGGAAACCGCCGTCGCCGTCAAGCGCGACGCCCGGATTGGCCGCGCCGCCGGTGGTGGAACCGGCGCTCTTCGCAACCCAGTTGCCGGATGAGGTCGGCACGGTGATGTCGAAGCCCACCGCCTGCCGGTTGAAGTCGACGCCGAGCGCCGCGGTAACGCCGGTAAGCGGCTTGCCCGCCCGGTCGTTCACCGTCGCGCCATCCAGGGTGAAATTCGCCGTGCCCGAGACTATCGTGCCCGCGGCGCTGCTGACCGTCGCCACGGCTTCCGACAGATAGAAGGGATACACGCCGGGCCCTTTCACCCAGGCGAGGCCGTCGCTCAGCGGCGTGCGTGTGAACGTGCCGCTCGATTGCTCGCGGCCGGTCAAGGCGCTCGTCGGCAGGCCGGAGCGCCGTCCATAAGTGATGCCGGTGCTCGTAAAATTGCCCGCCTGCAATACGCTCGCCGCTCCTCCGGACGCAATCGACAGGCTCTCGCGATTGCCCGACGTATCGCCGTCATCCGTTACGGCGATCAGCCCGCTCGTCGAATCGACGCTGAGATTTGCCGCGTCGTCGACGCGATAGCCGCGGGTGGCATTGACGAGATTGCCGTCGCTGTACGTGTAGGTCGCGAGCACTCCCGCCGGAGTTGCCGCCGTGACACCCGGCGCAACGGCTTGACTGCCCTGCTTGAACGCCACGAGGCCGGTGATGTAGTCGTCCGCCACGCGCCCGGACGGCACGGACGTGCTGCCCTGTCCGTAATTGGTGTTGAACGTATAACGGAAGAATCCGCCTTCTGCAGCACCGCTGGCGCCGGTCCCGCTCGCGAAGCCGCCGCGGATGCGACCGCCGTACGACTGTCCCGGCGCGCATCCGGCGCCGATACAGCTGACATGCAGGTAATCAAAACCCGGATTGTCGTTCGGGTTGGACGAGACGTTGAAGCCCGAACCGGTAAACGGCACGTCGGCGAAGTTGCCGCCCAGGCTCTGCCGGCCGAGCGCGCCGCCCGCGCCGCTGTTGATGGTGATCGACACGCCCGCGCTCACGCGCATGCGGTTGAAGTCCGCGGTGAGCCGCGCGCGGTCCAGCGTGCCGACGTTACCGTACGAATCCGTCGGGTCCGTGCCCGCCGCCTTGAGGTAATGATAGACGCCGGACACCGGCATGGACGTCGGCACCGAGCGCACCAGCCAGTGCACGCTGCGGTTCGCGAGATCTTCCACATACCCGTTGCCCGTCGACAGATCGGTCACGGTGAGGGCGCCGCCCTTCCAGCGCCCCAGTTGCACGCCCATGGCGCTGTCGCTGAAGAGATTGGCCGACGTCGCGGTGTCCCCGCCCATCGAGACGGTAGCGCTGGCCAGCGGCGTGGGCGCGCTGAAGCTGGTCGTCGATGCCTGGTTGGTGCTGTGGTCGAATACGGCGTACGGCGTGCTGAAAATACGCACGAGATTGCCGCCGGCGTCGAACAGGTAGTTGACGTTCGAGCGCACGCCGTCGACGGTCTGCGCCGTGGGATTCGTAAGGCTGATCGAATCGCGCGCCACGCCGATGAACGCCTTGCCCGATGAATTGGGCGGCAGCGTGTCATAGACCAGCTCATGGCGCACGTTCGAATTGTTCGCGAACGTGTTGGTCGTGCCGCCCGTGGGAGGCGCGCCTATGCTCGACAGCACGGCGGTTCCCTGGATGAGATCGTCGTAAGCCGTGTTGCCCGTCGTGCCGCCCGGCCCGAAGCTGTAGCCGATGCCGACCGATGACCCGAGCCCGGCGCCATTGTTCGCCGCCGCGCCGAACATGCCGCGTATCGTCCCCTGGTAGGGTTTCGTGCTGCAGTCGGCACCCGTGCATATCACGAAGGGCGCCGTCGAAGTGCCGGCGATCGCCTCGAAGCCGCCGAGCTTGATCGGGACGTTGGACGCCGTGCCGAAGATCTCAAAGTCGCGAGCGCTCGGCGCATTCGGATCCGTCTTCGAAAATTTCACGTCGAGCAGCGACGTCACGGTCTGCGAGCTGAAGTTCGCGAGAACGACCGCGCCTTTCAGCGTGCCCACGTTCCCTTGCAGATCGGTGGGATGCGTCGCGAGCCCCGTGCCTCCCGCCGCCTCGCTCAGGCCGAATCCGTACACGGCAGTGCCGACGACCGTCTGCGCGTTGCTGATCGTGCCGATCCCGCCCGATAGCGCCGTCTGCGCCGGCTGCAGCGCGATCAGCCAATGCGCGCTGGAGCTGTTCAGCGATTGCGTGAACGGCGCGGTGGAGCTGCCGGCCGGCGTCACCGTTATGCTGCCGCCTTCCTGCCGTCCGATGTACATCGTGTTGTCGGAGCTGACGAAGACGTCCGCGACCTTGCCGCCGCCCGGCTTGAGATCGACGTCGTCGATCACCGTCAGCAGTCCGGCGGTATCGGAGGGGACGTGCGCGATGTGCTTGATCTCGGTGAGCGCCTTGCTCGAGTCGAGCACGAAGCCGGTCTCGGCCTGCAGCTTGAACGTCACACCCTCGATGTTCTTGGTCGTGGCGTTCACCGGCGCCTGGCTCATGACCAGGGCGCCGTAGTTGCTCGACGCCACCGCGGGCGCCGTCGTCGTCGAAGTGCCGCCCGACGTGCCGGAGCCGCCGCTGCTGCCCGAGGTACCCGAGGTGCCGGACGTGCCGGATGTGGACGACGATGTCGTTTCGGTGATCGTCGTCGTGGCGCCGGTCGTCGACGTCGCGGTCTGGGTGGTGAGGTTGAGCGAGGCCGTCGTCGTGCTGGTCGACGTGGCGGTCACGGTCTGTACCACTGCGGGCGGCGACGTCGTCGTAGTCGTGGTCGTCACCACGGGCGTAACGGTGGTCGTCGTCGGCACGACCGCGGTCGTCGTGGAAGTCGTACCCGTGCTCGCCGTCGTGGGCGTGGAGTCCACCACAGCGCTGCTACGCACCTCCGACACCGTGGCCGCGACCGTCGTCGCCGGCGTGTCTGCCGCGCGGGTGGACGCGGGCGTGCCTTGCGACTCCGCGCTTTGTCCGCCGGTCGTCTGGGTCGTCCCTCCGCCGCTGCCCGTTGCAGCCGCCTGCTTGGTCTGCGCGGTCTGCTGCTCCTTGTCGCCTGCGGCCGCCTGCTTGGTCTGCTCCTGCTTCTGGGTGTCCTGCTTCTGGTCCTGTTTTTGCGCTTCCTGTTTCTGCTGCTCTTCCTTGGCTGCCTGCGCCTGGCGCACCGGCGGCGTCGCCTTGAACATGTCGGGCACTTTGGGCAGCAGTGTCGGCGCCTGGTTGGGCGCTGCGTAGCCGACCTGGTTCTGGCGGATGTTCACTTCGCCGAGCGGCGTGCGAATGAAGGCCTGCCCCACGTTCACCTTGTCGTACGTCCCCGCGGGGGCGGCCGGCTTGCCTGCGCTGACGATCGCCGGGATAACGATGGGCTCGTGGTCCGTGCCGCGTATGCCGATCACCGCGGTGGGCGTGTTGATCGTGTAGTTCTGCTTGTTGGTGCGGCCGATGAGGCCGGTGATGGTGCGAAAGCCGCCTTTGACGAGCGACATCGCGGCACGCTCGGTGCCGTCTTCCTTGCCCGCATAACGATAGGTGTCGACCTTGAGCTCGGTCTCGGGACGGATGGCCAGTATGCCGCCGTCCGACATCTTGAGCTGCGCGGACGACGCAGCCGCGGTGAGTATGGTGTCGCCTTCGTCCACCGCGCCGCCTTTCACCGCGGCACGAATCGCGCCCGCCGCATTCCGGATCTTGACGTCGCCCGCCGCAAACTGAACCACGCCTATCGATGCGCCGGCGTCGAGTGCAGCGCACATCAGCACCGCAAACGCGGCGCTTCTTACGAACGCTCGCAAAGACATGGAATGTCCCCTTTTTGACGGCGCCCCGCCTCTCATCGGAAGTCGCGCCGTAACGTGATCGATATATCGGAGCGCTTGTACGCGTAAATCGGGATGTTCGAATTGTTATGGATGTACAGCACCTGCGGGCGCAGGCTCCACGCGGAGTCTAGCCGCCAGATCACGCCTGCCACCGCGTCGTACTGGTTGTCTGCGCGTGTCGTCTGGAACGCGGCGTTTTCCCTGTCGTACGTTCCGCGTTGAGCGCCGACGGACGCGAACACGTCGGCGCGCTCGTGAACATGCAGTTGCCCGCCGAAACGCAGGCCGCGGATGTTCTTGTTGCCGTCGGCGCGCCCGTTGGTATCGTCCTCGAAGCCGACGAAAAACATCGCGTTCAGCGCGCTGCGACCGTTGTCGAAGAGCCGCAGGCCGCCTGCGCCGAGCAGGTACTGGTCGAAGTCGTTCACCGCGAGCGTGGTCGTCGCGAAGCGATACCGCGTGTACGTGCTGAACAGGTTGAACAGGTTCGACGGATCGATCGTATGGCGCCAGTCCAGGCCCACGGCAGTGCCGCTGCGATTCTTCGTGTCGTCGAGGTAGTAGCGGTCGGCCGACAGCGTGCCGCGCACGACATTCGATTCGTTGCTCCACGCCATGCCGGTGCGCCCGAGCGCGCTGGTGTAGTTGAACCGGTCCGCCGACTCGTTCGCGCGGTAGCGCACATCGCCGCCGGCGAATACCGCATAGCCCTCGCCGACCTCGTGCGCAATGTCGGCGCCCGCGCCGAGCAGCGCGTACGTGTCGCCGCGTTTCACATTGGTCGGATCGAGCGTGAAGATCAGGTTGCCCAGCGCCGGCACCGAGATCTGCCCCTGCCCGGTGGAGTTGTTGACGTTGCTGTCGCGGCCGTAGGAAATCTCGACATACGCCGATTTCGCAGTCTTCTTCGCCTGTTCCTGTTTTTCTATCGCCTCGAGGTAGCGTTTGATCGTCGCCTGCGCCGCGGGCGGCGGATTCTGCGCGAGCACGGTGTCGAACTCCGCGCGGGCGCGGGTGAGGTCGCCCAAATGGTAGTACGCCCGCGCCATATCGAGGCGGGCACCCGCGAAATTGGGATCGACGGCAAGGACGCGCTCGAACGCAAGCGTAGCTTTGTCCGGCTTGCCGCTGTCGAGCGCGGCGATACCGAGCAGATAATCGAATTTGACGTCGCCCGCGAGACGGTCTTCGTGCGGCGCGAGCAGGTTGTAGGCGTCGGCGGCGCGACCCTGCTGCACGAGCTTCTGCGCCTCACCGAGATCCGGATCCGCGCCGTAGGCCGGCGCCGACGTGAGAATGAATGCGCTCAGCACTGCGGCCAGTACCCGCGCGTGCGACCCCCGCGACCACGATTTCTTCTTGTTCAAGGCACATCCCCTGTTGAGGACGCTCGTATTTTTTTGAGCGGGCCGGCCGGCTGAACCGGTTCACGCGACGCGCAGCCGACGGCTACCTAGCGGGGAACATACAAAATAACGCCTTGCGCCGCAAGGCGAAAAAAGCCTTTTTTTACGCGTGGGCGAGAAAGATCAAACCGACGCGACGCAATCCACGAAATAGCGCAGCTCCTGCCCGTTTTTTTCGGAGACCAGGCCGTGAATGTCGGTCTCGAACCCGGGAAATTGCTGGTTGAACTGCCGCGCGAACTGGAGATAGCGCACGATCGTCTTGTTGAAGCGCTCGCCCGGAATCAGCAGCGGTATGCCGGGCGGGTACGGCGTCAGCAGCACGCTCGTCACGCGGCCTTCGAGCTGGTCGATCTCGATGCGATCGATCTCGCGGTGCGCGAGCTTCGCCCACGCGTCGCCCGGCTTCATCGCCGGCTCCATCGACGAGAGATACATCTCCGTCGTCAGCCGTGCGACGTCGTTCGCCTTGTACACGCCGTGGATCTGGTCGCACAGGTCGCGCAGGCCGATCTTCTCGTACTGGGGAAAGCGGTTGAGGAACTCCGGCATCACGCGCCACAGCGGACGGTTGTTGTCGTAGTCGTCCTTGAACTGCTGCAGCTCGGTCACCATCGTGTTCCAGCGGCCCTTGGTGATGCCGATGGTGAACATGATGAAGAACGAGTAAAGGCCGGTCTTCTCCACGATGATGCCGTGCTCGGCGAGGTACTTGGTGACGATCAGCGCAGGGATGCCGCTCTTCGCGAACTTGCCCGTCACGTCGAGCCCCGGGGTGATGATCGTCGCCTTGATCGGGTCGAGCATGTTGAAGCCGGGCGCGAGCTCGCCGAAGCCGTGCCAGCGCTCGTTGGCGCGCAGCATCCAGTCCTCGCGGTTGCCGATGCCTTCGTCCGCGAGGCGCTCCGGCCCCCACACCTTGAACCACCAGTCCTTGCCGAACTCGGCGTCCACCTTGCGCATGGCGCGGCGGAAGTCGAGCGCTTCCAGTATCGACTCCTCCACCAGCGCTGTGCCGCCCGGAGGCTCCATCATCGCCGCCGCCACGTCGCACGAGGCGATGATCGCGTACTGCGGCGAAGTGGACGTGTGCATCAGGTACGCCTCGTTGAACGAGTGCTGGTTGAGCTGCCGCTTCTCGCTGTCCTGCACCAGGATCTGCGAGGCCTGCGACAGGCCGGCGAGCAGCTTGTGCGTGGACTGCGTGGAAAAAATCATCGAGTCCTTGCAGCGCGGGCGATCGCGGCCTATGGCATGCATGCCACGGTAGTAGTCGTGGAAGGTCGCGTGCGGCAGCCACGCCTCGTCGAAATGCAGCGTGTCTATCCTGCCGTCGAGCATTTCCTTGATGGTGTCGACGTTGTACACGATGCCGTCGTAGGTGCTCTGCGTGAGCGTGAGCACGCGCGGCTTCGATTTCACGTTGCGCGCGAACGGGTGCGCCTCGATCTTCCTCTGGATGTTTTCCCAGCGGAACTCCGAGAGCGGGATCGGGCCGATGATGCCGAAGTGGTTGCGCGTCGGCATGAGAAACACCGGGATCGCCCCCGTCATGGTGATCGCGTGCAGGATCGACTTGTGACAGTTGCGATCCACCACCACGACGTCGCCCGGCGCGACCGTGGAGTGCCACACCATCTTGTTCGAGGTCGACGTGCCGTTGGTGACGAAAAACAGGTGGTCGCAGTTGAAGATCCGCGCCGCGTTGCGCTCGGAATCCGCGACCGGGCCGGAATGGTCGAGGAGTTGCCCGAGCTCGTCCACCGCGTTGCACACGTCCGCGCGCAGCATGTTCTCGCCGAAGAACTGGTGGAACATCTGCCCCACCGGGCTCTTGAGGAACGCCACGCCGCCCGAATGCCCCGGGCAGTGCCACGAGTACGAGCCGTCCTGCGCGTAGTGCGTCAGCGCGCGGAAAAACGGCGGCGACAGGCTGTCGAGGTACGTCCTGGATTCGCGCACGATGTAGCGGGCGACGAATTCCGGCGTGTCCTCGAACATGTGAATGAAGCCGTGCAGCTCGCGCAGCACGTCGTTCGGGATGTGGCGCGAAGTGCGCGTTTCGCCGTAAAGGAAGATCGGGATGTCGGTGTTGCGGAAACGGATCTCCTGCACGAAGCCGCGCAGCTGCGCCAGCGTGGCCGCCGTCTGCTCCGGTTTGCCGCTCGTCATCTCCTCGTCGTCGATCGACAGGATGAAGGCGGACGCCCTGCTCTGCTGCTGAGCGAAGCTGGAGAGGTCGCCGTAGCTCGTCACGCCGACGACTTCGAGCCCCTCTTCCTCGATCGCCTTGGCGAGCGCCCGTATGCCGAGGCCGCTCGCGTTCTCCGAGCGGAAGTCTTCGTCGATGATGATGACGGGGAAGCGAAACTTCATGGTCGGTGACCTTTCGTGCTGGGAAGCCGGCGCGCCCGGCGCTCCCCTGTGCCCTTTGCCCCCCGGCGGTGCCGTGCGGCTGCGCGAGCAAGCATTATAGGACTATGGTCGGCTGAAAATGGTTGCGGCGCCGCTCTCATTTGCGGCGGCTGTCGAAGCCGGTGCGGTGCACGGTCGCGCGGCGAGCGTCTAGATCTTGGGGAGCGTAACGCCGACCTGCCCCTGGTACTTGCCGCCGCGGTCGCGGTACGAGGTCTCGCACACGTCGTCGGGGTCGCACTCGAGGAAGATCACCTGCGCCACGCCTTCGTTGGCGTAAATCTTGGCAGGCAGCGGCGTCGTGTTCGAGAACTCCAGGGTGACGTAGCCTTCCCACTCCGGCTCGAGCGGCGTCACGTTGACGATGATGCCGCAGCGGGCATACGTCGATTTCCCCAGGCAGACCGTCAGCACGTTGCGCGGGATGCGGAAGTACTCGACGGTGCGCGCGAGCGCGAAGGAATTCGGCGGGATGATGCAGACGTCGCCCTTGAAATCCACGAACGAGCGCTCGTCGAAGCTTTTCGGGTCGACGATGGTCGAGTTGATGTTGGTGAAAATCTTGAACTCGTCCGAGCAGCGGATATCGTAGCCGTAGCTGGACGTCCCGTAGGACACGAGCCGCTGGCCCCCGGCGGTCTTGATCTGCCCCGGCTCGAAGGGCTCTATCATGCGGTTGGTGTCCGCCATGCGGCGGATCCAGCGGTCGGACTTTATCGACATTGTTGGTGAGGAATCAGAGGTTGGGAGTCGGAGTGTAAGTGCGCTTCGGCGCGGATTTTACACCGGCCGCATCCCGCGTCCCACCTCCTGCCTCACGCTTTTCAGGTGTTCTGGACGACGATTTTCGGGAACACCGCCGAGTGATCCTGCTGCTTCTCGGCGATCTTGACCGCCACGCGCCGGGCGATCTGCTTGTAGATCTCGGCGATGCGCCCGTCCGGGTCTACGATCACGGTCGGGCGGCCGGAATCGGCCTGCTCGCGGATCCGGATATCCAGCGGCAGCGCGCCGAGGAGCTCGACGTCATAGTCCTTGCCCATCTTTTCGCCGCCGCCGGCGCCGAAGATGCGCTCCTCGTGGCCGCACTTGCTGCAGATGTGCGTGCTCATGTTCTCGACGATGCCGAGGATCGGTATGCCGACCTTGTCGAACATCTTGAGGCCCTTGCGCGCGTCGATCAGCGCGATGTCCTGTGGAGTCGTGACGATGACGGCGCCGGTGACCGGGACGCGCTGCGCGAGCGTGAGCTGGATGTCGCCGGTGCCGGGCGGCAGATCGACCACGAGATAGTCGATGTCGCGCCAGTTGGTGTCGTTCAGCAGCTGCTCGAGCGCCTGCGTCACCATCGGGCCGCGCCACACCATCGGCGTCTCGGTGTCGATGAGGAAGCCGATCGACATGGCCTGTATGCCGTGCCCTTCCATCGGCTCGATCTTCTTGCCGTCCTTCGATTCGGGACGGCCGCTGATGCCGAGCATCATCGGCTGCGACGGTCCGTAGATGTCCGCGTCGAGCACGCCCACCGACGCGCCTTCGGCCGCGAGCGCGAGCGCGAGGTTCACGGCCGTAGTGCTCTTGCCCACGCCGCCCTTGCCGGAAGCGACCGCGATGATGTTGCGCACATTGGGGATGAGTTTCACGCCGCGCTGCACGGCGTGCGAGACGATTTTCATCGTCACGTTGACGTTCGCCTCCGCAACGCCGGGGATGCTTTTCAGCTTGGCCGTGACTTCCTTGCGTATGGGCTCTATCTGGCTCCTGGCCGGGTAGCCCAGCACGATGTCGACCGACACGCGGTCGCCGTCGATCTTGATGTTCTTGGCCGACTTCCCGGTGACGTAGTCCTTGCGGGTGTTCGGGTCGGTCAGTTGCTTCAGCGCGTCCTGGATTTGCTGCTCGGTGACTGCCATGGCGGATCCTCAAGCTGGGGGTGCGGGCAAGCGCGGCATTCTAGCAGAGGCGTCGCCCTCGCCCTATAGGTAGGGGCGGCCCGGCGCGGGTTAAAGTTCCCCCGTTTGTTACAATTCATGCTTTCCCTCGCTGCATCCTCCGAAATGCGCCGCCGCATCCTCGTCACTTCCGCCCTCCCCTACGCCAACGGCGCCATCCACTTGGGCCACCTGGTCGAGTACATACAGACCGACATCTGGGTGCGCTTCCAGAAGCTGCAGGGCCACGAAGTCCATTACGTCGGCGCGGATGATACGCACGGCACGCCGATCATGCTGCGCGCCGACGCCGAGGGCATCACGCCGGAGCAGCTCATCGAGCGCGTGTGGCACGAGCACAAGCGCGACTTCGACGGCTTCATGGTGGGCTTCGACCATTACTACAGCACGAACTCGCCGGAAAACCGCGCGTTCTGTGAGGACATCTACCGGCACCTGAAGGCGCAGGACCTCATCGCCGTGCGCTCGGTCGAGCAGTTCTACGACCCGTTGAAGCAGATGTTCCTGCCGGACCGCTACATCAAGGGCGAGTGCCCGAAGTGCGGCGCGAAAGACCAGTACGGCGACTCCTGCGAAGTGTGCGGCGCGACCTACAGCCCGACCGATCTGAAGAATCCATACTCCACCGTCTCGGGCGCGGCGCCGGTGCGCAAGGCCTCGGAGCACTACTTCTTCAAGCTGTCCGACGCGCGATGCGAGAGCTTCCTGCGCCAGTTCACGCAAGGCGAAGGTCGCCTGCAGAACGAAGCAGCCAACAAGATGAAGGAATGGCTGGGCGAGCCGGGCGAAGCGAAGCTCTCCGACTGGGACATCTCGCGCGACCCGCCCTACTTCGGCTTTGCGATTCCCGGCACGGACAACAAGAAGTTCTTTTACGTGTGGCTGGACGCGCCGGTCGGCTACTTCGGCAGCTTCCTAAACTACTCAAAGACCTTGCGAGGGGTGGCTCGGTTAGCTCGGAATGGCGACAAAGTTGAAGACTACCTAAGAGCCAACAATGTCACTGCGCAGGAACTCGCACATTTGTTGGATTCTAGCCAGCAACGACCGGCTACTGAGTTAGTTCACTTCATTGGCAAGGACATCCTGTACTTCCATGCGCTGTTCTGGCCCGCGATGCTGCACCACGCCGGCTATCGCACGCCGACGCGCATCTACGCGCACGGCTTCCTCACCGTGAACGGCGAGAAGATGTCGAAGTCGCGCGGCACCTTCATCACCGCGCAGAGCTATCTCGAGCAGGGCCTCAATCCCGAGTGGCTGCGCTACTACTATGCGGCGAAGCTCAATGAGACGATGGAAGACATCGATCTCTCGCTCGACGACTTCGTGGCCCGGGTGAACTCGGACCTCGTCGGCAAATACGTGAACATCGCGAGCCGCTGCGCGGGATTCATTAACAAGCAATTCGGCGGCAAGCTGAGCAAGTTGCTGCCTCACGAATGGGGTTCGCACCTTCGGGACAAGTTTATGTCCGTCCAAACATGGAAAAGAATTGGACTTCTTTATGCTGATCGTGAGTACGGCAAAGCCGTGCGGGAAGTCATGCAACTTGCCGACTTGGCAAATCAGTACATCGACGAGAAGAAACCATGGGACCTCGCTAAACTTAGCGGAACTTCGGAAGAGCTTCATCAGGTATGTAGTGTGGCGCTTAATATGTTTTGGCTTCTCACTGTCTACCTGAAACCAGTTCTGCCGAGCGTGGCCGCTACAGTTCAAGAATTCCTGCAGTTAAGTGACAAACAAATGCAATGGGATCAGAACGATTCCCTATTTAACGGTCATCAGATAAGACCTTACTCGCACCTCATGACGCGCGTCGAGGCGAAGCAGATCACCGCGCTGGTCGACGCGAACAAGGAAAGCCTCAAGCCCGCCGCACCGCCCGCGCAGCCGCATTCGCAGCAGCGTCACGCACAGCATCAGGAGAAAGCCGTGGAAGCAGCCGCACAACCCGTGACGATCGGCATCGACGATTTTTCGAAGGTCGATCTGCGCATCGCGAAAATCGTCAACGCCGAGCACGTCGAAGGCGCAGACAAGCTGTTGAAGCTCACGCTCGACGTCGGCCCGCTCGGCACGCGGCAAGTGTTCGCCGGCATCAAGTCCGCCTACGATCCCGAGACGCTCAAGGGACGGCTCACGATCGTGGTCGCCAATCTCGCGCCGCGCAAGATGAAGTTCGGCATGTCCGAAGGCATGGTGCTCGCCGCGTCGGGCGATGCGCCGGGACTGTTCCTGCTCTCGCCCGACAGCGGCGCGCAGCCGGGAATGAAGGTCAAGTAAACCGTAGCCCGGCCGTCAATCGGCGGCCGGCGTGAATTGCGAATTCCGCAGCTCTCCGTTACGACGGACCATCTTACCCGACCGTGGCCGGGTGGACTCCATCATGCGGAGTACGCCTTGACGCTCGATGCAGCCCTCATAGAATGAAATGCCGACGGATCCGCAGAAGACCCGCGGCCCGGCACGCAGGCGCTCGTCTCAGCCATTCGTCGCATCGACTACAAAAGGTAGGCCGCGTTGAAAACCATCACCCGCTTTCCCTGCCAGTACACCGAGACGGAAGACTGCTGGATACCCATGCCGGACGGCGTGACGCTCGCCGCGAAGCTGTGGCTGCCGGACATCGCGCAGAAGAAGCGCGTGCCGACCATCATCGAAGTGATTCCCTATCGCAAGCGCGACATCTACGCGCCTCGCGACGCGATGCATCACCGCTACTTCGCCGGCCACGGCTACGCCACGATGCGCGTGGACATGCGCGGCTCGGGCGATTCCGACGGCATCCAGGGCGTGTTCGCGATCGGCGACGAAGCGGCGGATACGGTTGAAGTGCTGAAGTGGATCGCGCAGCAGCCGTGGAGCGACGGCCAGGTCGGCATGTTCGGCATCTCGTGGGGCGGCTTCCAGGGAATACAGACCGCGAATCGCGCGCCGCGCGAGCTCAAGGCCGTGGTCGCGCAATCGTTCGCGCCCGACCGCTACCGCTACAGCCAGGTCTATCGCGGCGGCTGCGTGCTGCTGCGCTCCATCCGCTGGTCGAGCCAGCTTTTCGGCTACAAGTCGCGTCCGCCCGATCCGCTGCTCGTCGGCGATCGCTGGCGCGAAATGTGGATGGCGCGCCTCGAGCACGACATGCCGCAGATCGCCGCCGCGCTCAAGCACCAGACCTTCGACAAGTACTGGCGCGAGCGCGCGATCGACTACGGCAACATCAAGGCGCCCTTCTATGCCGTGAGCGGCTGGGCCGACGGCGCTTACGTCGGCTCGGTGGGCGAGTCGCTGCAGAAGCTTACGTCGCCGTCGAAAGGCCTCATCGGTCCCTGGGGTCACCGCTACGGCCACCTCGGCATGCCGGGCCCGGCGATCGGCTTCCTGCAGGAATCGCTGCGCTGGTTCGATCAATGGATGCGCGGCAAGGATACCGGCATCATGCGCGAGCCGAAGCTCGTCGCCTGGATGCCGCGCTCGGCGCCCGCGAAGACGTATTACGCCGAATCGCCAGGCCGCTGGATCGCCGAGGACGCATGGCCTTCGCCGCGTATCAAGGACAGGCGTTTCTTCCTCACCGCCGACGGCACGCTTGCCGACAAGGCGGGACGATCGAGCCCGCGTACGTGGAAATCGCCGCAGACGCTGGGCCTCGCCTGCGGCGAGCTGATGCCGTGGTTCCAGCACGGTCCGAGCCCCGAGCTGCCCGGGGATCAGCGCATGGATGACGGGCAATCGCTGTGCTTCGACAGCGCGCCGCTGAAGCAGGATCTCGAAATCCTCGGCACCGCCACTGCCGATCTCGTGCTCGCGGTCGACCGCCCGGTTGCGTTCATCTGCGTGCGCGTGTGCGACGTCGCGCCCGATGGCGCATCGACGCGCGTCACGTATGCCGTGTTCAACCTCGCGCACATCAAGGGTTCCGACAAGGCGGTGCGACTCAAGCCCGGCGTGGAATACAAGGTGCGCTTTCCGCTGGTGGACAGCGCGTACTCATTCGCCAGGGGCCATCGCATCCGCGTCGCGGTCTCGACGACGTACTGGCCGCTCATCTGGCCGTCGCCCGAGCCGGTCACGCTGACCCTCGTCGCGGGACGCAGCTCGATCGCGCTTCCCGTGCGTCCGCGCAGCCGCAAGGACGACACGCCGCCGAAATTCAAGGCGCCCGAGTCCGCGCCTGCATTCACGAAGACGGCGCTCACGCCCGGCAACCGCAATCGAACCATACACACCGACCTCGGCAAAGGTGAGACGGTGGTGCACATCACCGACACCAGCGGACGCAACCGCTACGACGACATCGATCTCATCGCCGAGGCGCGCTCGACCGAGCGCTACAGCGTGGTCGACGACGATCCGCTGTCCGCCACCGCCCAGGTCACGTGGATGTGGGAATTCGAGCGCGGCGAGTGGCGCATACGCACGGAAAGCCGCACGCACGTCACGTGCACCAAACGCGAATTCGTGATCCGCGCGCGGCTGGAAGCCTACGAAGGCGACAGGAAGGTGTTCGAGCGCGATTTCGAGGAGCGCGTGGCGCGCAACGGCACCTGAGCAGCCTCACCACCAAGGTCACAAAGGACACCAAGGAAAGACAAGTTCGGTGTAACCACCCGATGCCGGCCCGGGTTGGACAATGACGAGGAGAACGAAGCCGTGAACCCAGCGACCGTCATGAGCCTGTTTCTGGCGGCGGCGTGCGCCGTCTCCGCCGCGCATGCGCAGCAGTATCCGCGCCGCCCGGTCACGCTCGTCGTTCCCTTTCCGCCGGGCGCAGCGACCGACGCCTTCGCGCGCGTGATCTCGCGCCGCATGGGCGAAGTGCTCGGCCAGCAGTTCGTCGTGATGAACCGCGACGGTGCGGCGGGCATCATCGGCACCGAGCTCGTGGCGCGCGCAACGCCCGACGGCTACACGCTGCTGTGGGGAACATCATCAGGCATGGCGATCATGCCGGCGTTGAAGACCAGGCTGCCTTTCGATCCGCAACGCGACTTCGCGCCCGTCAGCCTCGGCGCAAAGCTCGCGTACGTGCTGGTCGTCCATCCGTCCGTGCCTGCGAACAGCGTGAAGGAGCTCATCACTCTCGCGAAAGCGCGGCCGGGAAAATTGAATTTCGCTTCCGCAGGCACGGGCGGCGCGCCGCATCTCGCGGGTGAGCTGTTCAATACCATGGCGGGCATCAACATCATGCATATTCCATATCGGGGCACGGCGCTCTTCGCCACCGATCTCGTCGCAGGCCAGGTCGATCTCGCCTTCGCGAGCCCGGTCACCACGCTGCCGTTCACGCGCAACGCGCGGCTCAAGCCGCTCGGCGTCACGGTGACGACGCGGCTCGACGTCTATCCCGACGTGCCGACCGTCGCCGAGGCCGGCCTGCCCGGCTACGAGCTCACGCAGTGGTACGCGATGCTCGCGCCGGCGCACACGCCGCAGGACATCGTCGGCATACTGAATGGCGCGATGCGCAAGGCGCTCGACGACGCCGACGTGAAGAGACGCCTCACGAGCGAAGGCGGGCTGCCTGCCCCGACGTCGCCAGAAGGGCTCATGACGTTCATACGCAACGAGACCGCGACGTACGAGAAGATCATCAAAAGTGCCGGCATAAAAACCGAGTAGCTGAGGAGAGCCCATTGCGAGTCACCACCCTCATCGCCACGGCCTGTGCCGCGGCAGTCATCGTTTCGACCGGGCCGACGCATGCCGCGGAATGGAAGCCCGACCGCACGCTGGAGCTCATCGTCCCCACCGGTCCGGGCAGCGGCGTGGACAATACCATGCGCACGCTGCAAATGATCCTGCAGAGCAACAAGCTCGTGGATCAATCCATCGTCGTCACGAACAAGCCGGGCGGCAGCTACGGCGTGGCGCTCAACTATCTCGGCCAGTTCAACGGCGACGCGCACCGCGTCATGGTGCAGACCTCCACGCCGCTGTCGGCGCTGGTGGTCGGTCAGCTCAACGTGAAGTACTTCGAGCTGACGCCGGTCGCAAACCTGATCACCGAGCCGATTGCCTTCATCGCGCGCACGGAATCGACCATCACGAGCGGCCAGGAGATGGCGAAGCGCATCAAGGCCGATCCGTCGTCGGTGAGCATCGCGCTCGCCGCGGCGCGCGGCAACGCGTACCACATCGCGTCCGCCCTGCTCGCGAAAGCCGTCGGCGCGGACATCAGGAAGCTCAGGATCGTGGTGTTCAACTCTTCGAGCGAGGCGATCGCCGCGCTGCTCGGCGGACACGTCGACGTGGTGTCGGCAACACCGGGCGCTTTCCTGCCGATGGCGGAAGCGGGCAAGGTGCGCTTCCTGGGTCTCGCGTCCCCGAAACGCCTGAGCGGCCCTCTCGCGCAGGTGCCGACGCTCAAGGAGCAAGGGCTGGACGTGGTGTTCGACGTGCCGCGCAGCCTGATCGGCCCGCGCGGCTTGAGCGCGGCGCAACTCGCGTACTGGGACAACACGCTGCGGAAAATGATGCAGACGCAGGCGTGGAAGGACGCGGTGCAGAAGAACCAGTGGGAAGAGGATTACAAGAACAGCGCGGAGCTGGCGAAGAGCCTGAAAGCCGAGCACGAGATTCTTCGCGACGTGCTCACCGAGCTCGGCATGGCCAAGGGCCAGTAACGGGAACCGGAACGCGCGTCGCCACAAGCGCAGCAGACGTCGCGCGCTTTATCGAAACGCAGGGCGGGAGTAAAGTGCGCGCTCTGAAGCGCGCGGCTTGCCGCCTGCGCTCACATGATGGACCACCGCCGCGAGTCGCGCGAGGAACATGATGGCCAGCAGACAACAACGCAAAGTGATCGTCATCGGCTGCGGCATGGGAGGCATGGCCGCGGCGGCGTCGGCTCTGCAGCACGGCGCGGCGGTGACGCTGATCGAGCGCGCGCCGCGCGAAGAACGCGGCGGGCAGACGCGCTACACCGAAGCTTACTTCCGAATGAAGAGCGAGCACGAGGTCACCGACGACTTCGAGTCGCACCTCGCGCAGAATGCGAGCGGCCATATCGACCCCTCGCTCGTGCACGAGACGGCGAAGGCGTACGAGACCTGGCCCGCGGTCGTGCGCGCCCTGAGCTTCGACGACCCCGAGTTCATCTCGACCTTCGCGGCGGCAGCCGGCCCAACGGTGCAATGGCTCAAGTCGTTCGGCGTGCGCTTCGATTTCCTGCCGACCCAGTTCCTGACAAAGTCGCAGCCTCGGCTGCTGCCGGTCGGCGGCGGTCTCGCGCTCATCGAAGCGCTCGCGGCGTACGCCGAGCAGCAGCGCGCCGAATTCGTGTACGACACGGCTGCGACCTCGCTCGTCATCGGCCCGGAAGGCAACGTCGCGGGGGTGAGCGGTTACGGCACGGGCCACCGCGCCTGCCGCTACGAGGGCGATGCGGTGGTGCTGGCGTGCGGCGGCTTCGAAGGCAACGCCGAGATGCTCTCGTGTTATCTCGGGCCGCGCTCCGTGCACCTGCGCCCCGTGTGCCGCGGCGGGCACTACAACAAGGGCGAAGGCATCCGGATGGCGCTCGGCATCGGCGCCGCGCCCTGCGGCGATTACGGCAGCTATCACGCCGAGCCGGTGGACCCGCGCTCGGGCATCGCAGAGCCGTCGGTATTCATCTTCCCGTACGGCGTGCTGGTCAACCTCGACGGCCGCCGCTTCACCGACGAGGCGCCCGGCACCGTGGACGCGTACTACGAGCGGGTCACGCGCGAGATCTACAGCCAGCGCAACGGCATCGCCTATGCCGTGCTCGACGCGAAGCACACGCGCATCCCCAACTACCGCCTCGGCATACGGTCGGACCAGCCGCCCGTCGTCGCTTCGACGATGGAGGAACTCGCGGGCAGGATCGGAATCGATGCGGGCATGCTCGGCACAACCATCGCCGAGTACAACGCGGCCTGCCGCAAAGGCCCGTTCAGGCCGCTGGAGCTCGACCGCCTCGCGACCGAAGGTCTCGCGCCGCGCAAATCGAACTGGGCGCATCCGCTCGACGAGCCGCCCTTCCACGCCTATCCGGTGATCTCCTCCAACGTCTTCACCTTCGGCGGGCTCAAGGTCGATCGCCACGCCCGCGTGCTCGACGCGCAGGGCGAGCCTATACGCGGGCTGTACGCCGCGGGCGAGATCATCGGCACGTACTACGGCAACTATACCGGCGCGACCTCGGTGCTGAAGGGCGCCGTGTTCGGCAGGATCGCGGGCGCGCATGCGGCGCAACTGCCGTGAGCCGGCGCCGTGGAGGCTGCTCTGATCTGCAATCGTTACCCGGGACCGCCATGAATACGAACAACAGGATGATGGCGGCGTGCCGCGCGTCGCTCGCCGTGCTGTGCTTCGCTGCCGCCGCTGCCGCCGCGCAGACCTATCCCACCAAGGCGATCCGCATCGTCGTCGGCTTCCCGCCCGGCGGCGCCACCGACGTCGTCGCCCGCGCCCTCGGGCAGAAGCTGTCCGAGGCCGTCGGCCAGCCGGTGGTGATCGACAATCGTGCCGGTGCCGCAAGCAACATAGCCTCCGAGCACGTCGCCACCGCGGCGAAGGACGGCTACACGCTGCTCATGGGCACGATCTCGCTCGCCATCAATGCGACGCTCTACAGGAAGCTGCCGTACGACGCGGCGAAGGATCTTGCGCCCGTGACGCAGGCGACAAGCGCGCCCTTCATGCTGGTGGTGCATCCGTCGGTTCCTGCGCACTCGGTGAAAGAGTTCATCGCATTCGCAAGAGCGAAGCCGGGGCAGCTCAACTACGCCTCGGCAGGCAACGGCTCCGGCGCGCATCTTTTCGCCGCGATGTTCGGCAGCATGGCGGGCATCAAGATCGTGCACGTGCCGTACAAGGGCGCCGCACCGGCGACGACGGCGGTACTCGGCGGCGAAACGCCGTTCATGCTGGACAACATCGTCACGACGCTGCCGCTCGCGCAATCGGGCAAGTTGCGCGCGCTCGGCGTGACCACCATCAGGCGCGCCGCTGCGGCGCCCAACATACCGACCATCGCCGAAGCGGCCGTGCCCGGCTACGATGCGAACTCGTGGTTCGGACTGTTCGCGCCGGCCGGCACTGCGTCCGCCGTCGTCTCGCGCCTGCACGGCGACCTTGTGAAGATCCTCAGGGCGCCCGACGTGCGCGAGCGCCTTGCGAGCCTGGGTTGCGAGCCGGCCGGCACGAGCCCCGCCGACTTCGGCGCCTTCTTCCGCGCCGAGGTCGTGAAGTGGGGCAAGGTCGTGCGCGAGTCGGGCGCGCAGATCGATTGAAAACGCGTATCGGCGCGGATCGCCGTTCGCCAAGCACCGCTCACCCATGAGGGGCAGACCATGCGCATCTGGCACCAGAGCTTCACCGTCCTCGAGCAGCTACCGGCGTATGCCGAAGGCTTGAGGCAGCATTTCAGGAAGGTCGCGCGGCCCGACACCGAGGTCGTGATGCACGGCATGCACGCCGAGACCTACAAGACGAACTATCCTGGCGTGGACATCCGCTACGGCTACGTGCAGTACCTGCACGGCCAGCAGTTCGTGATGGGCGGCATGGCGGCGGAAGAGCGCGGCTACGACGCCTACGCCATCATGAGCATTCCCGAGCCCGGCCTGCGCGAGACGCGCAGCATCGTGAACATCCCCGTGGTCGGCTACGGCGAGAGCGCGATGCTCACCGCGTGCATGCTCGGCGAGCGCATCGGCGTGCTCATGTTCATCGAGGGCATGCGCGGCGTGATCGAGGAGAACGTGCGCCGCATGGGACTCGCGGGCCGCTTCGCCGGCGCGCATTTCGTCGGCTTCACGTTCAACGACGTGCTGCAGGCGTACGACCAGCCGGGGCCGCTGCTCGACCGCTTCCGCGAAGCGGCGCGCGGCCTCATCCGCCAGGGCGCGGACGTGATCATACCCGGCGAGGCGCCGCTCAACCTGCTGCTCGCGCGCAACGGCATCAACCGCGTGGACGACGTGCCGGTGATCGATTCGCTTGCCGCGACCATCAAGATGGCCGAGACCATGGTGGACCTGCGCCGCACGACCGGTGTCGCGCCGTCGCGCAACGGCTACTTCACCGCGCAGCCGCCGCGCAGCCGCGTGAAGGAGCTGCTCGATCTCTACGGCATATCCCGGCTCGCGCCGCCGGCGGAACGGTCCTGATGCCGCTCGACGGACGTGTGGCGCTCGTGACGGGCGCCGCCGGCGGCATCGGCGGTGCGGTCGCGCGCGAGCTCGCAGCCCAGGGCGCGGATGTGTGCCTCGCCGACTGCGCTGCCGTCGACGCGCTTGCGGCCGAGCTGCGCGCAACGGGACGCAAAGTACACGCGATCCGCATGGACGTGACGCAAGGCAACGCGGTGCGCGCAGGCGTCGAGTCGGTCGTTGCGACGCTCGGGCGCCTCGACATTCTCGTCAACGTCGCGGGCACGGTGTCCTTCGGCGCGGCGCAAACGATCGCCGAGGACGAGTGGGACCGCGTGCACGCGATCAATCTCAGGGGCACGTTCCTCTGCTGCCAGGCGGCGATCGTGCCCATGCGCAGCCGGCGTTACGGACGCATCGTCAACATCGGCTCGATACTCGGAAAGAACGGCGGCAACGCGCGTCCCTGGATTGATCCCTCGGAGCAGGAGCGCGCGGCGAACGTCGCGTACGGCACGTCCAAGGCCGGCGTGCATGCGCTGACGTTCTACCTCGCGAAAGAGCTGGCGCGCGACGGCATCACCGTCAACGCGGTGGCGCCGGGGCCGGTCGCGTCCGCGATGACGGCGGATTTTCCAGAGCGGCTGCGCGCGCTCATTCCCGCGGGACGCATGGGCGATGCGGCGGAAGTGGCGAAGGCGTGCGCGTTCCTGGCGCAGGAGTCGTCGGCGTTCATCACCGGCGAAATCCTGGACGTGAACGGCGGCATGTGGATGGATTGAACTGTCTGCACCTGGTGTGGGAGATCATCATGCCTAAGAACAACTGGAGCCGTCTGCCGTTACTGGCGGCGTTTGCAAGCGTAATGGCAGTCGCGGGGAACGCGATGGCCGCCGACGCCTACCCGACCAAGCCGGTGCGGCTTATCGTCGGCTTCGCGCCCGGCGGCGGCACCGACATCATCGCGCGCGCCATCGCCCAGCGCCTGACTGCGCTCATGGGGCAGACGTTCGTCGTGGACAACCGGCCCGGCGCGGGCGGCGTGATCGGCGGCGAGATCGTCGCGCATGCAGCGCCCGACGGCTATACGCTGCTCATGGGCACGCCCGGCCCGCTCACCATCAACCCCAACCTGCGCCGGAACATGCCGTACACGCTCGCCGACTTCGCGCCGGTGAGCCAGGCGACCGTGAGCCCGTTCATCCTCGTCGTGCATCCTTCCGTCGCCGCCAGGTCCGTGAAGGAGCTCATTGCGCTCGCGAAGGCGAAGCCGGGATCGCTCAACTACGGCTCCGCGGGCAACGGCTCGGTGGCACATCTTGCGACCGAGCAGTTCAAAGCGCTCGCCGGCATCGACATTGCCCACGTGCCGTACAAAGGCAGCGGCCAGTCGATCGTCGATCTCATCGCCGGGCAGGTCCAGATCCTCATCGAGAACGCCCCCGTCGTGCTGCCGCAGATACGCGCAGGGAAGGTGCGCGCGCTCGCGGTCGGGACGAAGAAGCGCTCGAGCCTCGTACCCGAGCTGCCGACGATGCAGGAGGCGGGAGTGCCGGGTTATGAGCAGAGCACCGCCGCGGGCGTCCTCTCGCCGCGCGGCACGCCGCTGGCGATCGTGACGACGCTCAACAAGGCGATCGTCCAGGTCGTGCACGAGCCTGCCGTCGTAGATATCTTCGCCAGGCAGGGCGTGGAGACGGTCGGCAGCACGCCGCAGCAGTACGCCGAGCATCTGTGCACGGAGCTGGCGCAGATCGGCAAGCTGATCAAGGCCGCCGGAATACAAATCCAATGAGGCGGGAGGCGGATAGGAAGTGGTCGCCGCCTGCAAGAACGCCGCACCGTTCACGTTTGACAGTTAATGGCACGTAAAGGAGCAACGATGGCCTCCATCTATCTCGTCCTCGACATGGAGAACGATCTCATCAACGAGCAGGGCCCGAACGGCAAGACGCCGCTCGGCGAGCAGGTGAAAAGCCGCGGCATCGTCGCGCGCACCGCGAAGGCGATCGCGAAAGCGCGCGCAGCGGGCGTGCTCGTGGGCTACGTGCGCGTCGGCTTCTCGCCGGATTACCGCGAGTGCCCGGCGGCCTCGCCGGTGTTCGGTCCGGCGAAGAAGAACGGTCTCTTCAAGCTCGGCGCGTGGGGCACCGAGATCCATCCCGACATCGCGCCGAAGGACGGCGACCTCATGATCGTGAAGCACCGCGTGAGCCCGTTCTACTCCACGACGCTGGAAGCGCAGCTGCGCGCGCAGGGCGTGACGAAGATCTACTGCTCGGGCGTATCGTCGCAGGCGGTGGTGCAGGCGACGGTGCGCGACGGACACGACCGCGACTACGAAATGATCGTGCTGGAGGACTGCTGCGCGGCGCACTCGGCGGAAGAGCACAAAAACTCCATCGGCAGCATCTCGCGCTTCTGCACGGTGACGACTTCCGGGGAGGTGAGCTTCGCCTAGAAGCAGCAAGAGCATCACGAAAAGCCATTCACCACGGAGGACACGGAGGAGCACGGAGGAAAGCCAGGACATTTTCAGTAAGACGCTCACGACTGCGGAGTGCATGAGCTTACGGCTTCACAGAGCAACTCTTGCTGGAGCCTGCATCGCCAGATCATGAAATTCGAGTGGCGCGAAGTCCCGGCATAGGGATCAGTTCTCGCGCCGTGCTGCCCGTTGGTGAGAACAAGCCGCGCTCGATCCGCTACGGCCGGATCCTGTTCAACTTCATCCGGACGGCATCGGCGAACAACTGGCGTGCATTTCCGTCATCCTGAAAGGGGGCGGAGGCGCAGACGGTGACTATCGCCATGAACGGGTCGAACAGTTGCCATACTTCGGTGCTGGATGAATACCTGGAGTCGCTGAACAGCGGTAAGGCCTCGGCAAGTCGTGTGACCGCGTTCCGATAATCGCCGACCGCGATGCTGCCGAGCGCCGAATCAATTGCCTTGATTATCGTTTCGACGGCAGCGTGCGTGGTCATTCCAATGCCTCTTGCGATTGACGGGTAATGCACTTCACCTGCACCGCCGGCGACTCCGCGCGCACTGTGCCGACCGTTACCTGATCGCGCCGAATACCTTGCGGACGATATCACTGGCGGCGCCGACGGGATTCTGGCGCAGCGCCTTTTCCTGCTCGCCGATCATCAGATACAAGCCGTCGAGCGCCTTGCTCGTAACGTAACTCTCGATGCTCGCCTGCTCCTTGCCGACGAGGCCGAGCTGCGTGGCCTGGCCTGCAAGACTGTTGTATTGCGTGGCAAGTCCGACGCGATCCGTCGACCGCTTCACGATCGGCAGGAAGCGCTGGGTAAGTTGCGTCTGGGTCGCGCGGCGAAAATAATCCGTCACCGAAGTCTCGCCGCCCGTCAGTATTCCCTTGGCGTCTTGCACCGTCATTTTCTTTGCAGCATCGATGAGCAGGGGCTTGGCCTCCGGCACTGCCGCTTCCGCTGCGTGATTCATCGCCGTCACCAGCTCGTCTGCCTGCTGGCTCATGCCCGCGAATCGCAAAGCGGTCTCCATGCGCTGCAATGCCGGCGGCAGCGGTATTTTCACTTTCGGATTGTTGAGAAAACCGTTGTCTTTTCCCAACTGCGCGACCGCGGCGGCAGAACCGTCGGTCAACGCCTGTCGCAGGCCTGCTACGGCGTCGGCATTGGACAGATCTGCGACGCTGGCGGCGGCTGCACAAATCGCGCTGAACGCGCTGAGAAACAGAAGCGCTGGGAGGCGGCGGTGCATGATGCACTCCAGGGGTCGTAGGAGTTCATCACTATAAGACCATGCCCGACTCATGACCAGCGGTCGTTGCCGGTCGAGCGCTGAGCTAGTCCGCTGGCGGCTCCGCACAGACCTGCTCGTAGCGATATCGCTGCTTCAGCAGTTCGTTGTACTCGTAGACGTCGAGCGTTTTCTCGTACGCTGCGCGCGTAATCTCGACGCGCGGCGTCCAGCAGCCGAGCTTCTGATACGTCGCGATGCACTCCGCCAGAACGTTCTCGTCGATGTCGGGGAAGTACGGCTTCTCCGCTTTCGCGATAGCGGCGGCAGGCGTCTCGTTCATGTAACGCCGCGTCTTGCGATAGGCGCGCATGAACGCCTTCGCCATATCGGTTTTCAGCCACTCGCGAGTCGCTGCAAGACTCGAAAACCCGCAGGGGCCGATCTGCGTTCCGACCTGCGCCACGATTTGCCCGACACCGTCGGCCTGCAGTTGCTGAGGGAACGGGCCCTGCTGCTGCACGTACTGACCCTGCCCCGCCCGAAAGGCTTTATCGATTGCCGCGGCACCGCCGGGACAAATGCGCTTGATCCTGCTGAAGTCGATGCCCGCCTTGTGGCATGCATACTTGAACATCGCGAGCGGCTGGCCGCCCTCGAACATGACGACTTCGGCGCCTTCGAGCTTCTTCCACGTGAAGGCCGGATCGCGCTCGCGTCCGGTAAGAAAGAAGCCGTCCATCTCGTTGATCTGCGCGAAGTGGACCTCGGCGGGGATCTCGCCCTTGTTGAGCGACATGAATCCCTGGCTCAGCGCCGACTGCACGACGTGAGCCGAGCCGTTGTGCAATGCAGTCAGCGCCGAAGCGCCGGGGGGCGCCACCGACCATTCCGGATCGAGGCCTTCCTCTTTGAGGAATCCGCCCGACATCGTCGAGATGAGCGGCGAATAAAACGCGGAGAACAACGTGAACTGGATGCGAATCTTTTCCATGCGACGACTCCTCAGCACCTATCTGCCCACGCTGCTCGTAAACCGGTCTATTCCCGCCTGTCCGCACCTCAGTGATCCGGACCGTCGTTCGCGCGCTTCTTCTGTCGCAGCCTGTCTCGCCAGACAAGGGCAATTGATCGCACCGCAAGAGCAGGGCCACACGAGTTGCCTCCTCCAGAGACCCGAGGCGATAGCATAGCGCGCAATCGTGCCATTTCTGGTGGATGGCCAAGCGCGACATCACCGAGCCGGCGATATACGCGCTCATCGCCGCCCTGCTCCTCGGCTACCGCGTCTTGAGAAGGACTCGCGAAGCAGCGCGCGCTGCGGCAATGCCTGAAGCCATCCGGATTCCACGAAAAGACAGGCTTCCGCGATCGGACTGGCGTGAGGATTGCTTCCCGGATGCGCCTGGTATGCGCAGGAGCAGCACTCGACTATGCGCAGAGAGGTCACTTCGAATGGAAAACGCGGCCAGCGACAAGGTCTTTGCGGGCTCGATTCCGGAGTTGTACGACGAGTATCTCGTTCCGCTGATTTTCGAGCCTTACGCGGCCGACCTCGCTCATCGGCTGGCCGCGATGAACATTGCGCGAGTGCTGGAACTCGCTGCAGGCACTGGCGTAGCGACGAGGGCGATCGCAGCGGCCTTACCCTCCAGCGTCACCATCGTCGCTACCGACCTCAACCAGCCGATGCTGGATCACGCGATGCGCCTGGGAACACGGCGGCCGGTCGACTGGCAGCAGGCCGACGCGCTCGATCTTCCGTTCGCCGACAAGACGTTCGACGCGGTCGTATGCCAGTTCGGGGCGATGTTCTTCCCGGACAAGCGCAAAGCCTTTGCCGAGGCGCGGCGCGTGCTGGCACCGGGCGGCACGTTGATATTCAGCGTATGGGATCGCATCGAGGACAACGAATTCGCCGATGCGGTGACGAGCGCGCTCGCAGAAGTCTTTCCTGACGATCCGCCGCGCTTTCTCGCCCGGACACCTCACGGCTATTTCGACGTGGAGGACATCCGGCGCGATCTCGCCGACGGAGGCTTCGACCATACGCCGCACATCACCACCATCGCGGCGCGCAGCCGCGCCGCACGCAGCGATATTCCCGCCACTGCGTATTGCCACGGAACGCCGCTGCGCAACGAGATCGAAGCGCGGTCTCCCGGTCACCTGGCGCAGGCGACAGCGGTCGCGACCGCCGGCATCACGAAACGATTCGGCGAAGGACCGGTGGACGGGAAAATTCAGGCGCATGTCGTGACGGTTCGAGCCTGAACCTCTTCTCCCCCGACTGACGTCGTCGTCTCTCGCAATGGCGGGCGACACGGCAAAAAAACCACACAGCGACATCAGATTCCGCCCTATGCCGCCCCGCGGCACTGGCTGACGAATTGCGGCATATATTGCAGCTCTTTGCCAACTAATACCTCATGACAACGTCAAGAATCCGGTAACTTCGTCGCTGCCTGACGACACAGGCAAGAGCACTCGAAAACCTGCGCGCTGCGCCCGGCGCGCGAATGAATCGGGAAGAGATGCCATGCAAGAGGCGGTCAAAGACGCGACGAGCGGGCTGCAGCACAGCCTGCATGCCTGGAAAGTGGCGATCGAGCTGCGCGACACGCGGAAGCTGCTCGAAGCGTTCGGGATCTCGCAGCATGGGACGAGAGAGATCGTGCTCGCGGCCGTTCGCGCGCTCCATGAAAGTTTCAGGCGCACGGCCGAGCAGCGGCGGCATATCCTTTTCGATACGCTCCTGTTCCAGCGCCTGCCCGCGGAAAGGCGCCCGGCTTTTGCTGCGGGACTGATCGAGTTGCAGCAAATGTTCTACCTGCAGCGTGTGATCGACATGCTCGAGCAATAGCGGGAGTGCGCCGCGCACCGATCGGCGAGAAGATGGCTCCCTGCCTGATATATGCCGTCGGCACGACTCAGCCGTCCGGCTATCTGTGGCGGTGGGAAACGATTGACGGCACGCGAAGCTCCGACGTGAGCTTTCAGTACTTCCACGACTGCCTGGAACACGCGGCGCAATCGGGACACCAGGTCGACTTGCAAAAGACGATCGAACGCTTGAAAGCGTGCCCTGTCAGTGCGCCGCCGGACGCTGGCGCTCCTCGCCGCGCGAGTTGACGACGACGACAGCCTGGCTGGTGTACCCGTGCTTCGCGGCGTCCGCGAGACAATCCGAGAATGTAGCGAAAGACCCGGCTGACGTTTCCGCCGAGAGATCCCATTCTGTCCTGCGCCAGCTCCAGCGCTCGCCAGACCCGTTGCGCTCGACGTCAAAATCCCAACGCGACATGTCGTCCTCTCATAATGTTGTCGGCCAACAACTCTACGTCACCGAGCTCAAAAACTTGAGGAAGTGCTGCCCGCTCGCGAGAGCAGTCTGTGGACAAGCGCACGAAGCGGTGCGCGCGGCGCGCCGGTGTGTGTATGGACCTACCGGGAATTGCTGAAGCGGCCTGTCACAACCAGAACTGGTCGTTCATCTGCCGCAACCGCTCGACCAGCAGCCGCATCACTTCCAGCGCGAAAAGCGGGGTCTGCTGGACCATGATGAGAAACCGATACTCGTCCACGGCGATGAGGCGGCAATCGGTCTTCGCGACCGCAGTGGCACTGCGCGGCGCGTGGTCGATCAACGCCATCTCGCCGACCAGCGAGCCTGGGCGCACGGTATAGAGGGGGCGGCCGTCCCTGCCCACTTCCACTTCCCCATGCGCGACGACGTACATGAAACGCCCCTGCGATCCCTGCGTAAAAATCGTTGCACCCGCTTCGAACAGCTGACCGCCGTCGCCTTTTTCGAAAAGGAGCCTGAAATCCATTCTCCCCTCCCCGGGGCCATGTACTGGAGGCCGACACGATACTCCGGCGCGGCCCAATATGACAGGGCCATTTCTGCATCTACTGCCTGGGCGGCGCCGGCCACTTGATGAAAGGCATCGGACTGCGATCGGTCGCCTTGCCTTCCGCAGGCGCTACCGTGCCGCTGTATGCAAGCCCGCAGGCCATTACCGCCGCCAGATACCTCGCTCTGCGCATCTCTGCTCCTCCATAGAAAAAGAGATCGGGCCGGCAATTCTGGCGCGGGCGCTCAACAGAGCGTTGCCGGCAAGCAGGGCGCGTTGGAGTAAGCGACAATAGCGCGCAATAACACGCCGCCCAGGGAGAAGCGCTCATGAAGACGCACGCATTGCGCCGCCGCATCCTGGCCGCGCGCATTCTTGTATTGTCCACCGCCGCGCTGACCGTTCTGCCAGCCCTCGCCCAGATGGACAGCGGGCCGAAAACCGAGAAAACCTACGGCATCGGGCTTCCGCGCAATCATGCATCGACGTTGTTCAGGGACGCCGATTATCCGGTCTTCGCCCTGAAGCCGGGGCAGGAGGCGTACCGGGACATCGACGGCGCACGCATGAAGCGCGACGTCATTGCCCTGACGCAAATCGCGCTGAAACATAGAGACAACGTCAACAGGCAGTTCTGGGGACGATTTCCCGGCACCGACGCCGATAAAGCGGGCATCAAGTACATGACCGACGAGTTCACGCGCCTCGGCATGACGTTCAGGACTTATCCGTACACGCTGCCGCGCGACTGGCGCCCGAAGAGCTGGGACGCAAGTTACGTCTCGTCGAGCGGCGCGAAAATCGACTTGATGACCGTGTTCCCCGTTTCAGGCACGAAAGGCACAGTTCCCGAAGGCATCACGGCCGGAGCCGTCTGGGTGGGCGTCGGCGCCGAACCCGATTTCCTGGGCCGCGACGTCAAAGGCAAGGCCGTCATCATCTACAGCACCTTCGTTCCCGGCGGGCGCAGCCACTCGGCATCCGATCGCTCGGGTCTCTTCGATGCGAACACACGCGCGGAGAAACTCGGCGCTGCCATGGTGATCAACGTCATGGCCGTTCCCGGCAACGGTCACTTTCAGCCGGAAGGCGGCTTGCGCAAGATCCCGCAAATGACGATCAGCCAGGACGAAGGCTTCGCGCTGCGGGACCGGCTCGGCAAGGGGGAGAAGGTCGCGCTCACGCTGCGGCTCGACATTCCGCCGCTGACGAACGTGCAAACGGCTTACGTCATCGCCACGCTGCCCGGCCAATCCGACGAGCAGATCATGCTGAACGTGCATACCGACGGCTATTTTCAAGCTGCGACGGACAACAATTCAGGCATGGCTGCAGCGCTCGAGCTCGCGCGCCATTACGCCGCGCTGCCGAAGGAGAAGCGGCCGCGCACGCTCGCCTTCGTCCTGTTCCCCGATCACCATCACGGCGAAATCGCGCACCGCATGAAGGGCGGCATCGACCAGACCTACGACTGGAGCAAGGTTGCGCTGAAACTCACCATAGAGCATCCGTCCGAGACTTCGCTTTACATGTACAACTCGGCGCTCACGGCGACGAACAACCTGAGCGCCGTGCGCTTCAACGCGCTGGGCAGCCCCGAGTTCGAGAACATGGCGCTGGAACAGCTGCGCGACTTCGGCGTGTCGGTGTACGGCGTAGAAGACGGGCCGAAGAACGGCAGCTTCGCGCCGTCCTTCCACATCATCAACCACGTCGTGTATCACACGAGCCTCGACACGCCGGAGCTCGTCCCCGCCGAAGGCATGCAGCGCTCGGTGCGCGCGTTCGCCTCCATCATCGATCACGTCAACCGCATGACGCTGGCCGAGGTGCGCGGGCCGAATTTCCCGCCGAAGGACGGGCGCGGAACGGTGATGGGACCCATGGGCATGGGCGCGTCCATCGCAGCGACGGGACCGACGAGCGCGCCGACGGAGTAGGAGTTCGGTCTTTCATCCTGTAAATCATGTAAATCCTGTCATGGGTTCAGGCGTTTTTGAGATGAGTTCCAGACACGCTCGGTCAGCCGCGCACGAAGAGTGTTTTCAGCGCCCAGTGCGTGGGTAGATAAATACAGAGTGGAAAAGCGAGCATGAGAAGCGCGAGATAGGTGCGCGGCTTCACCCACTCCTGCTGCTTGCCCCAGCCGCGCACCCAGTTGATGTTTTCATCTCCCGGCCGCAATACCGCGTAGGTGAGCGGCAGGACCACCCACGCCACCGCCGTCTGCATCGCGAGCGCGCGCTCGTCGTAACCAAGCCGCTGCAGCATCCAGAGCATGACGAGCGGCAAAGCGATGTGGAACAGCGACAGCGCCCGCAGGAACAGCGGCTTGCGCGGGTCGAACATGTAGCCCGCGAGGTTGGTTGCGTGCACGCCGAAGAGGAGCCTCGCGAAGAAGCTCACATTCCACAGCACCTCGGGCAGCAGCACGCCGACAGCCATCATGCTGACCAGCAGCGGACTCTCCAGCCACAGCGCGATACCGGTCGTGAGCAGCGCGATGTCGGAGAACCACAAAAAGTTGCGCCACCCGTAGTAGCGCCAGTACACCGGCACGACAGCCGCGATCAATGCCGTATAGACAATCCTGATCCAGAGGTCCATGTCACGGTCCGCCGCGGCCATCGAGCAGTCGCCGCAGGCGGTTCGGATAGTCGGTGTAGATACCGCTCACGCCCGCGGCCATGAGCCGCGACATGCGTTCCGGGTCATTTACCGTCCATACGTAGACGTCGTAACCGGCGTCGCGCACTTCGGCAATCGTCTCGCGATCGAGCATCCCTGTCACTGCGCCGAATCCCATGGCGTCCCCATCCTCTCCACAGGCAGGGCTGTACGCCGAGGCACCGAGCCGCGCGAGATAATCAGCCGGACGAAACAGGCGGTCGCTCGTCAGGACCGCGGTCCTCACCTCGGGCGCGAGTGTCCGGATGCTCGCCAGCGACACGTGATCGAACGACGACACCAGCGCCGCGTGCGTCATGTCCGCGTCGCGTATGTGCCCGACCACTTTCGCGGCGAGCTGCGGGTAGAAACGCGGTATCTGCTTGAGCTCGATGTGTATGGCGAGACCGAGGCGCTTGCATGTCTGCAGGCAATCGATGAGAAGCGGCACTTGCACCGCGCCCGACGCATAACGCCTCCTGCCCTCGCGACCGATAAAAGCCGCGTCCTCCTCCTCCGTCAACGACTGCAGCCAGGATTGCCTCCCGGACGGGGTCTTCGCCAATTCCGCTACGAACCATCTTCCGGCATCGAGCGACCGTATCTCAGCCGCCTCGAACTGGAAGACACGCCACGGTGCGCGGTCGGGAAACCGGCTGCGCGCATCGGTGCAACGCACGAGATCGTCGTCATGAATGACCACGACACTGCCGTCGGCGCTCATCTGCACGTCGATCTCTACCGCATCTGCGCCGAGTTGAGCCGCTTTCTCGATGGCTTCCAGCGTATTCTCGGGCGCCACGTTGCGCGCGCCGCGATGTGCGATGTTGAGCACAGTATCTCCGCGCGAGGCATCGTCCGTCACATGCCGGCCTCGTAACACTGCATTGAAGCACGAATCAGCTCGTTGTATCGAGGCTCACCGCGACGAGGTGCCCGCCTCGCAGCTGCATTTGCGCTCGGCATGGCGGTCATCGACAACGCGCGCAAGGCCGCACGATAGCAGGCGGCGCCGTAAGCTGCCGCATCGCGAGAGCAGCTGCCAAAACGCGTCACTATGTGCCGCACCTCGGCTGCCGCGTGCCGCTGAAAATGTCGATTCAGCGCCATGCGAGCGTCATTCCGTGACGTTTGCCTCAATCCGCGCGATAACTACGGCGTGGCATACGAATTGCGAAGAGCTCCGCAGCGCGTGATATGCGGAGAGCATCTTGGACGCGGACATATTTTTCAGAGTGACCGAAGCAGGACCGTCGTGGCACCTGTGGCTGCGCACCTCGCTTCACACGTACACGTTCCGGTCGATGGAGAACGCGCTGCGCTTCGCATGCTCGCTGCCGTGCACGCGGGCCCGCGCGATATGCGTGACGGCGCAACGCTCGCTCGAGCAGGGCGCTACGCTGATCTAGACCGCAGGCGAATGCGCACCCATCGCGCGGTCAGGGGGAAGCGCTGGGGCCGGCATCGCTTGCGCTTGCGCGACACGGCCACACCTTCCGCGATGCACGGCTGATCAGCGGCACACGACGTGCATCGCGTCTATCGCGTGCCACGCGTAGCAGTGTCGCTGCGTGGAGACAAACGTTTGTATCGCCGGGGGAAGTCAACGCATTCGATTACGGCGCGTTACGGCTTTCTGTGGAGATACGTCTCGCACGCGAACCCGAAAAGAGGACACATCATGAAGACCACCGCACTGCTCGTTGCCACTGCCCTGCTGGGCGCCACTGCAGCCTACGCCGCGGACACGCCGCCGGACGTGCTGAAGGCGAAAGGCTGCCTCAATTGCCACGCCGTGGACACCAAGAAGGTCGGCCCGGCGTACAAGGACGTCGCCGCAAAATACAAGGACAATGCGAATGCCGTCGCGGACCTGACCGCAAAGCTGAAGAGCGGCAAGGGACATCCGAAAATTTCCGCCTCGGATGACGAGCTCAAGACCGCGCTGAGCTGGGTCGTGAAGCAGAAGTAACCCGTCGGATCGATCGGAGCAGAGAGGGCTGGCTTCGCGCCGGCCCTTTTGTCTTTTGCGCACGCGCCGCGAGCGACACGCGCCTCAGCAACCTCTAAAACTATGTGAAAATGTCGGCCCGGGTCAATCGATCGGACAGCAATGACAGCCACGAACGAATTCAGGGTAATGACCTCCGGCGCTTTTACTGCCGCGTATCTGGCATTGATGCCGGAGCTGGAGCGCATGACGAAGAAGAAGGTGGTTACGGTCACGACCTCGATCGGCACGGGCGACACGTCCATTTCAAACCGGTTGAAGCGCGGAGAGATCGTCGACATCGTCATCGTCGCCGAAAGCGTGTTGCGGCAGTTCAGCGCCGAAGGATATGTCGTCGGCGACAGCATCACACCCGTCGCCCGCTCCACCATAGGCATGGCGGTGCGCGCAGGAGCGCCGAAACCCGACATCGGCACGGCCGATGCGCTGCGGCGCACGCTGCTCGCCGCAAAATCGATAGGCTATTCTGCCAGCGTCAGCGGGCAGTACCTGACCACGGAAATCTACCAGCGTCTCGGCATCGCCGATCAGGTGCTGCCGAAAAGCAGGCTGGTGGCCCATGGCGAGCGCGTGGGCGCCGTCGTCGCGCGCGGCGAGCTCGAGATCGGCTTCCAGCAGATCAGCGAGCTGCTGCCCGTTCCCGGCATTGCGCACATCACGCCGCTGCCGCCCGAGCTGCAGAAAGTGTCGACGTTCGCCGCCGGCGTCGCCGCCACTTCATCGGACCCCGCCCTCGCGCGGCGGGTCATTCAGTTCCTGGCATCGCCGCAGGCCGCCAGCGCGATCTCCCGCACCGGGCTGGAGCCCATCGCCTCGTGACCCGGCCGCGCTAGCGCCTCAGCCGGGCAACGGCGCCGGGACGGATCGAATCCGGTTGCCGCTCAAGGGCATGCCGCATTTACACCGTTTTTAGACGGCGGGGCGGATAATGCGGCGCAACACCTGACCGAGGGATGTGCATGTCATCCTCGCCCTTTGCCGACGGACCTGCCTGGCACGCCGCGTTGCTCCGTACGCGCAGCTCCAGTCGGCGCCGCTACCTGCACGCGACGCTGGTCTGTGCGCTCACGGCACTCGTCGTCCAGCCGCTTCGTGCCTATTTCGATCCCGCGAACATCGTCATGGTGTTCCTGCTCGCCGTCGTGCTCGTTGCCGTGCGCTACGGGCGCGGCCCGGCGGTGCTTGCCGCGTTTCTGAGCGTGGGCCTGTTCGACTTCTTCTTCGTGCCGCCCCACTACTCCTTCGCGGTGAGCGACGCGCAGTATCTGCTGACGTTCTCCATCATGCTGATCGTCGGCCTCATTACCGGGCAGCTCACGGCGGGGATGCGCAGCGCGGTCGAAGAAAGCACGTTGCGCGAAACACGCATCCGTTCGCTCTACGAGCTGGCGCGCGAGCTGGCCGGAGCGCTCACGCTGGAACAGGTGCGGGATATTTCGAGCCGCTTTGCCCGCGACACCTTGCAGGCACGCAGCGCGATCGTCGTGCCCGACGCACGAGGCGAGCTCCATGCGGACACCGGCGACGGCTGGATCGACGAATCGACTGCCCGCATGGCCTACGATGCCGGCACCTGCACCGATACGGACGCCGACCCGCCGGTCGTGTATGCGCCGCTCGCTGCGCCCAGCCGTGTGCGCGGCGTGATGGCGGTTTCGCACGCCGAACCCGGGCTTGCCGTGCTCGCCGAGCAGCAGCCGCTGCTCGAGGCCGTTGCTTCTCTCATCGGCATCGCGGTCGAGCGTCTGCACTACGTCGAAGTCGCACAACGCTCCCAGGTGCAGGTCGCCTCGGAACGGTTGCGAAGCTCCATACTCTCGGCGCTGTCGCACGACGTGCGCACGCCGCTCACGGCGCTCGTCGGGCTCGCCGATGCGCTTGCGCTCGGAAAATCACCCCTGCCCGCACCTCAGCATGAAATCGCCCTCGCCATCCGCGACCAGAGCTTGCGCATCAACGAGATGGTGAGCAAGCTGCTCGACATGGCGCGCCTCAGCGCCGGCAATATCCGGCTGCGCAAGGAATGGCAGCCGCTTCAGGAAGTCATCGGAAGCAGTCTCGAGCTTCTCTCCGGCGCTTTGCGCGAGCGGGAGGTGAACGTATCCATTGCAGCCGGCGTGCCGCTGCTCGAGTTCGATGCCGTGCTCATCGAGCGCGTGATGTGCAACCTGATCGAGAACGCCGACAAGTACAGCCCGCCCCGCCTGCCCATCGATATCACGGCCGGAGTACGCGGCAACCGGGTCGAAGTATCGGTGTGCGACCGCGGGCCCGGCGTGCCGCAGGACGCCGAGCGCCTGTTTCAGCAATTCGAGCGCGGCGACCGTGAGTCTGCGACCCCCGGCATGGGACTGGGCCTCGCCATCAGTCGCACGATCGTCGAAGCCCACGGCGGCACGCTGGCCGCGCGCAACCGAACGGACGGTGGCGCGTGTTTCACGTTCACGCTGCTTGTGGGCACGCCGCCCACGATAGAGCTCGAGCACACCACGCAGGCCGGATGACCATGGACGCATCGCGCGCAAAAGCGCTCATCGTGGAAGACGAGCGGCAGATCCGGCGCTTCGTGCGCGCCGCGCTGGAAGACGACGGCTGCGAAGTCATCGAAGCGGAGACGGCGGCGCAGGGTCTGGAGCTCGCTGCACAGCGGAAACCGGACCTCCTGGTGCTCGACCTGGGGCTGCCCGACCGCGATGGCGTCGATGTCATCGGAGATCTGCGCGCCTGGAGCGATCTGCCGATCATCATTTTGTCCGCGCGGGCTCAGGAAGACGACAAGGTGCGGGCGCTGGACGCCGGCGCGGACGACTATCTCACCAAGCCTTTCGGCGTGGCCGAGCTTCTCGCGCGCACCCGCGCGCTGTTGCGCCGGCCGCGCGCAAGCCAGGGCGGGCGCGAACCCGTCGTCACGTTCGGCCGCGTTCGCGTCGATCTCGCGCACCGCCTCGTGCAGCGCGACGGCGACGCGGTGCATCTCACGCCCATCGAATACCGGCTGCTCACCGTGCTGGTGGCCAACAGCAACCGCGTGCTCACCCATCGCCACCTGCTCGCAGAGGTGTGGGGACCGGGTTACGCGGAAAGCACGCACTACCTGCGGATCTACATCGCTCACCTGCGCGAGAAGCTCGAGGACGACGCGACGCGTCCGCGGCACATCGTCACCGAGACCGGCGTCGGTTATCGCTTTCACCTCTGAACGATATGAACAACACAAATCCCAACGGCGCCGAACGCCCGGTCCTTCCGCTGACGGTCACCGCGCTCGGCGTCGTGTTCGGCGACATCGGCACGAGCCCGCTCTATGCAGTGAAGGAAGTCTTCAATCCCTCGCATGGCATACCGCTCAGCGCAGCGAATGTCCTGGGCGGCATATCGGCGATCTTCTGGTCGCTGATGTTCGTGGTATGCCTCAAGTACGTCGTGCTGGTCATGCGCGCGGACAACAAAGGCGAAGGCGGCATCATGGCGCTGCTTGCCCTGGCGATCACCTCCACACGGCGCCGGGTGACGTGGACCGGCCCGCTCATCGCGCTCGGCCTGTGCGGAGCCGCGCTGTTCTACGGCGATGCGATCATCACGCCGGCAATCTCGGTGTTGAGCGCGGTGGAAGGCCTCGAAGTCGCGACGCCGCTGCTGAAGCCTTACGTCATTCCGGTGACCATCATCGTCCTCGTCGTGCTGTTCGCCGTGCAGCGCAAAGGCACGTCGCTGGTCGGGACGCTGTTCGGGCCGGTGATGATCGCGTGGTTCGTCATCCTCGGTATCGTCGGCATCGCGAACATCGTCCGCAGCCCGGCCATTCTGGAGGCGCTCGATCCGCGCCATGCCTGGTATTTCCTCGGCAGCCACGGCGCGGGGTCGTTCGTCGTCCTGGGCGCCGTGTTCCTCGCGGTGACGGGCGCCGAGGCGCTCTACGCCGACATGGGACACTTCGGCAGGCGCGCGGTGCGGGTCGCCTGGTTCGGGCTCGTGTTTCCCGCCCTGACGCTCAACTATTTCGGCCAGGGGGCGCTCATCCTCGCCGACGCGAGCGCGATCAGCAATCCGTTCTATCTCGCTGTGCCGCAGTGGGCGCTGTTGCCGATGGTCGCGCTCGCCACCCTCGCTACCGTGATCGCATCGCAGGCCGTCATCTCGGGCACCTATTCCATGACCAAGCAGGCGATACAGCTCGGCTTCCTGCCGCGCGCCCACGTCGTCCATACGTCCGAGCACGAGATCGGACAGATCTATATACCGGCGGCGAACTGGGTGCTGCTGCTGCTCGTCATCGCGGCCGTGCTGGGTTTCGGCTCGTCCTCCAATCTTGCTTCGGCGTACGGCCTCTCGGTTTCGGGCACCATGCTGATCACCACGATACTCACCTTCTTCGTGGTGCGTTATTGCTGGCACTACAAGCTCACCGTCGCCATCGCAGCGACGGCGTTGTTCGCCATCGTCGACGCGGCCTTCGTCGCCGCGAATCTCGTCAAGTTCCTGCAGGGCGGATGGTTCCCGGTTGCGGCCGGCATGATCATCTTCGGCGTCATGTCGACGTGGCGCACCGGGCGGCAGGCGATGCTCGACAGCATGTACAGGTCGCGGCTCAAGCTGGACGCTTTTCTGTCATCGCTGCTGCGCCATCCTCCCGAGCGTATCGAGGGCAATGCCGTATTTCTCGTCGGGGACGCGAGCGCGGTGCCGCACTCGCTGGTGCACAACCTGAAGCACAACAAGGTGCTGCACCGGCGCAACGTATTCCTGACGGTCATCATCGAAGAGGTCCCCGTGGTGGCCGCCGCGGAGCGGCTCGAGTTCGAGGTGCTCGGGAACGACTGCTTCCGCGTCATCCTTCACTTCGGATTCAAGGAGGAACCCGACGTGCCGCAGGCGCTCGCACTATGCGCAGGCCATGGCCTGACGCTCGACATGATGGAGACTTCGTTCTTCCTCAGCCGCGAAAAAGTGCTGCCGACCACACGGAGCGGCCTGAACGCCTGGCGCGATCATCTGTTCGCCGCGATGGCGCGCAATGCCGGAAGCATCGTGGATTACTTCAACATTCCGGCAAATCGCGTCATCGAGCTCGGCACCCTGGTAGAAATCTGAGCGGACGCTGCGGGCTTCCGCCTCAAGGCATTATTGCCGGGGTTGTCAGCCTGCCGTTGCCGCGGCATGAAGTCTGGTTGCCGCCGCGCGGCCTTCGCTATAATCGACGCGCCGCACCGCCTGCAGGCGGCAACAACAGGATTTCTCCGGGAGGATCGTTGCTCGAACACGCAGCGCGACGCCACGCATGCACTCATCGACGGCGCTTCCCGCCATGATGCTCTCGCGCGTGCTTTCCGCACTCGTCGTGCCGGTCGGCGCATTGCTCGCCGCCTACCTCGCCCTTCCCCGGCTCGGCGAAGTTCCCGCATCGCTCGCCGGGCTGAAAGTCTATGCGCCCCACATCGCGATCGGCTTCGGCGTGGCAGCGAGCATAGGCTTCGGCCGCAGCCGCACGCTGCTCGCGCTCATGACGCTCGCCCTGGCCTGCGCGGTACTGCACGCGTCGCCGGAAAGCGCGCTCTTCCACGCGATCACGCTGGCCGTTCCTCTCAATCTTGCCGTGCTCGCATGGCGGCGCGAAACCGGTGTGCTGAGCCCGCCGGCGCTGCGTTATGGTGCTGCGATGGGCGTCGCCGCCGTGCTGGTCGTTGCGTTGTGCGTCATGTTCCCCGCCCGCGTGCACGCTCTCCTTCAGCACCACTGGCTCGCGAGGCTGTCGCTCGCACCGCTCGGACAGCCTGCGCTCGCCGCCACGGCGATCGGCGTGGCGACGGCGTGCACAGCGTGGCTTTATCGTCGCGAAGCGGCTGCTCTCGCGCTCGCCGCGGCCATGGTGGCATTTGCGCTCGCTGCGCACGCCGTGCGGCACGTCGAGACTGCGTCGCTCTATATCGCCACTGCCGCCCTGGTCCTCGCCATCGCCGTGCTGCAGGACATCTTCCGCATGGCGTTCCGCGATTCCCTTACAGGGCTCATGAGCCGGCGGGCGCTGGAGGAACACCTCGCCGCCCTCGGGAAGCGCTACGTCATCGCGATGGTGGACGTCGATCATTTCAAGCGCGTCAACGATCTCTACGGCCACGACGCCGGAGACCAGGTGCTGAGAATGGTGGCGCGCATGCTGGGTCGCGTGCGCCGCGGTGCGCGCGCGTATCGCTACGGCGGGGAAGAGTTCGCCCTCGTGTTCCCGGGCCGGGATGCAGGCAGCGTTCTGGAGACGCTGGAGGCGCTCCGCGAGGACATCGCCGGATATCCCTTCCGCCTGCGCGCCGGCGGCCGCAACACGACCGGACGTCGTGGCCGACGCAAGAAACCAGCCGCGGCCCGCGCGCTCAAGGTGACCGTGAGCATAGGCATGGCGCAACCGGACGCCCGCGCAAGCGAGCCGCATGCCGTGCTCGCCATGGCAGACAAGGCGCTCTATCGCGCGAAGCACCGCGGGCGCAACACCGTGTGCCACTGATCGCTGGCCGATCGCGTCGATCGCGCTCTCGACCGACGCCCGGAAGGCCCGAGCGTACTGCCAGCGCGGGCGCGCCCTGGGGTCTACTCGTCTTCCGGCTGCGTGCCGGTCGCCGTCTTGAAGCTGATGAAGCGCGTGCCTTCTTCGAGCGCCTGCTGCTCGTGCTCCTGGTTGCTCAGGATGAGCGCGACCTCTCCCGGCCCGAGCTCGCGCACCTGATCGTCTATGCGCATGCGCAGCCGACCCGAGAGCACCATCATCATCTGCTCACTGCGATGACGGTGCGGCTTCGCCCCGGTGCCTTTCGGCTCCGTGTAGTAGCCGATCTCCAGTTCCTGGCCGGTGATGGTGGGGCCGTGCGCAGTCGAGTGACCGGGCGAAATGACGGACGTTTCCATCTCCGAAAGATTGTAGAACGGCATGTGCGCTCCAATGCAGTAAAAGGCGCCGCAGCGGTCGGTAATTCGCATTCTGGCGCAGCTCGCCCGGCAGCGCGGAGTTTCCAGCCGCTTCGGACCTATTGTCAATCAGCAAGTGGCCGGCTCGCGCCGGGGATGAAGCCCGTGCAGTTCCTCAGTCCCGGGTCCACGGCCTGCTTCCCGTCGGTTGTCGTCAGGCAAGCATGCATGAGTGCGCGCGCCGCCTGATCCTCAAGTTCGCCGGCCCGTTGCCGCTACAGACGTAGGGCACAGCAGGAGGCCCGGATCTGCATTTTTACGACTGCGATCGAGGACCTTGAACCCGCTCACCTCTCACCGGATGCCAGCCCCACTCGCCGTCGAGGCCCTCAGCGCCGGAGCGTGCCCGCCACCCATGCCGGCCACGCCCGCCGCGAGCGGGGACTCGGCCGCCGATACGGGCGCCGAGATCGCTGCGTTGCTCGCGGAGGCAGGAGCGCTCACGCCGGCGCAGATCGACTACGCCCGGCGGGTGCGCGCGAAGCTGCCGCCGGGCAGGCCGCTGTTGCGCGTGTTGTGCGACCTCGGCTACGTCAGGGACGACCAGGTGCACGCGGTGCTGAAAGCCAACCGGCTGTGCGTCGGCATCGGCGCGCTGCTCGTCGAGCTCGGCCATATCACGGAGCACGAGCTCAACGCCGCGCTCAGCCTGCAGAAGTCGTCGCGCTCGCCGCGCAAGCTGGGCGAGGTGCTGGTCGAGCAGGGCTTCATCAGCGAGCACAAGCTGCTGCAGCTGCTTTCCATCCAGCTCGGATTTCCCCACGTCGTGCCGGACGGCACGCTGATCGACCGCGTGCGGGTGCAGGAAACGAATCCCCAATGGTGCGCGCAGCATGTCATGGTCCCGCTGCGCCCGGAGAACGGCAAGCACACCATAGCCGTCGCCGACCCTCTCGACCCGCAGGTGCGGGAGAAAGCCCTGTCGCTGTTCGGCGCGAACATCACATTCGCCATCGCGAGCAAGCGGGAGATCCTCGAGGCGATCGGGTCGGTCGACGCCGGCAGCGCGCGCTCCGCCGCCAGGCCGGCGGCCGCGGAGACGAACATCACCGGCCTGGTGAACTCCATCATCATGGACGCGCTGCAGGCGAATGCGAGCGACATCCACATCGAGCCGCTCAAGTCCACGCTGCGCGTGCGCTTCCGCTGCGACGGCGTGCTGGTGCCCTACAAGTGCCTCGACAAGGCCCTCACCCCATCGGTGGCAAGCCGGCTCAAGATCATGGCGAACGCCGACATCTCCGAGAAGCGGCGCCACCAGGACGGCCGCATCCAGTTCGAGGATGCCGAAAGCGGGCAGTCGATCGACATACGGGTGTCGGTGTACACCACGCTGTACGGCCAGAAGATCGTGCTGCGGCTGCTCAACCGCAAGACGAGTCTGCTCGACATCCGGCACATCGGGCTCGGCGCAAGGGTGCTGGAACGTTTCATCGAAGACGCGCTCGATGCGCCGAGCGGCGTCATCCTCATTACCGGGCCCACCGGCTCTGGGAAAACGACGACGCTCTACGGCGCGGTGAACTACCTCAACAACGACGAGTCGTGCATCGTGACTGCCGAAGATCCCGTGGAATACGTGATCGACGGCATCGCGCAATGCTCGATCAATCCCCAGCTCAACGTGACCTTCGAGGAAACGCTGCGCCATATCGTGCGCCAGGACCCGGACATCATCGTGCTGGGCGAGATACGCGACAGGTTCTCGGCAGAGACTGCAATACAGGCGGCGCTCACCGGGCACAAGGTGCTCACGACTTTCCACACCGAGGACACCATCGGGGGGCTGTTGCGGCTCATGAACATGGACATCGAGACGTTCCTGATCTCGTCCACCGTCGTGTCCGTGCTCGCGCAGCGCCTGCTGCGCAGAGTGTGCCCGCAATGCGCGCAGCCTTACCAGCCCAGTGCGGCGGATCTTCGCCGCCTCGGATACACGCCGCAGGATCTCGCCGGCAGCGACTTCAAGGTGGGACGCGGCTGCGAGGCCTGCCACTTCACCGGCTACGCGGGCCGCATCGGCATTTTCGAGCTGCTGGTGCTCAACGAGTCGGTGAAAGAGGCGATGCTGGACCACCGCTCTTCGTACGACATTCGCCGGGTGTCGATGGAAACCTCCGGCCTGGTGACGTTGCTGGAGGACGGCATCGTCAAGGCCGCGCAGGGACAGACGACGCTGGCCGAGGTGCTGCGCAATCTTCCGCGGCTGGAAAAGCCGCGCGCGCTCGCGGACCTGAAGCGAAACACGGGAGCATGACGTGGGAGGCCAGAAATCGCTCAAACAGCAGATCGCCGATCATATCGGCCGCTCGGGCCTGCGGCTGCCGGTGTTCAATCCGATCGCGCTCGAGCTGCAGACACTGCTGCGCGACGAGAACGCCGACCTGTCACGCATCGAGTCGGCCATCGCGAAGGACCCCGCGCTGGTGGTGCAGGTGCTGCGGCTCGCGAACTCGGCGCTCTACGCAGGGCTCAACGAAATCACCACCGTGCGCCAGGCGCTGATGCGTCTCGGCGCGCGGCGGGTGTCGCGTCTCGCGACGGCAGCGGCACAGCTCAGTCTCTACCGATCGAACGATGCCCTGCTCGCCGGCTACATGACGGATCTCTGGCTGCACGCTTATGCCTGCGCCCTGGGCGCGAGCTGGCTTGCGGAAAAAAGCGCGCACACGCATCTCACCGAAGCGGCGTTCCTCGCGGGATTGCTGCACGACATCGGCAAGCTGCTCATCCTGAAGACGATCGAGGACATCACCGTCAAGGAGCATGGAACGCCGCCGCCGCGCCACCTAGTGGACGACATGCTCGACTGCCTCCACTGCGAATTCGGCTATACGTTGATGAAAGGCTGGAACCTGCCGGAAGCGTACTGCGTGATCGGACGAGATCACCACGAGGCCCACGCCGATGACCACATGCCGCTCATGCTCCTCGTGCGTCTCGCCGACCAGGTCTGCGACAAGCTCGGCATAGGCTGCGAGCCGCAGCCCGATGCAGTGCCGTCGGCGAGCTACGAAGCGCAGGTGCTGCGGCTCACCGACATCCGCATGGCCGAGCTGGAAATCATGCTCGAAGACAACGCGCTCGCGCCCGAGCCGGCGGCAGTCAGTCACTAGACGGCGCGGCAGCCGGAACGCAGCGCCTCATTTCAGCATGAGGTGGGAGACGTTCTTGACGACCGTGTACTGCTCCAGGCCCTCGGTGCCGCCCTCGCGCCCATAGCCGCTGTCCTTCACGCCGCCGAACGGCGTCTCGGCCAGCGAGGCGACGAGGTGGTTGATGGACAGATTGCCCGCCTCTATGCCGTTGGTCAGCCGGTCGGCGTTGCTCGACGACCGGGTGAACGCATACGCGGCGAGCCCGTAGGGCAGTGAGTTGGCTTTCTCGATCGCCTCATCGAGGCTGCGCACCGGATTGATGAGCGCGAGCGGGCCGAACGGCTCCTGCGTCATCGCCGTCGCGTTGTCGGGAACGTCGGCCAGCACGGTAAGCGGGTAGTAATAGCCGCATTCGCGCAGCCGCCGTCCGCCGGCGAGAAGCCGCGCACCCTTCGACGTTGCATCTGCCACCAGCGTTTCCATCGCAGCAATGCGCCTGCTGTTCGCGAGCGGCCCCATCTCGCTGTCCGCATCGAGCCCGTTGCCGACTCTCAGCGCTTTTGCCTTCTCGGCGAACGCGGCGGTGTAGCGCTCGTAAATCGATTCGTGAACGAAGAAGCGCGTGGGCGCGACGCACACCTGGCCTGCATTGCGCGATTTGGTGGTGACGCAGGTCGCCGCCGTCGTCACCGGATCGACGTCGTCGCACACCACGACGGGCCCATGCCCGCCCAGCTCCATGATGCAGGGCTTCATGTGCTGGCCGGCGAGCGACGCCAGCCGCTTGCCCACGGGAATCGAGCCTGTGAACGTGACGAGGCGCACTTCAGGCTGCGGAATGAGGTACTCGGAGATTTCGGCGGGCTTGCCGAACACGAGGTTCAGCACGCCGGGCGGCATGCCGGCGTCGACGAACGCGCGCACCAGCTGCACCGCGCCGCCGGGCGTTTCTTCCGACGCTTTCAGGATGATCGAGCAGCCGGCGGACAGCGCGCCGGCGACTTTGCGCGCCGGGGAGCTGACCGGGAAATTCCATGGCGAATAGGCCGACACGAGCCCGATCGGCTGGCGATAGACGGTATGCCTCAGCCCTTCGTCTCCGGGGATCACGCGCCCGTACACGCGGCGGCCTTCGTTCGCATCCCATTCGACGATGTCGCACGCGCGCTGCACTTCCAGCCGCGACTCACGCAGCGTCTTGCCCTGCTCCAGCGTCATCGCGACCGCCATTTCCTCGATGCGCTCGCGCATCAGGCCGGCCGCTTTCAGGATGATCTGTGCGCGCTTCGCAGCGGACATGGCGCGCCATACGCGGAAACCGTCGCGCGCCGCGGACAGCGCGCGATCGAGGTCGGCGCGCGTCGCATGCGGGACGGTGGCGAGCACTGTTTCATCGGCCGGATTGATGACGGGCTCGCCGTCCGCGCTCTTCCATTCGCCGGCGATGTGCAATTGCAGATTCGGATACTGGACCACGTGGGCTTCCCTTCTTACGCTGAGCAATGACGTTAGATATACCAAAGAACGCGCCGCTTGGGGACAACAGTTTCACCCGCGACCGGTCAGTCCTTCTTCCGGCTCAGCAGGTCCTTGAGGTTCGCAAAGGGATTGTGCGTGGCCGCGGATGATTCCCGACTCCCCACGGCGCCCGGGTTCGCATCCGCCTCGAGATAACGCTGGTGCTCGTTATCGTGGCAGTAGATGCACAGCAGCTCCCAGTTGCTGCCGTCGGGCGGGTTGTTGTCGTGGTTGTGGTCCTTGTGATGGACGGTCAGCTCGCGCAGGCGGCGCGCCGTGAACTCGCGCCCGCAGCGCGCGCATATCCATGGAAAGAGCTTGAGCGCCTGCTCGCGATAAGTCCGCTCGCGCTCGGCCTGGTGACGCCGCTGATCGGCGAGCGCCTGGTCGAGCTTCGAGGGGCTGGACGGCGGTTTGCCGCTGCTCGTCATTCACCACCCGTGCCGGACATTCACCCGCCCCACTATACTAGCGCCGCCGTGCCCGCGCGACTTGCGGGCGCACCGGCGATCGGTTAGATATAGCCGGCCAACCCAGGGAGGGGCGATCGATGAAATCCACACCGTGGTCGTTGCGGACGGCCATGTCCGCGGCACTTGTGTCCATCGCCGTCGCGGCATGCGCGACGATGCTTCCGAACGACGGCGCGCTCGTCACGACGGATCACTTCGTGCCGCATGTATCCACCGTGCCCGCCAACGCGGGACAGCGCGTGGCACTTTATGTCCGACAGAAATTACGCGCCGACCATCAGCGCACCGACATGCACGGTCGCGTTGTGCTGTTCGTGCACGGCGCCACCGTGCCATCGGTGCCGGATTTCGACCTCGAGCACGGCGACTACAGCTGGATGGCGTTCCTCGCGCGCGAAGGCTACAACACCTATGCCATGGACCTCACCGGCTACGGCGGCTCGCCCCGCCCGATGATGGACGATCCGTGCAACATCGATCCCAGGCAGCAAAAGATCGTCGGAGGCCGCCCGCTCAAGACTTCATGCGAAGCGCACTATCCGCACCAGCTCACGACCATACGCACCGATTGGGACGAAATGGACGCGGTCGTGGATTACCTGCGACGCGTGAACGGCGTCGACAAGATCAACATCATCGGCTGGTCTGCCGGCGGTCCGCGCGTGGGCGGCTACGTGGCACAGCACCCGGAGAAGATCGAGCGCGTCGTGCTGTACGCACCGAGTCCCACCATCAACGGGCCGGTTCCCGATCGCCCGGGCGCCGGCTTTCCGATGAGCCTGCAGACGCGCGACGATATGGAGCGACTGCGCTGGGATCCCGACGTGCGCTGCCCGGGTCAGGTCGAGCCCGGCGTGCGCGACGCGGTATGGAAGGCCATCATGCAGTGGGACCGCGTCGGCGCATCATGGGGACCGGACGTCGGCGTGATGCGGGGCCGTACCGCAACGAATTTCGGATGGACACGCGCGCTGGCGGAGAAAGTTGAGCCTCCGACCCTCGTCATCGTCGGCGAGTTCGATCGCCTCGCAGAGCGGCACACGGTTTATGAGCAGCTCGGCGCACGGGACAAGGTATTCCTCGACGTCGCTTGCGCTTCCCACTTCATGGTGTGGGAGAAGCAGCACAAGGTGCTGCATACCGCATCGCTCGAGTGGCTGCAGAAAGGCATCGTGCGCGACGTGAAGCGCGGCGAATTCCGCGTGAGCGATACCGGGCGGTACACCGCGAAGTAAGGCCGCATCCGCGATCGCGTCTCGCGCAGGAGCGCTGCAGGCTCCCGGCCGTGCCGCCTCGCACGATTTACCAGGGGATTATGCGAAGCGCGAGACGGCGTTCGCGCAGCTCGGGGCCGACAGGCGGTAGAGCGCGCAAGCAAAAGGGACGGCCTCGATGGCCGCCCCTTCTTGCGTCCAGCGCCTGAAAATCAGCCTCCGCAGTCGAGCCTCATCGATTCGATGCGACCGGTAAAGCCCAGCTTCTTCACCAGGCCCGCTTCCTTGCTGTTCGGGCCGAACTTCACCGACTTGTCTTTGAACATCTTGTGCTCATAGACGGTCAGCGTGCCTTTCGGCCCCACCACGATGCTGTCGAGGTTGCGGTGGATCTGGCGGGCGGATCCCTTGTCGGTCGCGTCGAGCTGCATCGGCCCGACGAGGGTGAACATGTCGCCCTTGAAGTTGCGCTCGTCGTAAAGCTGCGCCCAGCACCCGGACTTCATTGCCGGATCAGACACTTCCACCGGCACGAGCATGACCATGGGCGCCGGCTGGTTGTCGCCTGCGGGCGTCGTATCGCCCTTCTGCGCGGCCATTGCGCTCGCGCTGGCGCAGATCAGCATTGCCACGGTGCATTTGTAAAACAGGGTAGTACGCATAGCTGCCACTCCTTCGGGTTGCGATACCCGGTAGCTGCAATCCATATGCCGGTTGGATGGAGCGCGGCCTTCGAATCCAGTCCGCCGGCATGCAGCCCGGCGGAATTCAGGTCATCTGAACTCCCTGCCGAGGTCTATCCGCGTACTGCCGTCCCATGTCCGTGTAATCGCCTTCGAGGTTCACGACCCAGAGGCTGTTCGATTTCGTCAGGTTGCCGGTGCCGGTCGTATGGCAATCAGCTGTGCGCAAGGCACAGCAGCGCAGCGACCGCGAAGGCTAGGCCGCAGCCCTTGCGCAGCGTGATCGGTTCACGCATGAAGAAGAATCCGAGCGCGGAAGTGACCACGAAGCTCAGCTGCGCGACCGGCACCAGCACGCTCGCCTGCCCGGACTTCAGCCCCGCCAGCAGCAGGACTTGCGCAAAAAGCAGCAGCACTGCCGCCGTCGCACCGTAACGCCACGCACCCGGCGGAGGCCGAAAGCCCCGATCGCGCGCGATGGCGAAGCCCGTCGCGAGCGATACGAACACGCTCGCCTGTCCCGTCATCACCGTCGCTGGACTGCCGCCCGTCATCACGCCGATCTTGTAGATGAGATTGACCACGCTCATGGTGACCATCGCGACGACCACTCGCAACACCGCGGCGCCTGCGGCCCGCCGGCCTGCGGACGCCCCGCCGCCGAGAAGCAGCCACACGGCCCCGAGAGACGCTGCGAGGCCGATGAGCTTCCACTGCGTCATCGATTCGTCGAGCAGCAACACGGCGAGCACCGCGGTCATCGCGAAGCTCAGCCTGAATACCGGTACCACGATGCTCACCGCGCCGGTAGCGAGGCTGCGTGCAAAATTGTAGAGCGCGACGAACAGCAGCATCCCGGCCGCCATGCCCCACACGAACGGCTTGCCGAGCGCCAGGGTGCCGGTCGCAAGCCCGTAGAGGAATATCCCCGGAGCGAAGAAAAACGCCTGCAGCATGAGGAAATGATGGGCTCGCACGCCGCGTGCAGCGGCGTGCTTGTAGATCCAGTCCGCCAGCCCGTAGAACGCCATGGCGGCCAGCGCCAGTCCGATGCCATCCGCCATATTTGTTCCGCCCCGCTCGCTGAAGCCGCTCGCTCGACAGGCCGAGTTTCGCACAAAGGCGCCCGACTCTCACGCGGCGCGCGCGTCGACTACAGCGACGGTACCGGAGTTTTCAGCTCGCCACGCGCGAAGAACGACCGCAGGTTCTCCAGCACCAGCGCTTCCATCGCCGCAAAGGTCTCGCGCGAGCTGCTCGAGATATGCGGCAGCAGCACGACGTTATCCAGCGCAAGCAGTTGCTCGGGCACGTGCGGCTCACGCTCATAGACGTCGAGCGCGGCACCGGCAATGCGCTGCTCCACGAGCGCCCGAACGAGCGCCGCTTCGTCGACCACCGAGCCGCGCGATACGTTGACGAGGTAGCCGCCGGCGCCCAGGGCAGCAATCACTTCGGAGGAAACGAGCTTGGTCGTGTCGGGCCCGCCGCTGCACGAGACGACGAGAAAATCGGCCCAGCGCGCGAGCTCCACGAGTGACGGCTCGAAAGCGTACGCGACGTCGTCGACCGGGCGGCGATTGTGATAACGGATTTCCAGATCGAAGCCGGTCGCGCGCCTGGCAATGGTACGGCCTATGGCGCCGAGCCCGAGGATGCCAAGACGCTTGCCGCTCACGCGTGTCGCCATGGGGAAGCGGCCGCGCTGCCAGTCACCGCGCCGCACGAAGCGATCGGCGGCGCAGAGATTGCGCGCCGCTGCGACGAGCGCGCCGAACGCTAGATCGGCGACGCAATCGGTCAACACGCCGGGCGTGTAGCTCACGGCGATACCGCGGCTACGCGCAGCCGCGAGATCTATGGTGTCGTACCCGACCCCGCGGCTGGCGATGAGCCGGAGACCGGGCAAAGCGTCGATCAGCTCCGCACGCGCACCCACCATTGCAGTCGTGACGATCGCATCGATGGCGGCGCCGTTCGCGGCAAGATAGGTTTGCGGGTCGACCTGCGCGGGCAACAGGTGCACGGCGTATTCGTCCGCGAGACGCCGTTCCAGCTCGGGCGACAGCCGCGCGATCTGCAGAATGTCATGCATCAGGGGTGTACGCTCGCTTGCGAAACCTATTCGACTTTGATGCCGCGCTCTTCGATCATCTGCGCATACCGCTTGCGGTCGGCATCGATCAGCGCCCTGAATTGCGACGGCGTGCTGCCGACCGGTGTCGCGCCCTGGGCGACCAGCTTCTGCCGCGTATCGCCCGTCGCCAGAATATCGCGCACGTCGTTCGCCAGCTTGTTGACGATGAGGTCCGGCGTCCCTGCGGGCGCCAGCAGTCCAATCCACGACGCGGAGCTGTACCCTGGCAGCCCTGCCTGCGCCAGCGTCGGCACCTCGGGCAGCGCCGGTGACCGCGCCTCGCTGGTCACGCCGAGTGCGCGCAGGCGTCCCGCGCGAATGAAGCCGCTGGTCTCCAGCACGGTCGGGAAAGAAAGCTGCACATGGCCGCCGATCAGGTCCTGGATCGCCGGGCCGCCGCCCTTGTACGGCACGTGCGTCAGCTTGACCTTGCCGATGTCTTCCACGAGGACCGCCGCAAGATGCATGGAGCCGCCGGCACCCGAGCTGCTGTAGAGCAGCTCGCCGGGCCGCCGCTTCGCGAGCTCGATCAGCTCCTTCACCGTCTTCACCGGCAGCGCCGGGTTGACCACGAGAACGTTCGGCAGCTCAGCCACGAGCGTGATGGGCACGAAAGCCGTGTCGGCATTGTACGGCAGCTTGTAAAGCGAGGGATTCACCGACTGCGTGCCGAGGTTGCCCATCAGCACGCGATAGCCGTCCGGCGCGCTGCGGGCTGCATATTCCACGCCGACGATGCCGGCTGCCCCCGGCTTGTTCTCGATGACGACTGACTGCCCCCAGCGCTGGCCGAGCTGCTGACCGAGGATGCGTGCCCCGGTATCCGTGCCGCCGCCCGGTGCGAATGGAACGACCATGGTGACCGGCTTGGCGGGATACGCCTGCGCGAGCGCCGCACCGGGCACGAACAGGGCAGTCGCCGCGATGGCTGCTATTGCCGCGTTTTTCATTTTCTCTCCTCCAGGTTGATCAGCGCACCAGGCAGGGTCTCTTGCGATCGAAGGTCCACCCCGGGACGAGGTACTGCATGGCGATGGCATCGTCGCGCGAGCCGAGGCCGTGGCGCTGGTAAAGCGCGTGCGCGGCCTCGACCGCGGCCATGTCGAGCTGTACCCCGAGACCGGGCACATCCGGCACGGCGATGCGCCCGCCGATGATTTCAAGCGGCTCGCGCGTGAGCTGCTGGCCGTCCTGCCAGATCCAGTGCGTGTCGATGGCGGTGATGTCGCCGGGTGCCGCCGCGGCGACGTGCACGAACATCGCGAGCGACACGTCGAAGTGATTGTTGGAATGCGAGCCCCACGTGAGGCCCCAGTCGCGACAGGTCTGTGCAACGCGCACCGACCCTTCCAGGGTCCAGAAGTGCGGATCGGCGAGCGGTATGTCCACGGCGTGCAACTGAAGCGCGTGGCCCATCTCGCGCCAGTCGGTCGCGATCATGTTCGCCGCCGTGCGCATTCCGGTCGCCCGGCGGAATTCGGCCATCACTTCGCGGCCGGAATAGACGCCTTCTCCGCCACACGGGTCCTCCGCATAGGCCATGACGCCATGCAGGTCGCGGCACAGTTGCACCGCCTCCTTCAACAGCCACGCGCCGTTGGGATCGATCGAGACGCGCGCTGCCGGGAAAGCATGCTTCAATGCGCGTATCGCGTCGATCTCCTCTTCGCCGCGCAGCACGCCGCCTTTGAGCTTGAAATGCTGGAAGCCGTAACGCTTCTGTGCGGCCTGCGCGAGCCGCACTACGGTCTCCGGTGTCAATGCGACCTCATTGCGAAGCCTGAACCAGTCGTCGGCCGCGTTGCGTTCACTGCGATACGGCAAGTCAGTGCGCGCGCTGTCGCCGATGTAGAAGAGGTAACCGAGAACCTCTACCGACGTGCGCTGCCGGCCTTCGCCGAGGAGCGCTGCGACCGGAAGCCCGACGAACTGCCCGAAGAGGTCGAGCAGCGCCGCTTCTATGGCGGTCATCGCATGGATAGTGATCCGCAGATCGAACGTCTGGACGCCGCGACCGCCGGCATCGCGGTCGGCGAAACGCTCGCGCACCGCCTTCACGACGTTGCGATACGAGGCGATGGACTGGCCTACGACAAGCGGCTTTGCGTCCTCCAGCGTCTTGCGGATCTTCTCGCCGCCCGGGACTTCGCCCACGCCGGTATTGCCCGCAGAGTCGCGCAGGACGATGAGATTGCGCGTGAAGAACGGGCCGTGCGCTCCGCTCAGATTGAGCAGCATGCTGTCGCTGCCGGCCACCGGAATGACGCGCATGTCGGTGACAACGGGCGCGACGCCGGCAGCCGCTTTCCGATCATGGCCTGTCATCGCCTGGGCATCCTCGGGTGGAGCGTCGTTCGAGCGTGATGTGACTGGGCGCCGCTACGGCGCTGCGGACTGAGATCGCTGGCATGGTAGCGCTACCACATATCAGCGTCAAATCCTGGCTGCGGCTTCCTTGACCCAGGTCACGCGCTGCCGCGGGAAACGATGGAATAGCCGATGTCGAGGATGCGCTGCTCGACGGTCTCGCCCGCTGCGCGTTGAACGATGAAGCCCGCCGCCCGCTCGCCGATGCGCGCGCCTTCGATGCGGACCGTCGTGAGCGGCGGGTGCAGCTCGGCCGCGAACGAGAGATCGCCGAAACCGATCACGCCGAGGCGCGAAGGCACGGGTATCCCGCGCGCATGGGCTTCGATCATCACGCCGAGAGCGAGCAAATCGGAGCTGCAGAACACGCTGTCCGTCTCGGGGTGACGTTCGAGCAATCGCGGCAGCGTAAGGCGGCCCTGCTTGAGATTCGTCGGCGCGCTCACCCATTGCACCGGGGCGACCGTAGCCGCGCCATCCTCACGAATCGTGTCGACGAAGGCTTGCGCTCGCCGGCGGGCACGCACGTCGTTCGCGCTGATGACGGCCGCATGGCGGTAGCCGTGCTCCATGACATAGCGCGCGACCGCAGCGCCGGTCTGCTCGTGCGAAAACCCGACGAGCATATCCACCGGATGCGGCGTGAGATCCCACGTTTCGACGACCGGTATGCCGGACGCGATCAAACGCTGTCTCGCGTGCGCGGAGTGCATCACGCCGGTGATGACGATGCCATCCGGCCGCCGGCCGATGATGGCATCGAGCAGGGAATCCTCGCGCGAGTTGTCGTAGCCGCTCTGCCCCAGCATCACCTGGTAGCCCGCGTCGTTCAGCGTCACGGTCAAGGCCTGCACCATGTCGAGGAACACCGACCCCGCGATGGTCGGCACGATCGCGGCAACGAGGCGGCTGCGGCTCGAGGCGAGCCCGCCCGCGAGCATGTTGCGTACGTAGCCGGAGCGCTTCACGGCATCGCGCACGCGCTGCAATGCGTCTGCGGAGACTTTATCCGGAGTACTGAGCGCCCGGGAGGCGGTGATGGGCGATACGCCCGCGAGACGGGCCACCTGCATCAGCGTAACGCCGCCACTGCGTCGGCGCGACCGGCGCTGCGGTGTCGCCGGCTGCTTGGGCGAGGAAGCTTTTTTATGTGGCATCGTGTATCAGCGTGTCGCTGCGCCCCTCATTGCGCGCAGCATAGCACGCAGCGCGGCTGACACTTCAGCGAATCCAGCGCCGCTTGCCGCGACGCGTGCGACATCGCGCGGTGGGCGGCATGTGTTGACTTGCGGCGTGGGAAAGGCCGATATTGGCGAAAAATCACCTGGAGGAGGTCCATAATATGTCAGCGCTACGCGCTTCCCGTCGTTTCCTGCCTGTTGTCGTCGGCGTCGCACTGTGCCCTGCTCTCGCGTTCGGCCAGGCCGCGAATCTTCCGAACAAGACCGTGCGTATCGTCGTGCCGAACGCAGCAGCAGGTCCGAACGACCTCGCCGGCCGCATGATCGCGCCCGAGCTCGGCAAGACGCTCGGCCAAAGCGTAGTGGTCGAGAACAAGCCGAGCGCCAACGGCGTGATCGGCTCGGAGTACGTAGCGCGTGCGCCGGCTGACGGCAGCGTGCTTGCCGTCGGCAATTCCGGAACCCATGCGGTGAACTACACGCTGTACAAGAATCCAACGTACGATCCGGTCAAGGATTTTGCGCCCGTCACGGAGGTGATCTTCAGCAGCCTCATGCTCGTCGCGCATCCTTCCGTGCCCGCGAGCAATATCAAGGAGCTCATCACTGAGGCGAAACGCAACCCGGGCAAGATCAACATCGCGGTTGCCGGAGCGACGGGCGAGATCGCCGGCAACCTGATCAAGCTGCAGGGCGGCGTGCAGATGAACAACGTGCCGTACAAAGGCGGCGCGCCTGCCGTCGTCGCGGTGATCTCCAACGAATCGCAGCTCGTGCTGACGCTTTATTCCAGCCTGAAAGGTCCGATCGACGCGGGCAAGCTCAAGCCGCTCGGCATCACGGGCTCGAAGCGCGACCCGCAGATACCGAATATCCCGACGCTCGCCGAGACCGGTCTTCCGGGCTACGAGGTCGAGTTCTGGGTGGGCGTGTTTGCCCCGGCCAGGACGCCGCCCGCGATGGTGCAGGCGTTGAATCGCGAGATCGTGCGGATCCTCAATCTGCCGGACGTGAAGGAACGATTCACGAGCAATGGCTATGAAGTCGTGGGCAGCACGCCCGATCAGTTCGCCGAGCGCGTGAAGCGCGACACCGAGAAGTACCGCAAGATCATTCTCGATTCCGCGATGCAGCGGCTCGACTGACGTGAGCCCTGCGGTGCGTCGCGCACCGCGGTATCTTCAGCTTACCAGCCCGTCGAAGCGCCGCCCTCGGTGGCGATAAGGATGAAAGCCATCACGCACGGCTCCTTGCTGCGATTGTTCCAGTTGTGCAGCGTGCCGCGCTGGATGACGACGTCGCCCGGCTTGAGCGTGACTTCGCCGTCTTCCATCTCCATGACCATCTCGCCGGACAGGCAGATCGCATAGTCCACCGAGTCGGTACGGTGCCAGCGTACGGCAACGCCCGGCTCGTAGCGCGCGAGGCGGAACACCGAGCCGCCCGCCATCGCGGTGCCCATGTTCCAGTTGCGCGGATCTTCCTCCGTCATCTCGGCGGGCAGCTTCCTGGTGGCCCACATCTCGATGTTGCCAAAGCCGGGACGGCCGGCCGCCGGCTCGATGTTGCTGTCCCACTTGATGCAGCTCTTCCCGTTCTTGTTGACGCCTGTTACCACTCTGCGAAATGCCATGGGTCGCACCTTTCGTTGAAAACGCGCAATTATCCGTCCATCCGGTGCAGACGCAAAACGTTCTAGTGCCTCGCGCGACACCGCGCTTCCGCAGCAGTGGGTGGCGCGCCCCATAATCGCCCATGGTGATCGATCTCATTGACGGCACGTGCGAGCTGTTCCGCCGTTTCTACGGACCCGCGCAGAACCGGGCGTGTCATGCAGGCGCTGCTGGCAATGAGAAAGCTCGACATTGCAGCGATCGGGCGCGCTTACGCGGGCTGACGAGCTGCCCCACGAAGCGCGCTCCCCGTGACGCAGGCTAGAAAGCGACGAAAGGACCGTTGCCCGCGCCGGGCACCGTAGCGTCTTCGATGGCGACGAACACGCGGCGGCCGAAAAAGAACGGCAGGCCCCAGTCGAAGGTGCGCGAGGACCACACCGGCGCAGCGATGTTGCTGAATGCGCTCGCACCGGTCGCGAGCAATGCATCCGCGTTTGCCACGGAGAACGAGACGTTCGCATTGACACCGTTGATACCTTGTATGGTCGCCGTCAGGCTCTGCGACGCGGCCGCGCAATAGAAGCCGTTGCCCAGCGTGTTGCCACAGGGCGGGAAGCTCGAATCACTGAAGAACAGCGCGTTCGACCCGGTGTCGAGGAAGCTGTGATCGAGCGCCTGTCCCTTGTAGAACGTCATCATGCCGCCGGTCAGCGTGCTGAGCGCGAACACCGATGCGCCGCCGAGCGTATTGTTCGTCTGCGTACCGATCCCGAACACCAGCGATCCGTCCACGCGAGCGGCTCCCGTCGTCGGCACCGCGGGCAACTGAACGACGAGGCCGTTGTTGTTCGCGGCAAACCGCGTCACCGGGTTCGTGACCTGGAGCGCCGCCGCCCTCGACGTGGACCGGCAGCCGGACGCGGTGCACGCGTAATAGATCCCCATGGTGCTGCTCTGCTCGCACGCGGTCCCGCAGTCGTGCCTGAACGCGCCGAGCCCCAATATCCCGTTGGCGCCGAGATCGCGCACAACGTCTTTCGCGCGGCCGGTGCTCGCGCACGCGGCAGGCGGCGCACCGACCGAGCCGTCTCCGATGACTTGTACGGACAATGATGCGGCCGTCTCGCCGGCGAGCTTCACGTCGGCGGTCTTTACCGAGCCCCAGGCGTACCCGTCAGCGAATTGCGAGCATTCACCGATGACCGCGCCGCTTGCGTCGGCCTGTGTGGCCAGCGCTGGCCCGGTCAGGGCCGAGGCCGCGATGCGCAAGCCGATGGAGCCGGTGTCGACCAGCACGTTGTCTATCGTCTGGCAGTCGGCGGTGCCCGGTGCGCAAAGGGTGACGCTGGCCATCGGAAGGTTGACCTTGCTCGCCCTGCCGACGGCAATGGGCAGGACGTTCGCAGCATCGCCGGTCGTCTGGGTGCTGAGCGGGAGCACAGTGGCCAGCGCTCGGCCTGAAGCCGACGGGATATCCGCAGGGCCTGCGCTGCCGCCACCGCCGCCACCGCAGGCGGACAACGACATGACGAGCACGAGCAGCGGTGCGGCAATGCGCGGTGCGCGCGTTTCAGTGGAGGTCTGCAACGCTGACTTCCGCGGGTATCGATTCCGGAATGTAGGCCCTGCCGACGAACGCGCGCATATGCCCGCCGGCCTGCACGACGAAACCCGGCTCGTCGATCAGGCGGCTGGCCGCCGCGGCGCCGAGCGCGTTGTCCGCGGTCACGTAGCGTGTGAAGAACGCGCCGAGCAGCTGGCGCATGTCAGGAAGAGCAGGCCCTTGCCACGCAACGGCAAATACTCGCCCTGACGGCGAGACGAATTCCTTCACCCGCGTGCCCGACGGCGTCTGCATTTCGTACGTGGTGTAGCCCCGTGTCGATGTCGACGCGACGTCAGCGTTCATCCGCTGCTGGTCGGCCTGCACCGAGGCAACGTCTCCTCCCAGCCACGCATGCGCGAAGCTCGGCGAGCCGAGCATTGCCGCAGCGATGGCGAACAACGGCCATTTCATGTCTCCCCCTGTCGACTGGCATAATCCATGTCGTGGTCGGGGCCTGGCAGCGAGAACTGTGCCCATCGATCGCGCGGAGGCCGGCTCATGCCTTTGGCATAGTTTCCGGCTGTCCTTGATCTCGATCACTAAAAGCCCAGAAACCCGCAAACGCTTAAGAGTTTGCGTAAATTCCCGTGGCAGCCGGTCAGGCAGGAAAAATGACGGCGTGATATGCCGAGGGCGGTGGCACAAGCGGGTAATCGGGGGTGCTGCGCTGCGATTGCGCCGTAATTTTTACCGACGCGAATGGCAAGGAACGGGTAGATACCCCATAGCGCTTTGACCAAAGTCCTTCAGCGGTTCTTCAATGTGCGCCCCGGGGAGCTCGCGCCCACGCTGGTCGCCGGCCTGTTCTTCTTCTGCGTGCTCACCGCCTTGATGGTCGTGCGCCCCGCGCGCGAGGCGCTCGGCATGCAGCGCGGAATCGAAGCGATACGCTGGCTGTTCGTCGGCACGGTGGTGGTGACGCTGCTCGTCAACCCGATCTTCGCCGCGCTCGTGAGCCGATTCCGGCGGCTTGCCTTCATCGCCGCGACCTATCTCTTTTTCGCCCTCGGCCTGCTCGCTTTCTATGCCTTGCTTGCGCTCGCGCCGGCGGCGGTCGGCGAGAGCACCGGCCAGGTCTTCTACGTCTGGTTCAGCGTGTTCAACCTTTTCGCGACCATGCTGTTCTGGGCGCTGATGGCGGACCGTTTCACGCTCGAGCAGAGCAAGCGGCTGTTCGGCGCGATCGCAGTGGGCGGCACGCTGGGCGCGATCTTCGGCCCGTGGCTTGCGAGCGTGCTCGCCCGGCCGCTGGGGACTCCGGCGTTGCTGCTCGTCGCCGCGGCATTCCTGCTGCTCGCCTTAGCTGCGGCGTGGTGGCTGACGCGCATCCGGTCCGATCGCGCCGAAAGCGCCGGTGTCCGCACAGTAGCCTCCGCGGAACAGGTGATCGGCGGGAATGCGTGGGAAGGCTTCCGCGCCGTGTTCCGGTCGCCGTATCTGCTCGGCATTTGCGCCTACGTTCTGATCCTCGCGGTGATGGCGACGTTCGTTTATTTCACGCGCCTGCAAATGGTCGCTGCGCTGGGGGTGGATCTCAACATGCGCACCGCAACGTTCGCGAAAATAGACGCGATCACGCAAACGGCAACGCTGATCCTGCAGGCAACCGTCACCGGTCACCTCATGAAGCGTCTCGGCGTGCCGGTGACGCTGGCACTGCTCCCGATCACGGTGGCGCTCGGGTTCATCGGTCTTGCGGTGGTCGGATCGATCGCCGCGCTCATCGCGTTCGAGGCCTGCTTCCGGGCCGTGCAGCGCGGCGTCATGCGCCCCGCGCGCGAGACGCTGTTCACCGTCGTGCCGCGAGCCGACCGCTACAAGGCGAAGGCATTCACCGACACGTTCGTCTACCGCGGCGGCGATGTGATCGGCGCGCAGACCGAAGGTTTGCTCGCCCGTCTGGGCATGGGACTCGCCGGGCTTGCCATGTTCGCCGTCCCGCTCGCCGTCGTGTGGACGGCGCTGGGCTTCTGGCTGGGATATGCGCAGCGGCGCCAGGCCGTGAGGCACGATCATCACACGCAGCAGGAGGAGGCATCGCATGGCGAGCCGTCGTGACACGCTGCGCCTTGCGCTGGGCGCGGCTGCATCGTATGCGGCGGCTCCGTGGGCGCTTGCGCTCGAGGCAGCGCAGCTCATCACCCGCCCCATACCGTCCACCGGCGAGCGATTACCCATCGTGGGCCTGGGCAGCTCGGCGACGTTCTCGCAAGTCGCGCGCACCGAGGATGTCACGGCGCTGCGCACGGTGCTCGCGAAAATGGTGGAGCTCGGCGGCACCGTGTTCGACACCGCACCCGGCTATGGCGCATCGGAAGAAGTCGCAGGACAGATTGCCCGGGAGCTCGGCCTTGCGCAGCGGCTCTTCTGGGCGACCAAGCTCAACGTCGCGCGCCGCGGCAGCATCGCCGACCCCGCTGCAGCACGCCAGCAGCTCGATGCCTCGTTCCGGAGAATAGGCAAGCCGGTGATCGACTTGATCCAGGTGCACAACATGGGCGACGTGCGCACCCAGCTTCCCATCCTGCTCGAGTGCAAGGCGGAAAAACGCGTGCGCTACATCGGCGTCACGACCACCTTCGAAAGCCAGTACGCCGAGCTGGTGCAGACCATGCGCGACGAGCAGCTCGATTTCATCGGCACGAATTACGCGATCGACGACCGCGATGCCGAGCGCACCATACTGCCGCTCGCGCGCGACCGCGGCATCGCTGTGCTCGCTTACGCGCCTTTCGGGCGCTCTCGCTTGTGGAGCCGCGTGGCGGGACGCAAGGTGCCGGAATGGGCGGCGGAATTCGACGCCCGCTCGTGGGCGCAGTTCTTCCTCAAGTACGTTGCGAGCCATCCGGCAGTGATCGCGATTACGCCCGCGACGAGCCGGGTGCAGAACCTCGTGGACAACATGGGCGGAGGAATCGGCCGGCTGCCTGACGCGGCGATGCGAAAAAGGATGATCGAGCTGGTGGACAGCCTGCCTGGGGCATGATCTCCTCGCAGGATGCATGTTGTGACCCGAAAGTCCCGCCGAAAGCAGACTACGTGACGACCGGATTCCGCGCCTTCGCTATCACGATACTGCTGTGTCTTACCGGGCAGGCCGCTGCGGATGCGGAATCGCACGACGCCGAGATGACAGCGCTGGCGCACCGAGCCGGCTGTCCGCTGTGCCATGAGTCGACTCCGCGCACTTTCGGCGACGGGTCGAAGCGCTATCTCGCTCCGAGCTGGGAGCAGGTCGCGACGCGATATCGCGACGATCCGCTCGCCGAAGATAGCCTCACCAGGACAGTACTCTCGGGAACGGGCCGGCTACTTGCCGACCAGCACTGGCGCGGCAAGGTATTCTTCAGCCAAATGCCGAACAACGACGTTCAGGTGTCTTCTGCCGAAGCCCGCGCGCTCGTGCGCTGGATACTCGGCCGGCCGCGCTGATTCGCCGGCATCGCAGAAACTCCCGCACCGCAGTCCGCATTGTGCTCGTATTGGCATGCCGCCCGGCGCGGCAACCAGTATCATTGCGCTGCCGGGCAGTCGCGACGACGCCGCATTCGGACGGGACCACATGATGAAAAAAGATCTGAGCGCCTACAACATATTCGACCTGCGGGACATTGCGCTGAAGCGAGTGCCCAAGGGCCTGTTCGAGTTCATGGACCGCGGCACGGAGGACGAGGTTTCCCTGCGCAACAACCGCGAGGTCTTCGATCGCATCCGGTTTCGCACCCGCACTTTCCGCGATGTTTCCAGGCGCAGCCAGGAAACGACCATCTTCGGCGTCAAGCACAGGATGCCGCTCGTGATCGCGCCCACCGGCACTGCAGGCCTGATGTGGTACGAGGGCGAGCTCGCACTCGCGCGCGCAGCCCGCGCAGCCGGCATACCGTTCACGCTCGCCACCGGCTCCATCACCGCGATGGAGCGCGTCGCCGACGAAGCCGGAGGAGAGCTGTGGTTTCAGCTCTACCTGTGGCCGGACCGCTCGCTGTCCTTCGAGCTGGTGAACCGCGCGAGGGCAGCAGGGTACACCGCGCTGATCGTCACCGTAGACGGCGTGTCGGCAGGCAACCGCGAATACAACATCCGCAACGGCTTCACCATTCCGTTCAGCTACTCGGCGCGCAACGTGCTGGACATGCTGGGCCATCCGCGCTGGCTGTTCGGCACGATGATGCGTTACCTCGTGACCAGCGGCATGCCGATGTACGCGAACTATCCGGCGGCTGCGAAAGCGAAGATGACGAAAGGCCCGATGGGCCGCTCCAGCCTGCGCACCGACTCAATCAAGTGGGACGATTTCGATGCGCTGCGCAAGATCTGGCCGCACAAGCTGATCGTGAAAGGCATGCTCGATCCCGAAGACGCGGCGACGGCGGTCGATCACGGGGCGGACGGCATTGTCGTGTCCAACCACGGTGGCCGTAACCTGGATGGCATTGCGTCGCCGATCGAGGTGCTGCCGGAAATCGCCGATGCAGTCGGCAGCCGCGCCACCGTGTTCATGGACAGCGGCATACGGCGCGGCACCGACGTGGTCAAGGCGCTCGCGCTCGGCGCCAACGCCGTGATGGTCGGGCGCTCCACCCTTTATGGCGTAGCCGCAGGCGGTGAAGCAGGCGCCGCGCGCGCGCTCGACATCTATCGCGACGAGATCCACCGTGTCCTCGCCCTGCTCGGCGTGAACAGGATAGAGGAGCTGGGGCCGGAATATCTGCTCTTCGCGGATGAGCCGTTGCGCGCGCCTTCCCGCGCGCATCCAGGCGCTCATGCGCAAGGCGAGCTGCGGGCCGTCTCCGAGTAAGAGCTGCAACACGGGTCGGAAGCGGGCTCGTCACAACGCTGCGCGACGACTTGCTCCGGCGCGCCGATCGCCGATTGCGTTATTTCTCCTTCAACGGCAGCGACTCGCCCTCGGGCAGCGGCGTCCTGTCGACGTTGAGCAGCAAAGACACGAGGCAGTAAAAGCCGTTCACGGCAATCAGGTCCACGACGCCGCGCTCGCCGAATCGCGCCATTGCCGCCTGATACGTCGCGTCACTCACGCCGTGCTGGGCGTGCAGCTCGGTGGAGAAGTCGTACACCAGCGCCTCGTCCGCGTCCATACGTTCCGGCCGCCGTCCTTCCGCAATCGCCTGCGAGACCGCGCGGTCGAGGCCGTTTTCCATCGCCAGCTTATGATGCGCGAACCACTCGTACTGCGAGGTGTAATGCCGCGCAGTGATGAGGATGGCCATTTCGTTGAGGCGCGGCGGCAGGGAGCTGCGAAAGCGGATGTCTTCGCCGAGGCGCTGTATCGACATGCCTATGCCCGGCGAGCGCAGCATGACGTTAAACGGACCGCCGATCGGTCCGGGCGCCGACGCGGCCGAGCTCTTGAGCTTGCTGCGCGGGCCGGATCGTATCGCATCGACGACGGCGCGCTGCTCGTCGGTCAGCCGGTCGAGGGGGATCAGCGCGAAACGGCGCCCATCGGAAGCAGTAGTGCTCATGCGGCTTCTTCTCCTTGATGTCTTGAAGCGCTATCGTCGCATCGCGACCGCGCCGGGAAGCCGTATGGTATGCGGATACGCGCGGCGCGTCTTGCGCCGCCGTCCTGCAAGAGACCCTATCGCGGGCCCGGCACGCCGATGCGACCGGCGTCTCGCCGCGAGCCTCGCATGCCCGCCGTCTTCACGGCCTTCAGGCGGCGCCGGCGCGCGGGGCGATCGGCGAAGCCGTGTTTTTCCGCATCCGCGATGCATTGATCGCGCGTGGGAAAGCAGCGCTTGCTATCCGAGACTATGCTCGTGGTTGCATCGACGCGGCGCCAGCACCACAGCCCGCGCGCGTCGAGGTAGAACTCCCAGCGATGATTCGCGCTCATCTGCTCACCTCCCTTCTGCCTCGGGACATAGCAAGCACGATGCCGGCCGTGTGACAGCGCAGCGAACGCGGCGTACGGGCGCAGCAGATCTTTCAACGCCGACGCGCCACACCGCGGACGCGCGTTCAGCTCATGAACTGCTTCAGGTTGAGCTTTTCGATGAGACGCGTTTCTTCCGCGTAGTTCTGCATCACGAACCTGCGATAGTCGTCGGCATCCTGGTACATGACGAGCGCGTCGTACTTGTCGCACGCCCCCTGAAACTCGTGGCTCAGCACGGCTTTGCGCAGCCCGTCGCGCAGGATCTACAGCGGCTTGATCCCCGCCGACTTCACGATCTTCTGGTACTTGTCGATCTCGCTGCGCACGAACTTGCCGAACTGCTCCGTGCTCATCGCGCCGGTGGACATGCCGAGCTTGTCGTACTGATCCTGCACGTCCTTCGCCTTCAGCACCTGGTTCACATCCGCGTTGATCTTCTGCACGATCGCGCGCGGCGTGCCGGCGGGCACCCACAGGCCGAACCACAAGTCTATTGCAAAGCCGGTCAGGCCCTGCTCCGCGATGGTCGGCACGTTGGGCAGCTGCGGCACGCGCTTCGCCGAGGTGACGCCGAGAACGCGCACGCGGTTCTCCTGCGCCATGCCGATCGCGGTGCCTATCGGCGCCATGTAGAAGGACACGCGGCCGGTCGCCGCATCGGTGATCGCCTCGGGCGATCCCTTGAACGGCACGTGTATCATCTGCAGCCCCGCGGCCTGCGCGAAGTACTCGGCCGTGAGATGGGTCGAGCTGCCGACGCCGGCCGATGCGAACGGAATCTGGCCGGGCTTCGCTTTCGCCGCGTCGATGAGGTTCTGCAGCGTGCGATAGGGACCGCCGGGCGCAGCGACCATGATGTAGGGGCTCGTGCCGAGCAGCGCGACGTCCGCGAGATCCTTCAGCGAGTCGTACGGCAGCTTCTCGTAAATCGCCGGATTCGCGGCGTGCGACGCCGACTGCACGAGCCAGGTGTAACCGTCCGCGCTGGAATTCACGACAAGCTGCGTGCCGATCTGCCCGCCCGCACCGGGACGGTTGTCGGCGATCACGGACTGCTTCCACACCTCGGTCAACTTGCGCCCGACGATGCGTCCGGCGATGTCCGCGCCGGAGCCCGCGGTGAGCGGCACCACCATGCGCACCGGCCGCGCCGGATAACCCTGGGCGGCAACCCCGGACACGGCCAGCATGCCCGCCACAACGATAGCTGCACGAACGAACGGGATACGCATCTTTCCCTCCCTGAGAAATCAGCGGCTGTTAACGTCTCAACGATTCATTTCCGGCAACGCTTGTCACCGCGTCGGCTCGTCACTTTGCTGCAGCGATGGCCGTGAGTATGCCCTGCATAATCGCCCGCGGCGACGGCGGGCACCCCGGCACGGCAACGTCCACCGGTATGACGTTCGAAATTCGCCCCAGCGAGGCGTAGCTTTCCCCGAACATGCCGCCGGTGCAGCCGCAATCGCCGAGCGCGACGACGAGCTTGGGCTCGGGCGTGGCGTCGTACGTCCGCTTGAGCGCGACTTCCATGTGACGCGACACAGGGCCGGTGACGAGCAGCATGTCCGCGTGCCTTGGGCTCGCGACGAAGCGGATGCCCAGCCCTTCGAGATTGTAGTACGGATTGTTGAGCGCGTTGATCTCCAGCTCGCAGGCGTTGCACGAGCCGGCATCCACGTGGCGTATGGCGAGCGCGCCCTGAAACCGGTCCAGAATCTCGCCGCGCAGGCGCTCGACCGTGACGCGCAACTCGTCGTCCACGCGCGGCGGCGCTTCGCTCGGAATGCCGACACTGATGATCTGCTTGAGTATCTGGAACATCTAGCGCTCCACGCAGATGACGCGCGAAAAAGCGAAAGACGCGGTGCGGCGCTTTTGCACCTCCCGCCTCCCGCCTTCCGCCTCACAAGTCATGGCCCGCATACGACAGGTTGAACGACTTGTTGATGAGCGGGAAATCCGGAACGATGTTGCCCAGTATCGCATGTTCGAGCACCGGCCAGTTCTGCCACGAAGGATCGTGCGGATGCAGTCGTTGGATCGCATTCCCGCGCCCGGCCTCGAGCGCCACGAACACGTCGCCGCGCCAGCCTTCCACCCAGCCGACGCCCGCCGCCGCGCGATCGAGCACCGGCAGCGGCTGCAGTATCCCGCCGGCCGGCAGGCGCTCGGCGATCAGTCGCAGCAGGCGCAGCGATTCGAGCACTTCGTCGAAACGCACCGACACGCGGGCCGCAACATCGCCCTTCTCATGCAGGATCATCCGCGTATCGAGCGCGTCGTACGGCGCATGCGGATGCTGCACGCGAACATCCCACGCCTGCGCGCTCGCCCGGCCGGCAAGCCCGGTGAGGCCAAGCCGCACTGCAAGCTCGGGGGCCACGATGCCGCAGTTGATGAAGCGGTCCTGCAGGCCCGCATGCTCGTCGTAGATGCCGCGCAGGAGCAAGACCTCGGCCTCCAGCGCGTCGCACTCGCGGCGCATGCGCCCGAGGTCCTCGGTGCTGACGTCTCGCGCGACGCCGCCCGGCGCGACGACGTCCATCAGGAAACGATGGCCGACCATGGCAAGATTGGCGCGGAGCACGTCTTCCTTCAGCCGTGAGAACTGCGCGAGCCCGAACGCAAGGCCGGCGTCGTTGCCGAGAAAGCCCAGATCGCCGAGGTGGTTGGCGATGCGCTCGCGCTCGAGGAAAAGCGCGCGCAGCCAGGTCGCTCGCGCCGACGGCTGGACCCCGCACGCGCTCTCGACCGCCATGGCATAGGCCCACGCGTACGCCACCGTGCTGTCTCCGGACACGCGGCTCGCCAGCCGCGCGCCGTCCATGAGATCGAGCTGCTCGAAGCGCTTCTCTATGCCCTTATGCTTGTAGCCGAGGCGCTCCTCGAGCTTGAGCACACGCTCGCCGACGATGGAGAAACGGAAATGGCCCGGCTCTATGGTGCCCGCATGCACGGGCCCGACCGGGATCTCGTGGACGCCGTCGCCCGAGACCTGCACGAACGGGTAATCGTCGCCCGCGTTGCGATACGCCGCGTCGCCACCGAAAGTCTTACGCAGCGGGAATACGTCCGCGGGCCACGCGCCATGGCGCAGCCACGGGCGGCGGTCCGCTGCCTGTACCGCAACCACGCCGATGAGATCGTGCGCCGCGCGCTGCATGCGAGTGGCGGCAGGAAAGAGATCGCTCAGGTCGGGATATTCGGCGCCGGCGAGCGTGATCCACACCAGGCCGCCCGATGCCGCGAGCGCCGCGTGCGCCGAAAGGACGCCACCGTCATCGCTGCCCCACAGCGCAACGAGCCGCCCATGTTCCGCCGCAACGCGCTCGCACACCGCGCGCCAGGCCACGGCATCGACACGCGCGCGGCCCGCCGGCGCAGCACCCGGCACAGGAACGATATCGAGCTGGGTCGGCGCCATCGCAGATCAACCGATGAACAGCGCAGCCTGGCGGTACCAGTGCGCGAGATAAGGCGGCACGTACAGCCCGAGCATCAGGACAATGGCGAGATGCACGAACACCGGAATGAGCGCAGGCGCATGCGGCAGCCGCTTGGCTGTAGTATCCCCGAACACCATGGCCTGCACGCGAATGAATATGGCGGCGAAGGCCACGCCGAGCGAGAGCAGCAGGATAGGTGTGGCCCACGGCTGCTGCTGCATCGCCGCCGTGAGCAGCAGGAACTCGCTCGCGAACACGCCGAACGGCGGCATGCCGAGTATCGCCACGCTGCCCAGCATCAAGCCCCAGCCTATGGTGGGGCTCGTCACCACGAGGCCGCGAATCTCGTCCATCACCTGGGTGCCTGTCTTCTGCGCTGCGTGCCCGACCGCGAAGAAGATCGCCGACTTGGTGAGGCTGTGCACCGTCATGTGCAGCAGCCCAGCGAACGTCGCTACCGGCCCGCCCATGCCGAATGCAAACGTCATGAGCCCCATGTGCTCTATCGACGAATAGGCGAACATGCGCTTCACGTCGCGTTGTCGCCACAGAAAAAATGCCGCCACCACGACCGAAAGCAGGCCGAATCCCATCATGAGGTTGCCGGCGAAATGCGACTCGAGCGCGCCGTCGACCAGAACCTTGCAGCGCACCACCGCGTACAGCGCGACGTTGAGCAGCAGGCCGGACAGCACCGCGGACATCGGTGTCGGGCCTTCCGAGTGCGCATCGGGGAGCCAGTTGTGCAGCGGCACGAGACCCACCTTGGTCCCGTAGCCCACGAGCAGAAACACGAACGCAAGCCCGAGCACCGTCGGCTCCAGATCGCCCTTCACCTCGTTGAGATGCGTCCACAGCAGCGCCGTGCCGCCCGCCCCCAGCACTTTCTCGGCTGCAAAGTACAGCAGGATGGTCCCGAACAGGGCCTGCGCGATGCCGACGCCGCACAGGATGAAGTACTTCCATGCCGCTTCGACGCTCGCCGGGGTGCGATAGAGGCTCACCAGCAGCACGGTGGTGAGCGTCGCCGCTTCCATCGCCACCCACAGCATGCCCATGTTGTTGGTGAGCAGCGCAAGCAGCATGGTGAAGATGAACAGCTGGTACATCGAGTGGTACAGGCGCAGCCTGCGGCTGGTCAGGCGCCCGTGCTCGACCTCGTTCCTCATGTACGGCTTGCTGAACAGCGCCGTGGTGAGGGCGACGAAGGCCGTCAGCGCAACCAGGAATACGTTGAACGAATCGAGGAAGAACAGGTCGTTGTACACCAGCAGCGGCCCCTCTTCCACCACGCGGGTGGCGAGCAGCCCGGCCGCGGCGAGGGTGGCGCCGCAAAACAGCACGTTGAGCCGTGCGGCCGCCTGCCGGTCGCCGTACATCGCGAGCACCAGGCCGCCGATCAGCGGCAGGCCGAGCACGAATGCGACCTCGCTCACCGGTCCGTCTCCTTGAGCTTCTCCATGTGCGACAGATCGAGACTGTCGAATGCCTCGCGCACCTGGAAGAAGAAGATGCCGAGGATCAGCATGCCGATCAGCACGTCGAGCGCCACGCCGAGCTCCACGATCATCGGCATGCCGTAGGTGGTGCTGGTAGCCGCGAAGAAAAGCCCGTTCTCCATGGCGAGAAAGCCGATCACCTGCGGCACGGCCTTGCGGCGGGTGATCATCATGAGGAACGAGAGCAGCACGATGGCCATGGCGATGCCCAGCGTGCTGCGCGTGATCGTGCCGGCGAGCTGCGAGATGGGCAGCGCGAGATTGAAAGCGAAGATCACCAGCGCGATGCCGATCAGCATGATGGTCGGGATGTTGATCAGCGTCTCGACGTCCCAGCGCACGTCGAGCTTGATGATCAACCGGTGCAGGATCCACGGCAGCAGGATGACCTTCAGCGCGAAGGTGAGCAGCGCCGAATAGTACATGTGCGACTGCCCGGTCGAATACGCCACGATGACGCTATTCGCCGCAAGCACGAGCCCCTGCCACGCGAACAGGTAGATGAGCGACAGGATACGCCGCTGCGCCAGCATCGCGAAAGCGATGAGCAGCAGCAGTGCCGCCATGAAGTTGATGAGTTGTGCGCTGATCGCCACGGCTCAGGCTCCCAGAAGCAACAACGTCAGCATGCCCAGCACGGCAAGCAGGAAGGCCATGCCCAGAAATTCCGGCGCGCGGAAGATGCGCATCTTCGCCGACACGGTCTCCAGCGCGGCAAGCCCGGCGCCGGCCACCGCGAGCTTGATCACGAATACCGCCAGCGCGCCGGGCAGCGCTTCCCAATCACCCGACGCGGCGATGCCCCACGGCGCGAACAACGCAATGCCGAGAGCGCAGTACGTCGTGAGCTTCACCGCCGTGGCCCACTCGATGAGCGCGAGGTGGCGCGCCGAGTATTCCAGGATCAGCGCCTCGTGGATCATGGTGAGCTCGAGGTGCGTGGCCGGGTTGTCCACGGGTATGCGCGCGTTTTCCGCCAGCAGCACCATGATGAACGCAACGGCCGCGAACGCGAGGCTCGGATAGAGCGCGAAATCGCGGTGCGCGAGCGTCGCGACGATATTGTTGAGCGAGCTCGACTTCGCGATGAGCAGCGGCGTGAAGAACACCAGCAGCAGCGCCGGCTCGGACAGGCTCGCGATCAACATTTCCCGGCGTGCACCCAGGGTTCCGAACGACGTGCCGATGTCCATCGCCGCGAGCGAAGAGAACACGCGCGCCAGGGCGAACACGCCCACCAGCGCGATCACGTCGGCCGCGGGCGAGAACGCGAGGTTCGTCTGCATGATCGGCACGATGCTCGCGGCGAGCACCATGCATCCGAACTGGATGTACGGCGAGATGCGGAAGATCGGCGATGCGTTCTTCGCCAGCACCGCGTCCTTGAAGAACAACTTGGATAGCAGGCGGTACGGCTGCAGCAGCCCGGGGCCGCTGCGGTTCTGCAGCCATGAGCGCCACTGATTGACCCATCCCAGCATGATCGGCGCCAGAACGATGACGAGCAGCGTCTGCGAGAGCTGTGACAGCAGGGACTGAAGGAAGTCGTTCATTGCATCAGTGGACCAATATCAGCAGCGCGAGCAGCGTCGCGAAGCTGTAGAGCAGGTAAAGGTAGATTCGACCATGCTGCAGGATGCCGATGCGCGACGCAATCCAGTCGTTGAGACGCGCCGCCGGCTTGTATAGGAGGTACCACAGCCGGTCCTCCGTCTTCGCCGAATAGTACGGGTGCGCGTCGAACGCGCTCGGCATATGCCGCCGTATCCTGAAGAACGGCTCGAAAATCTGCTTGATCGGCTGGCCGAAGCCCTCGGCCGTGTCCTGCATGCGCGGCGTCTGCGCCGGATAGCCGCAGTCCCACGCGTCGCCGCGGCGCACGCGCCCGTGATAGAACGCGCGCACGATGACAAAGGTGAGCAGCACGGTGCCTGCGATGCCGAGCAGGAAGAGCAGCGGTCCATAGCTCGCGCGATCGCCGCCCATCGGCGCGATCAGCAGCCACCCGGCTGCGCCCGCCCGCTCGCCGATCGCGGCTCCGACGAGCGGCAACGTGACGTGGTCGAGCGCATACACCACGAGCAGCGGCAACAGTCCGAGCACGACGCACGCTCCTGCGAGCCATGCAAGTCCGGCGCATTCCCACGGTCCGGCGTCATGCGCTTCGACGAGCTTCGCCTCGCGCGGCTGGCCCAGGAATATGACGCCGTAGAACTTAACCATCACGTAGCCCGAGAGGGCCGCCGCGAGCACCAGAGCACCGGCTGCAACCGGCACCAGCATGTTGAGGTACGGATTGGGCAGGCCGGGAGAGAACAGGAAAGCCTGCAGCAGCAGCCACTCGGAAACGAAGCCGTTGAGCGGCGGCACGCCGGCGATCGCCAAGGTACCCACCAGCGACAAAGCGGCGACCCACGGCATGCGATGCGCCAGCCCGCCCAGCTTGCCGAGGCTGCGCTCGCTGGTCGCGTGCAGCACCGAGCCCGTGCCGAGGAACAGCAGGCTCTTGAAGCACGCATGGTTGAGGCAGTGATACAGCGTCGCGAGCATCGCCAGCGCAGCGAGCGGCGGATTGCCATACGCATGGAATATCAGCGTAAGCCCGAGCCCGGCCGTGATGATGCCGATATTCTCGATCGACGAGTACGCCAGCAGCCGCTTCATGTCCGTCTGCACCGCCGCGAACATCACGCCGAACAGCGCGGTGAGCAGGCCCAGCACCAGCGCCAGCACACCCCACCACCACAACTGCAGCGGCAGCAGGTCGAATGCGACGCGGAGCAGGCCGTAGATCGCCGTCTTCAGCATGACGCCGCTCATGAGCGCGGACACGGGGGACGGCGCAGCCGGGTGCGCCTCCGGCAGCCAGGCGTGCAGCGGCAACAGCCCGGCCTTCGCGCCGAATCCGAACAGGGCGAGAACGAACGCGATGCTCGCCCACGCGCCGGACAATTCCTTCCCGCGCATCGCGTCGAAGGTGTAGTCGCCGTGCGCGCCGCGCAGCACGCCGAAGCACAACAGGATCGCGATTGCGCCGATGTGCGCGATCAGCAGGTAAAGAAAGCCGGCGGACCGTATCTCCGCGATGCGATGGTTGCTCGTCACCAGAAAGTACGATGACATCGCCATCGTCTCCCACGCCACCATGAATGCGTAAGCGTCGTCGGCCAGCATGACGATCACCATGCCGCACAGGAAAACATGGTAGTAGAGGCACAGCAGACCCGGGGCCGTGCCTTCGCCCCGGCGCAGATAACCGGCGGAGAACAGAGAAATGCCGACGACTGCGATGGCGAGGAGAATGAGGAAAAATGCAGACAGGCTGTCCAGACGCAGATGGAAAGGCAGGTCCGGCAGGCCGATCGGCAAGATGAGCGTCTCGGGGTACGAAGGCAATGCCACGAGAGCCGCAATGCCGAGCAGCAGCGCGCCCGCTGCCCCGAGCGGGAACAGCACATGGCTGATGAGACGGTGGTTATGCGGGCGGGCTACGCCGGCGATGCCGACGAGCAGCCACAGCGACACGACGCCGATCGCTGCATGTATCGGAAACGTCGCGGAAAACATCGTTATCGTTGTAAGTGGAGAACGTACTGCACGCGTAATTGTAAGCGCTACGCACCGCCACGCGCAATGGACCACCGCCTCCACGCCGTGTGACGCCGCCTGTGCGCCGCGGTAAATTCACATCAAGGACTTTTTCGAGCGGGCTTCAATGGCGACCAGACATCTCAGCATCACCGGCCGCGTTCAAGGCGTGGGTTTTCGGTTTTATTTCGAGCGCACGGCGCGGCAGCACGGCGTGCGCGGCTGGGTCAGAAACCGGCGCGACGGGAGCGTGGAAGCCGTCGTCGAGGGAGACGAAGCCGCGGTGTCGGCCGTCATCGAATGGGCGCAGCGCGGGCCGCGCAATGCGACCGTCGATGCGGTCACGGTGTCGGAAGTGGACGGCGGCTACGCGGATTTCGAAGTACGGCCCACGGAGTAGGCGGCCTGCTCGCTACTGCAGCGTGGCGCCCTCGCGGTACACGATGTCCACGTTCTCGGGCTTCGCCCACTCGGCGAGCGATTGTATGAGCTCGTCCTTGAGATTGACGCGCCAGGCGTCGCCCAGCTGGATCTCGCAGGTCGCGCCGCGATTGCTGTACACCAGCGTGACCGGGCACGGACCGCTGCGGTACGGCGCGAGCAGCTCGCGCAGCTTGACGCCCGAAGACTGGCCGTTGCACACGATACGTATGCCACGCGCATAACGGCTGCGCGCGGTCTGCAGGTCGTAGAGCTTCTCCGCAGAAATGCGCAGCCCGCCGGAAAACTCGTCGTTCGCCACCTTGCCTTCCAGGATGAGCAGCTGGTCTTCCTTGAGCCAGTGGCGGTGCTGCTCGAACAGCTCGTTGAACACGGTGACCTCGATGCGCGCGCGCCCGTCGTCGAGCAGCAGCACCGCCATGCGGCCGCGCCGCGTCATCTGGATGCGCACGCTGTTCATGATGCCCGCGAGCAGCACGGGAAATGGCTGAGGCTTCACCTCGTCGAGCCGCGTGTTCACAAACGCCTTGATCTCCCGCTCGTAGGTATTGAACGGGTGGCCGGTCAGGTAATACCCGAGGGCCGCCTTCTCGTTCTGCAGCTTCACGAGGTCGGTCCAGCGCGGCACCGCGGCCATGCGCGCCACCGGACGCGCATCGACCTCGCCGAACAGGCTGACCTGGTTGGCCGCGCGGCTCGCCTGCTCCGCGCTCTCGAGCGCCAGGGCGACGGATGCCAGCAGGCTCGCCCGGTGATCGTCGATTGCGTCGAAGGCGCCGGCGCGTATCAGTGACTCCACCACGCGGCGATTGACGATGCGCTTGTCGATGCGGTGGCAGAAATCGAAGAGGTCGCGATACGGCCCGCCGCTCTTGCGCACCTGGATGATGTGCTCGATCGCCGCCTCGCCGGTGCCCTTGATGCCGCCCAGGCCGTAGCGGATCCGGGTGCGGTCGATCGGCACGAAGCGATATTCGCCTGTGTTGACGTCGGGCGCGAGCACGTCGAGGCCGTTCGCGCGCGCGTCCTCGTACAGCTGCTGCACCTTGTCGGTGTCGTTCATCACCGCCGACATGTTGGCGGCCATGAAGGCCGCCGCGTGGTGCGCTTTCATGTACGCGGTGTGATAGGCGACCAGGGCGTAAGCCGCGGCGTGCGACTTGTTGAAGCCGTAGCCCGCGAACTTCTCCATCAGGTCGAACATCTCGTCGGCCCGGTGGCGCGGCAGGCCGGTCTTCGCGGCGCCTTGCGCGAAGATCTCGCGGTGCTGCGCCATTTCCTCGGGCTTCTTCTTGCCCATCGCGCGGCGCAGCAGGTCGGCGCCGCCGAGGCTGTAGCCGCCGATGACCTGCGCCATCTGCATCACCTGCTCCTGGTAGACCATGATGCCGTAGGTCTCGGACAGGATGGGCTGCACGCGCGGGTCGGGATAAGTCACCGTCTCGCGACCGTGCTTGCGCTCGCAGAACGAGGGGATCAGGTCCATCGGGCCGGGGCGATAAAGCGCCACCAGGGCAATGAGGTCGCCGAAGCGGTCGGGCCTCGCGCGCTTCAGCATGTCGCGCATGCCGCGCGATTCAAACTGGAACACGGCTCCCGTGTTCGCGCTCGCGAATATCCTGTACGTGGCCGGATCGTCGAGCGGCAGCTCTTCGAGCTTCACGCTCGAATCCGCGTCGAGGAGCTTGATGTAGCGCAGCGTCCAGTCGAGGATCGTGAGCGTGGTCAGCCCGAGAAAGTCGAACTTCACCAGGCCGACGGCTTCGACGTCGTCCTTGTCGAACTGGCTCACCGCGGCGTCCGAGCCGTCGGCCACGTACAGGGGACAGAAGTCGGTGAGCTTGCCGGGCGCGATGAGCACGCCGCCCGCATGCATGCCGACGTTGCGCGTCATGCCCTCGAGTTTCCCGGCGAGCGCGAGCAGCTCCCTCACCTCTTCCTCGTTGCGCTCGCGTTCCGCGAGCTGCGGCTCCTGCTCGCGCGCGTCCTGCAGCGTGATGTGCTTGCCGGGCTGGAACGGTATGAGCTTCGCGAGCTGATCGCAGAAGTTGTACGGCAGATCGAGCACGCGGCCGACGTCGCGCACCACCGCCTTCGCCGCCATGGTGCCGAAGGTCGCGATCTGCGACACGCAGTCCGCGCCGTACTTGGCCTTCACGTAGTCGATCACGCGGTCGCGGCCGTCCTGGCAGAAGTCGATGTCGAAGTCGGGCATCGACACGCGCTCGGGATTGAGGAAGCGCTCGAACAGCAGGTTGTAGCGCAGCGGATCGAGATCGGTGATGCCCAGGCTGTACGCCACCAGCGAACCGGCGCCGGAGCCGCGGCCGGGACCGACCGGCACGCCGTTGTTCTTCGCCCAGTTGATGAAGTCGGCGACGATCAGGAAGTAGCCCGGGAAACCCATCTGCACGATGGTCTTCGTCTCGAACTCCAGGCGCTCGAGATAACGCGGCCGCTGCTTGTCGCGCTCGGCGGCATCGGGATAGAGCTGGAGCAGGCGTTCCTCCAGCCCTTCCAGGGAGCGGCTACGCAGATAATCGTCGAGGCTCGTGTCGTTCGGCGTCGGAAAATGCGGCAGCCTGCTTTTTCCCAGCTCGAGCCTGAGATTGCAGCGCTTCGCGATCTCCACGCTGTTCTCGAGCACTTCCGGAAGATCGCGGTACAGCTCCGCCATCTCGGCCTGTGTCTTGAAATACTGCTCCGACACGAAGTGCTTCGGCCGGCGCTGGTCGGACAGCACGTAGCCCTCGGAGATGCACACCCGCGCATCGTGCGCGCGCGCGTCCTCCGCGGTGATGAACTGCACCGGATGGGTCGCGACGACCGGGAGCTTGAGCTCGCCGCCGAGCCGGACTGCGCGCTGCACATGCGCTTCGACCGGCACGCTCGCGGCGCCGCTGGTCATGGCGTGCGGCCCGAGGCGCTGCACTTCGAGGTAATAGCGGCCGGGGAACCACGACGCCCATTGCTTCGCGAGCGTGAGCGCGAGCGACATGTTGTCGGCAATCAGCGCCTGCCCCACGTCGCCATGATGCGCGCCGGACAGCGCGATCAATCCATCGGTGCCCGCCTCCTCGAACCACGCCTTGCTCACTTCGGCGCGGCCGCGATAGCGGTTGCTGCGGTACGCGCGCGTGAGCAGCTCGCACAGGCGCAGGTAGCCGGTGTGGCTCTGGCACAGCAGCAGCAGCCGATGCGGCTTGTCGCGGTCGGCGTCGTTCGTGATCCACAGATCGCAGCCCGCGATGGGCTTCACGCCGCTCGCGCGCGCATCCTTGTAGAACTTGATCAGGCCGAAGACGTTGCCGAGATCGGTCAGCGCAAGGGCCGGCATCCCGTCCTGCACCGCCGCCGCGATCGCCTCGTCGAGGCGCACGATCCCATCCACGATGGAGTACTCGCTGTGCAGGCGAAGGTGCACGAAGGCGGGGGTCATGCCTTGAACACCTGTACGAAGGCCGGATGCATCGCGCTATTTTACAGTGACTCAACCGGTGACTCGAAGCTTCTCAAAAACCCCTGTAACCGCCGATAGACGCAGAGAAACGCCGATCCCGGGATGTGATCGTTGCCCTATCTGTGTTCATCGGCGTTCATCTGTGGTTGCTGAGAATCTATATTTTTGAGATGGCCTCTCGTGACTCGTTCATCGCCTCACTCCTCCACCGCGAAGCGTGCATAATGTCGCGCCATGAAGCAGAGCGCCTCCCACTTCCACGACATTCGCGGCCTGCGTTACCACGTGAGAACGTGGGGAGATCCCGGCGCGCGGCCGCTCGTGCTGCTGCACGGCTGGATGGACGTGGCCGCATCGTTCCAGTTCCTCGTCGATTGCCTGCAGCGGGAGTGGCACGTCATCGCGCCCGACTGGCGCGGCTTCGGGCTCACCGAGTGGGCGCACGAGGGCTACTGGATTCCCGACTATTACGCCGACCTGGACGCGCTGCTGCGCATTTACCAGCCCGATGCGCCGGTCGATCTCGTCGGCCACAGCATGGGCGGGAACATCGCAGCCACGTATGCCGGCGTGCGGCCGCACCGCGTACGGCGGCTGGTGAACCTCGAAGGCCTGGGGCTAACGCGCACGCATCCGGACCAGGCGCCCGCCCGCTACACGCGCTGGCTGGATCATCTGGACGATCCGCCCGCGTTCCGGACATACGCCGGTTTCGCCGAAGTGGCGGCCCGGTTGAGAAAGAACAATCCGCGGCTGACTCCCGAACGCGCCGAGTTTCTGGCGCGGCACTGGGCGCAGGAGACACGCGACGGACGCGTCGAGCTGGTGAGCGATCCGAAGCACAAGCGCGCGAACCCTTACCTGTTTCGCGTCGACGAGGCGCTCGCGTGCTGGCGCTGCATCACTGCGCCGGTGCTGCTGGTCCTCGGCCGCGACTCGCACGTGCCGGGGTGGCTGAAAGACACGCAGGAACAGCTCGCGGAACGCAAGGCGTCGTTTCGAACGGTCACCGAAGTGACGCTGGAAGATTGCGGCCACATGATTCACCACGACCAGCCCGAACGGCTGGCGCAGCTCATCGAGGATTTCCTGCCGGCATAAAAAAAGCGGCGCCTGTGCGCCGCTTTGAGCTGCTTCTGCCGTCGTACTCTAGTCGGAGAATATCGTCGGGAAGGCAAAGCCGAAGGTGGCGATGAATACCAGCGCCTTGCCGATGAAGGCGATCTTGCCGCTAGCGGTCATGTTGCTGAAGTCCCTCGCGTCGCCGGCCGAACCCGCTTTTTCCTTGGTCATCATCCCTCCTGTATAAGGTACATGGCCACGTGGGTGGCAGGTGGATCCGAGTATGCGCGGTCGAAACTTTCGCGAACCTTTCTAAGGCCGAACTAGAGCAGCTCGGTGTCCTCGTGGGCGTACGCCGGCGCGCACGCGCACAGGATCTTCAGCGGCGATGCGCCGGTATTGCGTACGGAATGAGCGGTGCCGGGCGGGATCAGCACGGTATCCCCGGCGCACAGCTCGAATCGGGCTTCACCCAATCGCATCAAGCCCTTGCCGCCCGTGACGTGGTAAATCTCCTCGGTCCGGCAGTGGCGGTGCAGGCGCGTCTCGCAGCCGGGCAGGACGGTCGCCTCCGCAAGGCTCTGGTTGCGCGCCGGGCGGACCGCGGGATGCATCAGCTCGCGGATTTCCGAGCCGTCCTTGGTGACGTACGGCTGGATTTCCGCCCATGCGGTCTTCAGCGCGCCCGGCTCAGAGCTCACGCTCGTCTCCTTTCGGCTTGACGTTCACCGAGGGCGCCTGCGCCAGCGCCTCGGGACGCAGGATGCGCTCCAGCGCTTCCGCAGTGAGCCATCCTTTATCGCGCACCAGCGCGAACACGCTCTTGCCGGTGGCATGGGCTTCCTGCGCCACGGCGGTGGCACGCTCGTACCCGATATACGGGTTGAGCGCGGTCACGAGGCCGATCGAGTTCTCCACGGAGCGGCGCAGATGCTCGCGGTTCGCCGTGATGCCCACGACGCAGCGCTCGCGCAACGTCCTGCATCCCTGCGTGAGATGGCGTATGCCTTCGAACAGGCTGTGCGCGATCACCGGCTCGAAGGCGTTGAGCTGCAACTGGCCCGCCTCGGCCGCGAAGCTGACCGTGAGATCGTTGCCGATCACTTCGAACGCGATCTGGTTCACCACTTCGGGAATCACCGGATTCACTTTGCCGGGCATGATCGAAGATCCCGCCTGTACCGCCGGCAGGTTGATCTCGCCGAAGCCCGCGCGCGGACCGGAAGACAGCAGCCGGAGATCGTTGCACGTCTTGGAGAGCTTCACCGCAACGCGCTTCATCACGCCGGAGAGCTGCACGAACGCGCCCGCGTCCTGCGTGGCTTCCACCAGATTGCTCGCGCTGATGACCGCGACGCCGGAGATGTCGGCGAGCTTTTGCGTCGACAATCCGGCATAGCCGGGCGGCGCGTTGATACCGGTGCCGATCGCCGTCGCGCCGAGATTGATCTCGTGTATGAGCTGCACCGCTTCCTGCAGCCGCTGCTCGTCTTCGCCGAGCATCACCGCGTACGTCGAGAATTCCTGCCCCAGCGTCATCGGCACCGCGTCCTGGAGCTGCGTGCGCCCCATCTTGAGCACCTCGGAAAACTCGCGCGCTTTTGCCTCGAAGGCGCGGCGCAGCTCGCCCATCTCGCGCACCAGCGTCGCGATGCAGAAATGCAGCGCGAGCCGCACTGCCGTCGGATACACGTCGTTGGTGCTCTGGCTCAGGTTCACGTGCTCGACCGGATGCAGCGCTTCGTACTCGCCCTTGCGGCGTCCCATGAGCTCGAGCCCGCGATTGGCGATGACCTCGTTCGCATTCATGTTGGTCGATGTGCCGGCGCCGCCCTGGATCACGTCCACCACGAACTCGTCGAGCAGCGCGCCGCGGCGAATTTCCTCGCACGCGGCGACGATCGCGCGCGTCCGGGGCTCGTCCAGCAAGCCCAGCTCGTTGTTCGCCAGCGCCGCAGCCTGCTTCACGCAGGCAAGCGCGTTCACGAGCTCGGGATAGATCGATATCGGCGTGCCGGTGATGGAGAAATTCTCCAGCGCGCGCAGCGTGTGTATGCCGTAATACGCGCCGGCAGGCACGGCGCGGCTGCCGAGCAGGTCGTGCTCGCGCCTTTCGGGGTTGGTCGTCATAGTGGAGGTCTCCGCAGGAAGGGACTGTCTGTCGCTCCAGACGCTACGCCGCCCGACCGGATTCGGCAAGACGCGTCCGCTGGACAACCGTGGGGCCTTCGGCTAGATTGATTGCCCGATTTCCGGACCTGCCGGAACCAGAACAAGACCGTTCACTGGAGACAGCCATGAAACGCATCCCCACGCTCGTCGTCGCCCTGCTCACCACGCTGGGCCTGGCACACGCCGCAGGCGCTCAGGAGCTCACCGGCACGCTGAAGAAGGTGAAGGACACGGGCACTATTACGATAGGCTATCGCGAATCCTCCATTCCGTTCTCATACCTCGACGACAAGCAGCAGCCCATCGGCTATGCCATGGAGCTGTGCGGGAAAATCGTGGACGCGGTGAAAGCGGAGCTCAAGCTGCCCAACCTCAAGGTCAACCTGCAGCCGGTGACTTCGGGCAACCGCATCCCGCAGTTGCAGTCCGGCAACATCGATCTCGAATGCGGCTCGACCACCAACAGCGTCGAGCGGCAGAAGCAGGTCTCCTTCGGCCCCACCTACTTCGTCATCAACGTCACCGCGGCGGTGAAGAAGAGCTCGGGCATGAAGAGCCTCGCCGACCTGAACGGCAAGACCATCTCCACCACGTCCGGCACGACTTCGGTGCCGCTGCTGAAGCAGTACGAGAAGACCAAGAGCGTCAACGTGAAGGAAGTCTACGGAAAAGACCACGCGGAATCGTTCCTGCTGCTCGCGCAGGATCGCGTGTCGGCTTTCGTGATGGACGACATCCTGCTCGCCGGGCAGATCGCGAATTCAGCCAACCCGGGCGAATACACCATCATCCCGGAATCGCTGCGCCAGGAGCCGTACAGCATGATGCTGCGCAAGGACGACCCGCAGTTCAAGGCGCTGGTGGACAAGGCGATCGGCGCCGTCATGAAGTCCGGCGACATCCACAAGATTTACGCCAAGTGGTTCACCAGCCCGATCCCGCCCAAGAACGTGAACCTCAATTTCGCGGAGACGCCGGCGATCAAGGCAGCGTTTGCGAACCCGAACGACAAGGGCGTCCAATAGAATGCCCGCTGGGATTTCCTGCGAAAGGGGCCGGGTTCGGCCCCTTTTCGTTTTGCACGCTGCCGCGCCCGTCATAGCCGCCCACCCCGGCGTCGCGCGATAGGACGTATCATAGCGGGGCGCGTGGGGGAGACCGCATGGCGATACAGCTCAACTGGCACGTTTTCTTCGAAGAAATCCCCGGGGGCGGCACCGAGTACTGGGAGCTGCTGGTGTCCGGCATCGGCTGGACGCTCGCCGTCTCGGCGCTCGCATGGATCATCGCCCTCGCGCTCGGCGCGGCGATCGGGACGATACGCACGACGCCATACCGATGGGCGGTGCGCATCGGCAACGGCTGGGTGGAACTGTTCCGCAACATCCCGCTGCTGGTGCAGATCTTCCTGTGGTACTTCGTCATCCCGGAATTCGTCCCGCCGCTCAAGCGCTGGCTGATCAACACCGACCCGACCGACGCGCAGTTCATCACGGCGGTGATCTGCCTCGGGCTGTTCACGTCGGCGCGGATCGCGGAGCAGGTGCGCGCCGGCATCGAGTCGCTGTCGCGCGGGCAGCGCTACGCGGGCATGGCGATCGGGCTGAACCTGCGCCAGGTCTACCGTTACGTGCTGCTGCCGATGGCGTTCCGCATCATTATCCCGCCGCTCACCAGCGAGGCGATGAACCTCATCAAGAACACGTCGATTGCGCTGACCATCGGGCTCGCCGAGCTCACGTTCCGCTCGCGCGAGATGGGCGAGTACACGTTCCACTTCTTCGAGGCGTTCAGCGCCGCGACGATCGTCTATGTCGTGATCTCGCTGATCGCCAACCGGGTGATGGCGGTCATCGAACGCCGCGTTGCGGTGCCCGGCTTCATTGCCGGCGGCAAATAGGCGGCGCGCCATGAATCTCGACTTCGACGTCATTTCGCGCTCGCTGCCTTATCTGTGGATGGGCTTCCAGTACACCGTGGAGCTCACCGTGGTGGCAGCGGTAGGCGGCCTCATCTTCGGCACGCTCCTCGCGCTGATGCGGCTGTCGCCCAACGTATTCGTTTCCGGAGCCGCAAGCGCGTACGTGAACCTGATGCGTTCCGTGCCGCTGATCCTGGTGCTGTTCTGGTTCTTCTTCCTGATGCCGCAGGTGTTCCAGTTCATCTCCGGGGCGGAGCGCCCTCCCCCCATCGGCGCGGAGCGCACGGCGCTCATCACTTTCGTGATGTTCCAGGCCGCGTACTACTGCGAGATCATGCGCGCCGGCATCCAGTCGATTCCGCGCGGACAGGTCTACTCCGCCTACGCGCTCGGGCTCAAGTACAGCCAGGCCATGTGGCTCGTCATCCTGCCGCAGGCGTTCCGCAACATGATCCCGGTGCTGCTCACGCAGACCATCATCCTGTTCCAGGATACGTCGCTGGTATACGTGATTTCAGGCACCGACTTCACCGGCGCCGCGTCCAAGATCGCCCAGCGCGATGGCCGGCTGGTCGAGATGTACCTGTTCGTCGCGGTCGTCTACTTCGTCCTCTGCTACGCGCTGTCGTACGTGGTGAAGCGCCTGCAGGTGAAGATAGCGGTCATACGCTGAAGGCCACGAGAAGACCAAGGAGCAGTTGATGGGCAACCCGATGATCGACATGAAGAACCTCAGCAAGTGGTACGGCTCGTTCCAGGTGCTGAAGGACTGCACCACCCACGTGAACAAGGGCGAAGTGGTGGTGGTATGCGGCCCGTCAGGCTCGGGAAAATCCACGCTCATCAAGTGCGTGAACGCGCTCGAGCCGTTCCAGCAGGGCGACATCATCGTCAACGGCGAATCCGTCGGCGACAGGAACACCAATCTGCCGCGCCTGCGCTCCAAGATCGGCATGGTGTTCCAGCATTTCGAGCTGTTCCCGCACATGACGGTCGTCGACAACCTGAATCTTGCGCAGATCAAGGTGCTCAAGCGCAGCCGCGAGGAAGCGGCCACGAAATCGATGACGCTGCTGAAGCGCGTGGGGCTCGAGGCGCATGCGAAAAAATTCCCCGGCCAATTGTCCGGCGGGCAGCAGCAGCGCGTCGCCATCGCGCGCGGGCTCGCCATGGACCCGATCGCGATGCTGTTCGACGAGCCGACGTCCGCGCTCGACCCGGAGATGATCAACGAGGTGCTCGACGTCATGGTGACGCTGGCGCAGGAAGGCATGACCATGATGGTGGTGACTCACGAGATGGGATTCGCCCGCAAGGTCGCGCACCGCGTCGTGTTCATGGACGCGGGCGAGATCGTGGAGGACGCGCCCACCGAGGATTTCTTCGGCAAGCCGCACTCCGAGCGCGCGCAGCAGTTCCTCTCCAAGATATTGCACCACTGAGGCGCCACCCTCACGCGCGACTGCCGCGCGCGTGCTCAGCAGCAGCATTCCAATAACAGGAGAAAAAATGAAACCCTATCGCATGGCCGCAGCGCTCGCCTTGAGCGCCTGCGCGTTCGCTCACGCCGCGCATGCCGCGGATGCCTCCAACTATCCGAACAAGCCGGTGCGCATGATCGTCGGCTACGCGCCGGGCGGCGGCACCGACATCATGGGCCGCTTCATCGCGCAGGAGCTCACCCGCTCGCTGGGGCAGCAGGTCATCGTGGAAAACCGCGCAGGCGCGGCGCAAAACGTGGCGGCGGAATACGTGGCGCGCGGCCCGACCGACGGCTACACGCTGTTCATGAGCTCGGCGGCGCACGGCATCAACATCAGCCTGTATCCCAGGATCAACTACCACCCGGTCAAGGATTTCACGCCCATCGCGCTGTTCGCGATCAGCCCCAACCTGCTGCTGCTCCATCCTTCCGTGCCGGCGCGCAACCTGAAGGAATTCATCGCCGTCGCGCAGAAGAATCCGGGCAAGCTCAACTACTCCTCGTCGGGCAGCGGCAGCACGCAGCACCTGTCGGGCGAGCTGCTCAAGCTCATGGCCCACGTGGACGTGGTGCACGTGCCTTACAAGGGCACGGGACCGTCGATGACAGCGCTCATCAGCGGCGAGGTGGAGTTCTCCTTCGCCAACATTCCTTCGTCGCTCAACTACGTCGAGCAGGGCCGGCTGCGCGCAATCGCGATCACCAGCGCCAAGCGGTCAGCCCTGCTGCCCAAGCTGCCGACGATGAACGAATCCGGCCTGCCGGGCTTCGAGACGAGCACGTGGTACGGTCTGCTCGGCCCGGCCGGCATATCGCAGGACATCGTGACGAAGCTCAACCAGGCGGTGAACACAGCGGTGAAATCGCCCGACGTGAACAAGCGGCTCGCAGCCCTCGGCGCCGACCCGGTAATCGAATCGCCGCAGTACTTCGCGAAATACCTCAATGCCGAAATCGAGCGCTGGGCGAAAGTGGTGAAAGCTTCGGGGGCGAAGCCGGAGTAGTTGGTAAACCGTGATCCGTGTGCGGTAACGGTGTGACCGCTGGGTTTCACCGTACCGCGTCGACCGCCGCTATACCACGCGGAACGCTTCCGTTACGAATCGGCGATCAGGTTCGTGAGCGTGCCGTCAACGGAAATTTCCCGGGATGGCGGATCGATTCGACCGCGAGGTCAACATCCAGCTCGGGCCAATAGAGATGATGGGGCTGAGGACGCTCGACGTTCGTCAGCTTGGCAATCGAAGCGTCTTTGAACCACGGAAACTGCGAAAAAGGCACGAACAACTCCTCGGCTTCGAGCATCAGCCAGAAGCCATGCGGTGAGACGTTCGTAACCTCAACGTCCAAAGTGCTCGCGCCACGCAGCACGGATGTCATGTTCGTGTTTCCGTATCAGTAGTTCGGCCGCTCGGATCTGGGGATCGTTCAAGCCATAATTCTGCGCCAGTTCAATTTGTGGCTCAAGCCAGAACTTCGCCTCGCCTTCAGCATGGTGCACATGCACATGAAGGCGCGACTCCTCACGAGCACGAGAGAAGAAAAAGAACCGAAATCCCTCCTCGCGAAAGATTGTCGGACTCATCGCTTTCTCACACTCAACGTCCGCGATGACGCGCACCATGCGGCGCGCGTAGCGCAGAGCGGACGGTGTCGCTGTCGATCGGGTTGTTAGGCAACACTAGCTCCTTTCGGGAATGTTGCGTGTGGTCCAGACGACTAGACGCAGATTGGTCGCTGCGATCTTGCATGCGACGTCTTCGGCCTTCTCTGAAGAGAATGCGATGTTTCGCACCTTCAACTTCGGCCCTTGATTGAATACGCGAATGCCCGTTGTTAGCGGCCCCCGACCGCGCTCCCGATGCAACTTCCAATGCCCGTGGACAATATCATCGCGAAAGCCCCGGAGCGAACTGGCGTCGGTGACTATCGCGAGCAATTCATCTCGTTCTTCTTCATGCTGCGTCAGCGCAACCTTTGCCGCTTTACGCAAGCATTCCATCCGGCGCTGAAACGATTGTGATTGCTTCAAACCCAAATTCTTGGTTGAGGGTTGATTGACGAGAATTGCCGTCACGAAATCGAGCTGCGTTTCCAGATAGGCCCACTGTGCAGCCACGTGACCGATAGCCCGTAACTCTTTGTCTCCCACCATGAGTTGCAGCACTGGTTTCGGCACAGTGTTCAACGTTTGCCTAACGTTCGCGATGACACGCACCATGCGCGGCGCGTAGCGGCGAGCGGACGGTGTCGCTGTCCACCGCGGGGTTAGCTCTCACTTGAAGTGCTGCATTAGTTGGTATTGTTTCTTGCAGTACGGAATGAATAACTGCAATAGAACAAACGTCTGCTCCCGATCAATGATCCTACCCGTCGGGTGACCTGACTCGTTTCGGTAAGTCCGGATGACAGACAGAATTCCGGCAAAGTGAGTATCAAGGTCTTCCTTGACTTCCGGCGGCAGCTTCTTCGCTATCGAATCCAAGACCGCTCGGAACTTGTTGTACTTCCGCAATAGCGTTCGCTCAGCAAAAGCGGGCGCAAAGGTCGTCTTGTGGGTCGCATGCGCTTCCAACTGCTCCAAAAGAAGCTCGAACGTGTGCTCGACCGACACGCCGAGCATAACCGTCGCGGAAAGCATGCAACCGGCGCGAAACGCCTGCATAGCCTCCTTGAGATACAGCAGTGTGACAGCGTCAATCGCGGGCACTTCACGCCGAATAGCAGCTTCGTAAGATGAGACGTCGTGGAAAAAGTATGCCTCTTGTCCCTGCGCGAGTTGGCGCCCGAGCCTAGTCAGGTGAAAGAAGGGGAACTCGCGATTGCTGTCATTCAATCCCAAGCTGATAATGCCCTGGCGAAACAAATCCCAGAACAACTCAAGCAGTAGCCCCTTGTCCTGAGCGTCGAGGGGATATGTCGCACCATAGTGTCCCGGTTGGATTCGACCTTCACGTCGGGCAAAGACTTGCCCAAGCCCAAGGCTGAGGTGCTCGTACTGTGAGGGCTCGTACTGGACCTGTTCTCGTCCCGCCAAGATGTCTAGAGCAGCTGCCCGGAGTTCTTCGTATGTATGCGGCATTCCCCCTCCTGGTGAGAGCTACCGAATAGCGTTTTATCCGCCGTGCGGCAGCATGGTGGATAAAACTGGTTGAACTGAAGCGCTGGGTTCAGCGCGACGACGTTTGGGATTTGAATGCCGTGGCTTGCGAGCTGCAGGCACTTTGTGCTGGTGAGGATGACGGTCTGTGCGGGTCATAGACGGTTCGCGACGCTGAATCGGTGTCGACGAGAATGCGACCGAATATGACAGAGCGTGTTCGGGCGGTCAATGCGGTTTGCATGCGCGAGCATTCTCCTGATCGGTGCGCGCAGGCGCGATCGGCGGAGGTGTTGGGGCGGGATGGCGCGCGGGTCATGGGGGTGGGCCGTGGGCACGCGGGACGAGCGTAGCGATAGGCTGAAGGCGACCGCCGGCGCAGTACGAGCAGCGGTGGATATCGTAACACATTTAGGGTCAAGTCTTGAAATATCACTTTTCAGTCTGGATTACCTTGTCGATTGTCGTGTAATGAAGGCCCAAGTGCACGTTGATCTCCTTCAGCATAGCGGTCGGGTTATATTCACAGGTTAACACAATACTTATATTTCTAGACTTGACCCCTTTTACTGGAACGTGCCAAGCGCGATGAATCTGGGCACTGGTCGGAGATCGTTCGAATGTAGTGCGAGCCCTGTCCGGCTCCTCGAGCCGGGCGCTATTATAAAAGCGACAAGAGCAAGCATACTTTGCTACAATAAGATTCGCTTTGATAATAAAGGAGAAAAAAAGTGAAGCGAATCTACCGTCGGTCAACTGATTTGCAAAGAGTAATGGACTACCTGCGCGAGGAGCACACCAAAGGGGTCCGGATCGTGCACTACATTCCGCTCAGCAACGCTGTAAAGGTGTCGGCTAGCAAGCTCGCCTTAATGCTTATGTCATTCGGGGGTGGCAACCACGGCATCCGGCTGACTGGCGAAATGTTTGATTGATATAACCATCCGCTCGCAATCAATTAGAAGCGTAGATAGCCGGAGACCGCAAGTCTCCGGCGGCTTCGCATGTGCGGCCGTTCCCACGCTGAAGCTTGATTCTGCGATTAGCGCGCTCTCAGGCTAAGGCGGGCCAAAGATGGGGTAGCCGTTAAATTTGCATCGCGTAGCGCCGTCATTGACCCACGACACGATCCGATCCGGAAGAAATTTCTTTTGCACATCGAACCCGAGATACAGGGCAACCTGAGTCCGGCGTTCTGCTATGGCTTCAATGTCCAACGTATAGCCAATGACGTCTTGAGCCACCTCGGTGATTGTTGCCGTCTTCTTATCCGGGAACAGGTTTGCTCTAAATTGCTGTGGCGAAGAGCAGGCCTCGCTATTTTGCAAAATGATTCGATACACCGCCTGGTAGTCCTGCTCGAACAGGAGGTTGATCTTGTTCTCTGGGCGCTTAACCATTTCCATAGTTGAGCATCCCGTGAGCACGAAGACAGACAGCGCTATCAAACGGTTTCTGTTCATTTGAATGGTGTCCGATCCAACCTATTATGGCGCTGCCTATAGCCCCCGTTGGAGTAACACGGAGAGCTGCGTGTCTCGTAAGTTCCATTGAAGGAACACGCCCGACACCAGGGATCGCAATCAGTCGACGCGGCGCTTCATCGCCGCGTCGACGATGCCGCCGATAAGGTCCGAATACGCAACGCCGGCAAAGCAGCGGTTCTGGCCGAAGGTGTGTGGGCTGAGATCGGGATTGGGATTGGCTTCGAGGAACACGAGCTCGTTGTCCGGCGTGAGCCGGTAGTCCAGGCGCGCGTAATCGCGCAGCTGCAGCGCGTGGAAGATACGCGCGCTCGCCTTTTCCACCGCGCGCAGCACGCCGACGGAAAGCCTCGCAGTGCGATAGCCGATCTTCCATTTCGCGCGGTACGCGGCGTTGGTCTTGATGCGGCTCGTCGCGATGGAAGGCGCACCGGCGCCCGGCTTGCCGACGACGAGCTCCAGCGGCGCCAGCACGCGCGGTTTATTGCCGAGCAAGCCGACGAAAAGATCGCGCCCCGGCACGTACTCTTCGACCAGCAGCGGCGCGCGCACGCGCCGCCGCACCGCTTTCGCCCGCCGAGCAAGCTCGCCGGGGGTGCGAACCAGCGAATTCCTACCGATCTCGTCGGAGCCGTCGCCGAATTGCGGCTTCACGATGAGCGGATACGCAAGGGTGCCAGTGCGCATGCCGTGGCCGTCGAGGATGACGTGACGAGGAACGGCGACGCCGAGCGACGCAACGATCGCCTTCGACAGCGCCTTGTCGCGGGCGAGGTGCATGCCGACCGGCCCGGTGCCGGTGTAGCGCAGCTTCAGCGCCTCCAGCACGCCCGCGATCGCGGCATCGAGACGCCGGTCGCCGTCCAGCCATTCGGTGAGATTGAAGACGAGCCGCGGATCGAGCTCGCGCAGCCGGCCTATCGTGGCGTCGATGCCGGGGTCAAATGGAACGATCTCCACGCGATGGTGCTGCGCGCGCAGGCACTCGAGCACTGCGCTTTCCATGCTGCCGGCATCGGGACGGAAGCCACGCGTCCCGTCGCTCCCCGTCTCGACATCGACCAGCACGGCGATGTCGCAACGCGGCTGGCGTTTTCTGGAAGTCATCTCAACAATGCCTAATTCCCTGACAGGATTTACAGGATTCACAAGATTTACAGGATGAGAGACATAATGTTCGACGGTTCATCATTTCGTTAATCTTGCAAAATCCTGTTCATCCTGTCTGCTTTCTGTTTTTGAGACAGCCTCCGGTGTCGGCCATGGCGCACATTGTATCGCGTAGAACTCATCTCAAAACGGGGTTACCACCGATAAACACAGATCAACACGGAGAAACAAAGGGTCTTCTATCTGTGTTCATCGGCGTTCATCTGTGGTTGCTATGGTTCTGCGTATTTTTGAGATTGCGTGAGCTTACTTGAAGTTGGCCGCCTTGCGCGCGTCGCCGGTGAGCTCGAGGATGTGCATGCCGGTGTTGGCGCGATCGACGATGTAGATGTAGCCGCGATCGTCGACGTCGACGTTGTTGGTCTGGATCGCGATCTTGCACCGCTCCTCGCCGTTCACGCGGGTGCACCGCTTCGCCGTGTTCTCGTTGATCGCAGGGATGTAATAGCCCGCCTCCCGCGGCGCGTACGGATCGCGGATGTCGACCGCGCGCACGCCGGCGTTAAACCACGCGATGAACACCATGCGCTTGTAGTAGATCGGCCCCATGTCCTCGTTCGAGGAGTGCGTCCCGAAGCGGCCGCCGCGCGAGCAGAAGTTGCCGCTCTTCTCCGGCACGAAGAAATTCGATACGCCGAAAGGCCTCTTCTCGTCGGTGATGTCCAGGATGTACATCATGTGGTAATCCTCCTGGCACTCGTTCTGCGTCGATTCGCTGACGACGACCATGAAGTCGCGCTTCGCGGGCTTGCCGGACTTGCTGTCCGCAGCCTTCACCCTGAACTTCTCGAACATGGGCGGCTCCATGCCGAGCACCGGGAAGGTGGTGTGCGCGCCGACCGTCGGATAGAGATCGACCCGGCTGATCTGCGGATAGACCAGGTTCTCCGGCGTCGGCGCGAACGGATCCTTGGACGCGGGATTCCCCTTGAGGAGCTTCTCCCGATCAATGATCTGGACCACGCCGCCCTGCAGCGTGCCGTAGCCGAAATAGACGCGATTGCCGACTGCGATGGGACCGTGCGTATCTTCGGGCACGTGCTCGGACGACGACCCGGGCTCCTGCCCGACCAGCGCGAAGTTGCGGATGAACTTCGGATGCAGCGGGTCCGACAGATCGTAGATCTTCGTCATGCGCTTGGTGCGCCAGCGCTCGGGCCGCCCGTCGGAAATCAGGTACGCGATCCCGGTGTCGCACTCCCACCAGTTCTTGTGCGTGTCCTTCAACCCTCGCACCACCGTCGTCAGCAGCGCGGGACGCTCCGGCGCGGTGACATCCCATATCTCGTGCGACGACGTGCCGCCGGTGCGCAGGAGGTACACCTTCGCCGGATCGCCCTTGGGCAACTGCTTGCCGTCGCACAGCCGCACCATCTGCGCCCCGCCCTGCTCGTTGAGGCCGGGTTCACCGGGAATGTGCGCGAGATACTTCGGGTGCCTGGGATCGGTGACGTCGACGATGGAAGTGCCGTTGTTCTCGTTCTTTCCCGTCATCGGATTGAGCGGCTGCGGCATCTCGCGCGTTCCGCCGTGATGGCCGACGTACGCGATCCAGCGGTTGCCCTGGTGATGCACGACCGGCTGGTACGCGCTGCGCGCCTGCAGATCGCTGTAGCCGACGAGCTGCATGTTCTTCGCTTCTTCCTTGCGTGAAGCGGGTGCGATCTCCGGCTGCTGCGCTGCCGCATGCGACGGCGAAGACGAGCGCGCCGGCACGCCATGCGCCGCGAAACGGCGCAAAGACTCCCTCGTAGTGCATGTGACTCCTCCCTTTGGTGTCGCGCTATATACTGCGTGGCGATTCTGGTACGTCGCCATCGGCGCAATCGTGGCAGGCCACGTCATTTCCATCTGGCTCGCGCACCGCGTCGCGCTGCGCGAGCTCGGCACGCCGCGGCGCGCGCTCCTCGCGACCGTTCCGCTGACGGCGCTGATGCTGGCTTATACCGCGATCAGCCTGACGATCATCGCCGAGCCCATGGTGAAATTCGATCTGCCCACGGACTCGGCGACGATGTTGCCGCGTCAGGCGCTGCGAGTACCCTGATCCAGCAGCGCCTGGTGCACGCGGTCGGGCAGCATGGGCTGCTGCCGCAGCCGCACGCCGGCCAGCTGAAACACGGCATTGGAAATCGCCGGCGCGGCGAGCGGCGTCGTCATCTGGCCGGCGCCCGACGGCTGGTTCTTCGTCGGAATCAGCTTGATCGAGATGTCCGGCAGGTCCTTCATCCGCGCGACGTGATAGTCGTAGAAATTCGACTGCTGCACGACGCCGTCCTCGATCGTGATGCGCTCGGTGAGCGCGAGCCCCAGCCCATAGATGAGCGAGCTCTGGCTTTGCGCAATCACGTTGTCGGGATGGACCGGCACGCCGACGTCGATCGTCGCCCAGAAGTTGTGCACCTTGATCGCGCCGGTCGCGCGATCGACCGAGACCTCGGCGATGCCGGCGAGCTGCGTGCCGTCGTAATCGAGATACGCAACGCCGAGCCCGCGTCCCTCGCGCTTGCGGCCCCAGTCGGCCATCTTCGCGCACTCCTCGACCACGTGGCGGGCACGCGCGTTCAGGTGCTGCAGCCTGAACTGGAGCGGATCGACGCCGCGCTTCGCCGCGATCTCGTCCATCATCACTTCGTTCGCGAAGCAGTTCTGGCCGACACCGATCGCGCGCAGCGGCGCCGTGCGCATGCCGGTGTCCTGGTGCAGCCCTTCACCGATCTGGTTCGCGATCTCGTAGCTCGGCAGCTCCGTGCCTTTCATCGCGATATTGTCCCGGCCTTTCATCGTGCTCCAGCGCACCGGATCCATGAACGCGAGCACGCGGTCGCAAACCACGCGGTGGTTCCACGCGATGAGCTTGCCGTTCGCATCCATGCCCGCGGTGATGCGATTCACGTAGAGCGGCCGGAATCGTCCGTTGTGCACGTCATCCTCGCGCTGCCAGATGACCTTCACCGGCTTGCCGGCCGCTTTCGACATGAGCACGGCGTCCACGATGAACTCGACGTCGCGGTTTCCCCGCCGGCCGAACCCGCCGCCGAGGAGATAGCCGTTGTATTTCACCTTGCTCGTCGGAATGCCGAGCGCCTTGGCAACGGCATCGACCGCGATCGTCTGGCTCTGCGTGCCGACCCAGATCTCGACCGCATCTCCCGACGGGCTCACCGCAGCGGTGGCGTTGAGCGGCTCCATCTGCGCGTGATACGCGTAGTCCGCGTAATACTCGCCTTCGTACTTGACCGCCGCGGTCTGCAGCGCCGCCTGCACGTTGCCCTTGCTGTCCCACGCCACGCCCTTCTGCGACGGGTCGTGCGCAACCTTCTTGAACTGTTCGAGTCCCTTCGCGTTGGAGAAACCCCAGCCCGTCGCCTTGCGGCTCCACGCCACCTTCAGCGCGTTCTTTGCCTTGAATGCGGACCACGGCGAGCTCGCGAGCACGCCGACGCCGTACTGCAGCGGCACGATGCCGATCACGCCGTCGATTGCGCGCGCAGCGGTGTCGTCAATTTTTTCCGGGGCCGCGCCCTCGACCGGCTGACGCAGGATGGCGCCGTAAATCATGCCCGGCACCTGCACGTCGATGCTGTACTCGCAGGAGCCGTTCACCTTCGACGGGACGTCGATGCGGCCGACGTCGTTGCCGACGAGGCGGAACTCTTTTGTCGCCAACGGCTCCAGCGCAATCTGGGGCGCTTCGGCGGGAATCTGCGCGAACGCCGCGATTTCGCCATAGGTCAGCCTGCGTCCGGATTTCTGGTGCAGGACGACACCCGGCACCGTCGTCAGCTCGGACATCGGCACATTCCAATGGCGCGCAGCGTTGTCCACCAGCACGTAGCGCACCTGAGCGCCGAACTGCCGCAGCACGTTGAAGTACCCTCTCACGGTGGCGCTGCCTGCCGTGTACTGCAGTCCGCCGAATGCGGGATTGCCGTACAGCTTGTTGTTCGGCGGCGCCGGCACGATGACGACCTTGCTCCAGTCGGCATCCATCTCGTCCGCGACGATGCGCGGCAGCGACGTGAGCGAGCCCTGCCCCATCTCCGCTGCCGGCGACATGATGTACACCGTGCCATCGGTCGTGAGCGTCACGTAAGAGTTGACGGCGACCTTCTTCGCGGTCGCCTGTGCGGCGGCATCGGCGGCAAACCACTCGGGAACGCCGACCGCGACGCCGAATGTCAGACCGGCCGCTCCGGTCATGAAACTACGACGGCTTTGGGAGAATGAGTTCTTCATGCGACATTCTCCTTCGCCGCACGCTCGATGGCCTGAACGATGCGCACGTAAGTGCCGCAGCGACAGATGTTCGTGTTCATGTACTCGACGATCTGCTCGCGCGTGGGATTGGGATTTTCCTTCAGCAGCCCCGCTGCGCGCATGATCTGGCCCGACTGGCAGTAGCCGCATTGGGGCACCTGCTCGGCAATCCATGCTTTCTGCAGCGGGTGGCTCGCATCGGGCGCGAGGCCCTCGATGGTGGTGACGCGCCGCCCTTCGATGTCGGCGATCGGATAAAGACACGATTGCGTGGGCTGGCCGTCGATATGCACCGTGCATGCGCCGCACTGCCCTGCGCCGCAGCCGTACTTGGTGCCGGTGAGCTTCATGCTTTCGCGCAGCACCCACAACAGCGGGGTGTCGGCGTCGGCGGTGACCGTCTGCCGCTTGCCGTTGACCACGAACGTGGTCGTCATTTTCTCAGCCATACGTCCTCCTCCAGGAACCTGCACACCGAGCTTCGTCTCCTCCTGCCGCGCAGCTCGTCGTCCGCGCGTGTCGGGTGGCCATTGTAGCGCAATGCATACGGTGCGCCAGCGCACGAACACAGCGTCCGACGTGCGTTTTCCCGCGGGAGAACCGGCGGGTGACAAAGATCAATGCCGCCCGGCGACGCAGGCAGTAAAAATGACAGTGTCCGCCGGCCGAAATGCCGGGCCAACCGCGTCTCCGGTGGAAGCGCAATGCACGAAGGAGGAGCAACCGTGGTGCATCGATCATGCCGGGGAGACCTGAAATGCAAGAACAAGAGCACGGAACGCCTTCACCAGCCGGTCGCCTGGCTCTCGCATTCCTCTACGCACTGCTGGCCGCGTGCGGCGGCGCCACCGCGCCGGGCCCGGAGGCACAGATCAACGCCATGGTGCGCAGCGAGTGGGACGCTTACAAGGCGGCCAACGGCGTGAGCGCAGGCGGTCTCGCAGTGCACCTGGTAACGCCCCGCGGCACCTACTCCGGCGCAGCGGACCTCGGCCCGGTAGACGTGCCCAACGTGCATTTCAGGGCTGCGAGCAACACCAAGACCTTCACTTCGGCGGCCATCATGCTGCTCTACCAGCAGGGCATGCTGAACATCGACGACACGATCACGTCCGTCATACCGCGCAAAGCCATCCCGTACGTGCCGGACACGCCGCAATACGCCATACCGCACAAGAGCAGCATCACGATACGGCAGTTGCTCACGCACACCGCGGGCGTCTTCGACAACACGAACAATGCAGTCCCTGCGACCTGTCCCGCGCCGTATGCGAACCAGTCTTACCTCGACTACGTCATGGACGTGCTGGGCCAGAAGGATCACACCTTCACCTTCGACGAGATGGTCGGCGTGAACGCGACGTGCAACGTCGAGAAGGCTGCGCCAGGCACGGAGTACAGCTACAGCAACATCGGCTACGACCTTCTGGGCAAGATCATCGAGCGGGTGTCCGGGCTTTCCTACGCGGACTACGTCGCCCAGAAGCTCCTCGCGCCGAACCAGCTCACGCAGACGACGATGCCCTATCTCGGAACGGACCAGCTCGTCCCTGCGCCCAACCTCGTCGGCTACGACATGGGAGATGGCGTCACGCGCTCGTTCACGCAGGACAACATGTCGGGCAACGTCGCCGAGGGCAACGTCATCTCGACGCCGGCAGAGCTTGCGCGATGGGTGAGGCTGCTCATCAGCGGCAACGCGGGGATCGGCCCGACGTACGTGAGCATGATGAAGGTGTGCGGCTTCCCGGCGAGCGCCTCGTGTTACGGCATGGGCATATTCAATGCGCCGGGGCTCGGATGGGGACATAACGGAGCGCATCGCGGATACATCTCGCTGATGCTCTACAACCCCGACGACGACGTTGCCGTGGTGGTCTTCTCGACCATGCTCGACGAAGACCATATCTCCAGCGACCTGGGCATGCTCCAGCGCGTCGCATCGAAGGCGCGCCAGCTCGCGGGTTACGGCGGCTCGCCGGGAATGTAAAACGGAGGGTCAACATGGAAAACGCATTCGCCCCGGGCCTGCTGCTCGGCTGCCTGATCGTCATTGCAAGCGTGGCGCTCGCCGTCGGCGGCGTAGCGATCACGCGCCGCTACGTGCATTTCTCCGTCCTCAAGACCGATCACGACGTCGCCGGCTTTCTCTATTCCAACGTCGGCGTGGTATATGCGGTGCTCCTCGGCTTCATCACCGTCGTCGCATGGGAGGAACACCGGGACACGCAGGGCTACGTCCAGCAGGAGGCGGTGCGCGTGAGCAACCTGCTGCGCGACGTCGGCGTTTTCCAGGACGGCGTCAGGAAGGAGCTGCGGCTCAGGGTGCTGGCGTACGGCGTGGCCGTCGTCAACGACGAGTGGCGGGCGATGGCAAGGCATCGGGACAGCCGCGCGGCCGGCGAGGCGTACCAGAAAATATGGGACGCCATCTATGCAATCCAGCCGCGAACGGAGCGGGAGATCGCTTTCTACAGGGAAGCCATTGCGCGGCTCAACGAGCTCGGCGGCATCAGGAGATCGCGGCTGTTGAGCAGCCAGGCGCTGATACCCCCGCTGCTGTGGGTGCTGCTCGTCGGGGGCGCAGTCATCAGCATAGGGTTCACGTTCATGTTCGGCGCGAAGAACAGATGGCAGCACTTTCTTGCAGCCGGATCACTCGCGGGACTGATCGGATTCGTGCTGTTCCTCATTTTCGCGTTGAGCTCGCCGTTCTCGGGCAGTCTCTCGATATCTCCGGAGGCCCTGGAAAGCGTGTTGCGCGCATGGGAACGCGGCGCATACGCGGGTCCGGGATAACGCTCACGACGCGACGGCAACTGCAGACGGCGCTGCCGGCCGGGCTCTAAAGCACAGTGCCCGCGCGGAAGAAGGCTCTCGGCGTGCGATGCAGCAGCTCGAAGCCGGTGCGCGTGATACGGATCATCTCGCCCACCTGCACGCCGGCTTTTCTGTCGGGCGTGATGACGTTGGGCTGCACGACGACCGTCATGTTCTCTTCGAGCTTCATGTGGGGCGGCGCGCTCGCGGGACGGCTTTTCGGCCCGATGATGGGCTGGAAGTAGCCGCCGCCGAATCCGTGCACGAGATCGTCGCAGACGGTGTAGCCGCGCGTCTCGACGATCCCCGACGCCTCGATGATCTCGTTCACGGTCGTGCCGTGGCGCATAACTTTGGTCACCGCGTCGAAAGTCGCTTCGGCCGTGGCGTGCAGCTCCTTGTACAGCGGTGTCGGCTCGGCATCCACGGTGAACGACCGCAGCACCTGCCCGGCGTAATCCCACCAGAAGGCGGAAAGCTCGCAGAAGATGACGTCGCCCCGCGCAACCTTGTTGGGCGAAGTCTGCTGCGGCGGAACATGGATGTGCGGATGCGCCATCGACGTGCGGCCGATGTAGCGGATCATGGTCGATCCGCCGCGGCCTATCCACGCGCTTTCGACGAGATTCGCCAGCTCGCGCTCGGTGAGCCCCGGGCGCGTGCCGGCGAGGAGCGCGGCGAATCCCGCATCGGACAGCGCCGCGCCTATGCGCAGCCAGTCGATTTCCTCCTCCGACTTCACCATGCGCAGCCGCGTGTACTGCTTGTCGAGCAGCACGACTTCGAAGGTCGCCGCAAGCTGCTGGTATTTCGCGATGCCGAGCGGACCGATCAGGCCGACGCGCCTGGCACCGCGGCGCGTCAGCTCTTCGATGGTCTTCGCCATGCCCTGGTGCTCGCCCCAGCGCACGTCCACACCTTTGGCGATCTTGCTGCCGAGCGGGAAATGGTTGTACCACTCCATGTGCATCACGAGCTGCTCGCCCGGCTTGAATATCGTGAACGCCTCCACCGTGCCGGGCCAGCCGGTCACCCATTGGGTCGCGTTGCCCGTCCGGTGATCGGTCACGACCACGAGATGATCGACATCCGCCTTGCCCATCACCTCGCCCAGCGCTTTGTGCCGGCGCGCGTACTCGGCATCGGAGAAACGCGGGTACTCCTGCTCCATGATCGCGTGCAGGCGCGGTTCGAGATTCAACGGTTTCATGCTTTATTCCAAAGTGACGCGCTTCGCGGTGACCAGCTGGCGCCGTGACTACGAGCGGGTCTCAAAATCAAAAAAAAACGGACAGGATTAACATGATTAACAAGATAAGAACGTCGAGCTTTTCGGCTCAATCCTGTAAATCGTGTAAATCCTGTCTATGGTTTCGGGCATTTTTTTGAGATGAGTTCTCGCGTTGCGGAAGCAACGCCACCTCATCAAGTGAAGCGGGATCACCAGCGTCGCAGGGTCACTCTTTGTTCAGGGTGCTTTCGAACCAGGGATACGCGCTGGTGACCGACGGCGCATTGGCCGGTATCGTGCGCTTCACCCACGATGGATTGAGCTGCTTCAGGCTGGTGAGGCCCATGAGCCCCAGCGTCGACCGCACCTCGAGGTCGAGCAGCTCCAGCATGCGCTTCAGGCCTGCTTCGCCGCCCGCCGCGAGCGCCCATCCGAGCAGCTTGCCGACGCCGACGGCGCTCGCGCCGAGCGCGATCGCCTTGACCACGTCCGTGCCGCGCAGGATGCCGCCGTCCATCAGCACCTCGGCGCGGCCATCGACCGCCGCCGCGACTTCCGGCAGCACGTCGATGCTCGCTTCGCCGTGATCGAGCTGGCGCCCGCCGTGGTTGGAGACGTAAACAACGTCCACGCCGTGCTCGACGGCGAGCCGCGCATCTTCCGCCGTGGCGATGCCCTTGAGGATCATCGGCACTTTCCAGTGCTGCTTCATCCACGCGACATCGTCCCACGTGAGCTTCATCTGGAACTTGGGATCGCCGAAGCCTTCGCGCACGTTGAGCCGCGCGATGATGTCGCGCTCGCGGCGCCCGTAGTAGTTGCGGTCCACCGTCACGCACAGCGCGCGGTAGCCCGCCGCCTTCGCGCGGTCGAGGATGTCCTCTATCCACTTGCGGTCCGAGCGCACGTAGAGCTGGAATATGAGCGGCTCTTTCACCGCGGCCTGCGCTTCCTCGATGCCGGGCTTCGCCGCCGTGCTGATGAATGCCGTCGTGCCGTGTGCCACGGCAGCTCGCGCGACGGCGACGGCGCCGGCGGGATCCGCAAGGCCGATGAAATAGCCGACCGGCGCGAGAAAGACCGGCGATGACAGCTTGCGTCCGAGTATCGTCGTCGTGATGTCGATCTCCGATACATCGACGAGCACGCGCTGGCGCAGCGCGAGCTGGTCCAGGCCGTAGCGATTGCGGCGCAGCGTCGTCTCGGAGTCCGATCCGCCGCTCAAGTGGTCCCAGTGCTCCCTGGTGAGCTTCTTCTTCGCCGTGTAGACGATTTCCTGCAGGCTCTTGAACTCCTGCGCCTCGACTGCCGTGGCGGCCTGCGCCGCGCCTTTTTGTTGAGTTGCCATCACGCGCTCCCAGCCGTTGTTGAACAGCCGGGCCGGCTGGCATCAGACGGCCGGCCCGGCACTACGCCCCCTTCGCCCCTCGGGAGAAGGGCCGGGGATGAGGGAAATAACGTGCGCCGCCGGATCACCGCCCGCCAGCGAGTTGCCTCGCGAGCCAGTCCGCGATCATGGGACGGGCCTTGTATTGCACGTTGTTGCAGACGTGCACCCCTTCTTCGTATACCACGGTCGTCACCGGTCCGGGCACTTCTTTTTCGACGCGGTACGCCTGCTGGGGAGGCAGTGCCTTGTCGCGCCCGCCGTACACCTGCAGCAGCTGCGTTCCTAAAGTCCTACGCCTTTCAGCACGTTCGGCATGTAACGTTCGCCCGCACCCGCGCCCGGCGCGAACACCTCCGACAGCCGCGCGAGGTCTGAAGCCGGCAGCGCAAGCTCCACGGCCGCGGCATTCTGCTCGACGTTGCGCGCGTGGTTGGTGCCGGGAATCGGCACGATATCTTCTCCCTGCGCCAGCAGCCACGCGATGGCGACCTGTGCCGGCGCAGCGCCGTTGCGCGCGGCGATCGATTCCAGCTCGCGTACCAAGCCGACGTTACGCTTGAGATTCTCTTCGGAAAAGCGCGGATGCCGTCTGCGCCTGTCGTTCTCCGGCAGGTCGGACACGGACTTGATGCGTCCGGTGAGCAGCCCGCGGCCGAGCGGCGCATAAGCCACGTAGCCCACGCCGAGCTCGCGGCACGCCGGCAGCACGTCCCGCTCGATATCGCGGAACCACAATGAATATTCCGTCTGCAGCGCGGCGAGCGGATGCTCGTGGCACGCGCGGCGCAGCGTCGCGGCGCCCGCTTCGCAAATGCCGATGAAGCGCACCTTGCCACGCGAGATGAGCTGCGCCATCGCGCCCACGGTTTCCTCGATGGGGACGCCGGGGTCGACACGATGCAGGTAATAGAGATCGATCACGTCCACGCCCAGGCGCTTCAAGCTCGCGTCGCAGCATTGGTGCACGTATTCCGGACGGCCATTGGTGCCTTTCTTGCCGTCGGGCAGATCGATATTGCCGAACTTGCTCGAAATGAGAATGTGGTTGCGCAGGCCCTTGAGCGCCCGCCCGAGCAGCACTTCGTGCCGCGTCGACCAGTAGGCGTCGGAAGAATCGAAGAGATTGATGCCGGCGTCCACCGCTCGACGTATGGCACCGTTGAAAGCTTCCTCGAGCGGATCGCCGAACTGTACCGGCTGGCTCCCCCGTCCCATCCCCACGGCCGACACCTGCGGACCGTTACGGCCCAGTCTGCGGTACTTCATGCTCACCCCTCCCCGGGCAAACTCACCTTTCCTGCGCACGCTGCGCGCTCGAGATCGAGCACCGCGACGTGCGCGCTGACCGAGCATCCCACGTGCGCGCTCGCGCCATCGGCGCTGAACGCCGTGTGCGACGAGCCGCGGCCGACCTCGATACGCGCGACGAGCTTGCAACCCGCCGCATCGTACACCGTCACGCAATCGGAGCCGTAGCCGGTTGCGACCGTCCAGCGCCCGTCGGGCGACACGTCGAGGCCATGCGCGTACCGTTCGCTCGCGAGCAGCGCAATGCGCTCGAGCGTCTGTCCATCGAACACGGCCAGTGTGTCGTCGTAGAAATTCGCCGCCCACACGCGCCGGCCATCCGGCGTGATGTCGATCGCATGGCACCAGCGCCCGCTCTCGACCGTGGCGACCAGCTCGCCGTCGTCCGTGATGCAGCTCACCGTGCCGTCCCAGCTGTTGGCGGAATAAACGCGCCCGGTATGCGGGTCGCCTGCAAGATGCGCGGGACCTTCGCCCGTGCTGCAACGGCCGATGACCGATCCATCGGACAGCCGCACCTTCACCACTTCGGCGCTGCCTGCGCACGGCACCCAAACATGGGCGCCGTCGCGGGACAGGAGCGGATCGTGAGGCGCGCGGCCGATCGAAACGATGTGTGTGCGATAACCGGCCTGCGCCGGTCGCGCGATGGTGAGGGTGCCGGTGCCGCCGCCGGTGACGCACACGATGCCGTCGGCGCTGATGAGCGGCAGCTGCGGCATGCCGGGCGAATCCCAGGCTGCCCTGACGTGGAGGGTCGCGGCATCGAGGGCGAGCACCTTGTTTGCGCCGGGGTCCGCCACGGCGAGCGTTGCGCCGTCCGGCGAGAGCGCAATGTGCGAAGCCTTCTGCGCCACCGCGGCGCATGCGGCCACGCTGGCGTCGTGCGCGCCGATGCGCGCCACACGCGCGCCGCGCTCGCTGGCCCATACGTCGTCGCCGCGCCGGACGATGTGGTGCACGCCCGGTATCGTGCCCTGCGCGGGACTCGGCGAGCGCTCTATCGTCACACGCAGGCCCTCGTTACACGGCACGACGTCGTGGCGCGCGCCGGCCTCCAGCAGCCACATGCGCAGTCCCGGCCCCCACTCGTTGACGAGCGCCGAATAAGTCTCTCCGGGTTGCGACGCGTTGTAGCGCGCGATGAGGGCGGCGCCCGTCCTGGGTACCGTCCACCCGCGGCAGTCGAGCTCTGTCATCGACGCGTCTTGGTCCGCGCCCTGCGCTTGCGCGCGACGCGCCCCGGAACTGCCGCGAGCCGCGGCGCAGAGGCAGGCAAGCTCGCCGGCGGCTCGTCCGCTGCGGGAGGCGGTATCGCCACCGACGGCTGCGCGCCGGGCAGTTGATCAGGCGTCGTGTGCACCGTGTAGATACGCGGCGCGCTGCGGTTCACGTGCACCTGGAAGATGTCGGGGCGGTTGTAATGGCCCGCGAAATCGTGACGCAGCTTGGTCAATATGCCGAGCTCGAGATTGCACTCGGCGTAGAGGATGCCCTCCTCCGCGCCCAGCGGTCCCGCCACGATGCGGCTGTTCGGCGCAACGATGACGCTCCCGCCGCAGCAGTCGGCGCTGCGCAGGAATTTCTCGCCTTCGGGTCCGACTTCGAGCTTGCGGATCATGTCCTCATCGACCGTGCCGCACGCGGACACGACCCACGCCTTGCTCATCTGCGCAAATGCCTGCGAATCCACCGACACGCGATCGCGCATGGGATCGCCGCTGGTGGGGAAGTGATTCGGCCAGCTCATGACGTGTATGCGCGTGCCTTCCGCCGTCAGCGCGAACACGGCGAGCGGGTTGGAGTTCTCGCCGCAGATCAGTCCGCTCATCGGCCCGAACTCCGTCTGTATCGCGCCGAAGGTGTCGCCGAAGCCGCCCATGTGCACCAGCCGCTCGCCCACGGTGGGCATGATCTTCTGATGCTTGCCTATCATGCGGCCGTCGGGGCCGAAGTAAACCTGGCTGTTGAACATCGTGCCTATGGTCTGGGGCTGCTTCTCGCACACGCCCATCACGACGTACGCATTCGCGTCGCGCGCAGCGGCGCCGATGGCGTCCATTTCCGGCCCCGGTATTTCCACCGCGTTCTTGAACAGCGCCACGGACAGCTTGTTCGCGACCGCGCTCGTCGCCGGATGGTGATGGAACCACACCGGATGCGCCGGGATGTAGCCTTCGGGAAAGGCGATGACGCGCGCGCCGTTGCGCCCCGCCTCGCGGATCAGGCGGCACGCCTTTTCCGTCGAGCCTTCGCGATCGAGAAAAACCGAGGCCGCCTGCACGGCGGCGACTTTCACGACCGGATACTGATCACCCATGTAACACCCCTCAAACCGCCACAGAGGACACAGAGATCACAGAGAACTTCAAGAGCCGCCCTCGCTGCTGCTCTTACTCTGTGTCCTCTGTGCTCTCTGTGGCTGGTTATTGCGTTCTTAGGACAATCCGTCGCTCAGCTTCACGTTCTCCGGCTTGAGCTCGACGCCCGATGCTTTGGCCTGCAGCAGGAGCAGCTGCGAGAAATCCTGGTCGTAGCCGTGACCGATCAGCGTCTGCACCGTGTCGCGCGTGAGCGAGGTGAGCGGCATCGGCACGCTGAACTGCTTGCCGGCGTTCAGCCCCAGGTCGAGGTCCTTCCTCAGCAGCTCGGGCGTAAACGTCACATGGAAATCGAGGTTCGAGAGCGCCGGCGTCTTGTAGCGCGTGAACATGGAGCCCATCACGCTCTTGTTGAGGAAGTCGAGAAACGCATGACGCTGCATCCCGGCCTTCTCCGCAAGCACGGTGATCTCGCAGAGATTCTGGATCACGACACCGAGCATCACGTTGTGGCAGATCTTCGCAATGCGCGAGAGCTCGCCGTCGCCGACATAGCTCACGCCCTGGCCGATAGACTCGAGATACGGCGCGATCGCGTCGAAAGCGTCTTTCGGGCCCGACGCGACGACGGTGAGCTTGCCGGCCTTGATGACCTTGGCGTTGCCCGATACCGGCGCCGACAGGAACTTCACGCCTTTCTCCGCGAGCTTGCCGCGGATCTCGGCCGACTCCTCGAGCGAAATGGAGGTGCTGTCGACGACGATCTTAGGCGCCTTGCCGCGGCTCATGACGCCGTTCGCTCCGAACAGCACTTCCTTCACGTCCTTGCCGGTGGAGACCATGGTGAACACGACGTCGCACGCCGCGAGCGACGGCAGGTCGTCGGCGATTTTCGCGCCCGATTGCGTCAGCGGCTCGGCCTTGCTGCGCGTGCGATTCCAGACGGAGATGTCGCAGCCCGCCTTGGCGAGACGCTCGGCCATCGCGTATCCCATGCGGCCTATGCCGATCCAGCCGAGGCGATGCTGTTTCAGATTTGCTTGTGCCATGCCCTACACCCTTTCAGTTTGTACACCATTGCGATTCGCGGCCCGCTGCATGGCGCGCCGCGATGTTCCCTACTTTTCGATCGGCACGCCGACGAGGTTGCCCCACTCGGTCCACGATCCGTCGTACACCCGCGCCTTGCTGTAGCCGAGAAGCTGCGTGAGCACGAAATAAAGCACGGTGGCACGATGACTCATGCGGCAATAAGCGATGACGTTGTTGTCCGGAGCGGCGCCCCGCGCCTCGACGAGCTGGCGCAGCTCGGCTTCCGGCTTGAAGCGCTGATCGGCATCGAGCAGCTCAGTGTAATGCAGATGCCGCGCACCCGGTATGCGGCCGGCGCGCACCGCGCCGACGTCCGGACCTCCGGGGCCGCCGACGCGCGCGCCCGAGTACTCTTCCGGTGAGCGCCCGTCGAGCATGACATTGCCGCCGCGCTCCAGCGCCGCAAGCACGTCGTCGCGCAGCACGCGCATGGATTCGTCACGCGCGGCGGGTTTGCAAGCGACCGGCGCGCGCGGCCCGGGCTCGTCGGTGACGAGCGGACGGCCCTCCGCCCTCCAGCGCTTGCGCCCGCCGTCGAGCACCGCGACATTGCGATGGCCGCAGTAGCGGAACGTCCACCAGGCATAGACGCCGAACTGCATGCCTTCGCCGTAGAACACGACCTTCGTGTCGTTCGATATGCCGGCCTGTCCGAGCCTGCGCGCAAATTCCTGCGGATCGGGAAAATCACGCCGGCGCTCGTCCCACAGCATCTCTTTCCACTTCCACGGCGTCGCACCGGGAACGTGGCCCGCCTTGTAAGCCTGCAACTGATCCTGCCCGAGTCCCGCCACGTCGATCAGCACGACGTTCGGATCGTCGAGATGAGCCGCCATCCATTCAGCGGTAACCAGTGATTGCTGATGCATGAATTAATTCCCGATCCCTATGCCACAGAGGACACAGAGCTCACGGAGAAAAACCTTGGCAAATGCACACATTTCGCTTTAGCTCTCCACTCTGTGTTCTCTGTGCTCTCTGTGGCCGATGCTTTACGAATTACGCCGTCTCGGTCGCGAACCGCACTTCGACATCCGACCCGACGCACAGACGGCTCGCCACGCCCCCGGAGAGGGCCGCCGCTTTCACGCGCTCGGGGTCGCCGCGGTAATCGCGCGCATCGAGCTTGAGCGTGATGACGATACGGTCGCGCACGGCGCCTTCGCCGCCAGGCTCGAAGTGCACCGCGACCTCGAGGTCGCGCACCGACTTGCCCTGCGCCTCGAGATAGCCGCGCAGGCTCCCGGTGCAGCACGACCCTATCGCGAGCAGCAGCAGCTCGCCGGAAGTGAATCCGGTATCGGCGCCGCCCTCATCCACCGGCCGATCGCCGATCACGGCGTGCGTGCGCGCGACACCCAGCAGCCGCTTGCCGTCCAGCTGGCGCACGGTGACGCCGGGCCGCGTCCCGCGGCTCATGCCTGAAGGTCCTGGGTCCAGATCCGTGTCTCTATGATGTTCTTCACTTCACGCAGGAAGGAAGCCGAGTAGCTGCCGTCCACGGCGCGGTGATCGAAAGTCTGCGCCAGCACGCCGACGGGACGGATCGCGATCACGTCGCCGTCGGGCGTCTCGACCACGACGGGCTTCTTGCGCACCGCATCGGTGGACATGATCGCGACCTGCGGCTGGTTGATGATGGGCGCAGTGATCACCGTGCCGAACGCGCCGTTGTTGGTCAGCGTGTACGTGCCCTCGGCCATCTCGTCCGGCTTGAGCCTGCCCGTGCGTGCGCGCGTCGCGAGGTCCTGCATTTCGCGCGCAAGCTGGGGCAGCGACTTCGACGGCACGTCCTTCACCACCGGCACCATCAGCCCTTCGAAGTTCAGATCGACCGCGATGCCGAGATTGATGCGATCGTGCACCGTCATGCTGTCGCCGTTGAAGCTCGCATTGAGCCGCGGATACTTGCCCAGCGCGATCGACACCGCGCGCGCAATGAACGGCAGGTACGTGAGCGAATAGCCTTCGCGCTGCTTCCACGCTGCACCCTGCTCGCGACGTGCCTGCTCGATGCGCGAAAAGTCGACTTCCACCACCTGCAGCACGTGCGGCGCAGCGGCCCATGATTTCGCCATGTTCTCGGCGACGCGCTTGCGCAGGCTCGTGAGCGGCTGCGTGCCCTTGGTCGCGGGAGCAGGCGCGGAAGGCCGCGCAGCAGGCGCCGGCGCGGCAGACGCTGCGGCGGCGGGCTTGCGCGCGATGTAATCCATGACGTCTTCGCGCGTGATGCGGCCGTCGCGACCCGTTCCCGGAATCTGGCGGTAATCGAGCTGATGCTCCGCGCACAGGCGCCGCACCACGGGGGACAGGCGGTCCTGCGAGCCGCCGCGCACGGCGGGGACGGCAGCTTTCGCGCCCTGCGCTGCGGGCGCGGGCGCGTGTCCCGCTTCGGCAGCTGCGTTATGAACGGCCGCTTCAGCCGTGGGCGCAGTCGAGGCAACGCCGGCTTCGCGGATCACGGCGAGGCGCGCACCGACTTTCGCCGTCACGCCTTCCTCGATCAGGATCTCGGCCACGACACCGCCGACCGGCGACGGAATTTCCGTGCTTACCTTGTCGGTCTCGACGTCGAACAGCGTCTCGTCGGCTTTTATCGCGTCGCCGACTTTCTTGTACCACCGCGTCACTACGCCTTCGGCGACCGTTTCGCCGAGCTGCGGCATGATCACATCCATTTGTGCATCCTCTTCGTTATTCCGTGGAACCCGGCATCAGACGGGTTTCACTCATCGCTCCCCTCGCCCTTCGGGAGAGGGGCTGGGGGTGAGGGAGAGTGCTCATTGCGGCTCCTTTCCCGCCTCGTAAACCATCTTCCCGCCCACCATCGTCATGACCGGGCTGATGTGCTCGATCAAATCCTCCGGCACCGTGAGGTAATCGCGATCGAGCACCAGCAGATCCGCATACTTGCCGGGCTGCAGCGAGCCGAGATTCGCCTCCTGGAACAGGAAATGCGCGTTGTTGCGCGTATGCGCAATCAGCGCTTCCTCGCGCGTGAGCGTCTGGCGCAGCACTTTCCTGCCGCCGATCATCCTGCCGGTGACCGCCCAACCCAGTGTGTAGAACGGATTGGATGGCGTCACTGCCGTCGCATCGGAGCCCAGCCCCCAGCGAATGCCGCTGTCCTGCACCATGCGCAGCGGCGGCATGTCGTATGCCTTGTCGCCATACACGTTATGGAACAGCACGCCCTGTATCGAAGGCCGGCTGTGCAACTGCACGTCGATGCCGAGCCGGCGCAGGCGATCGAGGTCCTGCGGCTCGAGCTGGTCGACGTGCGAGAAGGTCCAGCGCAGGCCTTTGAGCGGCGTGACCTTGTCGATCGCCTCCATCTCGCTGAGAAAGGCCTCGATGGAGCCGCGCAACTGCGCGTGCACGTTGAGATGCATGTGCCTGTCCGCCACCGCCTGCGCGACGCGACGCCACTGCGCCATCGCCTCGGCGCCCGGCTTCGCTTCCCTGACCAGCGTGCTGTCGTGCAACGGGAAGTACACCGTCTCGCCGTAGCCGGTGTTGTCGAACCAGTCGTCGCCCTGGAACGGCTTCATCTGCCGGATCGTCGCAATCGCGGCGTCCACTTCCTTCGCCGACTCCGGCTCCTGCCACAGGTTGTAGAAAATGCGCACGGTCAGCTCGCGCTTCTGCCACAGCTCGCGTATCGGCTCGAAATAGCGCGGCGTGAAGCCGCGGCCGCCCTGGTCCTGGTACGCGGTGATGCCGTAACGCGCAAGGTCGCGCATCAGCACGCGCGCGTTCGCGATCATGCGCTCCTTCGACACTTCACCCAGCCTCGCGAGCGCGACGCGCACGGCGCCGCCGCCGTTCAGCACGCCGGTCGGCTCTCCGCTTGCATCCTTCTCGATCTTCCCGCCGCGCGGGTCGGGCGTCGCGCGGTCGATGCCCAGCGCCTTGAGTCCCGGCGTGTTGGCGTAGATGCGGAAGTAAATGAGCTGCAGCAGCACCGGGTTGTTCGGTGCGGCAGCGTCGAGCTCCGCCTTCGTAAATCCGGCCTGGCTGTCGGTGAACTGCTCCAGCGACCAGCCGCCCAGCGCCAGCACCCATTCGCCCGGTTTCGCGCGCTTCGCCTTCTGCGCGATGAGCTCAAGCGCCCGCGCGCGCGAAGTCACGCCGTCGAGGCGCACTTCGAGCGGCCAGTACTCGACCGCGCGCATGAAGTGCGCATGGTTGTCGATGAGCCCCGGGATCACCGTGCGTCCCTGAAGATCAATGCGGCGCGTGCTCTCGCCCGCAAACCTGCCGATGTCCGCATTGCTGCCGGCGGCAAGTACGCGCTCGCCCTTGATTGCTAGCGCCTCGACGATGGAGAAGCGGTCGTCGACGGTGACGACCTTGCCATTGACCAGCACCATGTCCGCAGTGTCCGCCGCGGAGGCAGACACCACGGTCATCCCGAGCGCAAGTGCGAGCGCTGCGGCTGCGCGCAGTTTAGGGATCATCGGCGAGAGGCTAGTCGATCTTCTCGCGCACTTCGCGCACGATGCGCTCGACGGACGGGATGGTGTTGTCCTCGAGCTGGTCGGCCGCGGGCAGCGGAATGTGCGGCGTGGTGATGCGGATGATAGGACCGTCGAGATCCCAGAAGCATTCGTCGGCGACAATGGATGCGATCTCCGCGCCCCAGCCGCACAACCTCGGATTCTCCTCCACGGTCACCAGCCGCCCGGTCTTCGCCACTTCGCCGAGTATCGTCTGCGTGTCGAGCGGCACCAGCGAGCGCACGTCGATCACGGTGCACGAGATGCCGTGCTCCTTCTCCAGCACTTCCGCAGCAGCGAGCGAGCGATGCACCATGGCTGCGAGCGCGACGATCGTGCAGTCCTTGCCGGAACGCAGCACTTTCGCTTTACCCAGCTCTTCGACGTGCTCGCCGTCGGGCACCTCGCCCTTCATCGAGTACAGCGACTTCTGCTCGAAGAACAGCACCGGATCCGGATCGCGGATCGCCGCGGCGAGCAGGCCTTTCACATCGGCCGGAAACGCGGGCGCAATCACCTTGATGCCTGGCACGGCCATCGCCCAGTTCTCCACCGCCTGCGAATGCTGCGCGCCGAAACGCGAGCCCGCACCGTTCGCCGTCCTTATGACGAGCGGCAGCGTCACCTGGCCGTCGGTCATGTAGCGCATCTTCGCAATTTCATTCGCGACGATGTCCCAGCACACCGCGAGGAAGTCGGAGAACATGATCTCGGCAATGGGGCGCAGCCCGGTCATCGCCGCGCCCATGGCCGCGCCGAGTATCGCCTGCTCCGATATCGGCGTATCGCGGACGCGCCTGGGCCCGAACTTGTCGAGCAGCCCGACGGTCGCCTTGAATACGCCACCGGCCGCCGCGATATCTTCGCCGAGGAACACCACGCGCTCGTCGCGCGCCATTTCCTGCGCAATGCCTGCTGCTACGGCATCGCGATAAGTCAGTTCCGCCATGCTGCACTCCCATCTGCCCACACGTTCTTCTCGATGTCGGCGACGGACGGCGTCGGCGACGCTTTCGCGACGGCGGTCGCTTCATCGACCTGGCTCATCGCTGTTTTTTCCATGTCGATCAGCGTGCCTTCGGTGAAGCCGAGCTCCAGCAGCCGCGAGCGGTACACCTTGAGCGGATCGCGCTCGAGCCACCGGTCGAGCTCACCCTCGGGCCGGTACTTGCCCGGATCGGCGCGCGAGTGCCCGCTGTGACGGTACGTCATCGCTTCGATCAATGCCGGACCGCCCCCTTTGCGTGCGCGGTTCATGTATTTCACCGCCGTGCGGTACACGTCGTCGGCATCGTTGCCATCGACGACGATCGATTCGAGCCCGTACGCCGCCGCACGGTCGGCGGCCGGATGCTCGACGGCCGTGACGCTGCTGATCGGTGTGTATTCCATGTACAAGTTGTTCTCGCACACGAAGATCACCGGCAGCTTCCACACGGCGGAGAAATTCAGCGCTTCGTGGAAGGCGCCGATGTTCGTCGTGCCGTCGCCGAAAAAGCACACGGCGACCTGCTCGGTGCCGCGATACTGCGCACTCCACGCCGCACCGGCCGCCACGGGAAGATGCGCGCCGATGATCGCGTACGAGCCCATCGCGCCTTTCTCGACGTCGGTAAGGTGCATCGAGCCGCCCTTGCCGCCCAGGAGCCCGCACTGACGCCCCATCAGCTCGCCGAGCACGCCGGCCATCGACGCGCCGCGCGCGAGCGTATGTGCGTGTCCGCGATACGTGCAGAACGTCCAGTCGTCGGGCCGCATCGCGACGCCGAACGCCGCCGCGATTGCTTCCTGCCCGAGCGACAGATGGCTCGTACCCTTGATGAGGTTCTGGAGAAACAGGTCGTACGCCCGCTTCTCGCAATAGCGCAGCTCGAGCTGCAGCCGGTAGAGCGCGAGCCGCGTCTCCTGCCCGATGTCTATCGCAGGTTCAGCAGCTTTCTTTCGTTTGGTAGTCGTATCCATAATTGCCCTTGGTTGCACTCGTTCACCGTTCACGGCTCACGAGTCACGCTTTCAGTATCTGTTGGCGATCGGCAGTTCCTGCGCCGGGAACAGCGTGATCACCTTCGCGCCGTCCGGCGTCAGCACCACTTCCTCCTCGATGCGCGCAGCCGACACGCCGTCCTTCGCGGGACAGAACGTCTCCACCGCGAACACCATGCCGGCCTTGAGCTCGTACGGATCCTTGAACGAGTTGAGCCGGGAAATAAGCGGCCGCTCGTGCAGGCCGAGGCCCAGGCCGTGGCAGAAGTTCAGGCCGAACGCCGCCATCTCCGTCTCGAAGCCGATCTCCGTGGACTTGGGAAATGCGCGCGCGACCTGGTCTGTCGATACGCCGGGTTTCAGCATGTCGATCGCGTCGTCCATCCAGCGCCGCGCTTTCTTGTACGCGTCGTGCTGGGCCGGCGTCGCGCTGCCCACCGTGAACGTGCGGTAGTAGCAGGTCTTGTAGCCCATGTACGAATGGATGATGTCGAAGTACGCCTGGTCGCCCGGCCGTATCATGCGGTCGGTGAAGTTGTGCGGATGCGGGCTGCAGCGCTCGCCCGCGATGGCGTTGATCGCCTCCACGCAGTCGGAGCCCATTTCGTAGAGACGCTTCGTCGCCATCGCGACGACTTCGTTCTCGCGGATGCCGGGCTTCAGCGCCTCGTACATGTCCTGGTACACGCCGTCGCCCATCGATGCCGCCATGTTGAGCAGCGTGATCTCGTCGTAGCTCTTGATCTCGCGTGCATCGAGCATCACCTGCTGGCCGTCCTGCACCTTGATGCCGAGCTTCTGCAGCGCGAACAGGAACGGCGGCTCGACGACGTCCACGCCCAGCGGCATGCCGGCGACCCCTTCCTGCTTGAGGATATCGACCACCTGCTGCGCCATCTCCTCGAACAGGCCGACGCGAGGATTCACCGCGCCGCGCAGGCCGGTCAGGCCGGGAATGATGTGGTTCTTCGGCAGCCACGGGCAGTACAGCTTGTGGTGACGCACCGCCGAGCCGAAGTCCCAGACCCACGGCTCGCCGTTGCCGGTGACGAGACACCAGCGCGTCAGCTTGTCGCGCGCCCACTCGCCGATGACCGTGCTGGAGATGTAGCGCACGTTGATCTGGTCGAACACGAGGACTGCGCCCAGGCCCGACTTCTGGATCGCCTGCTTGGTGCGCGCGAGGCGATAGTTATGCAGCCGGCGGAAATCGACGCGCTCCTCGAAGTCGACCTGCATGCGGCCGGGTGCCTGCAGCGGACGGTCCCAGCGATGCGCGGGGTTGAGAGGATCGAACAGGCCGTCGGGCGCTTCCTGCGCGCGACGCCTGGGATCGATATCGGCCGATCGTACGTTTTTCGGCTCGACTTGCTTCTTCGGTTTGCTGGCCATGATGACTCCGGTTTTCGGTTTATTTCTTCGCGACGCCGAGCTGGGTTGCCATCCAGTCTGCGGTCTGGTCGCGATAGCGGTACCAATAGTTGTTCACCACGTGATTGCCGCCTTCGATGATCGACAGCACGCACGGTCCTTTGACGTCGGCCGCGAGCTTCTTCGCGTCGTCGGGCGACACGAGCCGGTCGTTGGTGCCGGCGACGATGTAGATCGGGCAGGTGATGTTCTGCGCGCAGCCGCGCAGCGTCATGCGCGTAATCTTCTGCCACGCTTCCTCGGCCGTGGCGCTGTGCGTGCGCACGCGGAACGCCTCGGTGTTGATGATGGGCCGGCCCTCGAAGCTGCCGGTGCGTTCATAGGCGCCGGAGAGCGCGACGCACGCCTTGATGCGTTTCTCGAAGGCCGCTGCGCGCGGCGCATAATAGCCGCCCAGCGATACGCCCCACACGCCGACCCGTTTCGCGTCAAGATCGTTACGTGTCTCGATGAAGTCGATCACCGCTTTGACGGGTTTCTCGTACTCCGGGCAAATCGGGATATCGTATTCCGCCTCGCCCTGCCCGGGCCCGTCGAACGCGAGCGTCGCAACGCCACGCCTGAGGAAGCGGTTTTCGTAGTCGTCCATCTCTTCCTTGGCCGAATCCAGCCCCATGCACATCACGACGACCGGCGGTTTCGACGCGCCCTTCGGCTTGCGCAGGATGCCGTAGAGCGTCTTGCCCTCGTACGGGATCGCGACGCGCTCGCCCGGCGGGTCGAGCACCGGCAGCGCCTTGTTGCGGCACTCGACCGCCTTGGCGTGCGCCTGCTTCATTTGCGCCATGTCGTTCACGAACAGGAATTTGCCGAAGTGGTAGCACACCGCGGCGCGCGTCCAGTGCTCGCCCGCCGAGAGCTTGTTGCCTGCGGCGTATGCCTTGTTGCCAAGATCTTCGTGCACCGCCGCGCGCTTGCTCCACGCCGAGCACCAGTCTTCCCAGCGGTCGACGCCCGCGGTGACTTCCTGAAAATCGGTAAGCGGCACGCCGTTGATCACGAAGCGCGGCGCCCAGTGGGAGATCGCGGACTCGACTCTCGGGTCTTTCTTCTGTACTGCCATATGCGTTAACTCCAAAAACTCAATTTGCCACAGAGGACACAGAGTTCACAGAGAAGAACCGTGGATCATATCCTCGGTCGCTTGCCATGCGCTTCCGGTCCTTGTGCTCTCTGTGCTCTCTGTGCTCTCTGTGGCCATGTTCTTCGATTTGTCAGCGGACGCCAAGCTGCTGCGCCAGCCAGTCCGCAGCCTGCGTCTGGTACGCATAGCGGCGGTTGTTGGCGACGTGATTGCCGCCCAGGACCACGTTGAGCTCGCACGGCCCGCCGACTTCCGCAGCGATGCGCTTCGCGTTCTCGGGCGGCGTGAGATGGTCGTGCTCGCCGGCAACGATGTAGATCGGGCACTTGATGTTCTGCGCAACGCCCTTGAGCGTCAGCGTTTTCGCCACTTCGCGCGCCTCGTCCATCGTCTTGCAGTGGCTGCGCACGCGAAACGCTTCGCGCGAGAGCTCGTTGCGGCCTTCGAAAATCTCCAGCCAGCTGTACGGGCCGGACAGCGACACGCACGCTTTCAGCCGCTTCTCGAACGCCGCTGCACGCGGGGCGTAATAGCCGCCGAGCGATACGCCCATGACGGCAATGCGCGCCGCGTCGATATCGCTGCGCGTCTCCATGCAGTCCACGACCGCCTTCACGGCGACTTCGAAATCGCCGCGTATCGGCAGCTCGTATTCCGCCTCGCCCTGGCCCGGGCCGTCGAACGCGAGCGTCGCAAGCCCGCGCGCAAGACAGATGTCCTCGTAGACGTCGAACTCCTCCTTGGTGGAGTCCAGCCCCGCGCACATGATCACCACCGGCGGCTTTCCTGCACCCGCGGGCTTTCTCAGGATGCCGTACAACGTCCTGCCCTGATACGGAATTGCCACGCGCTCGCCCGGCGGATCCTGCATCGGCAGCGCGATGCCGCGGCATTCGACGACTTTCTCATGCGCGCGTCGCATCTGCGGCACGTCGTGCACGAACATGAACTTGCCGAAGTGGTAGCACAGCGCGGCGCGCGTGTAGTGTCCCGCCGCCGAGAGCTTGTACCCCTGTCCGAGCGCTTCACGCCCCAGCGCCTCGTGATCCGCGCCGCGCTGCGACCACGCCGCGCACCATTCGTCCCAGCGTGTGATACCGGCCGTGACTTCCTCGAAGTCCGCCAGCGGCACCCCGGCCGACACGAAGCGCGGCGCCCAGTTGTGTATCGCTATCTCTACTCGTTTATCGCGTGTTGCAATTGCCGACATTTAAATTCCAAATCGAAACGCAAAATTCGAATGCGCCACAGAGAGCACAGAGGACACAGAGAAAAGACCGCTCAAGTCCTCGATCACGGCGCTATCCACGGTGAAGTGCCGCGAGAGCCTCTGAAACCGGTGACTGCAGCTCTTCCGAGGCGTCCTCTGTGATCTCTGTGCTCTCTGTGGCTACAGGTTTTTAGCGATCAATCAGCGCGAGCGCCCGAGGCTTTCACCACCTTGCCGAGCTTCACGATCTCAGACCGCACGTACTTCTCGGTTTCTTCCGGCGTGCTCGACACCGGCTCCGCGCCCTGCCGCTGCATCAGCTCGCGCACGTCCTGCATGGCGAGCGTCTTCAAGATCGCGCGGTTCAGCTCGCGCACGATGGGCCTGGGCGTCGCTGAAGGCACGAAGACCGCGAACCACGGGTCGTACACGAACCCGGGCAACCCCGCTTCGGAAGCCGTCGGCACGTTCGGCAGGCTGGAGGAACGCTTGGCCGTGCTGACCGCCAGCGGGCGCAGGCGGCCGGCCTGTATGTGCGACATCGCGAGGAGCTGCGGCGCCCACGTCATCTGTATGCGGCCGGCGTAGATTTCGGTGAGCTGCTCGGCGAAGCCCTTGAACGGGACATGCACGATCTTGACGCCCGCCGCGGAGGTGAACATTTCGCCGTTCAGGTGACTCGCGCTGCCCACGCCTGCGGACCCGTAGTTCAGCTCGCCCGGCCTGGATTTCGCCAGGTCGATGAGCTCCTTCAGCGTCTTCGCCGGCACCTGCTGCCCGACCACCAGCACGTTGGGCACCGAAGCGACCATCGAGACGCTCGTGAAATCCTTCACCGTGTCGTACGGCAGCTTCGGATACAGCGTGGCGTTGATCGCCTGCGCCGCGGAGTTCAGCAGCAGGGTGTAACCGTCGGGCGAGGCCTTCGCGACGATGTTCGCGCCTATCGTCCCGCCGGCACCGCCGCGATTGTCGACGATGACCTGCTGGTTCCAGAGTTCCGTGAGCTTGGGCGAAAGCGTGCGCGCGAGCGCGTCGGTCGCGCTGCCCGGCGTAAAGGGAACGACGAAGCGCACCGGGCGATCCGGAAACTTCTGCTCCGCGGCATAGGCACCGCCCGCGATGACTGCCGCGCCGAGCACGGCTGCGCCGCAATATTGGACGACCTTCATGGAAGCTCCTTCTTGTTAGGGTCAGTCGGCGCGCGCGCCGGACGCTTTCACCACCTTGGCGAGCCGCGTCACTTCGGTCTTCAGGAAGGCGTCGAATTCCTTCGGCGACATCGTGTGCGGCGTCGCGCCCTGCGTGAGCATCTTCTCTTTGACGTCGGGGAGCGCAAGCACGCGCGCGACTTCGGCGGCGAGCTTCTGCTTGACGTCGTTCGGCATTTTCGCCGGGCCGAGCAAGCCGGTCCACAGGTTGAATTCGAAGCCGGGGAGGCCGCTCTCGGCAACGGTCGGCACGTCGGGAAGCACCGGCGAGCGCGCCTTGGTCGTCACGGCAAGCCCGGTGACCTTTCCGCTCTTCACCATCGGCACCGAAGCAGTGATCGGCGCGAAGAAGTATTGCACGTTGCCGCTGATCACGTTGGTGATGGCTTCCGGCGTGCCTTTGTACGGAACGTGCACGACGTCGATGCCGGCCGCGAGCTTGAATTCCTCGCCGTTCATGTGCGTGCCGCTGCCCACACCCGCGGAGCCGTAGTTCAGCTGGCCGGGCTTGGACTTCGCCAGCTTGATGAGATCGGTGACGTTCTTCAGGCCGAGCGACGGCGTTGCGATCAGCACGTTAGGCACGTCGGCGACGAAAGAGACGCCGGCGAAGTCCTTCACCGTGTCGTATGGGAGCCTGGTGTACAGCGACGCGTTCACGGCATGGCCGATGGACACCATCATCAGCGTGTGACCGTCCGGCGCGGCGCTCAACAGCAATTGCGAGGCGATCACGCCGCCGGCGCTCGGCCGGTTGTCCACCACCACCTGCTGCCCCCAGTGCTCGGACATCTTCTGCCCGACGAGACGCGCGAGAAAGTCGGTCGCGCTGCCGGGCGAGAACGGCACCAGCATGCGTATCGGCTTGCTCGGAAATTTGTCCTGCGCCATGGCCGCGCCCTGCAGCGCGCCGGCACCGGCGGCGGCACACACCGCGAACATCAATAACTTCATTTTGCCCATCGTCATGCTCCTCGTATGTCGCGCGCGCCTCGCAGCCGCTGCCGCACCGGCGCCGCGTTATTGCACTTTGAGACCCGAATCTTTCACAACGTTCTGGAACCTCGCATATTCGGCCTTCATCAGGTTCTGGAATTCCTGCGGAGAGTTCCAGACGACCTCGGCGCCCTGGCGCGTGAACTTCTCCCTGGTGTCGGGCTGCTTCAGCACCTTGATCACGTCGGCGTTGAGCTGCGTGACGATGGCCTTCGGCATGTTGGCCGGGCCGGCGACGCCGAACCAGCCCTCGAACGTGTAGCCCGGCAATCCCGCCTCTGCAGTGGTCGGCACGTTGGGCAAGCCTTCGAGGCGTTTCTTCGTCGTGACGGCAAGCGGCCGGGCGCGACCGCCCTCGAGGAGCGGCGTCGCGGCGGCAACGGGAAAGATGTAGTACTGGATGCTGCCGTTGAGCAGGGCGCTGGTGGAATCGCCCAGCAGCTTGAACGGCACGTGCACCGCCTTGACGCCCGCCTCGGACAGGAACAGCTCTCCGGCCATGTGCGACAGGCTGCCGATACCGGCGGAGCCATAATTGAGCTGCCCGGGCCTGGCCTTCGCGAGCGCGATCAGCTCTTTCAGCGTATGCGCCGGGACGGTGGGCGAGACGACGATCACGTTGGGGAGCGATGTGACTTGCGTGATCGCGGTGAAATCCTCGATCGCGCGGTACTGACCTTTGCCGGTGAGCAGAGAGTTCACGACATGAGGCGTGCCGATCAGCGACAGCGTATAGCCGTCGGGCGGCGCCGATGCGACGATGACGCTGCCGACCACGCCGCCGGCGCCCGGCCGGTTATCGACCACGACCTGCTGGCCGTACATTTCGCCCAGCTTCTGGCCTATGGTGCGCGCGAAGAAGTCGCTCGCCGCACCCGGCGGGAACGGCACGACCAGCCTTATCGGGTGCGCAGGAAATCTGTCCGCCGCAACCGCCGGGGCCGCTGCGCACACAGCCATCGTCGCCATACACAACACGCGCCATGTCTTCTTCATCGTTTTCTCCTCCTCGCCGTTTACGGCGTCGATGTGTCGAGCTGCTTCGCCATCCAGTCTGCCGATTGCGCGCGGTACTTATAGGCGCGGTTGTTCGCGACATGATTGCCGTCTTCGATGAGCAGAAATTCCACCGGGCCGCGCGCTTCGCGCGCCAGCCGTTCGCCGTCCTGCCAGGGCACGATGCGGTCCTGCTTGCCTGCCATGACGAACAGCGGGCACGTGATCTCGCGCGCCGCCTGCTTCAGCGTGAGGTTCTTGCCGTACGCCTTCGCCTCTCCGGGCGTTTTCAGCTTGGCACGTACGCGGAACGTCTCGCGCGTGAGTTCCGGCAAGCCATCCCAATCGTCGAACCAGTCGTACGGACCCGACAGCGAGATGCAGGCGCGTATGCGCTTCTCGTACGCCGCGGCGCGCGGCGCGTAATAGCCGCCGAGCGACACGCCCCACAGCCCGATGCGAGCGGCATCGACATCCTTGCGCGTCTCGACGAAATCAACCGCCGCTTTGACGGGCGCCTCGTAATCGCCGCGTATCGCATAGTCGTATTCGCCCTCGCCCTGCCCCGGCCCGTCGAACACCAGCGTGGCCATGCCGCGGGCGAGAAACGCCTGCTCGTTGCTGTCCATCTCTTCCTTGGCGGAGTCGAGCCCCATGCACATCACGACCACCGGCGCGCGCGCCACGCCGCGAGGCTTACGCAATATGCCGATCAGGCGACCGCCCTCGTACGGAATCTCCACGCGTTCACCCGCAGGATCGAGATGCGGCAGCGCGCGATTGCGGCAGACGACCGCTTTCGCATGGGCCGCACGCATCTGCTCGTAATCGTTCACGAACACGAACTTCGCAAAGTGATAGCAGGCTGCCGCGCGCGACCAGTGCTCGCCTGCCGAAAAACCGTAGCCCTGGGCGATCGCCGCGTCACCGAGCGCTTCGTGTATCGCGCCGCGCCGGCACCACGCCTCGCACCAGTCCTCCCAGCGCGCCACGCCCGCAGTGACTTCCTCGAAATCCGTGAGGGGAATGCCGTTCGTGACGAAGCGGGGCGCCCAATGGGCAATGGCGGATTTGACGCGCGGATCGGTCATCGTGTCGGTCCCGTCGAAAGCGGTGCTGATGCGATGTGCCCGGCAATCATCCCGATATGCTCGCGGACGGCACGTACGACCAGTCGGCATAGCGGGCCGGCATACCACGCGGCTGCGCGTACTGTTCTGCGTCCCACACGACGCTCACGACCTGCTCGAGCTCTTCGTCAGTGATCTCGGGCACCGGGTGCGCCGCGAACTGCGCAAAGGCCTTGTGCGCAACGGCAGCATCGGCATGCAGGCGATCGGGCAGCATCGCGATCGCCGCGTCTCGATTTTGCGCAACGCGCAGCCACTCGCATGCCGAATACATGGCGCGCACGAAACCGCACAACGCCGTGCCGTGCGCCGCCGCCCAGCTGCGGCGCGCGGCGGCGATCGGCCCGGGATAGCGCGGAAAATACTGCGACGTCGTGCCGAGGCTGTTGTAACCCGAAGCGAGGAGGTTGCGGTCGAACGGCGAATTGAGCAGGCTTGCGGCAGCCTTGCCGGATCGCAAGACGTCATAGCGCTCCCGGGAGCCGCCGGTTTCCGCGAATCGATAACTGCCGTCATCGAGGCCTTTCGATGCGAGCAGCTTGCGCAACAGCAGTGCGTAACCGGTGCGCGCGCCATCGACCGCAATGACGCGGCCCTTCAACCCTGCAAAGGATTCGACATCGGGAACGGCAACGAAAGTAAGCTCGGGCGGGCGCGCAGTCGACATGAAGATGAAGAGGTCGGAGCCCTGCTCCACCGCGCGGACCACGTGATCGGCTTGCTGGAATGCGATGTCATAGCCGCCGCGCTTCAACGCGTCCAGTTGCTTGACCGACGACCCGGTGACCGTCACGTCGACGGCGAGCCCTTCGCTTTCGAACATCCCGAGCGATTGCGCGACATAGACGGGCCACGTGGTCGCCATGCCTTCCGATATGAGAGCGAGGCGCAGCGGCGCAAGCGTCATGCGGCGTACTCCCGGAGCGCCGGGCGCGGCAAAGGGCCGGCATCGTGAAATGAAAGCATAAAGCCGATCGCAGTACGGTCAGGGTCGGCGAGCCGGTCATGCGCAGCAGGTCCCGGCAAGCATCGCGATGCTAGGCTGCGGTAGACCAATTGTCAAACGTTGCCGCTATTGGTTGAGATTGGTTCTACACCGCACACCTCTGTGCACCGCAGCATCATCCGCCAGGATGCAGCCAGATTCAACCAATTGACCTGATTGGTTTGATGTGCGACAGTAGCGTGGACATCCCTCTCACGCCCACCATGCCCGAGACCGCCACGCGCCCCCGACCCAGCGACGGCTCCGATCGTGTCCGCGACTTCATCATGACCGCGGCCGACGACGGCACGTTCATGCCCGGAAGCCGGCTTCCGACGGAACGCGAGCTGGCAAAGCGCTTCTCCGTCCCGCGCAACGCAGTACGGAAGACGCTGGCGCAACTGGAGGCCGAGGGGTGCATTACGCGCCATGTCGGCCGCGGCACTTTCCTCGCGCAGGCTGCGACCGGGCTGCCGGGCGAGCTGAGCGGCAGCATAGGGCAGACCAGCCCAGCCGAGCTGATGGAAGCCCGCATGCGCATCGAGCCAGCGCTTGCAGAGCTGATCGTCACCCACGCCACGCCGGCCGACTTCGAGCGGATGGAAGTGTGCCTGGACCGGGCCGAGCGCGCCTCGACCCTGGACGAGTTCGAGCTCTGGGACGCCGCGCTGCACGAGGCGATTGCTGCCGCAACGCACAACAATTTCGTCATCAGAGTGCTCACAATGGTGACCTCGGCTCGGCAGCAGGCGGAATGGGGCAAGCTGAAAGACCGCATCGTCACCCCGGACCGGCGCATCCGCTATCAGGACGAGCATCGCGCGATAGTGCGCGCGCTAAAAGCCCGGGACGGCGAGCAGTCGCGTCAGGCGATCCTGTCCCATCTCGAGCACGCCAGGCGAAACCTGTTCGGCTATTAGCGCTCCGCACGCATCGCGCTTGCTTCACGCGCGTGCGGCGCTGACTGCCGCGCCCTCGTAACGGATTCAGGGAGTTGCGCCGATGGATGTCTCTTTCGCGTCCGCCGTGGTGATACTGCTGCTGGTGATGGACCCGCTCGGCAACATTCCGCTGTTCGTCGCCGTGCTGCGCGAGGTGGACGAGAAGCGCCGTGTACGCATCATCGTGCGCGAGTGCGCCATCGCGTTCGCGGTGCTGCTCGTCTTCGCGTTTTTCGGGCGTAACATCCTCAAGCTGCTGGGCCTGAGCGACATCGCTCTCAACATCGCCGGCGGCGTCATCCTGTTTCTCATCGCGCTGCGGATCATATTCAAGCATCCCGAAGGCGTGTTCGGCAGCGCGGACGAAACGGGCGAACCGTTCATCGTGCCGCTCGCAATACCGGCCATCGCCGGCCCCACCGCCATCGCGACCGTCGTGCTGCTCGTATCGCGGTCGCCCGAGCGCATGCTCGAATGGACCGGCGCGCTCGCCGTATCCGCAATCGTCACGCTGGCGCTGCTGATTTTCGCCGACCGCATCGCAGCGCTGCTGGGAGCGAGGGCGCTCGCGGCAGTCGACCGGCTGATGGGGCTGCTGCTGACTGCGATCGCGATCGAGATGCTGCTGAGCGGGATCCGCAGCTTCGTGACAGTGCTGCAGCAACAGTAAACCAGGAAGCGGGCTATGTTGCAGTGCGACGGTTAATTCACAATTTCTGTGGATAACGCTGTGGGTAAGCTTGGGACGCGGCGCTCGTGCGCTGGTCTTACACGCTTAGGCAATTAGTCTGCCTAAAAAATCATCACGCCCGCATCAATCGAGCTTCGCGCCCGAAAGCTTCACCGCTTCCGCCCATTTGTCCATCTCTTTGCGCATGAAAACGGCGAGCTGCTCCGGCGTCGTGGTTTCTATTTCCGCACCTTCTTCGCTCAGGCGGCCTCGCACCTCGCTGCTGTTGATCGCCTTCACGAGCTCGGCATGCAGCCGATCGACGATCGGCTTGGGCATGCCGGCCGGAGCAACGATCGCATACCAGGATGTCGCGTCGAAGCCGGGAAGGCCCGATTCGATGAGCGTCGGCACGTCGGGCAAGGCGACAGAGCGCTTCGCGCCGGAGATGGCGAGAGCACGCACGCGATTCGCCTTCGCCTGCGTGGCGACGCTCGGCACCTGCCCCACCATCATGTCCAGCTCCCCGGACATCAGCGCGACCATCGCGGGACCGCCGCCTTTGTACGGTATGTGGACGATGGAAACGCCCGCCGCGTGCTTGAACATTTCGCCGATCAGGTGATTGGAGCTGCCGTTGCCGGCCGAGCCGTAGGTCAGCTTGCCGGGCTTGGATTTCGCGAGAGCGATGAACTCCTTGACGTTCTTCGACGGCACCGAAGGGTGCGTGACGATCACGAGCGGCACCTTCGCGACCAGCGTGAGCGGAGCGAAATCGCGTTGCGGATTGAAGGTCATCTTGCCCGCATACAGGCTCGGATTGATTGCGAGCGGGCTCACCGGCGCCATGAGGATGGTGTAGCCGTCGGGGGGAGACTTCGCAGCGATCTCCGAGCCGACGTTGCCGCCCGCGCCTGCGCGGTTATCGACGACGACGCTCTGCTTGAACGCCTCGGACAGCTTCTGCGCGATGGCGCGGGTCAGTATGTCCGTGGTGCCGCCCGGCGCGTACGGGCAGATGAAGCGGATGGCGCGTTCGGGATAAGCCTGCGCGATTGCGCCCTGCGCTCCCACCGCGAGCAGCAGGCCGGCCACCCAGCGTAACGTTCGATGCATGATGCGCTCCTCCTTGCAGCGTCCATCTTAGCGGAAACGTGCACACCCGGCCCGCTATCGTTTCAGCACGCGCAGGAGATTGTAGTAGTCGTCGGTCCACACGCGGAAATCCGGCCGCGCCCGCAGCGGCCGCAGCGCGCCGCGCATCGCCTCCGATGCGAGCAGCGCGGCGTTGCGCGTGAGCACGATCTGGTCCGTCCTGGACAGCCAGTAATCATGCGTGGTGCTGTGTTCGTTGTCCGGCGCATCGGTGACGATGCCGGCATAAAAACCGTGCTCCGCGGCCAGGCGTTCCACCACGGGCGCGATGTCGACGAAACGGTTGGTCGCCTGGAACACCAGCACGCCGTCCGGGCGCAGATGACGCACATACGTCGCCATCGCTTCGCGCGTAAGGAGGTGCATCGGTATCGAGTCGCCGGAGAACGCGTCGATCGCAAGCAAATCGTATTGCTGAGCCGGCTCACGCTCGAGCGACAAACGTCCATCGCCCAGCACCAGCTCGATCTGCGCCGGGCTGTCGCGCAGGAACGAGAACTCCATCGATGCGACGGCCGCGACCTGCGGGTCGATCTCGTAAAAGCGGAACGTGTCGCCCCTGCGCGCATAAGCGGCAATGACGCCGGGGCCCAATCCGACGACGCCGACGCGGCGCGGCGCCCGACGCAGACTCGCGAACACGCGACCATAACCGCTCGTCAGGCCGAAATACGCCGTGGGCTCACGCCGGAAATCCGCCTCCAGCAATTGCCCGCCGTGATCGATCGCACCGTGATATATCACGCGATACGGCACCGGCGCCTCGTAATCGCGCGTACGCACCACACCGTAGAAATTGCGCACCACCACGCGCGCGCCGACCAGGTACTCCCGCACGTTCTGCGTCGTATACCAGGTGGTGAGGACAGCAGCGGCGAGGACGCCTCCGGCCGCCCACCGCGGCCCGCTCGCCACACGGACGAGCAGCATGACCGCGCATGCGATCAGCGTGATTTCCAGCTCGTAGTATCCGCGCAGCAGCGAGGGCGCGCCCAATCCCACCAGCAGCGCACCCAAGGCGCCGCCCGAGGCGATCATCAGATAAAAGCTCGTGAGGTGACGCGGCGCCGGCCGCAGCCGGTAGAGCTCTCCATGGCAGAACATGCAGCACGCGAACAACCCGACGGCATACAAAGGCGCGGCGAGCCACAGCTCGAGCGTGTCGCTCGACCATGCCATCAACGGCAGCAGCACCGCGGCCAGCGACAGAAATACCGGACGCCGGTACCAGCGCGGATGATCGAAGCAAAGTATGAACGTGATGAGGTAGAGCGACAGCGGCACCACCCAGAGAAACGGTATCGATGCGATGTTCTGGGTCAGGTGATTGGTGATCGCGAGAAGCAGGCACGAACCCAGCGCGGATAGCGCGAGCCAGGCTCCTCGCGCGCGCCATGAGGGCGCTGCAGTACTGTCATCCGCATCTGCAGCGGGTGCCATCCCGCCCGCCGGTCGGCGCACGCTGCGCCACGCAGTGACGCCGCAAATCAACGCATAGGCCGCATAGGCGATGGACCACCACATCGATTGCTGCATGAGAGGAAGCAGCGGCTCGACGAGCACCGGGTAAGCGAGCAGGGCAAGCAACGAGGCGAAGTTCGACAAGGCGAACAGCCGGTACGGCGCGCGATGACGATTGCAGCGCCAGTACCACGACTGCAGCAACGGGCTCGTCGCCGCAAGCAGAAAGTACTGCAGCCCTATCGTCGCTGCGAGCAGCCCGAGAATGGCGAGCGCCGGGCCGCTCGCGTGCCCGCCGCCGGGCTTCCACGAGACATCGGGAACGATAGGCAGCAGGAGGAGGCTGGCGCCGAGCAACGCGACATGAAGCGTTGCCTGCGCGCGCGGCGCGAGACGCCGTGTGGTCCCGTGCGCATAGGCGTACCCCAGCAGCAGCGCGGTCTGGAAAAATACGAGGCAGGTCGCCCAAACGGCAGCGGCACCTCCGAACCATGGAAGGATCTGCCGTGCGATGATGGGCTGCACGAGAAACAGCAGGAACGCACCGAGGAATATCGTCGCTGCGTAGAGCGGCATCGCGCTACGACCGATGCGCGGGGTGCGCGCTCATGTCAGGTAACTGCACAACGCTGCGATGTCCGCGTTGCCGCCGGACAGGATCACACCGACGCGCTTGCCCCGTACGTCGGCCTTGCCTTCGAGCAACGCCGACGCGCCGAGCGCGCCGGTAGGCTCCACCATGATTTTCATGCGCTCCCAGAGCAGGAACGTCGCGTCGAGCAACTGCCGGTCGTCGACCGTGAACACGTCGCGCAGCAGCTCGCGTATCAGCGGAAAGGTGTAGCGCCCCGGCGCAGAGGTGCGCGCGCCGTCGGCGATCGTCTGCGGATTGTCGGCGCTTTGTATCGTTCCTGTGCGAAACGAGCGCTGCACGTCGTCGCCCGCCTGCGGCTCCACGGCATATACCGCAATGCCCGGCGCGAGCGCGTGCGCGGCGATCGCGCATCCCGACACGAGCCCGCCGCCCCCGCAAGGCACGAACAACGCGTCGAGCGGCCCGGTGTCCTGTATCAGCTCCATCGCCGCCGTGCCCTGGCCGGCGATGATGTGCGGATGATCGAATGGCGGCACCAGCGTGAGCCCGCGGGATTTCGCGATGCCGTCCGCGATATCTTCACGCCGATCGCGGACGCGGTCATACAGCACCACTTCTGCGCCGTATTCGCGCGTCGCCTGCACTTTGACGCGCGGCGCATCGTCCGGCATGACGATGACGACCGGCACGCCGAGCAACCGGCCCGCGAGCGCCACCGCCTGAGCGTGGTTGCCGGACGAATAGGCAATGACACCCGCCTTGCGCTGCGCCGTGTCCAGTTGCGACAGCGCGTTGTATGCGCCGCGGAACTTGAACGCCCCGGCGCGCTGAAGATTTTCGCACTTGAAATAGACATGCGCGCCGGTGCGACCGTCTATGGTGCGCGAAGTCAGCACCGGGGTACGGTGGGCGTGACCTGCAAGCCGCTGAGCGGCGCTCACTACATCGGCATACTGAACGGGCGACTGATTCAACGTTGCGTAGCTCCCTCACACCGGGTGCATCTGCGGAACGGATGCGCGCGATTCTAGCGGAATCGGGCATATATCGCATGGACCCGGCGCCCGCCCGACGAAGAGTCGACGCTCGATGTCGAGTTTTCGACGGCCCGGCCACGCAACAGCGCGTCTTCCCGCGCGTTTGCCTGGCAAACACGGGCGAAAACGGCGGCGGGGACTCCCGTGACGCGTTGGCATGGAACGTGCGATAGCGATGACACCACTAAAACGAAACAGGGGAAATCATGATCATCGACTTCGCCGCGTACCGCCGCAGCAAGGCCCAGCCGAGCTGGCTCACGGATGCCGTGCAGCAGGAGCTGTTGTGCGTGAACTGGGACGTCACGCCACTGATGACCGTAAAGCCGGTGCCGCCGCTCGCGAGCCCGCCGCTGCCGACCGACGACGAGGACCTCGCCGCGTTCCAGGCGCTGGCCTACTCGCTCGCCACGCAGGTGTAGGCGTAAGGCTCTACACCATGGCCGCGATCAGCCGGTCGCGCGTGAACGGCATGTCGCGCAACCGGACGCCCATCGCATTGTAAATGGCGTTTGCGATCGCGGCCGCCATGGGCCCTTGCGCGCCTTCGCCGGCGCCGACCGGCGGACAGTCCGGGCGATCGATGATCTGCACGTGCACGAGAGGCGCCTCGACGAAAGTCAGGACCGGATAGCCGTCCCAGTCGCGGCTCGTCACCTGCTCGTGGTCGTACCGCACGCGCTCCTTGAGCGTCCAGCTCGTCGCCTGGACGATGCCGCCTTCGATCTGGTTCTTCACGCCGTCGGGATTGATCACCTGGCCCACGTCGACCGCCGCCCACGCCTGCGCGACTCTCACTTCCTCCGCGACTGCCACTTCGGCAATGATCGCGACGTAGCTCCCGAGATTCTTGTAGCGGCAGAAGCCGATGCCGCGCCCGCGCGTGCCGTCGCCCTGCTCGCCGGCTTTCCAGTTCGCCGCTTTCGCAACGGCTTCGATGACGGCGCGCGCACGCGGGTCCTTGAGATAACGCAGGCGGAACTCGATCGGATCGGCACCGCTGGTCGCCGCGATTTCGTCGAGGAAAGATTCGATCGCCAGCACGTTGGCATGGCCGCCGAGCGAGCGCAGCGCGGAAGCGCGCAACGGCGCTTCGCGTACGAGGTGGTTGGTGATCTTCTGCTGCGGAAACTCGTAGAGCGGTATGGCGTTGCGGTGGCTGCCGCCCGCCGGCAGCGGCGGATTGCCCGGTTTCGCGGCAGCGACAGGCTGCTCGAGATGCCATCCCGCGAGCAGGTTCGCACCGCCTTTGCTGCCCGGTCGCGTACTGTGGCCGTGGCTCCACAACTCATGCGACCACGACACGATGTCGCCCTTGTCGTCGACCGCGGCTTCCATTGCAACCACCATCGGCGAGCCGTACGGCTCCCACGCGAATTCATCCTCGCGCATCCATTGCACGCGCACGGCGCTCCCGGGAAGCGCACGAGCGAGCAGCGCGGCGTCGAGCGCAACATCGTCCGCGCCGTTATGCCCGTAACAGCCGGCGCTCTCGGTATGCGCAACGACGATCGACGATTCTTCGACGCCCAGCACTTTCGACAGATCGCCGCGCAGCGGGAATATCCCCTGGCTGTGCGTCCATACCTGGTAGCGGTTATCGTCGAAGCGCGCGATCGCGCATGAAGGGGCCATGGACGCGTGCGCGATATGCGGTCGCGAATACTCCGCTTTCATGCGCCGGACGCTGCGCTGTCCGGCTGCAGCGTCGGCCTTCTCGCTGATCACTTCATCCTCGGATGCCATGCGCATCAGGTAGCGCGGATTCTCCTCGGGCAGCGGCGTGCCCGCCTGCCATTGCGCGCTGCGGGCAAGACGCCGCTGCGCGCGTATCGCCTGCTCCTCGCGTTCGGCGATCACGCCCAGAAAGTTGCCGTCGCGCACGACAGCGCGCACGCCGGGCATTGCCTTCACCTCCTCGACGTCGAGCGCGACGAGCCGTGCGCCCGGTCCCGACGGCCGCACGATGCGTCCGTGCAGCATGCCGGGCATCTCCATGTCCTGCAGGTAGACCGGCTGGCCCGTCACCTTCGCCGGTATGTCGAGCCGCTGCATGGAGCGGCCGACGATCGAGTGTTGCGGCGCGGGCTTGGGCACAGTGTCGCCGTTGGCTTCCTGCTGCAGCAATCCTTCGTTCGCAAGCTCCCAGTACGTGATGCGGCGGCCGTCGCGCGAGTGAACGACGCCGTCCGTCACGGTGAGCTGCTCCATCGACACGCCGAGCCGCTGCGCGGCCTGCGCGACGAGGCGCTCGCGCGCTTCTGCGCCGGCATAGCGCAACGCTATGCCGCTTTCCTGTATCGACCGACTGCCCGACGTAATGCCCTCGTTCGGGCTGCGGTCCGTGCTTGCCGTCTCGAGCCGGATGCGTTCCACCGCGACGTCGAGCTCCTCCGCGACCATCTGCACCAGCACGGTGAGTATGCCCTGGCCGATTTCGACCTTGCCGGGACGCACGGTGACGGTGCCGTCCGCATTGATCGTGAGCCACTGGTCGAGCCGGCGATTGCCGTCGAGGCTGCCGGGCAGCTTGCGCGCGCTCATCGCTGCACCTCCCCGCTGGCGACGCGCCGGATGGCGCGCAGGATCCGGGAATGCGTGCCGCACCGGCACAGATTGCCCGCAAGCGCCTCGCGCACCTGCTGGTCCGTCGCGGCGGGATGGGTGTCGAGCAGCGCTTTCGCGCTCATGATGATGCCGCTCGCGCAGTAGCCGCACTGGGCTGCCTGCTCGTCGATGAATGCCTGCTGCAGCGGATGCAGCCTGCCGCCCTCAGCGAGCGCTTCTATGGTCGTGACCCGCTTGCCGGCGACTGCCGACACCGGGACGTCGCACGATTGCACCGCCGCGCCGTCCACGATGACGGTGCACGCGCCGCATTGCCCCAGCCCGCAGCCGAACCGTGTTCCCTTGAGCTTCAACTCGTTGCGCAAGACGTACAGCAGCGGCGTTTTGGGCTCGGCCTCGACGCTGCAGGGGCGCCCGTTGACGTGGATCTCAATCGACATGCGGCTACCTTCCTCGAGCGGGTACGCCGGACGCGCCGGCTCCCTGGTGGTTCAAAATTTGCAGAAACAACAACTTCAGCCTAGGTGCGCCGGACGGCGAAAAATGCCTCGTCCACCGCCTCGTTTTTTGCCTGCAATCGGTCTATACTGAACTCGCGTAGTGCCTTTGGTATGGAGGATTGCCCATGATACATACCGCCGAAGTCGACGTGCTCAAGCAACGCATCGACCAGTTGCACCTTGAGCACCGAGATCTAGACGACGTCATCTCCCGCTTAGCGCAAAGTGCAGTTCAGGACCAGCTCCAGCTTCAACGCCTCAAGAAACGCAAACTCTACCTCAAAGACCAGATCGCCCTTCTCGAGCGACAGCTCACGCCCGACATCCCGGCGTAACCTCGTCCGGCCGCCAGGCCGGTAGACACCTCATAGGACGCGCGCGCATCACAGCGCGTCCTGTCGCGCACCCTGCTTTCGCGTCAAGCGCGCCGCGGCGCGCGCACTGCCACGTAGATCGCAAAGGCGGCCAATATGACGAACCAGACGAGCGACCATCCGGCTATGCTCAAGCCGAGAAAACGCCAGCCGACTTCCGCGCACTCTCCCGAGCCGGTGAGCACTTTCTGCAGCACTTCGTAGAGCGGAAACTTCCGCATCATGTATTCGAGGCCGGGCCCGCACGCCGGCACCATGTCTTTGGGCAGGTGCTGCAGCCATACCTGGCGTGCGGCGATTCCGCCGCCGACCGCCGCAACGAGCACCATCAGCGCGCCGTAGACGACAGCACCGGTACGCGCCGGCTTGTGCAGCGCCGCCACGAGAAACAACGCCATGAGCGCGATGTACGCGATGCGCTGCATGATGCACATCGGGCACGGTTCCTGGTGTTCGATATACTGCAGATAGAGGCCCGCGCCCATGAGCCCCAGGCATGTCAGCAGACCGAGGAAATACGCTCGCCGCGTATTCATCGCCGGGCCCGCCCGGCGTGAACCGACATGCGCTGCCGGGCATGCAGGGCCGGCATGAAGCCCGATATTGAGATGTTCGTCATGATCAGTCGGCTCGACCGCGGGTCGCGGTGCAAAGCGCGTATTCTACCCGAGCAGGCCGCAGCGCGAAGTGTGCGGACATGAGAAGCGGAGACGCCCAACGATGATACGCATCACGCGCGACTGGGAGCTCGACGAGCGCGAGATCGAAGAGCAGTTCGTGCGCGCCTCGGGCCCGGGAGGACAGAACGTCAACAAGGTGTCGACCGCGGTGCGGCTGCGGCTCGACGTGGCGCACTCCCCTTCCGTACCCGAACGCATACGGCCGCGCCTCGCGCAGGTGGCGGGACGGCGCATGAGCGAGGACGGCGTGCTCACCATCACCGCCCAGCAGTTCCGCACCCAGGGCCGCAATCGCACGGAAGCGCTCGCCCGGCTGGTGGACCTGCTACGCGCTGCGTCTCAGCCGGTGAAGAAACGCCGGCCCACTGCACCGTCGCGCGGGGAGCGCGAGCGCAGACTCCAGGCGAAGAAGCAGCGCGGCGAGATCAAGCGCGGGCGCGCCAGGCCGGAAGCCGATTGACGCTGCGAGGCCGGGATGGAATAGATCGTGCGGTCAGACTGTTGTAGCATCTGCACGCGCGCAAGAACGTGCATGCGTACATCGATATCCACCAGGAGCATACATGCAGAACAAACTGTCTTGGAGCCTCGTCGCTCTGGCCGTAAGCGCAACCTATTCGATGCCTGCCGCATCGCAGACGAAGCCGGAAACGCTGGTCAAGCAGCGGCAGGCCGCAATGGCGCTGCAGGGGAAATACTTCAACGGCGGGCTGCGTCCGATGGCGCAGGGGAAAATGCCGTACGACGCGGCCCGCGTCGCACGCGACGTCGGGTTCCTCGATGCGCTGATCAGGATGCCGTGGGACGGGTTCGCGGCAAGCACGAAAGGCGTGAAGAGCGCGGCAACGGCTGCCGTCTTCTCCGAGCCCGCCAAGTTCAAGGAGGCGCAGGAGCGCGCCCAGAACGAGGTCACGAAGCTCGCCAGCCTCGTGAAGGGCGGCGATGAAGCGACGATCAAGGCGCAGATCCTCGCCGTCGACAAGGCCTGCGGGTCGTGTCACGAGGATTTTCGTGAGCGGCAATAGCCATCACGGTGAAACGCCCCGCTTCGGCGGGGCTTTTTCTTTGCGAGGTTGCATGAGGGTCACAATCGCCGCCGGCGCGACGCTGTGGCTGTGCATGATCGGCGCCGCAGCGGCAGCATCCACCGCGCAACCGCTGACAGCCGAAGCACAGCGCGGCGCGTATCTCGCGAAAGCCGGCGGCTGCGTCGGCTGCCATACCGAGGAACGTGAAGGCGCAACACCGTACGCAGGCGGCCGCGCCCTGCGCACGCCGTTCGGCACGTTCTACGGACCTAACATCACGCCCGATCCGGACACCGGCATCGGACACTGGAAGGAAGCCGACTTCGTCGAGGCAATGCGCCATGGCAAGCGTCCGGATGGCGCGCACTATTTTCCGGCTTTCCCGTATACCTCGTTCACGCGCGCCACCGACGGCGACCTGCACGACCTGTGGGCGTACCTGCGCACGATCCAGCCCGTGAAGCGCGTCAATCAGCAGCACGACCTGCGCTTTCCGTTCGGCTGGCGTTTTGCCATCGGCATATGGAAGCGCCTGTATTTCGCGCCGGGAGAATTCGTGCCCGCGCCGAACGCGCCGCAAAACGTGAACCGCGGTGCCTATCTCGTGCAGGGCCTGTCTCACTGCGGCGAATGCCACACGCCACGCAACTTCGCGGGCGGCTCCGTCCGCGGGCGCGCACTCGCGGGCGGCAAAGGCCCGGACGGCAAGCGGGTGCCGAACCTCACGCCGACCCGCCTCATGACGTGGAGCGATGCCGACCTGCAGGAATTTTTCGTGAGCGGCGCCATGCCCGACGGCGATGCCGCGAACAAGGTGATGGACGAGGTGATACGCAACACCACGAGCCAGCTCACGGCCGAGGACAGGCAGGCGATCATCGCGTACTTGCGCGCTTTGGCGCCCCTGCCCGACGAGCCGCGATAGCGCGGGACGCGCTATACGCCAGCAACGCTCACCGTGTGCGTGACGAGCTGTGCGCCGGTCCAGTAATGCGCGAAATAGGCGCTCGGCTGAGACGGGTCCGCGGCGAATGGCGCGCCTTCGAAGCTGAGCGAGGTCTGGAACGCGGTGCTGGGACACACGGAGACCGCCACTCCGCACCAGCTTGCGTGCAGGTCGCGGTGCACATGACCGCAGACGATGCGCGCGATATGCGGACTGCGACGGACAAGCTCGCCGAGCGTGTCAGCGCTCCGAGCATCCAGCGCAATGCTATCCATTCCCGCAATTCCGGTTCGGCATGGCGGATGGTGCATGACGACGACAGTCGGCACGGAGGAGCGCTTCAACGTGTCGGCAAGCCAGTCGAGCTGCCCGGCATCGAGGCTGCCGCCATCTTCGCCTTCCACCAGCGTATCCAGTGCAATGAGCCGCAACTCGCCACACACGACGGTGTAGCAGAGCGCGCCCGACGCCGGGAGGTAGCCTTCGCCGGAAAACGCCGAACGCAGCGCCTCGCGCCGATCATGATTGCCGGGAATGACATAGAGCGGTACGTGCACCGCGCCCAGCAGTCGACACAGGCGCGCATATTCCTCCGCCGTTCCTTCGTTGGTGAGATCCCCCGACGCTATCACCGCCGCAGGCGGCTGATCGATACTGCAGATGTCGCTGAGGCAACGGGCGAGCGGCGGACCGGTGTCGCCGGTGTAAGCCGTCCCGCGGCCCTCGGCGGTGACATGCATGTCGGAGATCTGCGCGAACCACATGCTGGCCGCTCCGTATGGAATTATGCCGACCGCGCGACGTGCTCTTTCAAGGTGACGTAGTCGGTCTTGCCACTACCGAGCAACGGCAATGCCGGAACCTTGATGATGCGCCGTGCAACGGCAAGATCGCGCGCGCCGAGGCGCCGCGCTGCCTGGTGCAGCCCGATGCGATCGAGCATGGGATCGGTTGTGAACAGAACGGTGCTCTCCCCGGCGCCGGAAAGCTCCTCGACCGTCGCGGCATGCTTGCAGCCGGGAGACGCCTCGTACGCGATGCGCTCCACCAGCTCCAGAGACACCATCTCTCCCGCGATCTTGGCGAAGCGCTTCACCCGGCCCAGGATGCGCAGATAGCCTTCGTCGTCGATATCGACCACGTCGCCGGTGCTGTACCAGCCGGGGCCGATCTCGGACCGCGCCGGCTGGAGACGGCCCGGCTGCTCGACGAAGTAATACCCTTTCATGAGGTTCGGGCTGCGCACATGCAACGCGCCGCCGCGCTCTATCCCGGACACCCGCACCAGACGATGCTCGACGCCGGGCATGAAACGCCCCACGGTCCCCGGGCGATAACACAGCGGCGTGTTGAGCGCCATCGCGGGCCCGCATTCCGTTGCGCCGTAACCCTCCATGATGCGCAGGCCGAATTGCCTCAGCCACTGCTCGGCGACAGCCTCGTTGAGCTTCTCGCCGCCGCACACCACGACGCGCACGCGATAGAAGTCGTAGGGATGCGCATGGCGACCGTAGTGCCCGAGGAAAGTGCTGGTGCCGAAAATGTAAGTGCAGTCCCGCGTGTAAGCGAGCTCGGGAATGACGCGATAGTGCAGCGGATTGGTGTAGAGCAGCACCCGCGTGCCGCTATAGAGCGGCAGCAGCGAGCAGGCGACGAGGCCGAAGACGTGATACAGCGGAAGCGCATTGAGGTACTTGTCGTTCGGCCCGAAATCGATGACGGCGCGCATCTGGTGAACGTTGGCCAGTATGCCGCGGTGCGAAAGCGCAACGCCCTTGGGCCGCGACTCCGAGCCGGACGTGAAGAGCACGACCGCGGTTTCGTTCGGGTCCGTCGCCGGAAGCACCGAGCGCGGGCGCGGCAGCGCCTGGAAGACGAGCCATAGCTTGTCACGCAACGTGAGTTGCGAGCGCATGTCCTCCACGTAATGCACGCGACACTGCGTGAGCTTCTTCAAGCTCGCGTCCAGGCGCGCGAGCTCCACGAAGCGGCGCGACGTGATGATCGTCTTGATCCCGGACGCGCCACACGCGATGTCGAGCGCTTCGGGACCCGAGGTGTAGTTCAGCATCCCTGGCACACGCCGCGTAGCGGAAAGGCCCAGCACGAGCGCGAGCGATATCGACACGTTGGGCATCATCACGCCGACGATTTCTCCGGGCTGAGTAAAGCGCGACGTGATGCGGGACAGGGCCAGCGCGCCCTTCACCAGCGCGCCATACGACTCCGGCTGTCCACGCACGTCCTCCACGATCGGCGTGCGGCGCCCGTGAAGCGCCATGGCATCGAGCAGCGCTCCGAACAGGGTCGTGCGCCGCGTCGGCACGCTCAGCATCGATTGCATCAGCTGCAGCACGGCATCCGCGAGTCGCCGCCTGCGCTCGCGAGCAGGCATGGAAGGAAGCGCGGGCAGCTTGCGCGGCGCGTGCACGTGCAAAGTGACGCGGGGGAACCACCGGCGACCATGGGCGCCGCCCACGAGCGAGCAACGCGAATGGAGCGTGCCCTCGATGCGAAGCGGAACGATGTCGGCATCGCAGCGCGACGCAATGACGCCGGCAGCGTCGTAAACCTTCATCAGCCCGCCGGTCGTGGTCGCCCTTCCCTGCGGGAAAATGACCACCGTGCGCCCGCTCTTCACCTGGTGGATCAGCCGTTTCACGCCGAGGGGGTGGGTAGGATCGAGAGCGACGCAGTCGACGGCGCGCAGCAGCAGCCGGATCAGCGGCCTGCCGAGCGCTTCGCGAGTCGCCACGACGAGCGGCCGCCCGGGAAGGAAAACACCGAGCAGCACCGGATCCAGCAGCGAGTCGTGATTCGCCACGACGAGCACGCCGCCCGCGGACAACCGTCCGCAATCTCCGCGAACCCGCACGCGAAACAGCACGCGCAGCAGGGTGCGTAGTAACGATGCAATCACGTTCTTCGACGGCCTTCTCGAGTTTTCATTGTCGCGCGTTGTGCCCGCGTGTCCGGCGGCGGCGTCAACCGCTCGCATACTTTCCGCCGGCCGCCTCCCGCATACCGACCGGCGTGAGAATTTTCCTCCGCACCGCCTTAAATAGAGACTATAACAATATGTTTTTAAATACTAATACAAAATACTAACAAATTGTGAGATTTGCCTTTTGGGTTTGCCTCCGTTCTAATCATTCGTGAACTTCTACACATTGTCATAGCACCGTAAACCGAATCGGGAGCCTCCCATGGAAATGCACGTCCCCGCCGCAGTACTGGAAGCCCGGCATCATCCCGTAACCCGCCCGCTCACGACGGGCGTAGAGTTCCAGTTCTCCAACCAGCTCACCGCCCGCTTCGACAAGGAGTCGCGCGCCATGTGGTCGCGCTGGACCCCGGAACCGCGCCCCTGCTTCAATCCGGCGCTCCTGGCCGACATCCGCACCTACTACGACTTCCTGAGCCAAGGGCCCGGGCACATCGACTGTTACGGCGACGAGCAGCCCGTCGAATACGTCATTCTCGCATCCGGGATACCGGGTGTGTTCAATCTCGGCGGAGATCTGGACCTCTTCAAGCAGCTCATAGACGCGCAGGACCGCACCGGGTTGCTGCGCTACGGCCGGGCATGCATCGACGTGCTGTATCGCAATTACGTCGGCCACGATCTGCCGGTCACGACGATTTCGCTGGTTCAGGGCGAGTGTCTCGGCGGCGGCTTCGAAGCAGCCCTGTCCAGCGACATGATCGTTGCAGAGAAGAGCGCGCGGTTCGGCTTTCCCGAAATACTGTTCAATCTGTTTCCGGGCATGGGCGCCTATTCCTTCCTGGAGCGTCGCATCGGACAGCGCCCCGCCGAGCAAATGCTGACCAGCGGCCGGATTTACAGCGCCGAGGAGATGCTCGCGGCAGGCGTCATCGACGAAATCGCGGCGGACGGCGAAGGAGAGGCGGCGATAGCAACGCTCATCAAGCGCCGCCAACGCAGCCGTAACGGGCTCGCGGCGCTCGCCGCCACGCGGCGGCGCGTGCACCGTCTCGATTTTTCCGAGCTGCTCGACATCGTGCAGATCTGGGTCGATGCGGCGCTCAGGCTCAATCCGCGCGATCTCAAGCTCATGCAGCGACTCGTGTCGCGGCAGAACGGGCTGAACGAGCCGCAGCAGGTGCATTGAACGAAGGGCGAAAGCTTTGCAGCACGTTGTCGCATCCAGGCTGCGCACGGCCGGCAGCAACCGACAGGCCGGGCGCGTCCGCGGCGCAGGGGGGAACTGACTTTGTCACCGTCCGCACTGGAATACAGCATACAGGAGGCTTCCGAGCTCCTCGGCATACCGATACCCAAGCTCCGCCGCTGGGACGAGCAAGGCGTGCTCGTCGCCGTGCGCACGACCGGGGGTCATCGCCGCTATTCCAAGGAACTCATCGACCGCCTCGCAGGCTCGGCCATAGGCGGCGCTTCCGACAAGGCAAGCCAGGAGCTCGCGACGGTGAAGCGCTCGCTCGCCGAGAAGCGCCGCATCATCCAGCTGCTGCTGGAGAGCGAGCATCGCTACCGCGATCTCGTCGAGACTTCGCACGATCTCATCTGGGTGACCGACGTCGAGGGACGCTTCACTTACCTCAACAACGCAGCCCACGAAATCTTCGGCCTGCCGTCGAAGGATCTGCTGGGCCGGTGCTTCTTCAACTTCGAGGGCGGCGAATCGCATATCTCCAACCGCCGGTTCCTGGCTGCGCTGCGCCGGCACGGCGAGGTGCGCAACTACATCACTCACGTCGTCACGGCCGACGGCAAGGACCGCTGGATAGGAATCAACGCGCGAATCGCTCACGACGACAACGGCGAGCCGCTCGGCATCCGCGGCACGGCCCGCGACATCACCGAGCAGCATCTCGCGGCGGCGCGCATCGAGCACCTGGCGCTGCATGATTCGCTGACCGAGCTCCCCAACCGCCACAGCCTCCAGCGCCGCATCGAGGACGAGCTGCACGGCAACGGGGTCGGCGCGCTGCTGTTCGTCGACATCGACCATTTCAAGTACGTGAACGACAACTTCGGCCACCGCACCGGCGACCAGCTCATCATCGGGGTGGGCAGCGTGCTGAGGGACGTCGCGCGCGCGATGAAAGGCGAGCTGTTCCGCCTCGGCGGCGACGAGTTCGCGCTGCATCTTCCGAACGTGCTGCGCAGGGAGGCGACCGAGATCGCGGAAAGCGCGCTCGACGCCGTGCGGCGCTACCGCTTCCGGGTGAACGAGCAGAAGATCGTCTCGAGCATCAGCGTCTCCGTCGGCATCGCGCTCTACCCGTTCCACGGCCACGACGTACCGTCGCTGCTCTCCAACGTCGATATCGCGATGTACCAGGCGAAGGACCTCGGCCGCAACCGCTACATGCTCTTCGACCAGGAATCGGACAACCTGCGCAGCACGCACAAGCGCGTGCACTGGGCGAAGAAGCTGCGCGATGCGCTCGATGACGACCGGCTGGAGCTGTTCGCCCAGCCCGTAGTGCGACTCAAGGACCTGAAGCCGGTGAGTCACGAGATCCTGGTCCGGATCCGCGACGACGAAGGCCAGCACATCCTGCCGGCGAACTTCGTCGAGCTCGCCGAATCGCTCGGCCTGATCCAGGAAATCGACATGCGCGTGGTGCAGAAGCTGCTGCAGTTCATGGAGGAGAACCAGCTGCAGGGCAAGAAGCTGCGCTACTTCGTGAACCTCTCACGCAACTCGATCTCGGACGAGAGATGGATAGGGCGATTCGTCGACATGCTGCAAGGCAGCTCCGTGGACCATGGCCAGCTGGTGTTCGAGATTTCCGAGACGACCGCCATGTCGGAGATCGACGTCACCCTCACCTTCATCCGCCGGCTGAAGGACATGGGCTGCCGTTTCGCGCTGGATGACTTCGGCGCCGGCTTCAGCTCGTTCTATTATCTCAAGCGCTTCGACGTGGACTACCTGAAGATCGACGGCAGCTTCATCCGCGATCTCGCGCAGGACGAGGGATGCCGCATTTTCGTGCGCGCGCTGAACGAGGTCGCTCGCGAGCTCAACAAGCAGGTCATTGCCGAGCGGGTCGAAACGCCGGAAGTGCTCAAGATCCTGCTGGAAATGGGAGCGCAGTTCGGCCAGGGTTACCTCTTCCGCAAGCCGCTGCCTCTCATGCAGACGATCGGCGATGTGAAGCCGCGGATCGCGCGCACGGCGGTAAGATAAGCGCTGCGGCGGAGGTCAGCGCCACTCGCCTTTGAGCAGCTTCTCGGCCCACATCAGGCCGGTGATCGCCTTCGGCTCCGTAATCCGCCCGTCGCGTATCCACTCGAGCGCGTCGGCGATCTTCACTTCGAGCACCTCGAGGAACTCCTCGTCGTCGAGCTTCGCCTGCTCGCGCTTGAGCCCGGTGGCCAGAAAGAGCTCGATGCGCTCGTCCGCGTAGCCTATGCACGGGTGCAGGGTCGCGAGATGGCGCCAGCTCGACGCGCTGTAGCCGCACTCTTCCTTGAGCTCGCGCCGGGCCGTCGCCAGGGGATCCTCCCCCGCATCGATCTTTCCCGCCGGCAGCTCGATGAAATGGCGGCGCAGCGCATAGCGATACTGGCGCTCGAGCAGAAGCGTCTCGCGGTCCAGCATCGCAACGACAGCCGATGCGCCCGGGTGGCGGATGTATTCCCTGCGCGCCGTCTTGCCATCGGGCAGGCGCACCTCGTCCGACCGGACGTGCAGCAGCGCCCCGTCGTACACGGCTTCCGAACGCACGCAGGTCTCGGTGAAGTCTTCGGTGTGCTTGCTCATGCCCGTCCTTTCGGCAACAGCACGGCTCTAAGCAAGAGCGGTTCCCGGCGCGGGAGCTCGATGCTTCGCCCCCCGCCCGGCGGAAGGATTACTGCAGGGAAGCGCGGATGGAGTACAGGCACAGCGCCATCAGCGGCTGCGGCAGGATGCCGAGCGCAAGCACGGCAAGCCCGTTCACGCTCATGAGCATGCGGGCATCTTCGCGCGCGGTGAGCGGCGAGCCGTCGACCGGCGGATCGAAGTACATGACCTTCACGATGCGCAGGTAGTAGAACGCGCCGACGAGGGACATCATGACAGCGAGCACGGCGAGCCACAGATAGCCGGCATCGAGCACGGCCTGCAGCACGGCCAGCTTCGCGTAGAAGCCCACCGTAGGCGGTATCCCGGTCATGGAGAACATGAGCAGCAGCATCATGAACGCGTACCACGGGCTGCGCTGATTGAGTCCCTTGAAGTCGTCGATGTTTTCCGCTTCGAATCCCGCCCGCGAAAGCAGCAGGATCATGCCGAAGGTGCCGATGTTCATGAGGACGTAGACGACGATGTAGAACATGCCGGCGCTGTAGCCGACGATGTCGCCGGCCAGCACGCCGAGCAGCACGAATCCCATGTGCGAGATCGTCGAATAGGCCAGCATGCGCTTCAGGTTGGTCTGCGCTATCGCCGTGATATTGCCGACGACCAGCGAGAGCACGGCCATGACGACGAGCATCTGCTGCCATTCCGCGACGAGCTGTTCCGCGCCTAGCGCCTGCCCCAGCAGGCGCATGATGAATGCGAACGCCGCGAACTTCGGCGCCGAGCTTACGATGAGGGTCACCGGCGTCGGCGCGCCTTGATAGACGTCCGGGATCCACATGTGGAACGGCACGGCGCCGAGCTTGAAGCCTATGCCGGCCACCACGAATACCAGCCCGAAAATCAGCACGAAATCCGTCGCGGCACCCTCGGCTATCGTTTCGGCGATGCGGGTGATCTCCAGCGTGCCCGTCGCGCCGTAAATCATCGACATGCCGTACAGCAGCATCCCCGAGGAGAGCGCACCGAGCACGAAGTACTTCATCGCCGCTTCCGTCGCAACCGGGGAGTCGCGGCGCAGGGCGACGCTCGCGTACAGCGCGAGCGACATCAGCTCCAGGCCGAGATACAGGGTCAGCATGTGATTCGCGGAGATCATGATCAGCATGCCGAGAATCGCGAACAGCACGAGCACGAAGAACTCGCCGCGGAACAGGTCGCGGGTCGCAAGATAGGTGCGCGAGTAGACGAGCACCACCACCGTGCCGAGGTAGGTCATGAGCTTGAGCACGTCGGACATGAGATCGTCGACGAACATGCCGCTGAAGGTGTACACCGGCTCCCCGGTCGCCGTCAGGTAGGTGAGGATCGCGCAGCCGATCAGCGTCGCCTGGGTCAGCGCGTAGGTCACGATGCGGTTCTCGTCGCTCACGAAAAGGTCCGCGACGAGGATCACGCACACCATCAGGAGCAGAAAGAGCTCGGGATATGCGGGCCAGAGAGGGAGTATGTACTGCATCGTTATGACCTTATTGTGCCGCCGGGATCTTGCCCTGCATGACGTGCGTCAGGATGTCGTTCACCGGCACGTGCAGCACCTCGGCGAACGGATTCGGATAGAGCCCCATGTAAAGGACCACCACGGCGAGCAGGCCCAGCACCAGGAACTCGCGAAGGTTGATATCCTTCAGCTCGGCAACGTGGGTGTTGGCCACGCCGCCGAATATCACCCGCTTGTACATCCACAGCGTATAGGCGGCGCCGAATATGAGCGTCCACCCCGCGGCGAAGGCATACCAGAAGTTCACCTTCATCGCCCCCAGAATGACGATGAACTCGCCGACGAAGCCGCTGGTGCCTGGAAGCCCCGAGTTCGCCATCGCGAACAGCATGAACAGCGCCGCGAACACCGGCATGCGGTTCACGACGCCGCCGTAGTCGGCGATCTGCCGCGAGTGCAGCCGGTCGTACAGCACGCCCACGCAGAGGAACAGCGCGCCCGACACGAAACCGTGCGAGATCATCTGGATCACCGCGCCCTCGAGGCCCTGCGCGTTGAAGATGAACAGGCCCAGCGTGACGAAGCCCATGTGAGCGATCGAGGAGTACGCGATCAGCTTCTTCATGTCCGACTGCACCAGCGCCACCAGTCCGATGTAGACCACGGCGATCAGCGACAGCGCGATCACGAAGCCGGCGAGGTACTGGCTCGCATCCGGCACGATCGGCAGCGACAGGCGGATGAAGCCGTAGCCGCCGAGCTTCAGCATGATCGCCGCCAGCACGACGGAGCCGCCGGTGGGCGCTTCGACGTGGGCGTCCGGCAGCCAGGTGTGCACCGGCCACATCGGCACTTTCACTGCGAAGGCGAGGAAAAAGGCGATGAAGATCGCGACCTGTGAGGCAAGCGTCAGCGGCAGGCGGTAAAGGTCGGCGAGGGCGAAGCTGCCGCCCGACACGTTGTACAGGTAGATCAGGGCAACCAGCGTCAGCAGCGAGCCCATCAGCGTGTAGAGGAAGAACTTGAGCGCGGCGTACACGCGATTCGGGCCGCCCCATACGCCGATGATGATGAACATCGGGATCAGCGTCGCCTCGAAGAACACGTAGAACAGCATCGCATCGAGGGCGGCGAACACGCCGTTCATCACGCCGGACAGGAACAGGAAGGCGGCCATGTACTGCGCCACGCGCTCGCGAATCACTTCCCAGCCGGCGATGATCACCAGAACCGTGGTGAAGCTGTTCAGCAGGATCAGCAGCAGCGAGATACCGTCTATCCCGAGGTGATAGTTGATGTTGAACGTCTCTATCCACGGCTTCAGCTCGCCGAACTGGAAGCCGTGCGCAGCCGGATCGTAGCCCGCGTACAGCGGCAGCGTGACGACGAAGCCGAGTATGGAGCCGACCAGCGCAAGGACGCGTGCGACCGGCGCGTGACGGTCGGAGCCCGTGGCGAGCACGAGCAGGCCCGCAACGATCGGCACCCAGATCGCGAGACTCAGTAATGGCATGTCTTGCAGCATGTGTGGCTCTTCTTGTTCTTTACGGTCAGACCAGGAATATCATGGTGAGCAGCACCAGGATGCCGACGATCATTGCGAAGGCATAGTGCGACAGCATGCCCGACTGTATGCGTCGCAGCATCCGCGCAGACCAGCCCACCGCCCGAGCCGAGCCGTTCACCAGCACGCCGTCGATGACCGCGACGTCGCCGCCGCGCCATAGCCCCGTGCCCAGAGCGCGCGCGCCCCCCGCGAACAGCCACGAATACAGCTCGTCAAACCAGTACTTGTGATCGAGCACGGAGTACACCGCGCTGAACGTGCTCTTGATGCGCGCCGGCCATTCGGGCTTCAGCAGATACAGCACGGTCGCTGTCAGTATGCCGGCGATAGCGAGCCATGCCGGCGCGGTGGAGAACGCGTGCGTCACCATCGGGATGACGCCGTGGAACTCGTGAGCCATCTCTTCGAGCACGTTGTGCTGTGGGGCGACGACGATGGCGCCGTCGAAATAGCCGCCGTAGAGCACCGTGCCGATCAGCCAGCCCGCGCTGATCGAGGGAATCGCGAGCAGTATCAGCGGCAGCGTCACGACCGCGGGCGTCTCGTGCGGCGTGCCGCCATGCGCGTGGTCGTCGTGATCGTGCGAGTGCGCCGCGGCGGCCGGTGTCTTGCCCTCCCCGTGCTCGCCGTGTCCGTGCTCGACGTGCTTGCCGCCATGCTCCCCGGCGTGGCCGAATCTCTCCTTGCCGTGGAAGGTCATGAACACCAGGCGGAAGGAATACAGGCCGGTCACGAAGACGGACGCAAGCACGCAGAAGTGCGCGAACGCGGCGCCCGGTGTATGCGAAAGCCCGACCGCCTCGATGATCGCGTCCTTGGAGAAGAATCCCGAGAAGCCGGGGAATCCCGCGTTGGCGAACGAGCCGATCAGCACGGTGAGATAAGTGATCGGCATGTACTTGGCGAGCCCCCCCATGCGCCGCATGTCCTGCTCGTGGTGCATGGCGATGATCACCGAGCCGGCGCCGAGGAACAGGACGGCCTTGAAGAAGGCGTGGGTCGCGAGGTGAAACATGCCGGCCGCGTAGGCCGAAGCGCCCAGCGCCACCGTCATGTAGCCGAGCTGGGACAGCGTCGAGTAGGCGACCACGCGCTTGATGTCGTTCTGCACGATCGCCACGAGGCCCATGAACAGGGCCGTTATCGCTCCGATCACCAGCACGAAGGACAGCGCCGTTTCCGACAGCTCGAACAGCGGCGACATGCGCGCGACCATGAAAATGCCTGCCGTGACCATGGTCGCGGCATGGATCAGCGCGGAGATCGGGGTCGGGCCTTCCATCGAATCCGGAAGCCACACGTGCAGCGGGAACTGCGCCGACTTGCCCATGGCGCCGATGAACAGCAGGATGCAGATCACCGTCATCAGCGACCAGGCCTGGCCGGGGAAAATCTCCACGGTGTTGGCGGCCAGCGTGCCGGCGCCCTGGAACACCGCGGCATAGTCCAGCGTGCCGAAATACATCAGCACAAGGGCGATCCCGAGCAGGAAGCCGAAGTCGCCCACGCGGTTCACCAGGAACGCCTTCAGATTCGCGTAAATCGCCGTCGGGCGCGTGTACCAGAATCCGATGAGCAGGTAGGACACCAGGCCGACCGCTTCCCAGCCGAAGAACAGCTGCATGAAGTTGTTGCTCATCACCAGCATCAGCATCGAGAAGGTGAAGAGCGAGATGTAGCTGAAGAAGCGCTGGTAGCCGGGGTCGTCAGCCATGTAGCCTATGGTGTAGATGTGCACCATGAGCGACACGAACGACACGACGATCATCATCGTCGCGGACAGCCGGTCGATGAGGAAGCCGACCTCGAAGCGCGTATCGCCGGATATGAGCCAGGTGTAAACCGGCCCGTTGTAGGTGTTGCCCGCGAGCACGTCCTGGAACACCAGGGCCGCGCATGCGGTGCAGATGAGCATGCCGATGATGGTGATCCAATGGGAGGCGCGGCGGCCGATGGCCCAGCCGAACAGGCCGGCGATGAGCGAACCGATGAGCGGCGCCAGCGGAATGACGAGGTAGAGCTTTTGCATGGAAGTCATTGCGCTGCTATCCCTTAAGCTGGTCCAGGTCTTCGACGTGTATCGTGCTGAGGTTCCGGAACAGCACGACCAGTATCGCGAGACCGATCGCGGATTCGGCCGCAGCGACGGTCAGGATGAAGAACACGAACACCTGGCCGGCCACGTCGTCCAGATAATGCGAGAACGCGATGAAGTTCATGTTGACGGCGAGCAGCATCAGCTCGATCGCCATCAGCAGGATGATGATGTTCTTGCGGTTCAGGAATATGCCGACGACGCTGATCGCGAACAGGATCGCGCCGAGCACCAGATAGTGCGTCAGAGTGATCAATCAATTCCCCTTTTGCTTCCCGCGGCTCTCATGGTTGTCGTGGCCCGCATGCCGCTCAATCCCTTTTTTCCACCGGCACCGAAACGATGCGCACGCGATCCTGCCGTCGCACGGCGATCTGCTTGGCCGGGTCCTGGTAACGGGTCTGCTTGCGATGGCGCAACGTGAGCGCGATGGCGGCCACGATCGCGACCAGCAGGATGACGGCCGCGATCTCGAACGGATAGACGTACTCGGTGTAGAGCAGCCGGCCGAGCTCCTTGGTGTTGCTGTAGCCGGGCGGCAAGGCAGGCGGCGCCGGCGCGGCGGATGCGCTGAAGTAGCCGCCGCCGATGATCACGATCGCCATCTCCGCGACCAGGAGGACCGCGACCAGCCCGCCCACCGGCAGGTAGTTCCAGAAGCCTTCCCGCAGCCGCGCGAGGTTGATGTCGAGCATCATCACCACGAACAGGAACAGCACCATCACGGCGCCGACGTACACCAGCACCAGCGCGATGCCCAGGAATTCCGCCTGCAGCTGTATCCAGATGCCGGCCGAGGTGAAGAACGCGAGCACCAGGAACAGCGCGGCGTGCACCGGGTTGCGCGCAGTGACGACCCGCAGCGCCGCGAACACCAGGATGGCGGAGAAGAAATAGAACGTGAAAGTCTGAAAACTCATGGTTGACGGCTCCGCGGCATGCCGGAAGACGCCGCCTGCGCGGTCATCGCTGCTCCCATCCGGCACGCCTTCAGGCGTTTGTTGTTATCAACGATACGGCGCATCCGCGGCCCGGTCTTTTGCGATTCGTTCTTCGTAAGCGTCGCCGATCGCCAGCAGCATCGGCTTGGTATAGATGAGATCGCCGCGACGCTCCCCGTGGTACTCCAGGATGTGCGTCTCGACGATGGAATCGACCGGGCACGACTCTTCGCAATAACCGCAGAAGATGCATTTCGTGAGGTCGATGTCGTAGCGGGTGGTGCGGCGCGTGCCATCCTCGCGCTGCTCCGACTCTATGGTGATCGCGAGCGCCGGGCACACCGCCTCGCACAGCTTGCACGCGATGCAGCGCTCTTCCCCGTTCGGGTAGCGGCGCAGCGCGTGCAGCCCGCGGAAGCGCGGCGACAGCGGCGTCTTCTCTTCGGGAAACTGCACCGTGATCTTGCGATGGAACAGATGCTTCCCGGTGAGCATCATGCCCTTCACCAGCTCGAAGAGCAGGAAGGTGCGGAAGAAATGGCGGATGTTGTCTATCATGCAGCAGCCCTCGACCAGACCCACAGCGGCGTCTGCATCCAGATGCCGAGCACGACGATCCATACGAGCGTGACCGGAATGAACACTTTCCAGCCCAGGCGCATGATCTGGTCATAGCGATAACGCGGGAATGTGGTGCGGAACCACAGGAACAGCGTGGCGACGAAGACCATCTTGCCGAGCATCCACCCGATGCTGGGCGAGCCGATGAGCCCCCACGACTCGGGGAACGGCGAGAGCCAGCCGCCGAAGAACATCACCGAGGTGAGCGCGGATACGAGCCACATGTTGGCGTATTCCGCGAGGAAGAACACGGCGAAGGTCATGCCCGAGTATTCGACGTGGAAACCCGCGACGATTTCCGATTCGCCTTCCGCGACGTCGAACGGCGCGCGGTTGGTCTCCGCGACGCCCGCGATGATGTAGGTGACCATCAGCGGAAACAGCGGTATCCAGAACCAGTTGAACAGGCCGTAGCTGCCGCGCTGCCCCATGATGATTTCGGACAGGTTCAGGCTTTGCGACGCCATCAGCACGCCGACCAGCGCAAAGCCCATCGCGATTTCGTACGAGACGATCTGCGCCGCCGAGCGCATCGCCCCCAGGAAGGCGTATTTCGAGTTCGACGCCCAGCCGGCGATGATGATGCCGTAGACGCCCATCGAGGTAATCGCCAGGATGTACAGCAGCCCGGCGTCGATATTCGACAGCACCAGCTTGGGATCGAACGGCACTACCGCCCAGGCTGCGAACGCCGGCGCAATCGCCATGATGGGCGCGATCACGAACAGCATCTTGTTCGAGCCGCTCGGAATGACGATTTCCTTCATGAGCAGCTTCACGCCGTCGGCGATCGGCTGCAGCAGGCCCAGCGGGCCGACGCGGTTCGGGCCTATGCGCACCTGCGTCCAGCCGATGAACTTGCGCTCCCAGAGCGTGAGGTAAGCGACGGCGAGAAGCAGCGGCACGACGATTGCGACGATTTTCGCGAGCGTCCACACCGCCGGCCATGCTGGTCCGAAAAACTGCTCGAGATTGCCGAGGAAGCCCATGGATTACACCGCCACTTTTTGTTCTGCCGCGACGCGCTCGGCGCTCACCGCGCCGAACATCGGCCCCAGCTCGGCCGTTTCCGGGCGGGCTGCCGCGAGGCGGATGCAGTTCGCCGGCACGCGATCATCGACCGCATAAGCGACGACCGCCGCCCCATTGCCCTGCCGCACCCGCACGAAATCGCCGTCACGCAATCCCAGCGTCTGCGCCGTCGAGCGACTCATCCACGCGACAGGCGGCGCGGCGTCGCGCGTCATCTGCAGCGGCGGAGAACGCCGGACGATGGCGTCGGCCGAGTAGATCGGCACTTCGCCGATGCGCTCCAGGCCCGTGCCTGCCGGCCCCGGCGCAGCGGCCGCGACATTGATACGGTTGCCGAGACGGGCGGCGACGTTGCCATCGCCGAGCGCCTCGCGCTTCACGTCGTCCGCGCTGTCCTGCTCGAAGCCGCCGAGGCCGAGCAGATTGCCGAGGACGCGCAGCACTTTCCAGGCGGGTCGCGCTTCGCCCAGCGGCTGCACGACGCCGTTGAAGCTCTGCACCGTGCCTTCGGTGTTGATGAACGTGCCGGCCGTTTCGGTGAACGGCCCGATCGGCAGCAGCACGTTCGCGTATTCGACGGCCTTGTGCTGGTACGGGCTCAGGGCCACGACCAGCTCCGCCTGCTTCAGCGCAGCGGCCGCCTGTTGCGGATCGCAGGCATCGAGCTCAGCTTCCACGCCCAGCAGCAGGTACGCTTTCAGCGCGCCGCCCGCGCTCAGCATCTGGCCGGCGTTCTTCCCTGCCAGGGCGCCGAACGGCACCGCGTTGACGATATAGCCGCCGACGCTGTTCGCCGCCTCTCCGAGGAAGCCGAGACGCGCGCCGGTAATCCCGGCGAGCGCCTGCGCCAGCGCGTGCAGCTGTGCAGCCTGGGGATGATGCTGCGCGAGGTTGCCGAGGAACACGGCGACCTTCTGGCCGCTCGCCAGGCTGCCCGCGAGCGCGCGTGCTGCGTCGCTCACGTTGGCCCCGCTTGCCGCCTGCGGAACCGCTACGTTTTTCGCTTCCGCCGCCGCCTTCACCACTTGCGCCAGCGCGTCGGCGAGCGCCGAAGGCCGCGCGATGACCTTGTGCGCGACCGGCATCAGCAGGTCGTCGTCCACCGGGTTGACGAGCGACACGTGGGTGCCGCGCTTCGCCGCCTGGCGCAGACGGTGCGCGAGCAGCGGATGGTCCTTGCGCAGCGTGCTGCCGATGACGACGACGCGATCGTTGGTCCCGACTTCGGCGATCTTCATGCCTAGCCACGGCGCGCCGGCGAGCTTGCCGTCGGCGCTGAAATCGGACTGGCGCAGCCGGAAATCGACGTTGCCCGAGCCGAGGCCGCGTGTGAGCTTCTGCAGAAGATGCAACTCTTCCACCGTCTGGTGCGGCGTCGCGAGCGCGCCTATCGCCTGCGGGCCATACTGCTCGCGGACGCGCTTCAATCCCGCCGCGACGAAGTCGAGCGCCTGCTGCCATGCCACTTCGCGCCACACGCCGTCCTGCTTGATCATCGGACGCGCGAGACGCTGCTCGGAGTTGAGCCCCTCGTACGAGAAGCGGTCCTTGTCCGAGAGCCAGCATTCGTTGATGGCTTCGTTCTCCCGGGGCAGCACGCGCATCACGCGGTTCTGCTTCACCTGCACCACGACATTGGCGCCAAGGCCGTCGTGCGGGCTCACGGAGACCTTGCGCGTGAGCTCCCACGTCCGCGCGCTGTAGCGGAACGGCTTGGAGGTCAGCGCGCCGACCGGACACAGGTCGATCACGTTGCCGGAAATCTCGGAATCGACCGTCTTGCCGACGAAAGTGATGATTTCGGAGTGCTCGCCGCGGCCGATCATGCCGAGCTCCATGATCCCGGCGATTTCCTGGCCGAAGCGCACGCAGCGCGTGCAGTGTATGCAGCGCGTCATGTCGCTCGATATGAGCGGGCCGAACTGCTTGTTCACCACGACGCGCTTGTCCTCGTCGTAGCGGGAATTGCTGGCGCCGTAGCCCACGGCGAGGTCCTGCAGCTGGCATTCGCCGCCCTGGTCGCAGATCGGGCAGTCGAGCGGATGGTTGATCAGCAGAAACTCCATCACGCCCTTCTGCGCGGTGACCGCCGCGTCGGAATGCGTCCACACCTTCATGCCGTTGGTGGCCGGCGTTGCGCAGGCCGGCAGCGGCTTCGGCGCCTTTTCCACCTGCACCAGGCACATGCGGCAGTTGGCCGCGATGGACAGCTTCTTGTGATAGCAGAAGTGCGGCACGAAGACGCCGAGCTTCCCGGCAGCATCCATCACGGTGCTGCCTTCGGGCACTTCCACTTTCTTGCCGTCGATTTCGAGTTCTAGCATGTTAGACGTAAGCCGGGACCAGGCATTGTTTGTGGTCGATGTGGTGCTGGAATTCGCTGCGGTAGTGCTTGAGGAACGCGCGCACCGGCATCGCTGCCGCATCACCCAGCGCGCAGATGGTGCGGCCCTGGATGTTTTGCGCCACGTTGTCGAGCATGTCGAGATCTTCGGGCCTGCCCTTGCCGTGCTCGATGCGATCCACCATGCGGTAGAGCCAGCCCGTGCCTTCGCGGCACGGCGTGCACTGGCCGCAGGATTCCTCGTAATAGAAGTACGACAGCCGCAGCAGGCAGCGCACCATGCAGCGGGTCTCGTCCATGACGATCACTGCGCCGGAACCGAGCATGGAGCCCGCCTTGGCGATCGAGTCGTAATCCAGATCGGTCGCCATCATGATGTCCGCGGGCAACACGGGCATGGACGAGCCGCCGGGAATGACGGCCTTCAACTTCCTGCCCGGGCGCATGCCGCCCGCCATCTCGAGCAGCTTCGCGAACGGAGTTCCCATGCGGACTTCGTAGTTGCCGGGACGCGCCACGTCGCCCGACACGGAGAAGATCTTCGTGCCGCCGTTATTGGGCTTGCCGAGGTTGAGATACGCCTCGCCGCCGTTCAGGATGATCCACGGCACCGACGCGAACGTCTCGGTGTTGTTGATCGTCGTCGGCTTGCCGTACAGGCCGAAGCTCGCGGGAAACGGCGGCTTGAAGCGCGGCTGGCCCTTCTTGCCTTCGATCGATTCGAGCAGCGCGGTTTCTTCGCCGCAGATGTACGCGCCCCAGCCGTGATGCGCGTAAAGATCGAAGCTGAAATCGGAGCCGAGGATCTTCTCGCCGAGGTAGCCGGCGGCGCGCGCCTCGGCAAGCGCTTCCTCGAAGCGCTCGTACACGTCCCACACTTCGCCGTGGATGTAGTTGTAGCCCACCCGCGTGCCCATGGCATAAGCGGCGATCGCCATGCCCTCGATGACCTGGTGCGGGTTGTAGCGCAGGATGTCGCGGTCCTTGAACGTGCCCGGCTCGCCCTCGTCGGAATTGCACACGAGGTACTTCTCGCCGGTGTAGCCCTTCGGCATGAAGCTCCATTTGAGCCCGGCCGGGAAACCTGCGCCGCCGCGTCCGCGGAGCGCCGAAGTCTTCACCTGGGCGATCACCTGGTCGGGCGGGATTTTCTCGTTGAGGATCTTGCGCAGCGCCTGGTAGCCGGCGCGCGCCTCGTAGTCCTTCAGGCACCAGTTGAGCCCGTTCACGCCCTTCATCAGGATGGCGTCGGGGCCGAAGATGTCGCCGGCGAACGGAGGTACGGGCAGTCCCATTACTTCAGGTCCTTGATCAGCGCGTCGAGACGCTCGGGCGTCATGGCGCAAAGCATGCGTTTGTTGTTGTGCAGGAGCACCGGCGCGTCGCCGCATGCACCCATGCACTCCGCTTCCTTGAGCGTCACCTTGCCGTCGACTGTTGTCTCGCCGAAGGCAATCCCGAGTTTCTTCTTCAGATGCTCCGACGCAGAGGTTGCGCCCTGCAGCGCGCACGGCAGATTGGTGCAGATGGAAAGCTTGTGGCGGCCGACCGGCTTCAGGTCGTACATCGTGTAGAACGACGCCACCTCGTACACCGCGATCGGCGGCATGCCGAGATAACGCGCCACGAAATCCATCGTCTCGGTGGAGAGCCAGCCTTTTTCGTCCTGCGCTATGGTGAGCGCAGCCATCACGGCGGACTGCTTCTGGTCCGGCGGGTACTTCGCCACCGCGGCATCGATCTTCGCCAGCGCTTCGGGCGAGAGCAGCATCGGCGCATTCATCGGTCGGCTTCTCCGGATGCGTTCTTCATCGGTCAATTTCTCCGAAAACAATTTCCAGCGTCCCGATGATCGCCACCGCGTCGGCCAGCATGTGCCCGCGCGAAAGCTCGTCCATCGCGGAGAGGTGCACGAAGCTCGGGGGACGCACTTTCATGCGATACGGCTTGTTCGCGCCGTCGGAGATGAGCGTTACGCCGAACTCGCCCTTGGGATGCTCGGTGCCGACGTAAACCTCGCCTTCCGGCACGTGCATGCCCTCGGTGAAGAGCTTGAAGTGGTGGATCAGCTCTTCCATGTTCGCCTTCATTTCGACGCGCGCCGGCGGAGCCACCTTGTGGTTATCGATCATCACCGGGCCGGGATTCTCGCGCAGCCAGTCTATGCATTGCCTGATGATGCGATTCGCCTGGCGCATCTCCTCGATGCGGCACAGGTACCGGTCGTAGCAATCGCCGTTCACGCCGACCGGCACGTCGAACTCCATGCGGTCGTAGACTTCGTAGGGCTGCTTCTTGCGCAGGTCCCAGGCGATGCCCGAGCCGCGCAGCATCGGCCCGCTGAAACCGAGCGCGAGCGCCCGTTCCGGCGATACCACGCCTATGCCCACCGTGCGCTGTTTCCAGATGCGGTTCTCGGTCAGCAGCGTCTCGTACTCGTCGACGCGCGTCGGGAAGCGTTCGGCGAAATCCTCGATGAAGTCCAGCAGCGAGCCCTGCCGGTTCTCGTTCATCTTGCGAATCGCGCGCTCGTTGTGGATCTTGCTCGCGGTGTACTGCGGCATCGAGTCCGGCAGGTCGCGGTACACGCCGCCCGGCCTGAAATACGCCGTGTGCATGCGCGCGCCGGATGCCGCCTCGAAAATGTCGAACAGCTCCTCGCGCTCGCGGAAGCAGTACAGGAACACCGTCATCGCGCCGAGGTCCAGCGCATGCGCCCCCAGCGCGAAAAGATGCGATGCGAGCCGCGTGAGCTCGGCGAACAGCGTGCGCACGTACTGGCCGCGTATCGGCACTTCTATCCCGAGCAGCTTCTCGACCGCAAGCACGTACGAGTGCTCGTTGCACAGCATGGTGGTGTAGTCCATGCGGTCGTAGTACGGGACGTTCTGCACGAAGGTGCGATGCTCGGCGAGCTTCTCGGTCGCGCGGTGCAGGAGGCCGATGTGCGGATCGGCTCGCTGTATCACTTCGCCGTCGAGCTCGAGCACGAGCCGGAGCACGCCGTGGGCGGCCGGATGCTGCGGGCCGAAGTTGATCGTGTAGTTGCGGATCTCAGCCATGTTGGGGATCGGGCTTCGAGCGGCTCGCGCTGCCCTCAGCCTTTCTTGATTCCTTCGCTGTCTGCGTAGTTCTCTTCGCGCACGATGCGCGGCGTCACCTCGCGCGGCTCTATGGTCACCGGCTGGTAGATCACGCGCCTCTGATCCGGGTCGTAGCGCATCTCGACGTTGCCCGAAATGGGAAAGTCCTTGCGGAACGGATGCCCGATGAAACCGTAATCGGTCAGGATGCGGCGCAGGTCCGGATGTCCCGTGAACACGATGCCGTAGAGGTCGAACGCCTCGCGCTCGAGCCAGCTCGCGGCCGGCCAGATGCCGATCACCGAATCGATCGCCGGCAGGTCGTCGTTCTGCGCGTAGACGCGCACCCGCACACGCCAGTTGTGCGTCACGCTGAGCAGCTGATAAACCGCAGCGAAGCGCGAAGGATGCTTGCGCCCTTCGGGCCCCGCAACGCGGACATCGAGATCGCGCATGCGGGCCGCCCGCTCCTCGCTGGTGCCGCCGATGCCGTATGCGAGGTAATCGACTCCGCACACGTCCATGAGCTGCTCGAAGCGCAGCTCGGGCGCATCGCGCAGCGTCGTGGCAACGGCAATGAGGTCTTCGGGACGAACGACAATGGTGATTTCGCGCAGCGCTGTCGTCTGCGATACGAGCTTGTCACCCAGCACTGCGGTGAGCGTGGCGGACAGCGTTTCGAGTCGGGTGGCCATCAGCGGGCTATCGTGTTGGTGCGTTTGATCTTGTTTTGCAGCTGGATGATGCCGTAGAGGAGCGCCTCGGCCGTCGGCGGGCAGCCGGGGACATAGATATCCACCGGGATGACGCGGTCGCAACCCCGCACCACGGAGTACGAATAATGGTAGTAGCCGCCGCCGTTCGCGCACGTGCCCATGGAGATCACCCAGCGCGGCTCGGCCATCTGGTCGTACACCTTGCGCAGCGCGGGCGCCATCTTGTTGCACAGCGTGCCGGCGACGATCATCACGTCGGATTGCCGCGGGCTCGGGCGGAACACGATGCCGAAGCGGTCCATGTCGTAGCGCGACGCCGCTGCGTGCATCATCTCGATCGCGCAGCACGCCAGGCCGAAGGTCACCGGCCACAGCGAGCCCGTGCGCGTCCAGTTGATCAGGGCGTCGGCCGTCGTGGTGATGAAGCCTTTGTCGTTCAGATTTTCAGGAGCACCCATGTGTCAGGTCTCATTCGCACCGCGCTTGCGCGCGCCTGCGTCGAAGTTGATTCAAGCGGCGATCGTCCAGCGGGAGTCGGGTCGCTACTCCCACTCGAGGGCGCCTTTCATCCACTCGTAGACAAAGCCGACGACCAGGATGGCGAGGAACAGCAGCATTGCCACCAGGCCGAACACGCCGATTTCCTGCAGGACGATGGCCCACGGGAAAAGAAACGCGATCTCGAGGTCGAAGAGGATGAAGAGGATTGCGATGAGGTAATACCGCACGTCGAACTTCATCCGCGCGTCTTCGAACGCCTCGAAGCCGCACTCGTAAGGGGAAAGCTTCTCGCTGTTCGGCCGGTGCACGCCGAGGAGACGGCTCACGCCGCTGCCCAGGATCACCGGGCCGAGGCCGACCGCAAGGCCGACCAGTATGAACATCAGGATGGGAAAATAATTTTCAAGCATGATGCGCCACGTACCGGAGAATGTACTTCGCACATCCGACGCAGTTCGGTCCCACATGCGCTTGGACCGGTCTACGGCAACGATTGTTCTGGTTCACTACCGCCCCCGTAAAAGACCACTTTGCAACTGGTGCCGACGGAGAGACTCGAACTCTCACGGCTTTCGCCACCGCCCCCTCAAGACGGCGTGTCTACCAATTCCACCACGTCGGCTACATCTTTCCCGCAAGCGCGCGACAGCCGCTATGCGGGCATGCTGTCTATATTCGCGCTTACTTCGGCACCTCCGGCGCTTTCGTGCCTTGTGGCGCTGTACCCGGCGATGTCGTTTCACCGGGCGCCGCTTTTTCTGGAGCCGACGCTGGGGCACCCTGCCCCGGTATCTGCGCTGGCAGCGAGGTATCGGGGGCAGCCGGTGCAGCCATCACACCCCGATGCTCGGTCTTGCGCGCCGAGAAATACGTCAGGCCGAGACTGGTGGTGAAAAACACGACCGCCAGTATCGCCGTCGCGCGGCTGAGGAAGTTGGCCGCTCCCGTTGAACCGAACACGCTGCCGGAAGCTCCGCCACCAAACGCCGCGCCTACATCGGCGCCCTTGCCATGCTGCAGCAAAACAAGGCCGATGATAGCGAGCGCCGCAAATATATGTATGACCAGGATCAAGATTTCCATGGATTTCTTTCCTAGGCGTCGCCCTGATCCGCAGCGGCGCAAATCGCCTTGAACTCTTCCGCGACCAGCGATGCGCCGCCGATAAGGCCGCCATCGATGTCGCGCATTGCAAACAGCTGCGCGGCGTTCGAGCCTTTCACGCTTCCGCCGTACAGCACCGTCAAATCGTTCGCCACTTTCGCATTGCGCTTCGCTATCGCCGAGCGCAGGAAGGCGTGAACCGCCTGTGCCTGCTCCGGTGTCGCCGTCTTGCCTGTGCCTATCGCCCACACCGGCTCATAGGCCAGCACGGCGCGAGACAAACTTTCGACACCGGAATTCGCGATCACGGCATCGAGCTGCGCGCCGACGGTCGCTTCAGTTACGCCGGCCTCGCGTTCCGTGAGCGTCTCGCCGACGCACAGTATCGGCGTCAATCCGCCTTTCAGCGCCGCCGCGAACTTCAGCGCGACGACATCGCTCGTGTCGCCGAACAGGCTGCGCCGCTCGGAGTGACCGACGATCGCATAACGGCAACCGAAGTCGGCGAGCATCGCAGCGGACACTTCGCCGGTATAGGCGCCGTTGTCGAACTGGCTGACGTCCTGCGCGCCCCAGGCAATGGTCGACTTGCCGAGCTGCTGGCTGACCTGCCCGAGATACGGATAAGGCGCGCAAACAGCAAACTTCGCGCGGTGAAGCGGTGCCAGCGCGGGTACCAAGGCGTCCAGCAAAGCCCGGTTGGCGGCCAGGCTGCCGTTCATTTTCCAGTTGCCGACTACGAGCTTTACCCGCATTACTATCTGGCCCACATAAACGGCCGAATTCTACAGGCGCGGTAAGGGTCGGTCAACGAAAAACCGCAACGGGACATGGATTTAACATCGTTCTCAGCAGAGGAACAGAACCGGCGCGCAAAGCCGATCCTTTTGATTCCTATCAAACCGTTACCACTCAAGCAGTTTGCGGCGCACGCTCGACGAGGGTGCGTGCACAAGCACTGGCGCACCACGCGCGATGGCCCGGGCAAAGACGGGCAACATCCGGAGGATCAGGCTGCCTCGCGGACGGCGGCCGCGATCGACTCGGCCCACCGTTGCACCTGCTCGCGGCGCTGTCCTTCCACCATGACGCGTATCACGGGCTCCGTGCCTGACGCACGCAGCAGGACGCGACCCGAGCTTGCGAGATCGCGCTCCGCCTGCGTCACCGCCGCCCGCACCGCGGCGTTCTCCCGCGGATCGAACCGCTGCCGCACCTTCACGTTGATGAGCACCTGCGGATACAGCGTCACTGCGCCCGCAGCGTTCGCGAGCGTGGATTTGCCTTCCACCAGCGCGCGCAGCACCTGCAGCGCCGACACGATGCCGTCTCCCGTCGTGTGCTTGTCGAGACAGACGATGTGTCCCGAATTCTCGCCGCCGAGTTCCCAGCCACGCTCGTTCATCATTTCGAGCACGTAGCGATCGCCGACGCCGGCACGCGCAAAAGGGATGTCCAGCTTGCCGAGCGCGTGCTCGAGCCCGAGATTGCTCATGAGCGTGCCGACGACGCCGCCCTCAAATCCGTTGTGCGCGCGGTAATGGCTCGCGATGACGTACAGCAGCTGATCGCCGTCGTAGAGCCGGCCGGTGGGATCGGCCATGATCACGCGATCGCCGTCACCGTCGAGCGCGATGCCGATATCCGCCTTGTGCTCGCGCACCGCTGCGCTGAGCGTTTCCGAATGTGTCGCGCCAACGCGGTCGTTGATGTTGAAACCGTCCGGCTCTACGCCGAGCGGGACGACCTCGGCGCCGAGCTCATGAAACACATGCGGCGCGATGTGATACGCCGCGCCGTGCGCGCAGTCGACGACGATGCGCATGCCGCGAAGATCCAGCCGCGTCGGGAACGTGCTCTTGCAGAACTCGATGTAGCGGCCGGCGGCATCATCCACGCGGTGCGCCTTGCCGATGTCGGTGGAGGTCGCGCACTTGAGCGGCTGGTCGAGCGCGCGCTCGATCGCGAGCTCGGTTTCGTCGGGCAGCTTCGCGCCGTGGCGCGAGAAGAACTTGATGCCGTTGTCGTCGTACGGATTGTGCGATGCGCTGATGACGACGCCTGCAGACAAGCGCAGCGCCCGCGTGAGGTACGCGATGGCCGGGGTCGGCATCGGACCGACGAGCAACACGTCGACGCCGGCAGCGGAAAGTCCCGCCTCGAGCGCAGACTCCAGCATGTAACCCGAAACCCGCGTGTCCTTGCCGATCAGCACGGAGGCGCGCTCGGTCGGATCCTGCTCTGCGGCGAGCACCTTGCCCGCCGCGTAGCCCAGACGCATCACGAAGTCCGGGGTGATGGGCGGCTCGCCCACCTTGCCCCGCACGCCGTCGGTGCCGAAGTATTTTCTTGCCATTCCCTGTGCGCCAGCTGGTTAAAAAAGGTGAGTCATTTTAACTGCAGACGGAGAACAACTGAGGAATGATCGCAACGCCGCTTGCGCTATTTGCGATAAACGGTCGCAGCGGCTGCGTGCGCGAGGCGCGCGCCCGTGTCCTGCATGATGCGAAACAGGCCTTCGGCGATGCGCTCGCGCACCGGCACCAGCAGCGCCGGGAGGCGCACCGAGCGGCTCAGCACCTGCGTCTCGAGAGCGTACAACCGCAGCCACTCGAATAAAAGCCGCTCCAGCTCGATGCGCGTATAGGCAGCCTGCAGGGCGCCCCGCACGCCGCGGCCATCGGACCAGGACGACAGCACGCGCTGTACGCCGGCGTACAGGCGCTCTATCCGCCGCTGCCGCACCGGCTCGATCTGCTCGTACGGGATGACGATGCCGACCGGCAGCCTGCCGACCCGGCCGAGAAAGTTATTGTCGATGTCCCGCGTCGCCCGCAGCAGGCGCTTGAGCACTTCTCCATGGCCGCCGGCAGGCGTGCCGACAAGCATCGCCGCCTCGCGTATGACGAGCGCGTCCTTCTCGATTTCCTTGCCGACGTTGAACATGAGCACCGCCTCGATGTGCGGAATCGCGATGCGCAGCGGCATCGCGTGAGCGAGCGCCCGTGAAGTGCGAGCGCTGTAGGTGAGGAGGATTCTGCGATTCAGGGCCGCGAGCGCGGCCGCCTGGTTCATGTGCCGCTGCCCGTGAAACGCTGCCGCGCCTTGCGACGCGGCAGCATGCGACAGCATTACGGCTTCGCGGCGCGGTGCACCGCGATCATGCCCGCGAAGATCGGCTTGCACGCCACGTTCTTGTAGCCGAGCTCGCGCAGAAGCTCCGACAGCTCTTCGGCGGAGTAGAACATCTGCAGGGCATTGATGAAGTAGTTCTTGCAGTTGAGCGCCGCCGGGCCGCTGCGGAACAGGAAGCCCGTCGTCGCAAGGCACGCACGGAGGTACACGTAGTACAGCTTCTCGACCACCGGGTTGCTCGGACGCAGCATGTCGCAGTGGTAAAAAGTACCGCCCGGCTTGAGCACGCGCTGAATTTCCTCGAACACGCGCTTCACGCGCAGATGGCGCGAGGCGTACTGCAGCGTGACGATGTCGAAGGAATTGTCCGGGAACGGCAGCTCGTGCACGTCGCCGATCACGCTCTTGATGCGCATGCCGCGCGCCTGCGCGCGCTGCTGGCCGACTTCCTGCATCGCCGCGCTGCGGTCCATGGCGGTGACCTTGAGCGTCGGCTCGCGTGACAGCAGCGCGATGCCTATGGCGTTGGTACCCGCGCAGACGTCGAGCGACTGCATGTTGGGCTTCAGGTCCACCATGGACATGAACTTGTTGAGGAACGTGGGCCACAGCCCGAGGCTGGCAACGTTGTTCGCGCGATCGTAGTACGGCGCGACGTCCGCGAACACCTTGTTCAGCTCGCGAGACCAGACGTTGCTGAAATGCTCTTCACGCGCCTGTTCACGAACGGCAACAAGTGGTGGGGGTGGGCTCAATGTACTTCTCCCTTCGGTTGATGAAGCGCGCCTGGCGCCCTTAACTGTTGACAAGAAAGCCCTGTTTGCGCCGGACACCGTGCTACAGCTGCATCAGGTACATCGCAGTGGCAACCGAGCCTGCTGCCGCGACGAGGTACACGACCGTCGCGACCAAGCCGTCGGCGCGCACGCCAAAGTCGTAGAACGTGATGCGCAGCCGGTGCGCCGAGCCCCAGAGCGAAAAGAACATTACCCCAAAGACCATCAGTTTGCCCAGCCAATGAGACGCAAAACCGTGCACCGCCTGGTAGGACAGGCCGGCCGGCGCGTGGCCGAGAGCGGCGAGCAGCGTGACCACGACCAGCGCCGGAATGACGAACGCGCTCACCGTGCCGCCGGCTGCAAAAAGACCCCATACGATAGGTTTGTTCGACTTGGCCATGTCAGAAGACTCCTGCAGCGAGCAGAACGGCCGCGGAAATGACGGCCCAGCCCGCATAGTGGGCGCCGGCGATCACGCCATTGGGAACGAATTCTTCGCCGATCTGCACGGGAAGCGCTTTGGGCGTCACGTTGAACCAGGTGACCGTGTGATAGATGGCGAGAACCAGCGTCGCGACGTGGAACGCGACGCTGCCCGTTCCCTGCAGCCCCTGCAGGAACGACTCGTAGGCCGCCTGCCCTGCCGCGAGCGCTCCGAGCCCCTTCACCAGCAGCAGCGTATACGCCCCGATGAATATGCAGGTGATCTCGCGCGCCATGTAACGCATGTAGCGCGGATGGCGGAAGAACCAGGTGTGCTTGGGAACCTCGCGAACGTACGGTTTGCGGCTCATTTCTTCACCCATGGCATGAGATGCTCCTGGTACCAGTCGACCGTGCTCTTGATCTTCACCTGCTGCAGCGCGCTCGCCGGATCGACGTGCTCCGGACACACTTCAGAGCAGGCCCCGGTGAAGGAGCACTCCCACACGCCCTCGGTCGTCGCGATCTCTTCCTGGCGCTGATCGCGGCCGCCATCGCGCGAATCCTGGTTATAGCGATGGGCGAGCGAGATCGCCGCAGGACCGATGAACTTCGGAATCAGGCCGTACTCCGGACAGGCGGCGTAGCACAACATGCAGTTGATGCACATGGTGTACTGCTTGAACTTCTTGAGCTCCGCCGGCGTCTGCAGGAACTCCCCTTCCGTGAGCGGCTTGTCTTTCTTCGGAATCAGGTACGGCTTGACACGCTTTAACTTGCCGATGAAGTCGTCGATCACGGTGACGAGATCGCGCTCGATGGGGAAATGCTGCAGCGGCTCGACGCGGATCACGCCCTCGTAATTGCGCAGGAACGCCTTGCACGCGAGCTTGGGCTCGCCGTTGATCATCATGCCGCAGCTGCCGCATACCGCCATGTGGCACGACCAGCGGTACGACAGCGTCGGATCTATCGTTTCCTTGATGTGGTTCAGCGCGTCGAGCACCACCCATTCGTCGACGCACTCCACGGAATAGCGCCTGAAGCTCGGCTCGCTGTCCTTTTCAGGGTTGTAGCGCAAGACTTCGAATTCGACCATGCGCTTGCTCATTTGTGATCTCCCGAGTAGTCGCGCACGCCGGGCTGAGACTTGGTGATCACCACATCCTTATAGTCCACCTTCGGCGGTTCTGCGCCGCGATAGAAAGCGAGTGAATGGCGCAGGAAATTGACGTCGTCGCGCGCGACATAATCCAGGCGCTGATGCGCGCCGCGCGATTCCTTGCGTGCCAGCGCGCTCGCGGTAATCGTTTCGGCACAATCGAGCATGGCGCCGAGCTCCAGCGCCTGAAGCAGGTCGGTGTTGTAGACGTTCGTCCTGTCGGTGAGCTCGACGTTGGCATAACGCCCGCGCAGCTCGTTCAGCTTCACGCACGCCTCGGCGAGGCCTTCTTCGGTGCGGTAGATGCCGGCGTTCTTCTCCATCGTGGTCATCATTTCTTTGCGCAACCCGGCAACGGACTCCTTCCCGCCGGTCTTCTCGTACAGCGCGCGTATGCGCGCCTGCGCCGCCGTCGTCTTGGCGGCGAGCGCGGCCTCGTTCACCGGACGCGGGCCGGAGCGCACGTACTCGGCAGCGCTCAGCCCGGCGCGCCGGCCGTATACCAGCAGCTCGGTCAGCGAATTGGAGCCGAGACGGTTCGCGCCGTTGATGCTGACGCAAGCGCATTCGCCTGCGGCAAACAGCCCGCCGAGCGAAGTGGCCGTGCGAATGTCGGTGTGAATGCCGCCCATCATGTAGTGAACGACGGGGCGCACGGGGATCGCCTCGTGCACGGGGTCGATCGACAGGTAGCTCACGCACATGTCGCGCACCAGCGGAAGACGCTCGTCGATCTTCTTCTCGCCGAGATGGCGCAGGTCGAGCAGCATGCAATCGCCCCAGCGCGTGGGAACCGTGTTGCCTTTTTGCTGCTCGTGCCAGAACGCCTGGCTCACGCGATCGCGCGGGCCAAGCTCCATCGTCTTCAGCACGGGCTTGCCAATCGGCGTTTCCGGCCCCATGCCGTAATCCTGCAGGAAGCGGCGTCCGTTCTTGTTGAGCAGCACGCCGCCTTCGCCGCGGCACGCTTCAGTCAGCAGTGTCCCGGTATTCGGCAATCCCGTCGGATGGTACTGGACGAACTCCATGTCTTTCAGCGCAACGCCCGCGCGATACGCGAGCGCCATGCCGTCGCCGGTCTTGATGGCGCCGTTCGTGGTGAACGGGAAAATGCGGCCCGCGCCCCCGCCGGCGATGATGACCGCGCCCGCGTGGAAGCGCTTCATCTGCCCGCTGCGCATTTCGATGGCTGTGAAGCCGTGGCAGCGTCCGTCATCGACGATGAGCTCGGTCGCGTAGTACTCGTCGAAGCGCTGTATGGAGGGAAACTGCAGCGAGGTCTGGAACAGCGTGTGCAGGATGTGGAAGCCCGACTTGTCGGCGGCGAACCAGGTGCGCTGCTTCTTCATGCCGCCGAACGGCCTCACAGCAACCGAGCCATTCGCCTCGCGGCTCCAGGGGCAGCCCCAGTGCTCGAGCTGTATCAGCTCGCGCGGCGCCTCCTTGATGAAGTATTCGACCGCGTCCTGATCGGACAGCCAGTCCCCGCCGCCCACCGTGTCGTTGAAGTGATGATCGAGGCTGTCGTCCGGCTTGATCACGCCCGCCGCGCCGCCTTCCGCTGCGCAGGTATGGCTGCGCATGGGATACACCTTCGATATCAGTGCTATGCGCAGCGCCGGGTCGGTTTCCGCCAATGCGATGGCGGCCCGCAATCCTGCTCCCCCGGCTCCGATGATCGCCACATCCGTGCGTATCGTTTCCATGGTCTCCCACCCAGGGCGCGATGCTCCGCGCCGTAATGTAGCCCCGCATCAGGGGGCCAAAGTCGAATCCCGTGCCCCTTTCTGCAGCCGGAGCAGCGATGCATAAGGTAAAGGCGCGGGTCCTCTGGGGACTTGATATACATCAAGCGAACGGAAAGAAACAGGAATGTTGCGCGGCAGCGTTCGAGACGTGGACGTGCTCGGCTCAGCCCGAGGCGACAGCTTGCCAGACCAGCAGGGCGTCACGCGTAGCCGCGACATCGTGAACTCGCACGATGCGCGCGCCTTTCTGCACGGCTATGAGCGCGGCGGCAACACTCGCATGCAGCCGGTGCTCCACGCTGCGGCCCGTCAGGCGCCCCAGCATGCCTTTGCGCGACAGTCCGGCGAGCACCGGCACGCCGAGCGATGCTACGCGGTCGAGGGCGCGCAACAGCGCGAGATTGTGCTCCAGCGTCTTGCCGAAGCCGAAGCCAGGATCGATCACGATGCGGTCTCTGGCGATTCCCGCTGCCACGGCAGCCTCGATTCGCCGCTCAAGGTACTCCGCGACTTCGCGCACCACGTCCCCGTACACCGGGTCGTCCTGCATGGTTCGAGGGTCGCCCTGCTTGTGCATGAGGCATATGGCCGCGTCCGAAGGCGCGACGATGCCGAGCGCCCCCGGCGCCTCCAGCGCGCTGATGTCGTTGATCATGGCCGCGCCGGCGGCGATGGCCGCGCTCATGAGCGCGGGCGTGCGCGTATCGACCGAGACGGGCACCGGGCCGCCGGCGAGCGCTTCCAGGACCGGCAGTACGCGCCTGCGCTCCTCTTCCAGGGTGACCGGCTCGGCGCCCGGCCGTGTCGATTCGCCCCCGATATCCAGGATGTCGGCGCCTTCGTCGACCAGCGCCCGAGCGTGGGCTATCGCGCGCTCGGCGTCGCCGAAACGGCCACCGTCCGAAAACGAGTCCGGCGTGACGTTGACGACGCCCATGATGAGCGGCCGCTCGAGCGATAGCAGATGGCGGCCGGCGCGAAGCACTGCTCCGCAGTGAGGAGTGAAGAGTGAGGGATAAGGGGCGGCGGCTTCGCCGCGAGCGCTGGTCATGGATGCTACGCGCCGTACAAAAGCAAGGGGTAAGGATTTTACTCCCTACCCCTAACGCCTCAATCCTTACCGCGAAGCGCGCGCTTCGCTACGTTTCTTGCGCCGGCGTCGTCGTTGCAGTGGCGCTCGGCGTGCTGTCGCGCGGCGGATGCTGTGCGGGCGGCTGCGCGGGCTTCGGCGGACGCGGTGGGCGGCCTTCCATGATGTCGTTGATCTGCTCGGCGTCTATGGTCTCCCACTCGAGCAGGGCCTTCGCCATCACTTCGACCTTATCGCGGTTTTCCTCGATCAGCCGGCGCGCGATCGCGTACTGCTGGTCGATGATGCGCCGGATCTCCGAATCGACCTTCTGCATGGTGGATTCCGAGACGTTCTTGTGCGTGGTAATCGAACGGCCGAGGAATACTTCCCCCTCGTTCTCGCCGTACACCATCGGACCGAGCGACTCGCTCATGCCCCAGCGGATCACCATGTTGCGCGCCATCTCGGTGGCCCGCTCGAAGTCGTTCGAGGCGCCCGTGGTCATCTGCTTCATGAACACCTCTTCGGCGATGCGTCCGCCGAACAGCACCGAGATGTTCTGCAGGATCTGCTCACGATCCATGCTGTAGCGGTCTTCCGTCGGCAACTGCATCGTCACGCCCAGTGCGCGGCCGCGCGGAATGATGGTCACCTTGTGCACGGGGTCGGTGCGCGACAGCAGGCGCGCCACGACTGCATGGCCTGATTCGTGGTATGCCGTGTTCTTCCGCTCGTGCTCGGGCATGACAATGGAGCGCCGCTCCGCGCCCATGATGATCTTGTCCTTGGCGCGCTCGAAATCGTCCATGTCCACGAGGCGCTTGTTGCCGCGAGCGGCAAAGAGCGACGCTTCGTTCACGAGGTTCGCGAGATCGGCGCCCGAGAAACCCGGGGTGCCGCGCGCAAGGATGTCGGGCTTCACGTCCGGCGCAATCGGCACCTTGCGCATGTGAACCTGCAGAATCTGCTCACGGCCACGGATGTCGGGCAGCGGCACGACCACTTGCCGGTCGAAACGGCCCGGGCGCAGCAATGCGGGATCCAGCACGTCGGGACGGTTGGTCGCGGCGATAACGATGACGCCGGAGTTCGCTTCGAAGCCGTCCATCTCCACCAGCAGCTGGTTGAGCGTCTGCTCACGCTCGTCGTTGCCGCCGCCGAGGCCTGCGCCGCGCTGACGGCCGACCGCGTCGATCTCGTCGATGAACACGATGCACGGCGAGTGCTTCTTCGCCTGCTCGAACATGTCGCGCACGCGGGCTGCGCCGACGCCGACGAACATCTCGACGAAGTCGGAACCGGAGATGCTGAAGAACGGGACTTTCGCTTCGCCCGCGATCGCGCGGGCAAGGAGAGTCTTACCGGTTCCGGGGTTGCCCACCATCAGCACGCCACGCGGGATACGTCCGCCGAGCTTCTGGAACTTGGAAGGATCGCGCAGGAACTCGACCAGCTCCGCGACTTCCTCTTTCGCCTCTTCGCAGCCGGCGACATCGGCAAAGGTGACGGTATTGTTCGAATCATCGAGCATGCGCGCGCGGCTCTTGCCGAACGAGAATGCGCCGCCGCGCCCGCCGCCCTGCATCTGGCGCATGAAGAAGATCCACACGCCGATCAGGAGCAGCATCGGGAACCAGGAAACGAAGATGTTCATCAGCAGCGAAGGCTCTTCCTCGGGCTTCGCCTCGATGATCACGCCGTTCTTGAGCAGGTCGGAGACCAGCCACGGATCTGATGGCGAATACGTCGTGAACCGCTCGCCGGTGGTCTTCACGCCCTTCAGCACGCGCCCTTCTATCGTCACCTTGGCGATATGCCCCTGTTTCACCTCTTCGATGAACTGGGAATACTCCATCGCTTTCTGCGTGCTCTGGCGTGTGCTGAACTGATTGAACACCGTCATCAGCACGAGCGCTATCACCAGCCAGATCGCCACGTTTTTAATCAGATTGTTCAAGCAGTCTCCTTATGCCGCGTGCGGCTAACCACAGCTATCCGTTTCAATTCTAGACTCATTTTAGAGGCGCCGCAGCAGCGTGGCCCGGCCGTGCTTCACGCCCCCGGCGACGCTCGCTTCCTGCCGCAGCTCAGTCGCTGCGCAACGCTTTCCCAAGGAGATAAACTTCGTTGGAACGGCTACGCGACGCTTCGGGCTTGCGTGTAACAACTTCCACGAAATGTGCCCGCATCGTCTTAACGAACGGCTCGTATCCTCCGCCCTGGAACGCTTTGACCAGGAAATTACCTCGCGGTTTCAAATGCTTCAGCGCAAAGTCCAGCGCGAGTTCCGCCAGCGCAGCCGCCCGCGCCTGATCGACGAGCGGAATGCCGGATATATTGGGGGCCATGTCGGAGATCACAAGATCTGCCTGCTGGCCGCCGAGCGCTGTCTCGACTTCGGCCAGTATTCTGTCGTCCTGAAAATCACCTTGTATCACCGTGACGCCCTGCATGGGCGTCACGGGAAGCAAATCCACAGCCACCACGCGCCCGCCGGGCGCCACCGCTTTCGCGGCCACCTGCGACCAGCCGCCCGGCGCCGCGCCGAGGTCGACGACGAGCATCCCGCTTTTCAGCAGCTTGTCGCGTTCGGCCAGCTGCTGAAGCTTGTAAGCGGCACGCGAACGGAAACCTTCAGCCTGGGCGCGCTTCACGTAGGGGTCGTTCACGTGCTCGTGCATCCACGCTTTGCTGGTTTTGGAGCGCGCCATCGCTTAGACTCCCGTGCCTATGGAACTTACCCCGGCGCGGCGCCGCGCGTTACGCGCGAAGGCGCACCATCTGTCACCGGTCGTGATCGTAGGCGATGCCGGACTCACGCCTGCGGTCGTGAGCGAGATCGATGTCCATCTGAAAAGCCACGAGCTGATCAAGGTCAAAGTCCAGCAGGCCGAACGAAACGAGCGTGCCGGCATCGCTGACGAAATCGCCGCAGCGCTGGGCGCCGCCGTAGTGCAGAAAATCGGCAAAACGCTGGTCATGTACCGCCCGCGCCCGGAAGAAGCCTCGGGCGCGCCGAAAAAGCGTCCTCGCCGCAAACCGCCCCGCCGCACCAAGCGCAGCTATCAAATGCCGTGAGAAGTGAGGGGTGAGGAAGTCACGAGCGAACCCTGCGCACGCCTCACGCCTAACTCCTCACTCCTCACGCACTAGATATATTTGACGTCGAGTATCTCGTACTCGCGCAGCCCGCCGGGTGCCTGAACTTCCGCCACGTCGCCGGCCGACTTGCCGATGAGCGCCCGCGCGATGGGCGAGCTCACCGAGATCTTTCCCTGCTTGATGTCCGCCTCGTCCTCGCCCACGATCTGGTACGTGACGACCTCGCCGTTTGTCATATCCTCGAGATCGATCGTCGCCCCGAACACGCACCGTCCGTCCGCCTCGAGCAGCGCCGGATTGATGATCTGCGCATTGGAGAGCTTGCCTTCGAGCTCGGCGATGCGGCCTTCGATGAAGCTCTGGCGCTCCTTCGCAGCCGCGTATTCGGCGTTCTCCGAGAGGTCGCCATGCGCACGCGCTTCCGCGATGGCGTTGATGATCGCCGGGCGGTGGATCGCCTTGAGCTCCTGCAGCTCGACGCGAAGCTTCTCCGCGCCGGCCACCGTCAATGGCACCTTGCTAGCTGACATGGGCAGCGAGACCTCGAAACCTGAAGGGTTGAAAAACTAGTTTACCGCGGCGCGCAGCCGGGCGTGGAGCTGCTGTATTGCATACACCCCCAGCTCGCGCGCCTCTTCCATGCCGGCGCACGCTGCACGCGCACCGGCCACGGTGGTGAAAAGCGAAACCCGCTGCTGGAGCGCGGCCCGTCGTATCGAATACGAATCGCGCACCGCGCTGCGCTTGTCCTCGACCGTGTTCACGATCAGCGTGACTTCGCCGTTCTTGATCATGTCGACGATATTGGGCCGTCCCTCCCCCACCTTGTTCACCGGCGTGACCTGTATGCCGGCGGCGGCAAGCGCCGTCGCAGTCCCGCGCGTCGCGACGACGGTGAAGCCGAGCTTCTCGACCGAGCGGGCAATGTCGATCACGCGCGGCTTGTCCTCGTCGCGCACGCTGATGAACACCTTGCCGGCCGACGGCAGACGGTCGCCCGCCGCCATTTGCGACTTGACGAACGCGGCAGCAAAACTGTCCGCAACACCCATCACCTCGCCGGTGGACTTCATTTCCGGCCCGAGTATCGTGTCCGCGCCCGGGAACTTGATGAAAGGAAACACCGCTTCCTTCACCGAGTAGTACGGCGGAACGATCTCGCGCGTCACGCCCTGCGACGCCAGCGTCTTGCCGACCATGCAGCGCGCGGCAATCTTTGCGAGCGGCAGGCTAGTCGCTTTCGACACGAACGGGACGGTGCGCGAAGCGCGCGGGTTCACTTCGAGCACGTACACCACGTCTTCGCCGCCCTGCTTCTGGATCGCGAACTGCACGTTCATGAGCCCGATGACCTTGAGCGCATTCGCCATGGCGACGGTCTGCCGTCGCAACTCGTCCTGCAGCGCAGGCGACAGCGAGAACGGCGGCAACGAGCACGCGGAATCGCCGGAGTGCACCCCGGCCTGCTCAATGTGCTCCATCACGCCGCCGATGATCACCTGCTTGCCGTCGGACACGGCGTCGACGTCGCATTCGATCGCATCGTTGAGGAAGCGGTCGAGCAGCACCGGCGAATCGTTCGACACCTTGATCGCCTCGCGCATGTAGCGCTCGAGGTCGGCCTGCTGGTGCACGATTTCCATCGCGCGACCGCCGAGCACGTACGACGGCCGCACGACCAGCGGATAACCGATCTCTTCCGCCGCGGCAAGCGCTTTGGGCGCGCTGCGCGCCGTGCGGTTGGGCGGCTGCTTGAGCTTCAACTTGTTCAGCAGCTTCTGGAAGCGCTCGCGGTCTTCCGCGATGTCGATCGCGTCGGGCGTCGTGCCGATGATCGGAACGCCGTTCGCCTCGAGGTCGCGCGCGAGCTTGAGCGGCGTCTGGCCGCCGAACTGCACGATGACGCCGAACGGCTTCTCGATGTGCACGATCTCGAGCACGTCCTCCAGCGTGAGCGGCTCGAAGTACAGGCGATCCGACGTATCGTAGTCGGTGGACACGGTCTCCGGGTTGCAGTTGACCATGATGGTCTCGAACCCGTCTTCCCGCAGCGCAAGCGCGGCATGCACGCAGCAGTAATCGAACTCTATGCCCTGGCCGATGCGGTTCGGCCCGCCGCCCAGCACCATCACCTTGCGACGGTCGGTGGGATTGGCCTCGCACTCATCCTCGTACGTCGAGTACATGTACGCGGTGTTCGTGGCAAACTCCGCGGCGCAGGTATCGACGCGCTTGTAGACGGGCCGGATGCCGAGTTCGTGGCGGCGCGAGCGCACCGCTGTTTGATCGGTGCCGAGCAGCGTGGCAAGCCGGCGGTCCGAGAACCCGGCGCGCTTCAGTTGCCGCAGCGCGTCCTTGTCGATGCTGTCGAGCGCCCTGCCTGCCAGCGCCTTCTCCTGGGCGACGAGATCGGCGATCTGCGCGAGAAACCAGTGATCGATGTGCGAGATCTCGTACACCTCGTCCAGCGTCATACCGATGCGGAAAGCGTCGGCGACGTAGAAGATGCGGTCCGGGCCGGGGTCGCCGAGCTCGTTCTCGATCGCATCGCGGTCGGCGGTCTTCTCATCGAAGCCGTCCACGCCCGTTTCCAGCCCGCGCAGCGCTTTCTGCATCGATTCCTGGAAGGTGCGGCCCATCGCCATCACCTCGCCCACCGACTTCATCTGCGTGGTGAGGCGGTCGTCGGCCTGCGGGAATTTCTCGAACGCGAAACGCGGCACCTTGGTGACGACGTAGTCTATGGTCGGCTCGAACGACGCCGGCGTTGCGCCGCCGGTGATCTCGTTGCGCAGCTCGTTCAGCGTGTAGCCGATCGCGAGCTTGGCCGCCACCTTGGCAATCGGAAAGCCGGTTGCCTTCGATGCCAGCGCCGAGGAACGCGACACGCGCGGATTCATCTCGATGATGACCATGCGGCCATCCTTCGGGTTGATCGCGAATTGCACGTTGGAGCCGCCGGTGTCCACGCCGATCTCACGCAGGCACGCAATGGATGCGTCCCGCATGATCTGGTATTCCTTGTCGGTGAGCGTCTGCGCCGGCGCTACCGTGATCGAGTCGCCGGTGTGCACGCCCATCGGGTCGAGGTTCTCGATCGAGCACACGATGATGCAGTTGTCGTGCTTGTCGCGCACGACCTCCATCTCGTATTCCTTCCAGCCGATCAGCGATTCCTCGATCAGTATCTCTTTCGTCGGGCTCGCCTCCAGCCCGCGCTCCACGATCGCGATGAATTCCTCGCGGTTGTAGGCGATGCCGCCGCCCGTGCCGCCCAGCGTGAACGACGGGCGCAGCACGGTCGGGAAACCGACCATGGCCTGCACCTGCAGCGCTTCCTCCATGCTGTGCGCGAGCGCCGAGCGCGCGCTTGCGAGACCGATCTTCGCCATCGCCGCCTTGAACTTCTCGCGGTCCTCGGCCTTGTCGATCGCCTCCTTGCTCGCGCCTATCATCTCGACGCCGTACTTCTCGAGCACGCCGTGACGCGCAAGATCGAGCGCGCAGTTGAGGGCGGTCTGGCCGCCCATCGTGGGCAACAAGGCGTCGGGCCGCTCCGCCGCGATGACTTTCTCGACCATCTGCCAGTTCACCGGCTCGATGTAGGTCGCGTCGGCCATCTCGGGATCGGTCATGATCGTCGCCGGATTCGAGTTGACCAGCACCACGCGATAACCTTCCTCGCGCAACGCCTTGCACGCCTGCACGCCGGAATAGTCGAACTCGCACGCCTGCCCGATGATAATCGGGCCGGCGCCGATGATCAGTATGGTCTTGATGTCGTCGCGTTTCGGCATGTGTGCTTCGCTGTCGCTCGCAAGTGAGGGGTGAGGAGTGAAGAGTGAGGAGTAAATGCGCTCTTGCTCCTTACCCCTGACTCCTCACTCCTCACGATTTCTTGTTCTCTTCCACCAGTTTCACGAACCTGTCGAACAGGTAATCGACGTCGTGCGGCCCCGGGCTCGCTTCCGGATGGCCCTGAAAACAGAACGCCGGCTTGTCGGTGCGCGTAAATCCCTGCAGGCTGCCGTCGAACAGCGACACGTGCGTTACGCGAACGTTGGACGGCAGCGTCGACGTATCGACGGCAAAGCCGTGGTTCTGGCTCGTGATCATCACGTGCCCCGTGTCCACGTCCTGCACCGGGTGGTTCGCGCCGTGGTGGCCGAACTTCATCTTCAGGGTCTGCGCGCCGCTCGCGAGCGCCATCAGCTGGTGGCCGAGGCAGATTCCGAACATCGGCACGCTGCGATCCATGAGCTTGCGTATCGACTCGATCGCGTAATCGCACGGTGCAGGATCGCCCGGACCGTTCGACAGGAACACGCCGTCCGGCTTCATCGCGAGCACATCCTCGGCCGGCGTCTGCGCGGGCACGACCGTGACGCGGCAGCCGCGCTCGGCGAGCTTGCGCAGGATGTTGTGCTTGATGCCGTAATCGTAGGCGACGATGTGGAAGCGCGGCGCGGACATGTGCCTGTAGCCCTGTCCCAGCGCCCACGTGCTCTCTTCCCAGTCGTACGCCTTGTCGCAGCTCACGACCTTCGCGAGATCCATGCCGACGATGCCGGGAAACTTGCGCGCCGCTTCCATCGCCGCCCGCTCGTTCACGTCGCCAGCCATGATGCAGCCATCCTGCGCTCCCCCGTCACGCAAAATGCGCGTGAGCTTGCGCGTATCGATGTCGGCGATCGCGACGATGTTCTCGCGCTTCAGGTATTCGGAGAGCGTCCAGGTCTTGCGCCAGTTCGATGCCCGCACCGGCAGGCTGCGGATGACGAGACCCGCGGCGCAGATCTTCTTCGACTCGACGTCCTCGGGATTCACGCCGTAGTTGCCGATGTGCGGATACGTGAGCGTCACGATCTGCCGGCAGTACGACGGGTCGGTGAGAATCTCCTGGTAACCCGTTATGGCGGTGTTGAAAACCACCTCGCCGGTGGTCAGGCCGTCGGCGCCTATAGAGGTGCCGCGGAATACCGTTCCATCCTTGAGTACGAGGATGGCAGGCGTACGCGCGGACACGATAAATTCCTGATTCTCTGGGATTAGATATGGAAAGCGGGACGAGCCTCTGCTCGCCCCGCCACTTGAAGACGAAATTATACGCAAAAGGCCGGGGCGCGACAAACCGCACACCCGAGCAAAGCCCGCCGCGGCGTTACTTCAACTGCAGAACGTCCCACATGTCGTACAGTCCGGGAGCGCGGCCCCGCAGAAAGCGCGCGGCGCGCAGCGCGCCTTGCGCATAGTTCGCACGGCTGGAAGAGCGATGCGTGATTTCCACGCGCTCGCCGGCGCCGATGAACATCACGGTGTGATCGCCGACGATGTCGCCGCCGCGTATCGTGCTGAAGCCTATGGTCTCGGGCTTGCGCTCGCCCGTGACGCCTTCGCGCCCGAATATCGCGTCTTTCTTGAGGTCGCGCCCGAGGGCCTGAGCCACGATCTCGCCCATGCGCAGCGCGGTGCCCGACGGCGCATCGACCTTGTGCTTGTGGTGAGCCTCGACGATTTCGACGTCATAGCCGGCGAAGCTGCGTGCCGCCATGTCGAGCAGCTTGAACACGACGTTGACGCCGACGCTCATGTTGGGCGCGAAGACGATGCCGATATCGCGCGCTGCCGCAGCAATGACAGCTTTGCCGTCCGCCGTGAAGCCGGTGGTGCCGATGACGAGGCCCTTGCCCAGCGAACGGCATGCGGCGAGATGCTTCAGCGTGCCTTCCGGGCGCGTGAAATCAATGAGCACGTCACAGGCGGCAACGCTGCGCTCCACATCGTCGGACACGCGCACGCCGCAAGCCGCGCCGAACAGCTCGCCGGCATCCTTGCCGAGATGCGGATTGCCCGGTTGCTCCAGGGCCGCCCCAAGTTGCGCGTCTTCGGCCGAGAGCACCGCTTCGATGAGCATGCGCCCCATGCGGCCGGTGCTGCCCGCTATGGCGATCTTCATTTGGCATTTCCTGATGGCTGCTGCGCGGGCGCCTTGTCTTCAGCGGGAGGCGCCTGGACTTTCGCCGCTTCCTGCCGGTCGACCGCTTTCGCCTCCGGCTGCGCCGCTAAAGGCACGACGTCGCCTTCGATGCGGGCCAGCTTGTCCTGCTCGAACAGCAGGAAAATGCGCCGGAACTCGACCGTCTCGCCCTTTCTTTGCATCTGGTACACATAGTCCCAGCGGTCGGCGTGAAATGGATCGGCCAAGAGCGGCGTCCCGAGGATGTAGCGCACCTGGCTGCGGGTCATGCCGGGCTTCAGCTTGGCAACCATGTCCTGCGTGAGGTAATTGCCCTGCTGGATCTCGATTTTGTGGGCTGTAATGCCCGGGATCATGGGCACCCGGGAGCAGCCGGCAGCCAACACGGCGAGTACGATCAACAGTTTGCGCATGGTATCGATCCGAATGTGCGCCGCATGCGCGCTGTCGCGCCCGACGCACTCGCGTACAAGACGCGGTTTCCATGTGAAATAATTCCTAATATCATAGCGGAGAACCGCACCCCACCGATAGGAATTCCGCGTGACCTCTCCGGTCGACCTGAAAACGATAGGCCTCAAAGCGACGCTGCCGCGACTGCGCATCCTCGAGCTGTTCGAAAAGAGCGAGGTGCGGCACCTGTCCGCAGAAGAAGTGTACCGGCTGCTGCTCAACGAAGGGACAGACACGGGGCTTGCGACGGTGTACCGCGTGCTCACGCAGTTCGAGCAGGCGGGTCTTCTCGTCCGCCATCACTTCGAAAGCGGCAAGGCGGTGTTCGAGCTCAACCGCGGCGACCATCACGACCATCTCGTCTGCATACAGTGCGGGCACGTGGAGGAGTTCCACGATACCGAGATCGAAAAGCGGCAGATCAAGATCGCCGAATCACGGGGCTTCACGATTCACGATCATTCGCTGCATCTCTACGCCGACTGCACCAAGAAGAACTGCCCGCATAGAAGATAGTGAGGAGTCAGGAGTCAGGAGTCAGGAGTCAGGGGTAAGAAGTTGACGAGTTGTCTTCGCGTCCGCAGTGCTTTTGCTCCTTACACCTGACGCCTCACCCCTCACCGGGCGTCACCGGACATCCGCGCCGACTGCCTGCGCGATCGAGCTGTATCCGTCGGCGCGCAGGCAGTCCGCAAGTTCCCGCTTGACGCGCGTGACCAGCCCGGGCCCCTGATACACGAGCGCCGAATAAAGCTGCACGAGCGAGGCGCCCGATCTTATTTTCACGTACGCGTCCCGCCCGCTCGCCACGCCGCCGCAACCGACAATGGGAATGCGCCCGCCCGTGAGCCGGTACATCTGCGCAAGACATGCCGTCGCATGCGCCATCAGGGGCCGGCCGGACAGCCCGCCCGTCTCCGCGGCGAAGCGGCTGCGCAGTCCTGCCGGCCGCTGTACCGTCGTATTGCCGACGATGAGACCGTCCAGGCCGCAGGCAAGCGCCACCTCCGCGATGTCGCGCAATTCCGCTTCATCGAGATCGGGCCCCACTTTTGCGAGCAGCGGAGGCACGCGTGCCGGCGCAGCACGCACCAGCGCCTCGCGCGAGCGGCGTATCAGCGTCTCGATGTGCTGCCGGGCCTGCAGCGCGCGCAGGCCGGGCGTGTTAGGCGACGACACATTGATGACGATGTAGTCCGCGAGCTTGCATACCGCCGTGATGCCGGCCTCGTAGTCGGCAGCCGCGTCCTCCGCCTCGCGGTTCTTGCCGACGTTCGCGCCCACGATGCCGCTGCGTCCTGCCTGCCGCCGTGCGGCGAGCCGCGCGGCGAAGGGCGCGAGGCCCTGGCTGTTGAACCCGAAGCGATTGATGACCGCGAGATCTTCCTCGAGCCGGAACAGGCGAGGCCGCGGATTGCCCGGTTGCGGCTTCGGCGTGACGGTGCCGGCCTCCGTGAAGCCGAAACCGAGATTCAGAATTGCGTCCGGCACCTCCGCATGCTTGTCGAAGCCCGCGGCAAGGCCTATCGGGTTCGGGAAGTCGAGATCCCAGACACGAGTGCGCAGTATGGCGTCGTCGCGTTTTGCGGAGGTGCTCCCGAGCAACCCGAGCTTCAGCGCGGCGATGGTCACGCCGTGCGCATTCTCGGGATCCAGCGGACGGAGCAGGAGTCGGACACAGCGGTAAACGAAAGGCGTCATGACGGGGCGATCTTGTTATTTCAGCCACGCATCGCGCGGCACAGCCGGCGACGCATGTACAATGCCGGCCATCATACTGGCTTAGCGGACGCGAACCAACCCGCGCCGCTGGCGAACGGACGAGGATTGCTGTAATGGAAATGACGGGAGAGCAGCGCATACCGATGGGACAGGCACAGACATGGGCTGCGCTGAACGACGTCGACGTGCTGAAGGATGTGATACCCGGCTGCGAAGGCCTGGAAAAAATATCCGACGAGGAGTTTCACGTCCAGGTGCAGACCAAGATCGGGCCGGTATCGGCGCGGTTCAAGGGCAAGATGACGCTGAAGGATATCAGCGCCCCGAGCGGGTACACCATCGTGTTCGACGGCCAGGGTGGCGCTGCGGGATTCGCCAAGGGAGAAGCGCGGGTCGAGCTGGTGCCCGAAGGTGAAGAAACGCTGCTGCGCTACGCGGCGAAGGCGAATATCGGCGGCAAGCTCGCGCAAATCGGATCACGGCTGGTGGATGGCGCGGCGCGCAAGCTCGCCGATCAGTTCTTCACGGCATTCCGGGCGCGCTACACACCGGAGGAGCCGGGAGACGAGTAAACGCGCGGCGCGCTGCTCCGCGCGGTGAGAAGCACGCTTCGCGGTCAGGAGTCAGGGGTGAGGAGTCAGGAGTGTGCGCTGCGCTGAGAAGCGCGAGGCGGCGCAGCGAGGGTGAAAGCGCGGTTCGCACTCCTCACTCCTGACGCCTTACTCCTCACGGCGGCGCTGTGCGCCGCCCAGCATTTCCGCGGCGTGCTTGCGCGTCGTCTCGGTGATCTTGATGCCCCCGAGCATGCGCGCAATCTCCTCCACCCGCTGCTCGCGGTCGAGCGGCGCAACGCGGCTCGTCACACTGCCATTCTTCGCCGACTTGCTGACCTGCCACTGCTGATCCGCCGAGGCTGCGACCTGCGGCAGATGGGTAACGCAAAGCACCTGGTGCCGCTTGCCGAGGTCCCTCAGCATTTTCCCGACCATCTCGGCCACGCGTCCGCCGATGCCCGCGTCGACCTCATCGAAGATCAGCGTCGGCACTTCGGCCACCTGGCTCGTCGCGGTCTGTATCGCGAGGCTGATGCGCGAGAGCTCGCCTCCGGAGGCGACCTTCGCCAGCGGCTGGGGCGCGATGCCGGCATGGGCTGACACGCGAAACTCCACCTGCTCGAGGCCGTACACCGCCGGCTGCTCGAGCGGATCGAGCTGCGCTTCGAACGTCCCGCCCGCCATCGCGAGACGCTGCATTGCCGCGACGACCTGCTCGGACAGCTGCTTCGCCGCCTTTTTGCGCGCCGCCGTGAGCTTTTTCGCCTCGGCGACATAAATCGCCTGCGCTTCCTCCTCGAGCTTGCGCAGCGCCGCACCGTCGGCGCCCGGCGCGAGCTCTTCGAGCCGCGCGCGCTGCTTCGCGAGCAATTCGCCCAGCTCCTCGGCCGGCACGCGATATTTGCGCGCCGCCGTGTGCACCGCATCGAGCCGCTGCTCGACCTCGCGCAATCGCTGCGGATCGAGGTCCAGCTTCTGTTGATAGTGCCTTAACGCGTACACCGCCTCCTGCAGCTGGATGCGCGCCGGCTCGAGCACCTCGAGAATCTCGCGCAGCGCCGGGTCGTGATCGACGAGCTGCTCCAGGCGTGACGCAACGCCGTTGACTTGCGTGAGCGCAGCGTTCTCGCCTTCGGACAAAACCTCCATGCCGTACTGCGCCGCTTCAATGAGGCTCGCGGCATGCGACAGGCGACCGTGCTCCGTCTGCAGCTGCTGCCATTCGTCGCTGCTGAACGCGAGCGCGTCCAGCTCACGCACCGTCCATTCCAGCGTCTCGCGCTCCGCTGCGTACGCAGCCGCATTCGTCTCGAAAGAGATCCGGCTCTCCCGCCGCTGTTGCCACGTGCGCCACGCGCCCGAGACTGCAGCCGCCTGCGCATCGCAGCCGCCATAGCCGTCCAGCAGCGCGCGCTGCGTCGCGGCACCGAGCAGCGACTGATGCTGATGCTGACCATGAATGTCGAGCAGGAATGCGCCCAGCTCGCGGCATTGCGCGAGCGTGGCGGGACGGCCATTGATGAAGCTGCGGGACCGGCCGGTTGCCTCGATGACGCGACGGAGAAGACAACACCCCTCTTCCGCTTCGAGTTCGTTCTCCGCCATCCAGCGCGCAAGCTCGGGGCGCGATTCGACCTCGAATTCCGCCGTGATGTCGGCGCGCTCGGCGCCCGGGCGCACCACCGATCCGTCGTTGCGCTCGCCGAGCGCGAGCGCAAGCGCGTCGATCAATATCGACTTGCCGGCGCCCGTCTCGCCTGTGAGCGCCGTGTAACCCGGCTCGAAATCGAGCTGCAGCCGGTCGACGATCACGTAATCGCGGATGCTTAAGGACCGTAACATTTTTTCGGCAGCGTGAACGGTGAACCGTGAACTGTGAATCGATACCCCCAAACTTTACTGTTCACGGTTCACCGTTCACCGTAGTTATTCCCGGTTCCAGTGCAGCTTTTCCCGCAGCATGCCGTAGTAGCTATGGCCCCGCGGATGCAGCAGGCTGATGCAGTGCGGATAGCGCCGCACGATCACGCGATCGCCTTCCTGCAGATTGCAGTGCGAGTGGCTGTCGAAGTGCGCCTGCGCATCCGCCGCATCCTTGAGCACGATCTCGATGGCACAGTCGCTGCTCACCACGATAGGACGGTTCGACAGCGTGTGCGGGCACACCGGCACCAGCGCCATCACATGCAATGAAGGATGGATGATGGGGCCGCCCGACGAGAGCGCGTAAGCGGTCGATCCGGTAGGCGTGGCGACGATGAGGCCGTCGGATCGCTGTGTGTAGATCGTCTCGTCGTCGATGTGAACTTCGAACTCGATCATGCTGCCCTTGACGCCCTTGCTCACGACGGCGTCATTGAACGCCAGCACGTCGAACACGCGCTCGTCGCCGCTCCAGATCTCGGAGTGCAGCAGCATGCGTTCCTCGGACACGTACTGCCCGTCCAGTATCGAGCCTATCGTCTCGAACATCGTGTCGAGCGAAATGTCGGTGAGGAAGCCGAGGCGGCCCTGGTTCACGCCGACGAGCGCGACCTCGTACGGCGCGAAAGTGCGGGCGATGTTCAGCATGGTGCCGTCGCCGCCGAGCACGACGGCGAGGTCCGCGCGCTGGCCCAGCTCCTCGAGCAGCAGGACGGGATAAGGGCAGTCGCCGACGTGCGAAGCGGTGAGCCGGTCGAGCAGGACTTCGATGCCGCGCTGCTCGAGGAAACGACCGAGTTCCAGCAGCGGTTTTGCGATTTCCGGACTCTTGTACTTGCCGATCAGCGCCACCGTCTTGAATGCTTTCTTCATGACCCCATTAAACCACAATTCGCAGCGAAGCGGCGGCACAAAGCCCATGCAGTTCATGGCCTTAAACGTCCTTGCGCAGGACATTGTGCGCTGCGCAGCAGCCTACCCTTTTGTGTAGAATGCCTGTCATGTCACACGACGTGCCGAAACTCAACGACCGTGCGCAGCTGCTGCTGAAGACGCTGATCGAGCGCTATATCGCAGACGGCCAGCCGGTCGGATCGCGTGCGCTGTCGAAGTACTCCGGGCTCGATCTGTCGCCCGCGAGCATCCGCAATGTCATGGCTGACCTCGAGGAGATGGGCCTCATCGCGAGCCCGCACACCTCGGCGGGACGCATTCCGACGCCGCGAGGCTACCGCTTCTTCGTCGACACGCTGCTTACGATCAAGCCGCTCGACCGCATCGAGATCAATCAGCTCGAAGGCCAGCTCCATGCCGAGAACACCCAGCGGCTGGTGACGTCGGCATCGCAGCTGCTGTCCGACCTCACGCAATTCGCCGGCGTGGTGGTCACGCCGCGCCGCAGCGCGGGATTTCGCCATATCGAGTTCGTGAAGCTGTCCGAGAAGCGCATCCTGGTCATCCTCGTCACGCCCGAAGGCGACGTGCAGAACCGGATCATGCTCTCCGAACGGTCATACACGCCCGCGGAGCTGGTCGAGGCGAGCAACATCCTCAATCAGAACTTCGTCGGCCTCACTTTCGAGCAAAGCCGCTCGCGCATCCAGGACCAGTTGCGGCAATTGCGCGAAGACATGCTGAAGCTCATGACCACGGCGCTCGAAGCAGGCGACCAGGCGATCAGCGAATCTTCCGAAGAGATCGTGATTTCCGGCGAGACACGGCTGCTCGACGTGCACGACCTGTCGTCGAACATGGCGAGGCTGCGCGGGCTGTTCGATCTGTTCGAGCGCAAGACGGCGCTGCTGCAGCTGCTCGACGTATCCAGCCGGGCGCAGGGCGTGCAGATTTTCATCGGCGGCGAATCCGGGCTCGTGCCGCTCGACGAGTGCAGCGTGGTGACTGCGCCGTACGAAGTCGAAGGCAAGATCGTCGGCACCGTCGGCGTCATCGGCCCCACGCGCATGGCGTACGAGCGCATCATCCCGATCGTCGACATCACGGCGAAGCTGATTTCCAGCGCGCTCTCGCACTGACGGTGAGGCGAGAGGCGGGAGGCGGGAGGCGTCACACCGGCGATGAGCGCGGACGGCGCGGGCACAATCAATGAACGAAAAATCCAGCGGTACCCCGACGTTCACCCACGGCACACCGTCCCGCACCGGCGTGCTGCTCATCAACCTTGGCACGCCGGAAGCGCCGACGCCCGCCGCGGTGCGAACGTATCTGAAGGAGTTTCTCACCGATACGCGCGTGGTCGAGATTCCGCGCGCGGCGTGGCTGCCGATACTGCATGGATTCGTGCTGACCACGCGGCCCAAGGCGTCGGCCCGGCGCTATGCGACGGTCTGGACGAAAGACGGCTCGCCGCTCAAGGTGCACACCGAGCGCCAGACGACGCTGTTGCGCGGCTATCTCGGGGAGCGGGTCAAGGCGCCGCTCGTCGTCGATTACGCCATGCGCTACGGCTCGCCGTCGATTGCGGAAAAGCTGCGCGCTCTTCAGGCGCAGAACTGCAAGCGCGTGCTGCTGGTGCCGATGTATCCGCAATACGCGGCCAGCACGGCCGCCACGGCGTTCGACGCAGCTTTCGCCGCATGGCGCGGAATGCGCGACCAGCCGGCCGTCCGCACCATCCGCAGCTTTCACGACGATCCGGGTTATATCGGCGCGCTCGCGCAGAACATCCGCGATTACTGGACGGCACACGGCCGTCCCGACCAACTGCTGATGAGCTTTCACGGCGCGCCCCGATTTACGCTCGAGCGCGGTGATCCGTATCACTGCGAATGCCAGAAGAGCGGCAGGCTGCTCGCGGAAGCCCTGCAGCTCACGCCTCAGCAGTACCGCATCACCTTCCAGTCGCGGTTCGGACGTACCGAATGGCTCAAGCCGTACACCGCCGATACGCTGCAGGCGCTGGGAAAGGAAAAGACGCGACGGGTGGACGTCGTGTGTCCGGGTTTCGTCGCCGACTGCCTGGAGACGCTGGAGGAAATCGCCATCGAAGGAAAGATGTTCTTCACGAAAGCCGGCGGCGGCGAGTATCACTACATTCCCTGCCTCAACGAGCGGCCGGACTGGATTCAGGCGTTGACGGATCTCGTGTTGAAGAATCTTCTCGGCTGGACGCTCGCCTCCAAACCGGAAGAACTCGAAGCAAGCCGCCTTCGGGCGCGCGGTCTTGGCGCCCCATCGTAATCGCGGGGCGCGCGGTCTTGGCGCCCCATCGTAGCCACAGGGCGCGCGGTCCTGGCGCCCCATCGTAGTCGCGGAGCGCGCGCTCGGTGCCACATCCTGAACTCGGCCGCAAGGTCCCGGCGCCCGCCGTGTAGAATCCGCTGACTGCACAAAAACAATCAGCGGAGGCCCGCAGTGAAAATCTGGTACCAGAGCATGTCGCGCCAGAAAGCGTGGAGCGCCTACAGCGAGGCGCTGCGCCGCATCCTCGACCGCATCAGGGATCCGGACACCGAAATCGAGGTCCACGGCATCACCAAGATCGGAGGCGTTGCCGATCAGTTTCACTACCTCGACTATCTCGAGACCGGCGAAGTCCTGGAGAACGTGCAGACCGCCGTGAAACGCGGCTTCGACGCTTTCCTCATCGGCAACATCGGCGACCCGGGCATCAAGGCCGCGCGCGAGATCGCCGACATGCCTGTGCTCGGACTGTGCGAGACGGCGCTCCATACCGCATGCATGATGGGCCGCAATTTCTCGCTCGTGACGATCAACGAGAAATTCACGCCGCGCATCATCGACAACGTCGAGCGCTACGGCGTCATCGGCAAAATGGCCGCCGTGAACCGCATGAAGATCGACCGCATCCTGAATCTCGATGCCGGCTTCGAGAACAAGGCTGCGCGGAAGAACATCATCGGCCAGTTCATGAAGGCGGCGGAAGCGAACGTCGAAGCAGGCGCCGAAGTCATCATTCCGGCCGGCGGCGTCGTGATGGCGCTGCTCGCCGAGGCCGGCGTGCACCAGGCCTCGCGCGAGACGCCGATACTGAACGGCATTACCGCGCTCGTGAAGACCGCCGAGGCCGTGGTGAAAATGAACCGCATCATGGACGGCGCCTGGGTCAGCAAGCGCCTGTACTACGCGCCGCCGACGACGGACCAGATCGACGAAATCCGCAGGCACTACGGAGACATATATCCGACCGTACGCGGCAAGCGCAAACGCTGAAGCGCGGACACCGCCGCCCACGTCGAACGCGCTATAGAGGAGGCCCCCATGAACGGCCGCTCGATACTCGCCCTGTTGTGCGTGCTTGCAGTGCCGCCGCACGCGGCGGCCGAAACTTATCCCGCGCGAACCGTGCGTATCGTGGTGCCCTATGCCGCGGGCGGCGGCGTGGACATCGTGACGCGCAGCGTAGGGCAGAAACTCGCCGATTATCTCGGCCAGTCTGTCCTCACGGAAAACCGACCCGGCGGCAATGCCAACATCGCTTCTGAATACGTCGCAAAAGCGCCCGCCGACGGCTACGTCCTGCTCATGGCCTCGCCCGCCAATGCGACGAACGCCTCGCTCTTCAGCCGCTTGCCCTACGACCTCCTGCGCGATTTTGCGCCCGTGATCCAGGTCGGCTACGCGCCGCTGGTGCTGGCGGTTCACCCTTCGGTGCCGGCGACGTCCGTTCGCGAACTCCTCGCGCTCGCGCGCAGACAGCCCGGTCAGCTCAGCTACGCCTCTGGAGGCACCGGCACTTCGCAGCATCTCGCCGGCGAAATGTTCAAGCTGCAGGGCGGCGTGAGCGTGCTCCATGTTCCGTACAAGGGCGCGGCGCCTGCGCTCGTGGACATCGTCGGCGGCCAGGTGGCATTCATGTTCAACAACACGCTGGAAATCGCGCCGTACGCGCAGGCTGGACGCGTGCGCGTGCTCGCCGTCGCGAGCGCGCATCGCACGCCGGGGCTTCCCGCCGTACCGACATTCGCCGAGTCGGGCATGCCCGACTTCGAGGCGAGTGTCTGGTGGGGAATCATTGCGCCCGCCGGGACCCCGCGGAATATCGTGAACCGGCTGAACGGCGACGCGAACAAGGCGCTGCAGGCGCGCGAGGTGCGGGAACGGCTGACGGGGCTGGGAGCCGAAATCGTCGGCGGTACGCCCGAACAGTTCGGGACGTTCCTGCGCGGCGAAGTCACCAAGTGGGCGAACGTCATCAAGAAAGCCGGCATCAAGGCCGACTGACCGTCTTCCCAGGAGCACGGCGTCGGAAAAAACGCCGCGGGGCGGATCGCGCTTCTCGGCCTACGGCTGCGTTCTCAGCCCCTTGAATTTCCCGGCATGACCACAACATCGTACGAGTTACTCGTGGAGTCTACGCATGCAGCAAACACCAGACACCCTCAACCCGGAGAACGCTCCGGGCGCCGAGCAAGCGACTGAATCGCAAGAGAATCAACAATCTGCAGCCGATCTTCAGGAGCGTCTGCAAAAGGCCGAGCAGGCTGCCCAGGAGCACCGCGACGCGTGGCTGAGGGCGGTCGCCGACAGCGACAACATCCGCAAGCGCGCACAGACCGAGGTGTCCAACGCTCACAAATTTGCTCTCGAAAGCTTTGCCGCCGAGTTGCTGCCCGTCAAGGACAGCCTGGAGGCCGCGCTCTCGAGCGAGAACATCACCGTCGAAAGTCTCCGCAGCGGCGAGGAGCTGACGCTCAAGCAGCTGCGCTCGGCGCTGGAGAAGTACAACGTCGTGGAAGTGAACCCGGTCGGCCAGAAATTCGATCCTCACCGCCACCAGGCGATCAGCATGGTCGAGTCCGACGCCGAGCCGAATACCGTCGTCCACGTGCTGCAGAAAGGCTATCTGCTGCACGACCGGGTATTGCGCCCTGCGCTGGTGACCGTCGCCAAGCCGAAAAACGCTTGAAAGCCGGGCGCTTAACCCCATATCCGAACTAGTCAGGAATTCAGCTTTAACTTCGAGCGAGGCACAGCATGGCAAAGATCATAGGCATAGACCTGGGGACGACCAACTCCTGCGTCGCGGTGATGGAGAACGGTCAGCCGAAGGTAATCGAAAACTCGGAAGGCGCGCGCACGACGCCTTCCATCGTCGCGTACATGGACGACGGCGAAATCCTCACCGGCGCCCCGGCCAAACGCCAGGCGGTGACCAACCCGAAGAACACCCTCTACGCGGTAAAGCGCCTGATCGGCCGCCGCTTCGAGGAAAAAGAGGTCCAGAAGGACATCGAGCTGATGCCCTACAAAATCGCCAAGGCCGACAACGGCGATGCCTGGATCGAGGTGCGCGGCAAGAAGCTCTCGCCGCAGGAAGTCTCGGCGCAGATCCTCGTCAAGATGAAGAAAACCGCCGAAGACTATCTCGGCGAGCCGGTGACCGAGGCGGTCATCACGGTACCGGCGTACTTCAACGACTCGCAGCGCCAGGCGACCAAGGACGCCGGCCGCATCGCCGGCCTGGACGTGAAGCGCATCATCAACGAGCCGACGGCGGCTGCGCTCGCGTTCGGCCTCGATAAGAAAAAGGGCGACCGCAAGATCGCGGTGTATGACCTCGGCGGCGGCACGTTCGACATCTCCATCATCGAGATCGCCGAAGTCGAGGGCGAGCATCAGTTCGAGGTGCTTTCCACCAACGGCGACACGTTCCTGGGCGGTGAAGACTTCGACCAGCGCCTGATGGACTACCTCTGCGACGAGTTCAAGAAGGAATCGGGCATAGACCTGCGCAAGGACATGCTCGCGCTGCAGCGCCTGAAAGACGCCGCGGAGAAAGCGAAGATCGAGCTGTCGTCCTCGCAGCAGACCGAAGTGAACCTGCCGTACATCACGGCCGACCAGTCGGGACCGAAGCACCTGGCGATCAAGATCACCCGTGCCAAGTTCGAGTCGCTCGTGGAAGAGCTGATCGAGCGCACGATAGAGCCGTGCCGCATTGCGATCAAGGATTCGGGCGTCAAGCTCGGCGAGATCGACGACGTCATCCTCGTCGGCGGCCAGACGCGCATGCCGAAGGTGCAGGACAAGGTGAAGGAGTTCTTCGGCAAGGAGCCGCGCAAGGACGTGAATCCGGACGAGGCGGTGGCCGTCGGTGCTGCAATCCAGGCGGGCGTGCTGAAAGGCGACGTCAAGGACGTGCTGCTGCTCGACGTGACGCCGCTGTCGCTCGGCATCGAAACGCTGGGCGGCGTGATGACCAAGCTCATCGCCAAGAACACGACGATCCCGACCAAGGCGTCCCAGGTGTTCTCGACGGCGGAAGACAACCAGTCGGCCGTGACGATACACGTGCTGCAGGGCGAGCGTGAGATGGCGCGCGCGAACAAGTCGCTCGGCCAGTTCAACCTCACCGACATCCCGCCCTCGCCGCGCGGCATGCCGCAGATCGAGGTGACGTTCGACATCGACGCGAACGGCATCCTGCACGTGTCTGCCAAGGACAAGGCGACGGGCAAGGAGAACAAGATCAAGATCCAGGCCTCGAGCGGTCTGTCCGAGGACGAGATCAAGCGCATGGTGCAGGACGCAGAAGCGCATGCCGAGGAAGACAAGAAGGCGCGCGAGCTGGTCGACGCGCGCAACCAGTGCGATCAGATGGTGCACACCGTGCGCAAGTCGCTGAAGGATTACGGCGAGAAGATAGGCGCGGACGACAAGACGAAGATCGAGGCTGCGTTGAAGGAAGCCGAAGAGGCGATGAAGAGCGACGACAAGGCCGTGATCGAAGCGAAGACCCAGGCGCTGGCCGAAGCCTCGCACAAGCTGGCCGAGCAGATGTACGCGCAGGAGCAGGCGAAGCAGCAGCAGGCGGGCGGCGCGGAACAGGCGGCCGGCGCAGGGCCCTCGTCAGGCGCGGCAGGCTCACAGCCCGGCGGCAAGAAGGAAGACGAAGGCGATGTCGTCGACGCCGAGTACGAAGAGGTGAAAGACGGCAAGAAGTAAAGCACGCAGAGCAGTGAGCGATACGACGGGGTGAGGAACGAGAAAGTCCTCACCCCTTTTCCTGTTTGACGCTATGCTTACGGCCCGAATGGACCCGACCCAGTAGAAATGGCGAAGAAAGACTATTACGAAGTGCTCGGCGTGAACCGGGACGCCTCCGAAGAAGAAGTCAAGAAGGCGTACCGCAAGCTCGCCATGAAATGGCATCCGGACCGCAATCCGGACAACCCCAAGGCCGAAGAGCACTTCAAGGAAGCGAAGGAGGCGTACGAGATCCTGTGCGACGCGCAGAAGCGCGCGGCGTACGACCAGTACGGCCACGCCGGGGTCGATCCTTCAGCGGCCGGCGCGGGTGCGGGCTTCGGCAACTTCGCCGACGCGTTCGGCGATATCTTCGGCGACATCTTCGGCGGCGGGCGCTCGCGCTCGACGGTGTACCGCGGCGCGGACTTGCGCTACAACCTCGAGATCACACTGGAGGAAGCGGCGCGCGGCACGGAAACCCGCATACGCATTCCGGCGCTCGAGGAATGCACGACCTGCAAGGGCACGGGCGCGAAACCCGGCACGCAGCCAACCACGTGCGCGACATGCAGCGGCCATGGCCAGGTCCGCATGCAGCAGGGGTTCTTCTCGATACAGCAGACGTGTCCGCGCTGCCACGGCACCGGCAAGACCATACCGAACCCCTGCCCGACGTGCAGTGGCGCGGGCCGCGTGAAGCAGCACAAGACGCTGTCGGTCAAGATTCCGGCCGGCGTCGATCAGGGCGATCGCATACGGCTCTCGGGCGAAGGCGAAGCCGGTGTCAACGGCGGGCCGCAGGGCGATCTGTACGTCGTCATCCATATCAAGCAGCACCAGGTCTTCCAGCGCGATCACAACGATCTGCATTGCGAGATGCCGATCAGCTTCACCACTGCTGCGCTCGGCGGAGAGATCGAGATTCCAACGCTCGACGGCTACGCCAAGATCAAGATCCCGGCCGAGACGCAGACCGGCAAAGTGTTCCGCCTGCGCGGGAAAGGTATCAAGGGCATACGCTCGAGCACGCACGGCGACCTGCTGTGCCACGTCGTCGTAGAGACGCCAGTGAATCTCACCTCCCGGCAGAAAGAGCTGTTGCAGGAACTGGAAAACATCGACCGCAAGGACTCCGGCAGCCACAATCCGCGCGCGAAGTCGTGGATAAACAAGGTGCGGGAGTTTTTCGAATCGTAAATCGTCTGCCGGACCGGCCAATGCGAGCAACGTAACAGTCGGCCGGGGCGGCATGGCAATTACAGTGATCTGAATCAAAGGCGCGAGTTATGACTTCGGGCTAAAGTCGCCCCGCTCTCCCCCAAGAGAGAGTGAGTCAAAATGCCCTCTTGTGCCGACCCGCTCCCCGTTACGGTCGGCATTTTCTTGTACGGCGGATGTCAGTCGATCTTGAGGTTGAGCGCCTTCACGATGCGCTCGTTGCGCTGCATCTCGGCCTTCATGTAAGCATCGAAGCTCTCGAGCGCGAGCGGATTTGCGTTGAGCCCTTGTTTCGCGAGTATGTCTTTCACCTCGGGCGTCTGCAGCGCGCGTGTGATTTCGGCGCTGAGCCGCTCCATGGCCGGCTTCGGCGTGCCGGCGCGCGCCACGGCGCCGAACCAGTTCAGCGCCTCGAATCCCGGGTAGCCCGATTCAGCTACGGTCGGCACGGCGGGCAGGTTATCGGAGCGCTGCAAGCCGGTGACGGCAATGCCGCGCAGTCTTCCCGCGTTGATGAATGGCGCGCTCTCCAGCACATTGGCGACGAGAACCGGATTGTGCCCGCCCATCACCGCGGTACCGGCGGGAGCGCCTCCGTTATACGGAACGTTCACCACCTTCACGTTCGCCGCCTCCCAGAACAGCTCGCCGGCCAAACGCTGGCCGCCGAGTATGCTCGCTGTCGCGAAAGTGAGCTCGCCGGGACGCGAGCGAGCGAGCGCGATGAGCTGCTTCACGTCGCGCGCCGGCAATGCCGGGTGTATCGATACCACCAGCGGATTCGACGCGAGCCGGGTAACGCCGGCGAAATCCCTGAACGTGTCGTACGGCATGCTGGAGCGCACGACCGGGTTGATCGTGAAGCTCGGCGCCATGAGCAGCAGCGTGTGCCCATCGGCAGGCGCACGCGCCACCAGCTCCGCGCCTATGACGGTGTTTGCGCCCGGCCGGTTCTCGACGATGATGTTCTGCCCCAATGCCGCCGTCATCGGCTGGGACAGCGTCCGCGCAATAACGTCGACCGCTCCGGCAGGTGGAAACGGCACGACGAGGCGCACGTTCCTTGAGGGAAAATTCTGTGCAGGAACGGATGCAGTGAGCAGCAGCGACACGAAAGCGACGGCAAACCGGATCATCTTCGTCCTCCTCACGAGTCACCCGCAGACCGAAGCGTTAATCTTTAATTCTTCATGCGTTCGGCGCGCTGAAACGGGATGCGTTATGGCATATCGCGGCGGATAACACCTGCCGACCGCTGGGACGCGGGCGCCGACGGTGCTGTGCAAAAAGCATGGGCCATGTGTCGATGTTTGATTGACATCAAAGAGCCTTACAATTCGTTACACTACCATGCAGACGCGCCTCACGAGGGCGCACCGTGTTGTGCCGGAGCCGGCCCGTAGCTTCCCCTTCGGGCCGGTTTCTTTTTTTGTGCTGCCCCCTCTTCGTCCGGTCTGTCACTGGCGCGGCGCGCGCTTCGCGAGCACGGGTCCTGACACGCCTTCGATACCGACCAGCGCGAGCGCCGTCAGAAGATTCTTCTGCGGCCCGAGGTAAGCGTCTTTCGGATCCCACCACTCGTTGATGGAATGGCTGTCGCGGTTCAATCCGCCGCGCCCCAGCGTCATCGCCGGTATGCCGAGGCTGATGGCAACGTTCGAGTCGGTGCTGGCCGGCTCGTCGAGAACCGGCTTGAGTCCGATGTGCTGCACGGCGAGCATCGCCGCCTGGATGACCGGCGCATCGATGGGCTGCACACCGGCCGGACGGTCGCCGACGAGTTTGATATCCACGGTCAGCTTGTCGCCGCCCCAGCGCGCGTTCTCTTCCGCCGCGGCGTCCTTGATCGCCTTCAGGGCCGACGCTTCGATCTCCAGCAATGGCTTCATCGAAACCGAGCGCATGTCGAGCTCCATGCTCGCCTCGCCGGCAATCGCGTTCACGGACGTGCCGCCGCGCACCGTACCGACCGTAAACGTCGTCTTCGGATCGCCGGGCGTCCTGAGATCGGCGATCCTGGCAATAGCGCGGCCGAGCGCATGAATTGCAGACGGGCGCCCGAAAGCGGAGAAGCTGTGGCCGCCCGGACCTTTGTAGGTCACGCGGTAGCGATGGCTGCCCACCGCGAGGTACGTGATGCGAGCCGGTTGCGGGCCGTCGATAGAGATAAAGCCGTCGAGGCCCGTGTTGTCGCGAAAAAGCGCGCGCGCCCCGCGCAGGTCGCCAAGGCCTTCTTCGCCCACCGTGCCGACGAACCAGATGTCGCCTGTCGTCTTGATGCCTGCTTCGTTGAGCGCGCGCATCATCGAGAGCAGCTCCGCGAGCCCGCGCGTGTCGTCGCCGATGCCCGGCGCATAAAGGCGGCCGTCCTTCTCCTTGATGGTGAGATCGGTTCCTTCGGGGAAGACGGTGTCGAGGTGGGCCGAAACCACCAGCGCGGGGCCGTTGCCGGCGCCACGCCGCACGGCAATGACGTTGCCTTCCTTGTCGATGTGCGCGTCGTTGCATCCGATCGCCTGCATGCGTTTCACGAAGCTTTCGGCGCGCGCTTTCTCTTTGAAGGGCGGCGACGGGATGATCACCAGCTCTTTCTGCTCGGCAAGCGTCCTCGCATCATCCTGCTTGAGAAAGTCGAGGGCCTGCTTTACCTGCGAATTCGCCGCAACGGCTGCAAACTGGTCGCGCACCGCACTGGATATCTGCGGGTCGGCGGCACCGGCCGACACCGCAACAAGCATCGCGGCGCACGCTGTCGCAGCACTCAGGAGACTGAAGCTCATTGTTGTTTTCCTCTTGTCGTGTAATCGTACTGCAAGTTATGCGTCACGGCGGGCCACCACGCTGCAATTGTGGCGATCACACCGCGCGAGGCGCTTCGCATTTACACATGCGGCGCCCTTGTAGACAGCGACTTGAAGAATCGCTGTATCGATAGCGCGCGACGAAGGCATGCCGCCGCAGAGCACGGCGTAAAATTCTGCGCCTCGACTGCCCATGCGTCCAGCACAAGACGCCGCGCAACGGCAGCAACGAGATCGCCGGCCAAAGAGCTGCTCAACCACTTCGCCTGCAACGACATCGTCAATGCGATCGAAGGCCCGATCGAGCAGGGAAACGACGTTCGGACACTGCACTAGCTCGCCGGCTCATCGAAACGGCGCCTGACGCGCGTGTAGCCGAGCGACTGCAAGCCGCGATGCCGCCGTGCGGAAGTTACAGTGCCGTATGCCGCGTCCATGGTCAAAAATACCGGCACCGTGCGGAGTCGCTGTTTTTGCTCCATACTTGCGCTTGTCCGGACAGGAAAGGCGTGAACCGACTATCCCAACGGCATGTCGAACCGATTAGTCTCAACACATTCGGCTTTCTTTCATGCGTACGGTATGGCGGTTTTTTGTAGATGCATCAGGGCGTTGGTCCTGGGAAGAGCTTCAGTCTGACAAGGCCCTGGTGCGGCGGTCGGCGTCGTCGTTCGAGCATTATGACGACTGCGTGAACGATGCAAGGCGGTCCGGATACAAGTTCGAAGCGTCTCAGGAGGCGTCACCCAGAAGCATGAGCGTCAGAAAACGAACGTAGCCAGGGCCCGGCATCGATATTGCTTCCGTGCCGATTCTCCAAATTTCAATACCAAGGCTGAGAACCGTGAACGCACCCTCGGCAATGCTCGCAAACCCGGCCGCACTCGCGCTCCAGGACGACTTCCTCAACGAGTTGAGGAAGACGAAAGCCACCGTGTCGATGTTTCTCGTCAACGGCATCCGTTTGATCGGAAAGATCGAAGGCTACGACCGGCACGTGGTGCTGCTCGCCAACGGCACGCAACAGCTCGTGTACAAGCACGCCATCTCGACGATCGTGCCCGGCGAGCCCCGGCCGGCGACGGAACGGCCGCAAACGGCGTCCCACGGCGAGCCGCGCCACCCCCGCCGATCGTTCTAGCGCGGGTTAACGTTTTACCGCCGCGCTGCGGCCGCACGACGCGCGGAAACTCTCCGGCCGGCCGGCGCGGCAAGCCGCTTGCGGCATAACCACGCCGCGCACATTCCGGCGGTATTGAAGTCACGCACCATGATAAAACGCCCCAACACCATCAAGATGAAACGCCTGCTCCAGGACCTGATCGACTGCGATCGCGGAGACCGCCAGCGTCTGCGTGAGTTGCAGGAAGATGCGCGGCGCGTGCTCGGCATCGAAACGGTCGACAAGCCTGCGAAAAAGCCGGCAAAACGCGCGGCCAGACGCTCCAGGCGGTAGCGCGGCAAACCGCGCGTTTCGGTCGGTTCTCCACCTCGCGGCCTTCCCGGCACGCGCTTTGCGTCGCGGCGGATGCCTGGCGTGCGAATGCAGCACGGCTTCAGCGCGGCCGTGCGCGTCGATCACACCGCACCTTGCCCGCCGCGGCACGATGCCGCGCTACAGTCGCGCCTCGCCTGACGCACCCAGCCGCCTCCACCGGCATTGGATGATCGGACACAGGCGCAACCGACGCTGTGTTTTCAATATGAACGGTGACAGACGACCGGTAGACCCGCTGCTGTTCAAGCTCGCAGTCGAGCAGACGCAGAACTATGCCGTGTTCCTGCTCGATCCCAAGGGCTGCATCGTGACGTGGAACCTGGGCGCGCAGTGTATCAAGGGCTACGCGCCCTCCGAGATCATCGGCAGGCACTTCTCCGTCTTCTACACGCGCGACGCAGTAGAGAAAGGCTGGCCGTCCTACGAGTTGAGGATGGCATCCCTGGAAGGACGGTTCGAGGACGAAGGCTGGCGCGTGCGCAAGGACGGGGGGCGCTTCTGGGCCAACGTCGTCATCACGGCGCTGCGCGACGAAAACGGCAAGCTGCTCGGCTTCTCCAAGATCACGCGGGATCTCACGGAGCGCAAGCAGCACGAGGAAGCGCTGCGCGGCAGCGAGGAGCGGTTTCGCCTGCTGGTGGAAGGCGTCACCGACTACGCGATCTACATGCTCGACCCTCAGGGCATCGTGACCAGCTGGAATTCCGGCGCGGAAAAGATCAAGGGCTACCCGCGCGAGGAGATCATCGGCAGGCATTTTTCGCGCTTTTATACGAACGAGGACATCGAAGCAGGCAAGCCCTGGGAAGAGCTCGCGACTGCACGGCGCTGCGGACGCTCGGAGTCGCAGGGCTGGCGCATCAGGAAGGACGGAAGCCGTTTCTGGTCGAGGGTGATCGTCACGGCGCTGCACGACGCAGACGGCACGCTGCGCGGATTCGCCAAGATCACGCAGGATCTTACCGAGCGGCTGCACATGCGGGACCTGGAGGACGCAGCCCGGAACATCAATGAGTTCATCGGCGTGCTCGCTCACGAGATGAGAAATCCCCTGGCGCCGATACGGGCGGCGGTGCGGGTCATGAGCAACACTTCGCCGGACGATCCGCTGCAGAAGACGATGCGCGAGACGATCGACCGGCAAAGCGCTCACCTCGTGCACATCGTCGACAACATGCTCGACATCGCCCGCCTTACGCGCGGCACGCTGACATTGGCGAACCGGCCGGTGAAGCTGCAGGACGTCGTGCGCGATGCGGTGGACGCCGCGCTGCCGGCGCTCGAAGAGGCGCGCCATCGCCTGCACGTGGACCTCCCGGACCAGGGCTTCGTCGTGTTTGGTGACGCGGATCGTCTGACGCAGATGGCGGCGAATCTCGTCAACAATGCCGTGCGTTACACGCCGCCCGGAGGAAACGTCTGGATCGAAGGACGCACCGAAGACGGGCACGCCGTGCTTTCGGTGCGCGACGACGGCTGCGGCATAGACGCGCACATGCTGGAGCGCATCTTCGGCATGTTCATCCAGGGCCGCTCGCCGCTGCAGCGCGTCGGAGGCGGTCTCGGCGTCGGCCTCGCGCTGGCGCGGCGCATCGCCGAGCTGCATGGCGGCTCGCTCGTTGCCCAAAGCGACGGCGAGAACAAGGGCAGCGTGTTCACGATGAGGCTTCCGCTCGCGGATGCTGCGGCGCTTGGCGAAGCTCAGGTGGAGAGCGCGCCGGCTGCATTCCCGGCATCCACCGCGGTGCAGCGCGTCCTCGTGGTCGACGACAATGTCGACGCCGCGAACTCTCTCGGCATGCTGCTCAAGTCCCTCGGACACGACACGCGCGTGGTGCACGACGGCCAGCAGGCGCTCGAAACGGCGGCGGAGTTCCATCCCGACGTCGTGCTGCTCGACATCGGCATGCCGGGTCTCGACGGCTATGAGGTGGCCAGGCGGCTGCGTGCGCTCGACGACCATCGCACGATTCGCATCGTGGCCGTCACCGGCTGGGGGCAGGAAACCGATCGCCAGAAATCGCGCGAGGCGGGCTTCGACCTTCACCTCGTGAAGCCGCTCGACGCCAACGAGCTCGCGCACGCGCTCGACGAACGCAGCGGATCGACCTTGCACTGAGCTCGCGCCCTGCAGCGCGAGCATCGCGTCTTCCTCGTCCACGACTGAACTGCAGTCGCGGCGTCGCTCTGTATAATGACGCTTGCCGTGTCGCGCGCGAAGCACGCGGCACGCGGGGAAGCCGAAAAGAACAAGAGGAGAACAGCGATGACACAAACGCAGCGCCTCGCCCTGACGTTTCTTTGCGCCGGCATCATCGGCAGCACGCCGGTCTGCGCTGCGGACGCGCCCTATCCGACGCGCCCGGTACGCCTCATCGTGCCGTTTGCCCCGGGCGGAGGCACCGATCTCGCCGGGCGCGTGCTCGCGGCGGCCGTGAACGAAGTGTGGGGAACCGTCAGCATGGTGGTCGACAATCGAGGCGGAGCCGGCGGATCGATAGGCGTCGAGCTCGCCGCGAAGGCGAATCCCGACGGCTACACCGTACTGCTCGCGACCATAGGCACGCACGCGATCAACCCGGCGCTCTACAGGAAGAAGATCACCTACGACCACCTGCGCGATTTCACGCCGGTCGCGTACATCGGCTCGACGCCGAACGTGTTCATGGTGCATCCGGCCATGCCCGCAAAATCGCTGGGCGAATACATCGCGCTCGCCAAGGCGAGCCCCGGCAAGCTGAGCTTCGGCTCGTCCGGCGTGGGCGCATCGCCGCACATGTCGATCGAGCTGATGAAGTCGATGGCCGGCATAGACATCGTGCACGTGCCGTACAAGGGCGCATCGCCTGCGCTCACCGATGTCATGGGCGGCCAGATCCAGGCCTCCGTGGGCAATCTCCCCGGCGGCCCGCTCGGCGCGATCAAAGCCGGCAAGGTGCGGGCGCTCGGGGTGACCTCGGCGAAGCGCAACAAGCAGATCCCCGACGTACCGAGCTTCTCCGAGACGATACCCGGCTATGACGTCTCGTCGTGGTACGGCATTGTCGCTCCGGCGAATCTGCCCGGGCCCATACTCGCGAAGCTGAATCGGGATCTGGTCACCGCCGCGAACAGGCCTGAAACGCGCAAACGGCTCGAAGACCAGGGCGTCACGGTAGAAACGTCGACACCCGACGCGTTCCTCGTCCGCATCAGGAAAGAAACCGTGATCTGGCAGAAGGTCGTCGCGGATACCGGGCTTGCGATGACCGAGTAAGCGAAGCGCGCGTCATACCCAAAGGCCGGCTCGTGAGCCGGCCTTTCCCTGTTGGCGTCGTGATTATTTCGCTGCGACGAATCAACGCTTGCCGGTGACCCTGTCCCAGCCGCGCCGCACTGCGCAAGGCAAGCGCCCGATGAGCACGCGTGGACTCGCGTTTCCGCAGGGCACGGCGGTTGCAGCGAGCGTCAGGTGCTTACCAGGAGGTGTGACATGTCCAAGGCCGTCTTCTGCATCGCCACATCGGAATTGCAAGCCAAGGAGATCGTGGACAAGCTGAAAGTGATGGGTTTCTCCCCGAACGATATTTCGGTGCTCTTCCCCGACCGCTCGGGGACGCGTGATTTCGCGTACGAACAGCACACCAAGGCACCGGAGGGCGCGACCACCGGCGGATTGGTTGGCGCGGGCGCCGGCGGTGTTCTCGGGTGGCTCGCCGGCATAGGCACGATTGCGATACCCGGCATCGGCCCATTTCTCGCCGCGGGACCTATCATGGCAGCCCTTGCCGGCGTCGCGGTCGGAGGCGCGACGGGCGGGCTCATCGGCGCGCTGATCGGTATGGGAATACCGGAGTACGAGGCGAAGCGCTACGAAGGCAAGCTGCGCGAGGGCCACATCCTCATCTCGGTGCACACGGAGGATGCGAAGCAACGCGCCCGCGCGAAGGACGTCTTCGAGGTCGCCGGCGCGCAAGACATCAGCTACACCGGCGAAGCCAATCTTCCGCGCGACGCCCGCGCCTAGGCAACCGCGGGCGACGTACCGTGCGCGGCCGCGTGGGCCGCGATCCACGCCTCGAGCTCCGCGGGCGGCAGAGGTCTGCAGAAGAGATAGCCCTGAACCTTGTCGCACGCGGTCGCGGCGAGAAAGTCCAGCTGCACCGCGCGCTCTACGCCTTCCGCCACCACCGAGAGATCAAGGCCTCGGGCCATGGTCGCAATGGTCTGCGTGAGGACCGCGGAATCGCCGTTCTCCGGCAGATCGCGCACGAACATCTGGTCTATCTTCAGCTGCTGTATCGGCATGTACCGCAAGTAGCTCAGGCTCGAATACCCTTTGCCGAAGTCGTCTATGGTGAGCCGCACGCCGTGCTCGTGCAGCGCCTGCAGCGTGGCACCGATCACATCGGGGCCCTCCATCACCACCGATTCCGTGAGCTCCAGCTCGAGCCCGCTCGCATCCAGTCCGGTGTCGGCCAGCACGGCACCCACCATCCTGGCGAAGTGCGCGCGGCGGAACTGGATCGCCGAGACGTTTACCGCGACCGGCACATGGACGACGCCCGCATCGCGCCAGCGCTTGTTCTGCGCGCATGCCGTGCGCAGCACCCACTCGCCGATCTTGACGATCAGGCCCGAATCCTCCGCCACGGGGATGAATGCCGCGGGCGGCACTTCGCCGCGCACCGGATGCGTCCATCGCAGCAGCGCCTCCAGCCCCACCACCTTGCGCGACCTGAGATCGAGCTGCGGCTGATAGACGAGATGCAGCTGGTCGCGCTCTATCGCCATGCGCAGCTCGCCTTCCAGCGAGAGACGCTCGCGGGCCCGCACATTCATGCTCTGCGTGTAGAACTGGAAGCGGTTGCGCCCCCGCTCCTTCGCAGCGTACATCGCCGCATCGGCGTTGCGCAGCAGGTCGGACATATGCTCGCCGTTTTCCGGATAGACCGAGATGCCTATGCTGACCGATGTCGCGAGCTCGTGACCGCCTATCGTGTAGGGGCGCGACACTTCCTCCATCAGGTTCTCCGCAATGCGCGCCGCGTCGTCGACGTGCAGGATCTCGGGCAGCAGCACGAGGAACTCGTCGCCGCCATGGCGGCTCACCGTATCGGAAGCACGCACGCAGCCGCCCAGCCGCTTCGCCACGCCGATCAGCAGCTCGTCGCCGATCGCGTGCCCCAGCGTATCGTTGATGAGCTTGAAGCGGTCGAGATCGACGAACAGCAGCGCCACGTGATTGCGCTTGCGCTCGGCGTTGGCGATCGCCATTTCGACGCGGTCTTCCAGCAGCGTGCGGTTCGGCAGGTCGGTGAGCGGATCGTGGTGCGCGAGGTATTCGAGGTGCTCTTCGTAGGCCTTGAACTGCGAGATGTCGTTGAACACGCGCACGTAGTGCGTCGTCGTCCCGGTCTCGTCCTTGAGCGCGCTGACGCTGAGAAATTCCGGGTAGGCGTCGCCGTTCTTGCGGCGGCTCCAGATTTCCCCCTGCCAGTGCCCGTCGTGCTGCACGCGCGCCCACAACGCCTGGTAGAACGCGGCATCCTGCTTGTCGGAGTGCAGCTCGGGCGGCTCCCTGCCGAGCGTCTCCTCCTCGGTATAGCCGGTGATGACAGTATAGGCCTTGTTGACCGAGACCACGCAGTGGTCGGCGTCGGTGATCACCACGCCGTCGGCAATGTTGGCGAATGCGAGGGCCGACAGCCGCACCCGCTCTTCCGCTTCGCGGCGCTGCGTTTCCCGGTCCATGTTGTCCATGCCGAACGAGATGTCCGAAGCCATCTCCGCCAACAGCCGCACCAGCTCATCGTCGAAGAAGCCCGGCTCGGCGGCGTACAAAGAGAGGCAGCCGCACGGCTTTCCGCCGCGCCTCAGCGGGAACGACGCGCTGCTTCGTATCCCGCGCCGCATCGCGCGCTGCTTCCAGTAATCGGCGGTCTCATGCGAGGCGACGTCCGGAACGATGTACGGCTGATTCCCGCGTATCGCATGTCCCGAGGGACCGTGGCCCGCCGGCGAGCGCGGATCGATGCTCACCGTGATATCCGCGGCGTAATCGGATGCCGGGCCGGCAGTCGCAACCGGATGCACCAGCCCCGTATCCTCGTCCAGCAGCCCGATCCACGCAGCAAGCAGGCCGGTTTTCTCCGCCGCGATGCTGCATACGCGCCTGAACAATTTGTCGCGGTCGCCGATGCGCACGATCGCTTCGTTCGTTTCGCTGAGCGCGGCATAGAACGAGGTCCATCGCGCGAGCTGCATTTCAGTGTTCTTGCGCGCCGTGATGTCCTCGACGACCGAGATCACGTGAAGCGGCGTGCCCGCTTCGTTGCGCACCAGCGACAGCGAAATATTCACCCAGATCAGGCTGCCGTCCTTGCGCACGTAGCGCTTGTTGCGCGAATAGGCGGGGATGCGTCCGTCAAGAAGCCGGCGATTGTTCTCGATGGAGGCCGGCAGGTCGTCGGGCGGCGTGACGTCGAGCGACGTCATCTGCAGCAGCTCGGCCTCGGCGTAGCCGAGGATGTCGCACAGCTTCTGGTTCACGCGCAGCCAGCGCGGGTGATCGGGATCCGCTGCGCGCAATCCCATGCCGACCGCCGCCTGCTCGAATGCGGCGCGCAGCCGCTGCTCGCTTTCGGACAGCGCCGTTTCCGCGCGCCGCAGTTGCGACATGTCCTGGAAAATGAGCGATGCGCCCTCGACTTCGCCGTTCGCGCCGCGCAAGGGCGACAGGCTGGTCAGCACGTCTATGGTACGGCCGTCCTTGGTCACGCGCTCGCCGCGGAAGGGCGGCACGGACTCGCCGCGGCGCAACTGTTCGTTGGCCGACGCGATGGCAGGCACGTTGCCGGGCGCGTGCAGGAACTTCACGTGACGGCCGATCGCCTCGTCCGCGCTATAGCCGAACATGCGTGCGGCGCCCGCGTTCCACGACGTGACGATGCCGTCCATGGACCGCGTCACCATCGCATCGTCGGAGTGCTCGACGATCGCCGCGAGCCGCTCCTGCGCCGCCGCGGCGCGCTTCTGCTCCCGAATGTCGCGATAGATGCGGGCCACTCCAGTGACGCGGCCGTCCTCGTCCATAATCGGCGACCGCTTCACCGAAACGTCGATGCGCCGGCCGTCTTTCGCGATCCTCACAACGTCGGCGCTCTTCACCGTCTCGCCTTCGGCCACGCGCGCGAGGCTCGTCTCGACGTCGTCGTCCGCGTGCGGCAGCAGCAGCATGGCGATGTGCCGCCCGAGGGCTTCGGCGGCCGTATAGCCGAACAGGCGCTCCGCCGCCGGATTCCATGTGGTGATGATGCGGTCGAGGTCCGAGCTGACGATGGCATCGTCCGCGCCCTCGACGATCGCGGCAAGCCGCGCGCGCTCTTCCTGCCCGTGCAGGCGCGCGGCCGCTTCCCGACGCCGCAGCATCTGATAGGCCGCGACCGTCATGAGCAGCAGCATGATAACGAATGCGGCGATGACGAGGGTCGCGCGATAACGGATCAGCCCACGCAGCTCCCCGGCATCCACTTTGGTGATGATCAGCCAGTCCGTGCGCGGCACTTCGACGATGGCGGCGAATACCGGCGCCCCGGCGTAATCGATGCCGGTCACTACGCCTCGCGCCCCGCGCACTGCCTGGGCCGCGACGAGCTCGCCATTCGCGCCCGATGCGCGGCCGCGCTTCAGCGCGTCGGGATAGCGGGCCTGGTTGAGATAGAACACGTCGCCGCCCGCGACGCGCACCAGGAGCGTCTCGACGGTGTCGTCCGGGCGTTCGAGAGTACGTGCAGCAACCAGCTTGTCGGTCTCGATCTCGAGCAGCACCACCGCGGGAAGGCGCTTGCCTCCCGGCGCATGCACGGGCGCCGCAATGTCCATGTCGTGCTTCAGATCGCCATCGCGATGAGCCGTCGACGCAATCGCCATGTCGCGCTCCAACGCGTTGCGCACGGCAGCGCGCTCTTCCGGCTCGAGCTGTGCCGCTTTGCCGGTCGACACGACGACGCGGCCGTCCGGAGCGGCGACCGCCACCTCACGGTAGCCGTACGCATGCCGCAGCAGCTGCAAGCGCTGGCGAACGACTTCGATCTGCGATTCGGCGTCCTGCGCCATCGCCGCCTTCACGCGCGACCCGAACTCGGTGTCCCGCGACAGCAGGCTCGCGTCCGCCAGGCGCTCGGCGAGCCACTGGGAGAGCCGCGCGCTTTCGAGGATGGCAATGGACTCGAGCCGCGACTTGCGCTCGGCAAGGAAGTCGGCCTCATAGCGCCTGAACGCGAAATATCCCAGCGCGCCCTCGATCAGGATGAGGGCTGCGATGATGACCAGAAGGCGCGCGTTTGACCTTGGCAGGCGTCCCGCAAACCCGCTGGAGTGATCGCGTTCTGCCATGTCTTGGCTACTCGTCGTTGTAGGCCGTGCGTGCCGTTCGCCGCACTCAACGGCACATCCGGTTCATATCGGGGTACGCGGACCGCGGCAACGCAATCCGCCGCAATCACCGGCCGCATGATGCGACCGCGGGATCATCGACGAAGAGCTGCACCGAGCACGCGCCGGACGATGACCGGGCGCGCAAAAAAAGCGCAGCGCGACCGGATGCCGCCGTCGCGAAACATGGATGCGCATGTTGAACGAGGAGGCCGCTTTCGGCAAGGGCCGCAGGACGAGAGTTCGCATGCCCCCTGCGATGACTGTGGCAAAAAACAGGGGCCGGCACTGCGCGCGCCATGCCGGATTCTCGCGCGGCGCCCGGGACGCCGTGTTAATGCTCGAGGTCGCGCGCCTTGCGTTCGATGCGAAATGCGAGAGACATCAGCGCCAGCATTCCGGCGAGCGCCGCGCCTGCGACGACCAGGCGCGCGTAACCGGGCAGCGACCACCCGACCCCGGCGCTGATTTCCATCGCGGACAACACGAGCAGCAAGGCCGCGACTGCGAGGCCTGTTGCGCCAAACCAGCAGAACCCGGAACAAACGCGTGCGCGGTCCATGATTCGCAACCCGGCGTTACGACACTGTTCAGGATACCCATGTCGCGCGTGGTCGTACTGACGTTCGTCAAGCGCGGTCGCGCGAACGGCTCGCGGTAAAACGCCCTGCGCGCCGCGACGCACGGCCGCTAGACTGTCCGTGGCAATAAAACACAAAGCAGTCCAGGGGGTGTAGCGGTGATCGGCCACGGACCGTCGTGGCGCATGCGGTTCGCGTGCGCTGCGATGGCGCTTGCAGCATGCAGCGCGCAGGCTCAGGAATACGCCGCGACGCGTGCGGGCGCGCGCTCCAGCGCGCTGACTCCGGTGCGCCCGCCCGTCATGCCGCAAACCGACGGCAGCGGCAGCTACGGCCTGCGCCTGCACTTCGACCATCTTGAATCGGTGACGAGCAACGTGGAGCTCCGTCGCCACCAGTATTTCGTCGACGACAATCTGAAGGCGCAGCATCCGCGCACGTCGATCGCCTGGACCGTGCGCTGGTATTTCTGACCTGCACTGCTTTCGCGCCGCTGCGTCCGTGCGTCGGACGCATGGCGGCGAGCCCTCAGTGCCACAGGCCGCGCACGGTGAGATGGATTCCGAGCGCGAGCAGACCCCAGAAGAAGCACGCACGGAAAACACGCGGAGAGATCCAGCGGCGGACCAGTTGTCCCAGCCACATGCCGGCAAGCGCCGCCATCAGTGCCGCGAGCGGCAGGTGTCCGCTCGATGACATGATGCGCGCCATGGTTGCGGGCAGCGACAGTCCTAAAGCAGCGGTGGCGACCAGGAAGGTGAGTCCAAGCGCCTGCACCAGCTCATCCCTGCCGAGCGCGAGCCGCTGAAGATAAGGCACGGCCGGCATCACGAATACGCCGGTCACTGCGGTCAAGGCTCCGGTCGCGAGCCCCACGCACGGCGACAGCCAGCGTTGCGACGCCGGCGGAATCTCGAACGCGGGGCCGTAGCGGCCGACGAGCACGTACGCCGCCAGGACCGCGCCGAGCGCGGCCGTCGCAACATTCGCATCCACCGGCGGCGCCACCCACCCCACGAGCCATGCGCCGGCGCATATGCCGAGCAGCATGCTGCCGAAACGGCGCACCAGTCCCGCCAGAAACGGGCCGAGGAGCGCCTGCCATGCATTGGTGGACAGCGAGGGAATCACCATCAGCGCCGCCGCTTCGGCAGGGGCCATCACGAGGCCCAGCACGCCGACCGCGACCGTGGGCAGACCCATACCGATCACGCCCTTCACGAATCCGGCGAGCAGGAAAGTCGCTGTGACGAGTACGAGCATGGCGTGGCGCGCGTGCAAAAGGCGCTAGTGTGCCGACGCGACGCAGCGGACACAAATCGCAAGGCATCCGGCGATTGACAGCCTGGCATCTCCGCCGCCCGCCCGCGGGAGCGATTCCTGCTACCCGTGCATACCGCCAATGAAGGAAGGCGTGTCGCTTTGGATATTCGATGACCCAGCAGGTACAGGAAGGGCTGCCGCGCCCGCTCGGCGCCACATGGGACGGCAAAGGCGTCAACTTTGCGCTGTTTTCCGCGCACGCGACCAAGGTCGAAGTGTGCCTGTTCGACGCGGCAGGCGAACGCGAGCTGCATCGCGTCGAGTTGCCGGAGTACACCGACGAGGTGTGGCACGGCTACCTGCCCGGCGTAGATCCCGGAACGCCTTACGGCTATCGCGTGCACGGACCGCACGAGCCGGAGAACGGGCATCGCTTCAATCCGCACAAGCTGGTGCTCGATCCTTATGCCCGCGCGCATACCGGCGACCTGCACTGGGACCCGGCCTGCTTCGGCTACACGCTGGGCGCAGAAGGCGACGATCTCACGTTCGATACGCGCGACAGCGCGCCCTTCATGCCGAAGTGCGTGGTGGTCGATCCGAATTTCGACTGGCACGGCGATCGCGGACGCCGCACCATTCCGTGGGACCGCACCATCGTCTACGAGACGCACGTGCGGGGTTACACGAAGCTCATGCCTGCCGTGCCCGAGCATCTGCGCGGCACGTATGCCGGCCTCGGCACGCAGGACGTCATCGGACACGTGAAGGCGCTCGGCATAACCACCGTCGAGCTGCTGCCGGTGCACACGTTCATCAACGACAGCCACCTGCTGGAAAAAGGCCTGACGAACTACTGGGGCTACAACAGCATCGGCTTTTTCGCGCCCGATCCGCGATATGCATCGGATCGCGCGCAGAGCCTGCGCGAGTTCAAGGAAATGGTGGCGCGGTTTCACGAAGCGGGGCTGGAGATCATCCTCGACGTCGTCTACAACCACACCGCGGAAGGCAACGAGCGCGGGCCCACGCTGTCCTTCAGAGGCATAGACAACCTCTCCTACTACCGGCTGCTGCCCGACCAGCGCCGCTACTACATCAACGACACCGGCACCGGCAACACGCTCAACCTCTCGCATGCGCGCGTGATCCAGATGGTCACCGACAGCCTGCGCTACTGGGTGACGGAAATGCGGGTCGACGGCTTTCGCTTCGATCTCGGCACCATACTCGCGCGCGAGCCGGACGGCTTCGACAACGACAGCGGCTTTCTCAAGGCCTGTTGCCAGGATCCGGTGCTCGCGGCGGTGAAGCTCATCGCCGAGCCGTGGGATTGCGGGCCCGGCGGCTACCAGGTCGGGCGCTTTCAGCCCGGCTGGTCGGAATGGAACGACAAGTTTCGCGACACCGTGCGCGATTACTGGCGCGGCGAAGCGCCGGCGAGCGCGCTGGCGCCGAGACTGTGCGCGTCGGGCGATCTCTTCAACCATCGCGGCCGCAAGCCTTCCGCGTCGGTCAACTTCATCACCGCGCACGACGGGTTTACCCTCAACGACCTCGTGACGTACAACGACAAGCACAACGAGGCGAACGGCGAAGACAACAAGGACGGCCATTCCGACAACCGCTCATGGAACTGCGGCGTCGAAGGGCCGACGGACGACGCGACCGTCAATGCGCTGCGCGATCGGCAGAAGCGCAACCTGCTCGCGACGCTGCTCTTCTCGCAGGGAACCCCGATAATGCTCGCCGGCGACGAGTTCAGCCGCACGCAGCACGGCAACAACAACGCCTATTGCCAGGACAACGAGATCGGCTGGGTGGACTGGAGCTACGGCGAGCGCGGCGACGTGCTGCTGCGCTTCACCAAGCGTCTGATGGCGCTGCGCCACGAATACCCGGTCCTGCGCCGCACGCGCTTCCTCACCGGCGAGCGCAACGAGGCGCTCGACGTCAAGGACGTGACGTGGATGAACGCCTCAGGCGCCGAGATGCGCGACGAGGACTGGCGCGACGGCAATATGCGCGCCTTCGGCATGCTGATCGACGGCCGCGCACAGACGACCGGCATCAAGCGGCGCGGATCGGATGCCACCATGCTGCTCGTCTTCAACGCGCATCACGACCTGGTGCGCTTCACGCTGCCGGCATGCAATGGCGGCGGCACGTGGAAGCTGCTGGTCGACACCAACCTGCCCGAAGAAACAAACGGCGGCGCGTTCGAGTGCGGACATACCTACGAGGTCACCGCGCGCTCGCTGCTGCTGCTGGTGCTCTCGCCGCTCAACGCAAAGCATTCATGATCCATGCGGCCGTCGCGCACAGGCGCCCGTCCCGACGGTCCGCGCCCATGAGCTGCACGCCGAGCGGCAGGCCTTGCGCCTCGAGCAGCGGCAGCGAAAACGCGGGGAAGCCGAGCCACGAGCCGTACACGATGAACGTCCGGCTGCCGCTGAATTCAAATCCCTTGATGGCCGGGCCGGACGAAGCGAGCGTGACATAGCCGTCCGCGCCGAGCTCGTCCAGCAACGCGCACCCCCGCTCCCGGATCGCGCGCCGCGTCTCGAGCAGCGCGACATAGCGCTGCGGAGTCATTTCACCCGCGCGCTTGATGAGGCCGTGTATGCGCTTGCCGATGCGGTCGCCGAAGCGCGCGATGTAATCGGCGAACGGCCATTTCATTTCGTATGCGACGATGTCGAGCGCGCCGTCCACGTCGCTCTCCAGCGCGTCTTCGAAGGCGGCGACGCGCGGCTCGTTGTCCCGGTCGGCAATATCGACGCCTTCGTCGCGCAGCGCCGCGCAGAACGCCTCGAATGCGCGCTCGGTCTCCGCGTCGATTTCCTTCCATCCGCGCGTATGGAGCCGCACCAGGCGCCGCGGCTTCACCGCTGCCGGAGGCGCCTCGCCCGCACTCTCGAGAAAACCGTAGCCCGGGCTGCCGACGCCGAGTGAAATCTGCGACGCAATGCGCCACGCGTCTTCCAGCGTGCCGCCGATGATGCCGAGATGATCGCAAGTCGCGGACAGCGGATGTATTCCGGCCATGTGCAGCGCGCCTATCGTCGGCTTGAAGCCCACCGCACCGCAGTACGACGCGGGGCGCAGCGTCGATCCCTGCGTCTGTGTGCCGAGGCCCGCCGGTATCATGCCTCCCCCGACCGCCGCTGCCGATCCGCTGGACGAGCCGCCCGGCGTGCGCTGCGCATCGAAGGGATTGGTCGTCGGTCCGGAATAGCCGATGGCGAACTCCGTGGTCACGGTCTTGCCGATGATGACGGCGCCCCCGTGCCGCAGCGCCTGCACGCACGCCGCATCCTGTCCTGACTGCCAGCCTTCGAACACCGGGCTGCCCATCTGCGTCGGCATATCCGCCGTCGCCATGATGTCCTTGATGCCGACCGGACAGCCGTCCACGAACGACAGCGCCGTGCCCTTGCGATAACGCTTCGTCGATGCGTCCGCCGCTTTGCGCGCCGCTTCGAGGTTCGTCGTCACGAACGCACGCACGACCGGCTCGCGGCGCTCGATCGCCGCAATGCATTGCTCGAGGTAATCGCGAGGCGTCTGCCTGCCCGAGCGAAAACGCGCGACGGCGTCGGAGAACGGCAGGAGATCAGGATTGCGCCATGCTTTCATTCTGTTACCCTACGGTAGGCTCGAGCCCCGATTCTAAGCGATGGAGGAGTGCAGTGATGATGAAGCCGCGTTCGATTTGCGCGTTGCTCACGGCGGGCCTCTTCGCCGCGCCCGCCTGTCTCGCACAGGGCTTTCCCGATCATCCCATCCGCATGGTGGTCCCGTTTCCGCCGGGCGGCAGCACCGACCTCGTCGCGCGCGTCGTCGGACAGAGGATGTCCGAGAGCTGGAAGCAGCAGGTGGTGATCGACAACCGCGGCGGGGCGAACGGCATGATAGGCGCGGACCTCGTTGCCAAAGCGAATCCCGACGGCTACACGCTGCTGCTCGGCACGATAGGCCCGATGGCCATCAATGCGAGCCTGTACAAGATGCCTTACGACATCGTGCGCGACTTCGCCCCGGTGACGTACACCGCAAATATCGGCAACGTGCTCGTCGTTCATCCTTCGCTCGGCGCGCACAACGTGAAGGAGCTGATCGCGCTCGCGAAGACGAAGCAGCTCACGTTCGGATCGAGCGGCACGGGCGGCGCGCCCCACATGGCGGTCGAGCTGTTCAAGCTGCTCGCGAAAGTGCCGATCACTCACGTGCCTTACAAAGGCGGCGGCCCGGCGATGGCGGATCTCGTCGGCGGCCAGATCAGCGGCAGCTTCGCGAGCATGCCGTCGGCCATCAACTTCATCAAGACAGGGAAACTGCGCGCGCTCGGCGTCAGCTCGGGCCGGCGCTCGCCCGCACTGCCCGAAGTGCCGACGGTCGCCGAAGCTGGCGTGGCGGGATTCTCCGTGCTCGACTGGCAAGGCATGTTCACGACGGCGAAGACGCCGCCCGACATCGTGAGCAGGCTCAACGCCGAAGTCGTGCGTATCCTCAAGCTGCCCGACGTCATCGAAAAGCTCTCCGCCGCCGGTGTGGAAATACAGACCAGCACCGTGAAGGAATGGGGCGACTTCGTGAGGTCCGAAATCGCCAAGTGGGGCAAGGTGGTGAAGGAAGCGGGAGTCAAAGTCGAGTGATGTCGCTTCGCCGGTGATATCGCTCCGCTGGTGACCAGCGTTGCGGAAAGGCGCGAAGCGCCCACGGGGTGTTGTCACTATTCCCGCCTGCGTGTGCTATCCGATAGGGTCTGTTCGTGGACCCATGAGAGATTCTATGATTGCCGTCAAGCTTGGCAAGTCAGTCGATTCGGGTCGAAGGTCGTCTTGTGGGCATATATTGACCAAGCGGTGCGCAGGATCTTGCGCGCGATGATGCACAAG